>Ga0082335_1000464_pt1 | contig 103094 bp, 97 predicted proteins | sample Subgrocontami58m_FD_72375 | JGI IMG/M metagenome (GOLD analysis project Ga0082335, IMG submission 72375) | Subsurface groundwater microbial communities from S. Glens Falls, New York, USA - GMW37 contaminated, 5.8 m (SPADES assembly) (version 2) ... | reverse complement strand
GGCGGGATTGGCAAATGATGGTTGGAAGAGCACTAGTTGATCACGAACCGGTTTGCTTCCCTTTGCTGCTCAAGCCGTGTTTGCAAGCCGCTGATGAAATAGAGAAAGCTTGGCATCGGCATTGCTTTGTCGAGCTTAAAGTCGATAGCAGGATTTTCGACGTCGACAACATCGCGGAGTTCGCGGTAGCCTGAGTTCCACGCGAACAGGATGTTTCTCAACCGCTCATCAGAGCGAATGTTCTTGTAGAGATTTATGCCATTCATCTTCGGCATACTGATGTCGGAGATGACTAAGTCCACCGGCTCTTTACGCAACATCTCAAGCGCGGCTTCTCCGTTCGGCGCCGTCACTATGCTGAACGAATGCAAGCGCAACACTTCCGCCATCAAGTTGATGTACACAGGATCATTATCAACAAGCATTATCTTCATCACTGTACTTCCCCTGTCAAAGATTTGGATTCCATGTTATTAAGGTGGAGGGGAGAATTTCCGCCGGAAGGTGATGCAAGTTCAATACCACGAATGCAGCGGCGCAACTTGTCTGTCTTGCGCACATTCACGTATGACTGGACTGCGCAGTACATGTTGATTCTCCAAAGTAAGGCTCAGTTTCTTCACGCGGCGCTTGGTTGATCTTCCATCAAATTCAGTTATATTTCACTCAGTTGTTCGAGACAAATTCCTTTCCATCACTTCACTCAGACACAGCTATGAACACCACTGCGTCGCTTGACGATGTGTATCGGGTCATCTTCAACGATCATCACGATCCATTTCAAGTCTTAGGTCCGCACATAATGGAGCTGGACGGAAGACAGTGCCTTGTCATCCGTGCTTTCATTTCTGATGCGGAGAGTGTTTCCGTCGTAGCGAAGGTTCAGAAGAAGACGCGGGCAAAGAAGGGTGAAGCACAGACCAACAGTAAGAAGAAGCCATCTCTTGCCGAAAAAGAATATCCGATGGAGAAAATTCACGCCGATGGGTTCTTCGAGGTTATTATAGAAGATCAGCAAGAAGTCATTCCCTATCAGTTGCGGAAAACGACAACGTCCGGCAACATTGAAGTCTTTCACGATTCATATTCGTTCATGCCAACACTGACTGACTTCGATGTGTATCTCTTCAACATGGGAGACAACCATAAGATCTACGAAAAGTTAGGAGCGCACTACGCCGACGTGAATGGCATCGGTGGAGTGCAATTTGCAGTCTGGGCGCCGACGGCGAGAAGCGTGAGCGTGATTGGCGATTTCAACAATTGGGATCGCCGCTCTCATGCGATGCGTGTCTTGGGTTCGTCCGGGATATGGGAGATTTTTATTCCGGGATTGCCCGAAGGTTCACTCTACAAATTTCATGTGAAGACGCGGCAAGGTTTTGTTCTCGACAAAACTGATCCGTACGGAACGGAGATGGAAGTTCGGCCTCGCACTGCGGCGAAAGTGAATTTCCTTCACGGCTACACGTGGAACGATAACGAGTGGATGGAGAAGCGAGCGAAAGAAGATCAGTTTTCCAAACCAATGTCAGTGTATGAAGTCCATCTTGCCTCGTGGAAGCTTGATGAAAATGGCGAGTGGCTCTCGTACCGTGAACTCGCAGAACAACTCGTCGACTACGTAAAAAAAGTCGGCTACACCCACATCGAATTGATGCCCGTCAGTGAACATCCTTTCGATGGTTCATGGGGATATCAGGTAACCGGCTACTATGCACCCACAAGCCGATTCGGAACCCCGCAGGATTTTATGTACTTCGTTGACCATTGCCATCAAAACGGCATAGGAGTTTTTCTCGATTGGGTTCCCGCGCATTTTCCGAAAGATATTCATGCGCTCGCGCAGTTCGACGGCACGCATGTGTATGAACATGCCGACCCGCGCAAAGGCGAGCACATGGATTGGGGAACATACATCTTCAACTATGGCCGCAGCGAAGTTAAAAACTTTCTGATCAGCAATGCATTGTACTGGCTGGAGAAGTATCATATTGACGGCTTACGCATCGATGCGGTTGCTTCGATGCTGTATCTCGACTACTCGCGCAAAGAGGGCGAGTGGATTCCCAACCAATACGGCGGACGAGAGAACCTTGAAGCAGTGGATTTTCTGAAGCATCTCAACAGTGTTGTTCACAAATATCATCCGGGCGTGATGACGATTGCAGAAGAGTCAACATCGTGGCTCGGTGTCACGCATGCGCTTGAACATGGAGGCCTCGGCTTTGACCTGAAGTGGAACATGGGCTGGATGCACGACATGCTTGAATATTTTTCCAAAGACCCGGTGTATCGTTCTCACCATCATCGCAATCTGACCTTTGCTTTACTCTACGCGTTCAATGAACGCTTCTTGCTGCCGCTTTCGCATGACGAAGTTGTGCATGGCAAGCGTTCGCTCTTAGACAAAATGCCCGGCGATGTTTGGCAGAAGTTTGCCAACCTTCGTGCGCTGTACTCGCTGCTGTATGCGTTCCCCGGGAAGAAGCTTTTGTTCATGGGGGGCGAGTTTGGGCAGTGGACGGAATGGAACTTTGAAAAGCAATTGGATTGGGCGCTGCTCGACTTTGAATATCATCAAGGCGTGTATCGCTTGGTTCAGGATTTGAACAGACTCTATAAAACTCAGCCCGCTCTTCATGAAGTTGATTTCTCTTACACAGGCTTCGAGTGGATTGATTTCTCTGACAGCGCGAACAGCACTGTCTCGTTCGAACGGAAATCGAATGACGGACATGAGACGGTGATCGCCGTTTTCAACTTTACGCCGGTGCCGCGACATGGTTTCCGCGTCGGTGTGCGACAAGAGGGAGCGTACAACGAGCTCTTCAACAGCGACGCCTCAGTATATGGCGGCAGCAATCTTGGAAACTCAGGAGAAGTGCAATCAGAGCCTGTCCGATGGAATGATCGTGACCATTCAGTGGTGCTTACGTTGCCGCCGCTCGGCGCATTATATATGAAAAAGAAGTAGCCTGCTCAACGAGTCGAGTCGTCGACCGTCAAGCTTCATCACAGGTCTACGACCCCGTAGGGGCTCACTTCTCATCACAAAGAGAATCCCATCAGGTCTGGATACAGAAAATGAGAAGAGATTAGCGATCAGATTTGCGAAGGAGGCTCCTAGCGAAGCTTCGCCTCAAACCGACGAGATGCCTTTGTATAACACGAGAGTTTTATGTTGCCACGAAGAAGCACATAAGGCACAAGAAGTTTGAAAGAATTCTCGGTTATTCCCTTGTGTCTTTTGTGCCTTTTCGTGGCAAGAATTATTCTGCACGAGCATTTCGGTGCAAAAAACTTGACGCATTTGTCGAAGTTTTGGCTTATGAGAGTTCCCAGATGAAAATCGTACTTACCGGCGGCAGCGGGTTTATCGGCAAGCGGCTTATCGAGAAGCTTGTTTCCGCGCAGCACAACATTGTGCTTCTTTCTCGAAATCCATCGTCTGTGAATATGAGTATATGGTATACAGTGGCTGTGAAACAATGGGATGGAAAAAATCCCGGCGATTGGGCAGCAGATGTTGATGGCGCTGATGCGGTGATGAATTTTGCAGGCGAGCCAATTGCGGCAAAACGCTGGACGACCGCACAGAAAGAAAAAATAATCAATAGCCGGGTCGATGCGACACGAGCAATCGTTGACGCTATCAAGCAAGCTAAGAGGAAGCCGTCAGTCCTCATCAATGCCTCTGCGGTCGGCTACTATGGCTCGGTTGAGAATGACGAAGTCACTGAGGCGTACAAACGCGGCGACGGGTTTCTTCCAATTGTTTGCGACAAGTGGGAAACTGAAGCACGCACAGCAGGGAACCTTGGCGTTCGTGTTGTCCTGCTTCGCATGGGTGTCGTAGTAGGTGAAGGCGGTGGTGCGCTTGAAAAAATGGCGCTCCCATTTAGGATGTTCGTCGGCGGACCGGTTGGCTCTGGCAAGCAATGGTTTCCGTGGGTTCATCGTGATGATGTTGTTAATATCGTACTCTTCGCACTTGAAAACTCAAGGCTCTCAGGTCCTGTCAACGTTGCTGCCCCTGAATCAGTGACGATGAGACAATTCTGCGACGCGCTTGGCAAAGCAATGCATCGTCCATCGTGGGCACCCGTACCCTCTTTCGTTCTGAGACTCGCGCTCGGGGAGATGGCAGAAATGCTTCTCACGGGGCAGCGAGTTGTTCCATCCAAACTGAGACTCAACGGTTATTCATTCCGCTTTCCGAAATTAGATGGTGCGTTAGCCGATATTTTTTCGTAACTTCACACCGACCTTCAAGTTAAATGGGGACAAGGGAACTCCCGTTCCCGTTATTCAAAACGTTCTTCATACTATTCAACATAATCGCTCAACGTTTCATGTAACGGTTAGGTGGAGCCGTAATGAATGTTGTAAAACTCTTTGTTCTTGTTGCTCTTCCTGTTGCATTGTTCATCGCCGCCGGGTTCTTTGGTGCTGGAGAGGAAGTACTGTTCTTTGGCTTTCTCCTGTTGCTTGTTATTTCCGTTGGCATGTATTGGTTCAGCGACATAATTGTGTTGAGGATGTGCGGCGCAGAGCTGCTTACTGTCTATCACAGTCCAACGATTTTCAGGGCGGTGGAGGAGATGTGCACACAGGCTGATCTTCCGGTGCCAATGATTTACATGATTGCAGAAGAGGCACCGAACATTTGCTCTGTCGGACGGAATCCACGCAACGCGGGACTTGTGTTCACTGACGGCATTTTGAAATCACTCAGTGCAGATGAACTTCGCTGCGCAATTGCGCACGAGCTTGTTCACATCTACCGACGCGATACACTGCTTGCGACGCTTGCAGCAACATTTGCAAGCCTTCTCGGTATGAGCAGCAAAGCTGCGCGACAGACCGCGTCAGCAGATGATGTATCCACGCCAGCGGATGGAAGACTACGAGGCTTTGCGTTCAACGGGATACTGACGCCGTTCGCTCCAATTGCAGCGACTCTCATTCAATGGTTAATTGATGTGAAAAGAGAATTTCGTGCCGATGAACACGGGGCAAAGCTCACAGGCAATCCGCTTGCAATGGCAAATACAATCCGCACGATGGAAAAGAAAAAGCATGTAACACCAATGGACGTTGTTCCTGCGGTTGCCCATCTCTTTATGGTTAGTCCTCTACGGCCAGGGCGCATTGAGCGAATGTTCTCAACTCATCCCTCAATGGTGCGGAGAATAGAACGCCTTGAAGCAATGCATCGTTCGATGCCTCGATCAAAACATGTTTCTGTAACGAAATAAGAGAGCTTTCACAATGAAACCACAATGGATTGTAGTATTCTTCCGTGCTTTTTGCATCGTTGTCTTGTTTATGATTTCCTCACCTTTGCCCGTTTGGGCAAAGACACTTCCCAATAGATTTCCTCCCATTGTCTTTGTTTCTCGCAATCCGCTCAAAGTACATTCATCCGGCGATTTGCCTGGCATTGGACCTCAGTACCGAACTGCGATAACTGGCGGCAAGCTCATGATTCGTGAGAAGAATGGAAATCTCCGAACGCTTGTTGATTCGACAAAACTCATTGATGTTGCTGACCCGTGTGTTTCGTGGAATGGAAAGAAAATTCTTTTCTCCGGGGCGCAACACGCCGACAGCAGTTGGAGAATTTTTGAAATCAATGTTGATGGAACTCGATTTCATCAGCTTACGTTTTCCGATAGAAACTTAGACCTCTCGCAATTTGGCGCTGCGGCACCGCTCTTCACGCGTTACGATGATTTCGATCCATGTTATCTTCCGGGCGGGAAGATTGTTTTTGCGAGTACACGTTATCCTTCAATGGCGATGGCTGCTCAAATTCGGGCAAGCAATTTGTATGTCATGGATGCCTATGGTAAGAATCTTCATCGCATTACAAGTGAGCGCAACGGCGGAGAGGAGCCGGCAATTGATCCTGTAACGGGAAAGATCGTGTACGCTCGCTGGTGGGCGAACATTGATCGTCCGAGCAATCAAACCAAAAACAAACTCTCGCGTGAAGACGCAACTGCGCTCACTGACGACATAGCCAACCTCTGGCACGCTGTCGCGATCAATCCTGATGGCGATGCGCTGAAGCTGTACGCCGGCTTTGTTCGCACTCGTTACGGAACACAGACGTACAAGCCTGCTCTTCTTCGAGATGGAAAACTTCTCAGCACGTTTTCGCCCCGCACCTCGCTTATTCCAACTGCCGATGGAACAGGTATTCGTTGGTTTAATCCCGGCGCTGATTATGAGCATCACATTATCGGTGTGAGGTCTGATGAATCGTTGCGACTGCAATCCACCATCAATCCGCCATACGCAACTGACCCGGTCGAGCTTTCATCAAACACAATTCTCTTTTCTTATTCCTCTGATGGCAAAGACTACGGCATCTACTCGTGCACTCTTCAAGGCGATGATTTGCAGAGGGTGATTGATTTGCCTGGAAGGCTGGAGTTGGAGCCGCAAGCCGTGGCTGCGAAGAGGATTCCACCAATCGTTCCCGAGCTTTTTCTCTCGCCGGTAGTTGATCTTCCTCCAACTGAAGATCCTGAAACATACGGACGGAACGATTTCTTCCGTTTTGATTGCATGAACATTTTTACCAACGGCAAAGTTGATGAGCCAATACTTGACGCTCCCCGCATTGCACAGGACTTGACGATTCAGTTTTTCATGAATCCCCAGCGGCAAAGTGGTGAGCGACCCGACCCTTCCATCTTACTTAAAACTGCACCGGTTTTTTACATGGGCGGGATTCACGAGCACGATGTACCTGCCGAGGTTCCTCTCTTCGAGCAGATTGTTGACGACAAGGGGAAGGTTGTTGAAACGACCGATGGCAAGTTTGCTCATGTCGCCGGATTTAATTTCGCTCGTCTTGGCTCGGGCACGAAATGCGTCGGTTGCCACATCGGTCACTCGGTGCTCGAAGTGCCGAAGAACGGCGCGCTTGCAGAGTGGTTCAACGCAGCGCCTTCCGCCGCTGTGACGGCAAGCTCAACATTCAAATATAAAAACGATACATTGTACGCCAGCCGCAACGCAGTTGACCGCCAGGCACGCGTTGGCGGCGATTCAGTGGTTTGGGTCGCAGAAGAAGGCAAAGGAGCGTGGCTGGAGTTACGCTGGAATATCCCCATTGAAGCCAGACAGTTCGTCCTCTACAATATTGAAAAGAATTCATCTGCCGGCACAACAATTTTACTGCAAGATTGCAGAATTCTTTTATATTACAAAGGCGTTGAAGTTGGGTCTGTCCTCTCGACGGGACCACTGAGTTCAAACGGAACTCCGATTTCAATTCGCCCCACCAAGATTGACGCCGCACGAATTACGATTACGAAGATCTCCGGAACAATTAAACACAAACCAATCGCAGGTCTGGCAGAAGTTGAAACGATAGCAAGGCTTTTTCTCATTACACCACATCACTAACAAATTAGGGAGTACCATGAAGAAACTCTTCGGCGTTCTTTTGCTGACGATCGTTGTCTGCACGTATACGTTTGCTGATGGATTTCTCAGCGTTCACTCATCGAACGGCGTGGATGTTTGGGCTGCCGGCATTAATGGCAATGTGTTTCATTCTGTTGATGGCGGCGGAACATGGAGCAGCTTCACACAAGGAACAGGAACGTTGCGCAGCGTGCATACACTCGGCAACGCGGTATGGATGGTCGGAGATAACGGAAAGTGTTTTACTTCTACCAACAACGGCAGCACGTGGACAGAACAAACGCTGATTGGCGGCAACAGCGTGAATGGAGTTTTGTTGATTGACAGCCAAGCAGGATTTGTTGTCGGTAACGGCGGCGCCATTCTTAAGACAATCAACGGCGGGACGACATGGGAGGCGAAAAGTTCTTCCACAACACAGAAGCTGAATGCAATTGCTTTCGCTGATGCACAAGTCGGCTATGTTGTGGGTACTGCAGGCGTTGTGCTTAGATCCACTAATGGTGGAGATACCTGGACAGGTATTGGAGGCTCGGGCTGGACGAAGGACATTACGGCGATTGCCGTGAATGGTTCGACCATCTATGTGACAGGTGGCGATGCCTTCTGTGCGAAGAGTGTCAACGGAGGCTCTGCTTGGACGGTCTTGAGCTTCACGACAGACTCACAATCAGATGTGAATGGAGTTTTTGCGAAGAGTGCAAACGAAGCAGTTTTTGTTGGTGGTGGTGGTTATGTGCGTGTGACGAACAATGGTGGATCGACTTTCACATGGGGAAGGCACTCGCTTCACGGAACTTTGAATTCTGTCTTCTTTTATGATAGCATGAACGGCTGGGCATGTTCTGAAAAGAGCAATGTTGTCTTGAGAACAACGGATGGCGGACTAATCTGGACGCTGCCTGTTGGAACGACTGTGACTACGAACTGGACTCAGAAGTTGAACGTGAGTGCGACTGTGCGTGGCAACGCGTTCAGTATGAATGTATACAACAAGAATATCATCTACTGTGCGCTCGGTACACTCGTGTACGCGAGTTACAATCGTGGTGAAACGTGGACACAGATTGCAACTATGCCGAGCGGCGGCTCGAAAGTGAATTCTTTCTACGTCTCACCAAAAGATACAAACCTTTGGGTTGCTGCATACGGCGCGCCCGATAGAATCGTGCGATCAACAAATCATGGCGCAACATGGACGGTCACGCTCACGAAAGATTTTTCGGAGTATGGAATGCCGTTAGAGATGGACGGCTCTCATCCAGACACGTTAGTGTTCGGTCCCGAAGACGGACATATTTGGCGCTCAACTGACTTTGGTGCGACGTGGACCGATTACAGCACGCCCGGCTTCAGAAGCCCCTGCGACATAGTTGTAGTTCGCGATAATCCTGATGTAATCTGGGTTGGCGATGGTGTTACCGGCTCAGGTCAGGGACAGATGTTCCGCTCACGCGACGGCGGACGAAGCTTTCAGTTGATCTACTCAACAACGGGATCGGAAATTCCCACAACTGTCGGAAGTTCGCTGGATAACAAACTCGGCTATGCAACCGCTTGGGGCTCAGGCGGCGTGATGAAAACTGTTGATATGGGACAGACTTGGAATTCTGTTGCGACAACAGGTTCCACATGGGGTGTGGATATTGCCAAAGATGACCCGAACGTTCTGATGTACGGCGTGTATGGTGGTGCGACATCGTATCTTTCATCGAATGCTGCTGCATCGTTTACCACTTCAACTTTGAACGGATCGAACTATGCGATCTATGCGTACGACAGAGGAACATTCCTTGCTCAGCAGAGTGGCGGTATATTCAAGTACAACTTCCTCTACACAGTGCCGACCAGCAATACGCAAGCTCTCACACTGACAGCACCAAACGGCGGAGAGAATTGGTCTTACGGTACAACAAGAAACATTACGTGGACGTCGAGCAACATTTCCAACATAAAGATTGAGTACAAAACTTCCCCGACTGCCGCATGGCAAACGGTTGTTGCAAGCACACCAGGTGGTGCCGGTACATTTGCTTGGGCAATCCCAAACGCTCCGACAACTCAAGCGCGTGTGAGAATTTCTGACGTTGCTGATAACAATCCGATTGACAGCAGCGATGGAGTCTTCTCCATTACGGTTGCAGCGATCTCAGCGCAGCCAACCTCGTTGAGCTTTGGTCCTGTTACGGTTGGTTCAAGCCGAACGGAAATCGTCACGCTGACCAACAACGGTACTGCGCCTCTCGTTGTTTCGAGCGTCACAGCAAGCAATCCAAGTTTTGTTGCTGGAAGAAGCTCGTTTACGATTTCAGCAGGACAGTCGGATACGCTTTCTGTTCGCTTCTCACCGGGTAGTATTCAAACCTTCAATGAGCAGTTGAACATCACCTGCAACGCTCCAGGCAGCCCATTCGCTGTTCCATTAACAGGAACCGGTATATCATCCGCTACGTTGGCAGTGCTTGTGCCTAATGGTGGCGAAGTCTGGCAAGCGAACACAACACAGTCCATTACATGGTCGGCAACAGGATTAGAGAGAGTTGAGATTTCCTATAAGACTTCCCCGACAAGTACCTGGCTGCGCATAGCCCAAAGTGTTCCAGCGTCACAGGGAAGTTTCTCCTGGACCGTGCCGAACACACCGACTACGCAAGCTCGCGTGAGAATCATTGACAGAGTCAGCAGCGCAGTTGTGGATTCAAGTGATGGCGTGTTCACCATTAGCGGACCGACCGGAGTAGCTGAGGGTGGCGGCATCCCGACGCAGTATGAATTGCACCAAAACTATCCGAATCCATTCAACCCTTCAACTGTTATCACGTATGGTGTGCCGAAGGATGGGTTTGTGAGTTTGACGGTGTTCAACATGATCGGCCAGGAAATTGCGACGCTCGTAAACGAACGTCAGTCAGCGGGTCGCTACAGTGTAACGTTCGATACGCAAAAGGCTGCCGGCAATGCATCCAGCGGTCTGTATTTCTACAGACTCAGTGCTGGAGACTTTGTTGAAATTAGGAAGATGATGTTGTTGAAGTGAGGAGCCGTAGTTTCATGAAAAGTAGTTCCAGCGAATCGAAATGTTGGAGCTACTTTTTTGTTTCAGAAGATTTACTTGAAGGAGATGATTGATGAGGAAGAGCGTTGGTATTGCTTGTATTCTGATGCTTGGCGCGTTCTGTGGTTTTGAAATCTATTATAGCTCGGGAATTGTCGGCGTGACAAGGAAGCCTAACCACGTGTTTGCAACGCCCGGCTGTATTTGTCACGATCAAAATACGAATGTCAGGGTCTGGATCTCCGGACCTGAAAGTCTTGCAACAGGTCAGCGTGGTCTGTACACTGTCTCAGTCGCGAAACAGTCGAACATTGCAGCGGGCTTCAATGTTGCAGCGTACTTCGGAGAGTTGGGAGTGCAGGATACGGTCGGTACTCAGGCGATGAGCCCGTTCGGCAATGATACGTTGGAGTTAACGCATATCAATTCGAAACTGGCAAGCGGGCGCGACACCATTTCGTGGTCGTTCTGGTATCGTGCACCACAAAGGGTTGGTGTGTTGGATACGATCTACTCCTGCGGTAACAGTGTCGACACGAGTCAGGACCCGGGGGGTGACGCATGGAATTTCGGTCAGGATTTTTTGGTTCGTATCACCGGAACGAATTCGGTTGCAGACGAACCGCTTGCAAACTCATATCGTCTTCTCCAAAACTATCCCAATCCGTTCAACCCGACAACAGAGATCAGATATCAGATATCAGAGGTCAGTCACGTGACATTGAAGGTTTACGATGTGTTGGGCAGGGAAGTGAGAACCCTTGTGAATGAGGAGCAACGTGCTGGGCTTCACGAAGTGCTCTTTAATGCAGCAAGTGTTCGCCAGTTGGCAAGCGGTGTATACTTGTACCGCATTACAATGAGTCCGGTTCAATCGAAAACTGCAAAACCTTTTGTAGATGTAAAGAAGATGTTACTCCTAAAATGACGTGGAGAATTGCTCTGACTAGATTCAAGCCTTCGTTCGGACGCTTCTTTCCGGTGGATGGACTCTCGCGTTCGTTGGTGCGACAATTACTACTCTCGTGACGGTGTTAACGTTGTCTGTCGGGTCACGTTATCTGAAGCTTTCCCCAACGCAAGTCATGGGCATGATGTCGGGGATTCAAACGCAGCCTGCCTGTCTTGCCCATGTTAACGACCATACAGCAAGTGATGCGGCAAACGTGTGGTACGCGTCTGCTTATCCGGTCTCGATGGTTGCGAAAATTATTCTCGCACAACTAATGAACTTCCGTGAGATCTGAGATCATTGTAAGAAGATTTTCCACCATCTCCGACTTGCGAAGTAAAAGGGCAGGAGGGTGCTCGCGTACGTAACGGAGCTTGTCCGGGTCTTCAGTAGCTGTGAGGAACACGAAGGGAACGTTGCTGTAGTTTCGATTCTCAAGCAGTTTTTGGTGAAAGACTATTCCGTTCATCAGTGGCATTTCGATGTCGGAAATAATCGCATCAAACTGCTTCGTTGCTGCAAGGGAGAGAGCATCTGCGCCATGGTACGCGGCAACAACCTGAAGCTGTTGCATCTCCAGCACATCTTTCACCAGCTCGACATAGAGCGGATCGTCGTCAACGACGAGAATAGTTCTACACATAAGAGGAGTATTTGATCGTGGCAGCAGTTTTCTTGTTGGCAAAATAGACATTGTATGTATGCCTGTCAACGAAAAAGATTTGCGAGGTCGCAACGGAGAAAATTTCGGCGAAATTGTTTTTCACTCCTAATTCAACTACATTAAACGCATTCAAAATTCGATTCTCGCTGTGCCGGTACTATGCGAGGCAGTTCTTTGACCACATCAGGGGGTTGTAGTGAATCTTTTTGAGGCGATCATTCTCGGCATTGTTCAGGGGTTAACGGAATTCCTTCCCATCAGCAGCTCTGCTCATCTCACGCTCACCGGAAAATTCTTCGGATTGATTAGCAACGATACATCGGAGGCATGGACTGCGTTCATGGCGGTGATGCAGGTAGGAACACTTGTCGCTGTTGTCATCTACTTCTACAAAGATATTAAGCTGATGATGACTTCGTTGTGGAAAGATTTTTTCACGTACGGGACAATGAAGAGCTGGAAGAATTACTCGACGTATTCCAAGCTTGCTATCTTCATTATTCTTGGCACCATTCCGATGGCAATCATCGGCGTTGGTTTCAGCAAAGTAATTCACAGCATGTTTACCAAAAGCACAGCCGTCATTGCCTCAAGCTTGATTGGGCTTGCGTTGTTGTTGTGGCTTGCAGAAAAGATCGCATCACACAAGCGAACACTCGATAAGATTACAGCGACTGACGCGCTGATTATTGGAACAGCTCAAGCAATGGCGCTCATTCCCGGTTCGTCGCGCTCCGGCACCACACTTACTGCCGGGCTTTTCCTCAATCTCACTCGTGAGGCTGCCGCACGATTTTCATTTCTTCTCAGCATTCCCGCTGTCGCGGCAAGCGGTGTGTATGAGCTTTCCAACGTTCACGGAGGCATCGGCGGATTTGGTTTTGTGAATCTCGCGGCAGCAACAATTGCGTCCGGTATTGTTGGCTACGCAGCGATAGCATGGTTGTTGAGATTTCTTGCCACAAACACGACATTCAGCTTCATCGTTTACAGAATCGCATTGGGTTTCGTGCTGTTCGCGTTGTTGAATTTTGACGTCATGCAATTCTAATCTTTGTGATGTGAAGCCGCAGGGAGTGTTGAGTGCATAACCTTTCTCCTCTACGAGTCTACGACTTCGTAGAAGGTCGTAGACCGACCCGTCGGCTCACGACGATTGCCTTCCTCAGCGCCGTTGGTATTGCGCTCTTCGTTCTTGAATCCTACATTCCGATGCCGTTGCCTTTTCTCAAAATTGGCCTGGCAAATATTTCCAGCGTGATTGCCTTGATGATGTTAGGCACGACAAGCATGCTCACCGTTGTTGTGTTGCGTGTTGTTGTGGGTTCTTTGTTCGTTGGAACATTTATGAGTCCGGCATTTGTCCTTGCGCTTTCTGCGGGCGTGGTTTCTGCTGCAGTGATGGCGATAGTGAAAGCAATTTCAAAAAATTTCTTTAGCGCGCTCGGCCTCAGCCTCATCGGTTCCATCACACACGTTGTTGTTCAGTTGTTGATTGTGAGATTTGTCTATGTGCAGAATGCAGCCATCCTGCAATTGCTTCCGCTGTTGCTGCTGACAGCGTTTATCGGAGGATTAATCGTTGGATTGATTTCTGTACGACTTCTGAGCGCATTGAAACAGGCTCGAATATGAAGATGATAACATTAGGCGATAAGATTCTGATTGTTGTGGTGTTCCTGTGTACAGTCGGAAGTTTTTTTGCGAAGAATCTTCTTGCCTCCCAAGGCTCACTCGTGATAATCGAATTGAAGGAAATGCCTGTGTACAAAGGCAAGTTGACCGAAGATCGGAAAGTAACCATCAAAGGCGCATACGGCGACGTAAGGGTGCAGATCAGAGGCGGCAACGTTGCAGTTGTTCATGCCGATTGCCCTAACAAAGTGTGTGTACGAACGGGCTGGCGTTCGCTTTCCGGCGAGACTATCATTTGTGTGCCGAACCAGGTCATTGTCCGTATTCTTGGCGAAGAGAGAAACGAAGTGAGAGGGATTACCGGATGAATCGTTGCATCGGCATTACTCTTAGCCTGATACTTTTCTTCTCTTCATGCAGCCGTAATCAGCTCCATCGTTACTCGCGTGAATCTACCGCAATGGAGACGTATGTCTCGGTCACGATTTACGACGCCGATGTTTCTCAAGAGCGGGCAGATGCGCTTGTCGATTCTGCATTCTCGGAAATCCATCGCATCGAAAATGTAATGACCGATTACGCCGATACGAGTGAGGTCGGGCTTATCAACGTTAACGCCGGCAAAGATACGATGGAGATTTCCCAAGAACTTGCTGAACTTCTTAGGAAATCGTTTTCTTTTTCAGAACAATCAAACGGTGCGTTTGATGTGTCGGTGGGACCGATTGTAAAGGCGTGGGATTTTCTTTCGTCGGAACCGAAGATTCCTTCTAAATCCAAAATGAGAATGCTGCGGCAACTTGTCGGTTACAAGAACATTGTCGTTGAAGGCAACAAAGTTTTTCTCAACGCAAAGGGAATGCGCATTGACCTGGGAGGAATTGCAAAGGGGTATGCTGTTGATAAAGCGATTGAAATCTTGAAGCGCAATGGTGTAAAGAACACAATCGTTGACCTCGGCGGCAATCTTGGCGTGTGGTGGGATGGAACTCACTCGCTTGATTCTGCTGTCGCTGAGATTCTCGTCCGTCACCCACGCAAAGAGGGGAAGTTCTTCGGCTCACTGAATGTTGGTACATGCGGTGTTTCCACTTCCGGGGATTATCAACGCTGCTTCATCAAAGATGGGGTTCGATATCATCATATCATCGATCCGGCAACGGGCTATCCTGCAAAGGATGTTGTAAGTGTTACGATTATAGCCGACGATGCGATGACTGCCGATGCACTTTCGACGCTTGTGTTTGTATTGGGAAGAGAAAAAGGAATGGAGTTCATCAAAAAGTCCAAAGGTGTTGAAGGGTTGATTGTGTGGGAGGAAGAAGACAAATTGAGCTACGAACTCTCGCCCGGCTTGCAGGGAAAATTCAAACGTTCCGATGATTAGCCTAAAGAATTTGTCATATTGTTACGAAGGCAGAGACCTTGACGCACTACGGGATGTGAGCATCGAGTTTGGTCGAGGAAGTTTCACCGCGATTATGGGAGCGAACAGCTCAGGAAAAAGCACGCTTGCCCGCTGCCTGAATGGACTGCTTCAGCCGACGGGGGGTGAGGTGCTTGTTGATGGTTTGAACACAAAGAATGCCGGCTCACTTTCTGAAATTCGACGGAGAGTCGGGTTTGTGTTTCAAGATCCCAATCTGCAAATGACATCGGCAACTGTTGAGCGGGAGCTTGCGTTTGGACTTCAAAACGTTGGTCTTCCGATAGAGGGGATTCGTGAGAAAGTTGAGCGCGAGCTGCAACGCTTGAATCTGGTAGACAGACGCAACGTTTCGCCTTCAGTCCTCTCCGGAGGAGAGAGACAGCGTCTTGCACTTGCTTCGGTTCTGATGCTTGAGCCGGAATATCTCATCCTCGATGAGCCGACGTCGTTTCTTTCTCCTTCTTCTCGAAAAGAAGTCATGAGAACTCTTCTTGCGTTGAAAGACTCGAAAGGTATAGCAATCATTCTCATCACACAGTTTCTCAATGAAGCAATACAAGCCGAACGATTGATCGTTCTCAATAAAGCTGAAGTTGCACTTGACGGCGCTGCGCAAAGAATTCTTCAGCAGTCGAAGAAGCTGACTTCGCTTAGCATCTCTGTTCCCACCAACATCCACTCGTTTGCATGAACTTCCATCTCGACAACGTCAGCTTTTCGTACAAGTCGAAAGCGTTTCCCCCGCGTCAAGTCTTTTCTCATCTCAGTCTAACAATTGGATCGGGAGAGTGTATTGCGATTGTTGGCGAAGAGGGAACAGGAAAAAGCACGCTGCTGCAATTACTCAACGGTTTGCAGAAGCCTGATTCAGGAAGAGTGTTGGTGGACGGGAGAAACATCTGGGAAGACGCGAAGCGATTACATCAAGTCCGCAGGGAAATCGGTTTTGCATTTCAATTTCCCGAGCAACAATTCTTTTGCGAAACGGTGGAGGATGAGTTACTGTTTGCTGTACGGAACTTTGGAGCGATGAATTCTGAGTCAGAACAGTATTGCTCGTCAGCTATAGTGGAGTTGGGGTTGGATGAGAGTTATCGTTCACGCTCCCCGTTTTCACTGAGCATGGGGGAAGCGCGACGCGTCGCGCTTGCAAGCCTCCTTGTTCACCAACCTGAAGGATTCCTTCTTGATGAGCCGACAGCAGGATTAGATGCTTTCGGTTTTGATGTTGTGAAATCGTTGATCATTCGACTGAAATCTCAAGGCAAAACAATAGTGATTGTTTCGCATGATGTCGAACTCGTCAGTGCCGTAGCTTTAAGAGTTATTGTTCTTGCGCAAGGGAGAGTGCAAAGTGATAAACAGATTGCAGAATTCTTGACAGATGCGATCACTGCAAACATATAAGAGCCACGAAGAGAATAAGAAGGAATAACAACGTTGCCCGGTCGTGCACGTTCATCTTCAGTTTGCTGAAAGGCGTTCGATTTGCCGTTGCGTCGTAGCATCGCGCCTCCATTGCTTCAGCAAGATGTTGCGATGAGCGAAACGCAGAAACGAACAGAGGCAACGCCGCTGCCGATGCAAATCGCACCTGCCTGAGAAAAGACGAATCAACATCCGCTCCTCGTGCAATTTGCGCGGCTTTTATTCGTTGAGCGGACTGAATAATCAAAGGAACAAAGTTGAGAGTTAGACTTAAAAGGAGAGTTCCCGTCCCGATGCGTCTACGAAAAGGTGAAAGCATCGCTTCAGTTCCATCCAACATCTCCGTAATGCTTGTCGTTTGAACGAACAAATACGAGAGCAGGAGCAACAAAACAATTCTCGCTGAAAGCAGAAGTCCTTCCCTCAATCCTTCATACGTTCCGTACATTTCTCCATATTCGAACAGCACTTTCCCGCTCACAGTAAATGTGTTGACGATTGTGATGAATAGGACAAACCAGAACACTCTTGGAATCTGTTTGACCAACATCCGAATGGTGATAGGTGATAAGACGACTCCGATTACAACGACAATTGCCGTGAAAACAATTATCCACGGAGATCTCAGGAAAAAAGTCTGCGCTCCGACCAGAATAAGTGCGAAGAATTTTGTTCTGGGATCGAGTAGTTGCAGAAAAGTATTTCTTTCGTCGCTCATGTGTGGAACAATTGTTGAAACAAAGGTACCGAAAAAAATCTCCAAGTCAACTTTGAAAAAAGTTTCCTTCTTGTTAGCTACGCTTCACTTGGGTGACGCCTAACACATGAAAGCGCTTCCAGATTTTTTATTATGCAAGTGAACCCTTCGTCCTCCCCGCCACCACAATATTCTCGGAGACGCATTTAATGCAATGGTCCACTGCAAGCGACACAGTGTCTGTTGATAATCCGTATCGCAGAGCCAAAGTTGAGCATTACGTAGAGAGAGTCGAAGAGCTTGTGCGCATGGCTCGATACAGCGCGGCGAAAAAAGCTCTCAGTACAGTGTTTATGCTTGAGCCAAATAGCAAGGCTGGGTCTACTTTGCAAAAACATATTGATTCCGCGTTAGCTGAATTATTATCGATGGCAACTCCGTCGTTCACTACGACCAACGGACGAACGAGACAGTTACGCCGCGGTGAGCTTGTGCTCGTTGTTGATCAAGACGAAAGGATTCTTACTTCACTTACTGACACACTCTGCAAATACGGTTTCGGTGCAATCGGCGCTGGAAGTTTTGATGAAGCAGTCGAAGCGCTCTCGAAGTTTAAGCCAGGCTTGATCATCTCGGAAGTAAATTTTGAGAACGGACCTGTTGGCTATGATCTATATTTGTGGGTGCGCCACAACGGAGAATTGAGTTCAACTCCATTTCTTTATCTATCAACAAGAGTGACGCGTGAAATGCTCATCGCGGGTAAACGTATGGGTGTTGATGAGTTTATTGTGAAGCCGATCGATGAGGAAGTGGTGATGGCGTCAATTCTGAATTGTCTCGCTCGACGGAAGAGGCACGTCGCCTGACCGGAAATATTCTCTCCAGCATTTAAAGCCAGCCAGATTGACGTCTCGCTGGCTTTCTTGCTTTTCCCTGCATGTCTTCGTACCTTTTTTTGGCATCTCAATCAATCCTCGCATGACTGAACTAACCATCAACGAAATCTTCCACAGTATTCAAGGCGAATCAAGCTACATGGGAATGCCTTGCGTGTTCGTTCGTCTCACAGGCTGCAATCTTCGCTGCACCTGGTGCGACACGGAGTATTCCTTCTATGAAGGCAAAAAGATGTCGCTTGTGGAAATTCTGAGTGAAGTTGCAAAGTACAATTGTAAACTTGTTGAGGTTACCGGTGGCGAGCCGCTCGCGCAAGATAGTGTTCATGAGCTGATAGCAATGTTGTGCAACAACGGCTACGAAGTGTTGCTCGAGACAAGCGGAAGCATAAGCATTGCAAACGTTGACTCGCGAGTGCGGAGAATCGTTGACATCAAATGCCCCGGCAGTGGAATGGAAAAGAAAAATTTGTGGGAGAATATTGACTACCTGAGACCGACCGACGAAGTGAAGTTCGTCATCGGCAACAAAGAAGATTTTGATTGGTCATTCGATGTAATGCGACAATACGGTCTCGAAAGAAAATGTCCGGTGCTGATGTCGCCGGTGTTTGGCGAGGTGCAGCCGATTGAGCTGGCGCAGTGGATTCTCGAAAGCAAACTCAATGTACGCTTCCAGTTGCAGATGCATAAGTACATTTGGGAGCCGGAGACAAGAGGCGTGTAATGGCGAAGCCGTTAGCAGTAGTGCTTGCAAGTGGAGGAATGGATAGTTGCGTAACGACCGCAATCGCTTCGCAGGATTACAGGCTCGCTCTCTTACATTTGAGTTATGGACAACGTACTGAACGGCGCGAGCTTCAAGCCTTCAACGCAATCGCCGACCACTACAGTCCTGCTCATCGGCTCGTCATTTCGATGGAGCATCTCTCAAAAATCGGCGGTTCAAGTCTAACCGACAACTCAATTCCAGTCTCGAAAGCAAATCTCGCAAACAAAGAAATCCCACGTTCGTATGTTCCGTTTCGCAATGCGAACATGCTTTCGGTTGCAGTAAGTTGGGCGGAAGTGTTGGGCGCTTCAGCTATTGTTGTCGGAGCGGTACAGGAAGATTCGTCCGGCTATCCCGATTGTCGGAGGGAGTTTTATGATGCGTTCGAGAAAGTAATTGATGTCGGAACAAAGCCATCAACAAGAATTCAAATCATTACTCCGGTAATCCATTCATCCAAAGCGGAGATTGTGCTGATGGGCGTCGCGCTCGGCGCGCCGTTGCATCTTACATGGTCGTGTTATCAAAATGAAGATGTTGCATGTGGTGTGTGTGATAGTTGTGCTCTGCGGTTGAGAGGGTTTCAGCTTGCAGGAGTTGATGACCCGATTTCGTATGCACACAGGCCAGTCTATGCATAGAAGAACGTTTGAGAACGAGTAACGGGAGACAAAGAAATGGCAGCAGGAATGCAATTGAAGGGGAAAGAAAACGATCTCATCAAAAATCGGAGGCGGGAAAGTGGCGTGACGAGACCGCTGAATGCGGACGCCTTACGTTTGCGAAAGAAGAGCAAGCGGCGTGTTTCTCAAAAAGAAGTTGAACGGGCACTCGCTGCGTTCAGAGAATTAAGGCTGCCAATTCCCAAGAAGATGGACAGCGTCAAGTTTCTTCGAAAGCTGCGCTCATGATCGCGTTACTCGATAGTTCTGTGTGGGTTTCTTACTTCAACGATTTCGATACCTACCATGCGAGAGCTGTCGCAATAGTGGAAGAGTTCATTGGCACTCAAACCATAATTGTTGTGCCTGATGTAGTGTTGGCAGAGGTGACAAATGTCCTGATTCGTTTGGACCCAACAGACGCATTGATAGAAAGATTTCACCAACACCGCGCTCATTTTGATTGGCTGGTGGAAAGTGTTTTTGGTAATCGCGAATTCTGGACCAAGACAATTGAAGAGGTTGCTCATAAAGTGCAACTCAAAACTCTGGACCTGATCATCGTCTCCTACGCGTATCACTTCCAAGTCGATCTGTTCAGGTCGTTCGATACCCAACAAGAAAAAGCCGCCCAGAAGATTCTCAAGCGGTGAAGATGAAAACAAATGACTCAGGAGTAAGTATGCAACATTTCAAAGATAGCATCTACAAACTCATCGTCGAAACATCAACCAACTTACCGCCCGATGTCCGTCGAGCGCTTGCACGCACGATGGAGGCAGAAAATCCGAACACACAAGCTGGTCTTGCGTTACAAACAATTGCAATCAATATTGATGTGGCGTGCGATGATGTTGCCCCGATTTGCCAGGATACGGGGATGCCGACATTCGAAATTCAATGTCCGGTCGGTGCGAATCAAATCACCATGAAGAAACAGATTAAGGAGGTGATTGCCGACGCGACGAAAAACGGCAAGCTTCGTCCTAATTCTGTGAATTCGTTAACAGGAAAAAACAGCGGCGATAATCTCGGCGAAGGCACTCCCGTGATACATTTCGAACAATGGGAGAAGGATGAAATCGATGTTCGGCTGGTTCTTAAAGGCGGCGGCTGTGAGAACAAAAACATTCAATATTCGCTGCCTGACGAGTTGCCGAATCTTGGCAGAGCGGAGAGAAGTTTAGAAGGCGTTCGCAAAGCTATCATGCACGCTGTGTTTCAAGCGCAAGGACAAGGTTGCAGTGTTGGCGCACTTGGTGTCGGCATTGGTGGCGATAGAACGTCGGGCTACGCGCTTGCGAAGCAGCAACTCTTCCGCTCTCTCGATGATGTGAATCCGAATCCAGACCTTGCAAAGCTTGAAGCAATAATTCTTGAAGATGCAAACAAGCTCGGCATCGGGGCGATGGGTTTTGGCGGACAAGCGACGTTGATTGGCTGCAAGATTGCCGCGTACAACCGTTTGCCCGCGAGTTTCTTCGTGAGCGTTGCGTACGATTGCTGGGCGTTCCGCAGGCTCGGTGTTGTGCTTGATCCAAACACTGGAGCGATCAGGCATTGGCTCTACAAAGATGAAACGCCGACAGTGAAAATGGCGAAGCGCGTTGGTTTGCCTGTTACTGGAAGAGAGGTCTCGCTTACGACGCCGATTGCAGAAGCCCAAGTCCGATCGCTCAAAGTCGGCGATGTTGTGCTGCTGAACGGACTCGTTCACATGGGGCGTGATATGATTCATCACCATCTGATGTCGCATGACTCGCCTGTGGAATTGAACGGCGCGGCGTTATATCATTGCGGTCCGGTTGCGCTGAAGAAAGACGGCAAGTGGACGATTGGCGCAGCAGGTCCGACGACGAGTAGTCGCGAGGAACCGTATCAGGCTGACATCATCAAGAAGTTTGGCATTCGGGCAGTGATTGGCAAAGGCGGCATGGGCGCGAAGACACTTGCAGCATTGAAGGACCATGGCGCTGTGTATCTGAACGCAATCGGTGGAGCGGCGCAGTTCTACACGAAGTGTATCACGGAAGTTCAGGGTGTTGATTTCCTCGACGAGTTTGGAATTCCTGAAGCGATGTGGCATATTGTGGTGAGGGATTTCCCGGCGATTGTTACGATGGACGCGCACGGCAACAGCTTGCATGCGGATGTGGAGAAGACGAGCGCGGATGAGTTGAAGAAGTTTGCGGAAGTACCCGCCTTGTAGGGACGGGGCATGCCCCGTCCTACGTGAAGAGCTTCTCAGATTTTCAAAGATCCATTTGCAATCTCCGTTTTCGATGATGAACATTGCAATGGAGTTGTTTTGGTTGTCTGCCACACGTTTCGTGAGATTGACACTTCTTGATTGTGTTGCTGAGGTTTCTCGATATGGACTTCAAGGCACTTCACCAGATCAATGCTCGATGGCAAAACTCTTTCGCCAGTACGTGGCTCCGATGGTTTATTTGGTTTGTTTTCCCACGGCTTTGCCGTGGGCTAAAGTCTGTCGCCACTCCGTGGCGTGTTGAGCGGAATGGTTTTTTGCAGGCAACGCCGTAGGCGCGAAAGAATTTAGCCCATTGCGTGAGCAATGGGAATATGCAAGACAGATGACGCATAAGCCCCGTCGGGGCGAAAGAAAATTTGCGGCAAGCACAATATCGAATGAAAAAAACGAACGTTTCAATTCACGCACGTTAGGCATGCGAAAGGTTGCGCCGCTTTTCTCCGAAGGTCTACGACCTCGTAGAGGAGTCCTTCGGACAGGCGCAAGTGTTGCGCCGTGCTTTTCGGCACAACACCGAGCGAAGCGAGCCTGTAGCACGCCGACCCCGTTGCGTGCTTTTCGCAACGGGGGGAACGCCAAGATAATTGGGAATGGTGAATTGTGAATTAGAAATCTCAAACGATCAATTGTAAACGAACAAATCCCAAAAGTCGTAGTACCGAACCTCTCACAGAGTAAAAACCAAAAGGAGAAACACTCATGCTCAGCAAAACAATTCAAAAAGCGTTCGATACACAAATCAAAGATGAACTCGAGTCAGCGTACCTGTATCTTTCTATGTCGTCGTATTGTCATGCAGTAAGCTTTTCGGGATTTGGAAAGTGGCTACGGCTGCAGGCGCAGGAGGAATTGGGCCATGGCATGAAGTTGTTCGATTACGTCCATCATCGCGGCGGAAACGCAACATTGCAGGCGATTGAAGAGCCGAAGGCGGAGTTCAAAAACATTCTTGAGTTGTTTAAGATTGTGCTCGCTCATGAGCAGAAGGTGACTGAACGAATTCACAAGCTGTATGAAATGACGGTGAAAGAGAATGACTATGCAAGCCAAATCGAGCTGCAATGGTTCGTAACCGAGCAGGTAGAGGAAGAACAGAATGCGACGGTGATTGTCGAGCAGTTGAAGATGATTGGCGATAACAAGGCTGCGCTGATGATGATGGATAAGGAGATGGCGAGCCGGAGTTCGGCAAAATAACTTGCAATGAACACAACACTCATGTATGCGTGGGAAGTCATCATCGTTGTTGCAACAACGCTTACTGCCGTTGTGATTCCCGCAAAACTCGTGTTAAGTCCGCCTTTGGCGGGCTTTTTTGTCTTCGAAGTTGTGCTGACGATTCTGTTTGCGGCGGACATTCTTTTTCACCTCAAGCATGCAAAACGAAGACAGGATTCGGTGAAGCCTCAAACATACTCGCTGCCTTGGGTTGTTGCGGATACGCTTGCTGCGATTCCTTTCTTGGTCCTTCCCGTCGCGCCGGCATTGCAACTGATGCGGTTGTTCAAATTCGGGAGATTACTGCAGTCTGTTCGGCGTTATTGGCGGCGAAACGTGCATCAGTCGTTGGTCTTACGAATTGTTATGTTCAGCTTCTGGCTAGGCATCGCCACGCATTGGTTAGCGTGTGGCTGGCTTGCGCTCCGAGGAGTGAATCACGATGCAGATGCATGGACGAGCTACATTTCAAGTTTGTACTTCTGCATAACAACGCTGACGACGGTTGGGTTTGGAGATGTAACGCCTGCAAACAACGTTGAACGAATATTTGTCATCGGTATGATGTTGTTTGGTGTTGGTGTGTACGGATTTGCTATCGGTAGCGTTGCGAGTCTGTTGACGAGGATAAATCCTGCGAGAGCGCATTACACAGAACACATGGAGAAGCTTGATGCCTTCATGAGATACAAATCGCTGCCCACGAATTTGCGAAAACGATTGACTGAGTATTACGCATATTTGTGGGAACAGCGGCTCGGGTATGACGAGTCGTCGATTCTCGCATCATTGCCGCCGAGTTTGAAAACTGAAGTGTCACTTCATCTGAAGAGAGACATTATTCAGAAGGTACCGCTGTTCAAAGATGCAAGCGAGGGTTTCATAAAAGAAATTGCGCTGCAGATTACGCCAGTTGTGTACTTGCCGGGAGATTATGTTGTTGCCGCGGGTGAGACAGGGAATGATATGTACTTTGTGAGTCGAGGTGAGCTTGAGGTTGTTTCAAAGGATGGGGAGATGGTGTTCACGAAACTTTCGGATGGAGATTTCTTTGGAGAAATTGCGTTGATGCTGAAGCAGCCGCGCACGGCGAGCGTTCGTGCAACAACGTATTGCGATTTGTATAGGTTAGACCGTGAGTTATTTGAGCGGGTGCTGTCCCATTATCCTGAGGTGGCGGCGAAGATACAGAAGCGGGCAGAGGAGAGAAGCACGAGGCATTGAAGGATTGCACTGTTGCATCATTGGCGGTATCGTGATCGCAAAGCGAGGTAGCGCCGTTGACGATGATTAATCGTTTTCATAACTTGAAGATGAGAAAAGCGTATCACTGGAGGAATTTATGCAAGAATTTATCGTAACGGTGAGAGACGAATCGAAGTCGAAACCTATCATTGAGTTGTTGAAGTCACTCGACTATTTGGAGGTGAAGGAACAAGCTCAAAAGGTACAGAACAAAAAAGCAGCGAAGAAACAATCCCCGGATCTTCGCAATCTCATAGGAATTTGGAAGGGAAGGAAAATATCGGCGAAAGAACTTAGAGAACGCGCGTGGGGAAGAACAAAGTGATTCTCTGCGACACGGATGTTCTGATCGAGTTATTTCGACAACACGAGAAAACCGTAGTCGAAATGGAGCGAATCGGTTACGGAAACGTCGAAGTCAGTGCAGTCACAGTCATGGTCTCAAGAGTCATGACGCGTTCATTGCTGCTACTGCTCTCATACACTCAGTAGAGTTGTTCACATACAATGTCAAAGACTTTCGCTTTATCGCTGGTTTGAAACTGTATCGCCCGTTAGAATAAATCAAGTTCCGGCACGTTAGGAATCAATCCCTTCTCATATCCCTTTTTGAACAAAAGCTCCAACGCTTTCTTTCCCGTCTCCCCCATATCAATCGTCAAGTCGCTGACATACATCTTCACAAACTTCTCACTTAACTTGTAATCAATGCCGCGCCCCCATTGCATCGCGTAGGGGATTGATTCGTTCTGATGCTTGTAACCGTAGGCGATGCTTTCTTTCAAACCCTCTGAAAGATTTCTTGCCAAGGCTTCGCCTAAATCTTTTCGCACGACATCGAGTCCGAGCGGGAGAGGAAGCCCGTTGGTTTCCTTCTCCCAAAACTCTCCGAAGTCGAGAATTCTATTGTAGCCGAGTGATTGATAAGTGATTTGTCCTTCGTGAATGAGCAACCCCGCATCGACTTCTCCATTGTCAATTGCGTCCATGATTTTGTCGAATGGCATGTCAACGTTCTTGATGCCGTCGGTGAATGTCTTGAACAGAAGCGCTGCGGTCGTGAGCGGTCCCGGCGTGCCGACAGTTTTGCCCTTGAGTTCATCAAGTGATTTGTAATTACGAGAAATGATGACGGGTCCGTAGCCTTCGCCCATGCTTGCGCCGGTTCCCATGATCCAGTATTTGTCTGCGACGTAAGGGAACGCGTGCGCCGAGATTGCCGTGACTTCAAGCTCAGCCTTCATCGCTCGTTCATTGAGCGATTGAATATCTTCAAGCAGATGCTCGATGATAATTCCATCTAATTTTACTTTGCCGCTTGCGAGTCCATAAAACATAAATGCATCGTCGGGATCGGGGCTGTGTCCGACTGTTATCGTCCTGTCTGTCATTATTTCTTTGTGTGAATGGAGTATTGTCTGTCAGGGCAGATGCGCCTTTTGGCGCAGAGTGATGTCCGAACGACCTCGGAGGAGTAATAAATTTCTCTTTTTGCCGCAATAATATAATTGAAATGGGGTGGACTTACAATGAATGCTTGATTGGAAGAATAAGTATTGGTATGTTTCCTCAGTAACAAATGAGGATCGCAATGGAGAAAATAACCAAGAATGTGAAGAAGCACTCGAACGGGAACAAGTATGAGACAGCTTACAACCTCCTGTCGGAAGTTGAGATTGCAAGTATCGCACGGAAGGCAGCACGATTGACCAAAGATGAGGCGAAGCTCTTAAGAATTCCCAAAGGTGGTCCGCGTCCCAATTGGACACCGACTACTAAGCCAAGCGTGAGTATCAAAGCCATTGAGCGAGCAGTGGCGAAGGTCAAAGCAGAGCGAGAGCTCCTGTTAAGTTTCTATCGTCAATTACATGCGACCAACATTTAGCGTCTTCATCAATTGTCCTTTCGACAAGAAATATCTTCCGTTATTTCGGGCAATCGTTTTTGGCGTTTCTGATTGCGGTCTAACACCGCGTTGCGCGCTGGAGATCGAAGACTCGAGTCAAGTACGAATACAAAAAATTGTCACAATGATCTCTGATTGCAGATTTGCCATCCATGATCAACATGCCGTATGAACTGGGGTTATTCATTGGCGCGAAGGAGTTTGGCGGTGGACGGCACCGCTCAAAGATTTCTCTCGTCTTAGACGAGCAACCGTATCGTTATCAGAAGTTCATTTCTGACATCGCGGGTCAAGACATTCGTGCTCATCGCAACAGCCCGACAGAGACGATTCGGGGGATTCGAAATTGGCTTGGATGAGTTTACCGGCAAGACTCTGCTTGAAAAGAAAACGAAATCTTTGTACGTTGGAACAGAACAATAGATGAAAGGACGCGCTATGCGCGAGAAGAATTCCGACAAAAAGAAAAAAACAACTGACAAGTTCATCAAGGCGCCGAAGAACTCAGGATTCTATTTACTAGAGATTCCTCCGAATCATGGGCGAGATATTCCGCTGGCAAACGGAAAACCCTCTGTGCCGCTCAGAATGATTCGTCAGGCGATGAGAAAGGTAGCAAAAGAGCGCGAACAACTTTTGGTTCAGTACAAGCTCGCTCATGCCAAAAGCAAATAGTGTTTTCATCAATTGCCCCTTCGACTTTGGTTATCAGTCCTTGTTCGATGCCATGGTTTTTGCAGTGTATGATTGCGGCTTCAAACCGCGGTGTGCACTGGAGTTGGATGATGCGGGACAAGTTCGCGTTGAAAAAATCTATCGCTTGATTTTCGATTGCCAGTTCGGCATTCATGACATCTCCAGAACCGAACTTGACGCAACGACAAAACTTCCCCGTTTCAACATGCCGTTCGAACTTGGTCTCTTTCTCGGTGCAAGAAGATTCGGTTCAAAGAAACAGTCCAGAAAGATTTCTCTCATTCTTGACAAAGAACCTTTCCGCTTCCAGAAATTCATCTCCGATATTGCAGGTCAAGACATTCGCTCGCATTACGGAAAACCCGAACGAATCGTGCGAGTGATTCGTGATTGGTTGCAGACAGCATCACGCAAGAGTTTGAAGCCGATTGCAAGCGGCGAAATCATATTCGAGCGTTATAAATCCTTCAGAGCGGAGTTGCCGATTGCATGTGGGAAAGCAAAACTCGATGTGAAGTCGTTGACATTTGCCGACTACCGGTGGCTTGTTGAATCATGGTTGAGGGTGAATGCTTGACTCGCCCTTATTTTATGCCCGCATAAATCGTCGCAATCCCAAACGTCAACCGCTCCTCTTCGATCTTCGTGAATCCAATCTTCTGCAAAATTTTCAAGAACGCTTTTCCTTCCGGAAACTTCATAACCGTGTCAGGTAAATACGTGTACGCTTCTCGATGTTTGGAAACAAGCTTGCCGACCAGTGGAAGAATTGTTTTGAGGTAGAAGAAGTACAATTGCTTAAAGGGAAACACGCGAGGACGAGAGAATTCCAGCACAACAATCTTTCCGCCATCTCGCAATACTCGACGCATCTCGCTCAACCCTTTCTCAAGATGCTCGAAGTTTCTTGCCCCGAACGCAACAATTGTAGCATCGAAACTTCCCGTTTCAAATTGGATACCCTCTGCTTCGCCTGAATATAGAGTGACGATACTGTCGAGACCACGCTTCTTGAGCTTGCCCCTGCCGATACGCAGCATCGCTTCTGCGATGTCAACTCCGATAACCTTCTCAGGTTTCAAGCGCATGGTTGCGATGGCAAAATCTGCCGTGCCCGTTGCAACGTCAAGAATTGTTTTGGGTTGAATGTCGTTGAGATGTTCAACTGCTCTGCGTCGCCAGTAAAAGTCAATTCCCCCGCTTAGTAAGTGGTTGAGTAAGTCATAGCGGTATGCAATCGAATCAAAGAGAGAACGGACGTATTGCTTTTCCATCTACTTGTCAACCTTCAACGGCTCGTAGTTCTCAAAGAAAGAAATCTTTGCGTTCGCGACTGAGGTTTCGTACGCAGACCATTGTGTTGTGAAGAACTGATTGATACGTTCGACAACGCGCTGCAAACTTTGTGTTGCTTGCTCTAATGCAAGGCGTTCTGTCTCGCCGGGCTTTTCCCACGATGAATATAAGTAACCTGACACAGCACCGAGTCGAGAAGTGAGCAACGACGGGTCTCCGCGAATTCCTTGCACTTCCTTTGCATTTATGAGTTCGTCAATTGTCTTGATGGAATCCTGCAATGCGCCGCCTTTCTTCTTCAGGTCTTTCGCGGTTGTATCTTCGCGATCTTTCATCACGCCGGCAATTTGCTCTATGGTTTTCTTTGCATCGCGCAACCTGTCCGCCGCTTGGGTTGCGAGGCGGATTCTGTTCAGCAATTCCTGACGCATTGCGTCTTTCGCAATCAAATCCTCTTGCGAAAAATTCAGACGTGGATCGAATTTGACGGTCACATCGGCTGAGTCAGCGAATGTTGCGTAGCTGATGCGAGCCTTGTAGTTGCCCGGAAGAACAGGAACTCCCCCTTCCTCAGGCGCGCCAGATTCCGGTTTCGGCGTGGAGGGCCAGCGTTCTCCTCTACGATCGAGGTCCCATTGAACTCTGTTGATGCCTTTCTTCACTTTCGCTTTGAACGTGCGAATGACATTTCCTTGTGCATTGAAAATCTCAAACTTAACGCTGTCGGATGGCGCCGCGGCGCTGGTGTCTGTTGTAGATTTATCCGTCTTCTTCTCGTCGTTCTTTTTTTCTTCTTTCTTTTGCTTCGACGTATCAGGATTGAAGACAAAGCTTAGCGTCGCGCCGGACGGACGATTCTCACCGTCGTAACCGGCTTCTGCAGAGAACAACACACCTGCCGCTGATTTGTATTCAATTAAAGCAGCATCCCTCACTTCGAACATATGTAAGCGCTTGTCAAGAATGTTCGCTCCACTACGCGCGAGCGCTCGCAACGGACGGATATCGTCCAATACATAGATTGCACGACCGAACGTTCCAATCACAAGGTCGTGTTCTTTAGGATGAACAAGAATTTCAGTTGTTGCTACTGTTGGGAAGCCGTGTCGCCATCTCGTCCAATGTTCGCCGGCATCGATGCTTACATACAAACCAAATTCCGTTCCAACGAACATCAGCCGCGGCTCGACAGGGTCTTGTGCAAATGAGAGTGCGTAGCCCCACACCTTCTTGTCGTCAACCAATCGTGTCCATGACGTGCCGAAATTAGTTGTGCGAAAAACATACGGCGTCCAATCGTTGCGGCGATGATTGTCGAAGACAACGAACGCTTCAGATGCGGTGTAGCTTGATGGATGAATATGAGGAACCCACGTTGAATCAGGAACGCCTTTGATGTTGAGCTTCGTCCATGTTGCGCCGCCATTTTGTGTAAGTTGCACGTTGCCGTCATCCGTTCCGACCCAAATCACTCCTTGCGTTACAGCGCTCGGTGCGATGGCAATGATCGTGCAATGATTCTCTGCGGCTGTCACGTCGTACGTGAGCCCGCCGCTTTCGAGTTGTTTCTGTTTGCTTGTGTCATTTGTTGTGAGGTCGGGGGAGATCATCTGCCACGTGTTGCCGCGGTCAGTGCTTTTGTGGATGAACTGGCTGCCGTAGTAAATCGTCGTGCTATCGAACGGATCGTGGGCGAGTGCTGCATTCCAGTTGAAGCGCAGCTTCGCATCGTTCGGGTGAATCGGGCGAATGGTTTTTTGTTCACCCGTCGTAATATCGTAGCGGTACAGGTATCCCCCCTGCGACATGCCGTAACAATAGCGATTGCTGCTGCGATCAGAAAGAACCTCGAACCCGTCACCAAAACCAACCGTCTCCCAATACGCGTTACGAATGCCGCCTTGCCGCCAAATGTATGCGGGTCCGCGCCACGAGCCATTGTCCTGCAATCCGCCATACACATTGTACGGCGTTTCAGTGTCAATGCTGATGTGATAGAATTGTCCAAGCGGCAAGTTCTCAACAAAGCGCCAGGTCTTGCCTTTGTCACGAGAGATGGCGAGTCCGCCATCATTTCCATCAATCAAAAAGCTTGGATCGTTCGGATGAATCCAAAATGCGTGATGGTCTGGATGAACCTTCCATCCTAACAAAGTTTGAAACGTCTTTCCGCCGTCTTCACTCATTGTCACAAGTGAGTGAAGATTGTAGATGCGGTTCTCATTCATGGGATCAACATAAATCTCCGCGTAGTAAAACGGACGACTGCCGATATCTTTGTCGGAAGTTTTCTTCCACTTGAAGCCGCCATCATCGGACCTGTAGAGCGCATTCTTTTTTGATTCGATGAGAGCATAGACAACATTGGGTGAGCTTCGGGACACTGCGATGCCAATCCGACCGACGTCTCCCTTCGGAAGTCCGTCTTCATCGGTTCGCTTCTTCCATGTTTTACCCCCGTCGAAGGTCACATACAATCCTGACCCCGGACCGCCGGACTTGAAAAACCAGGGCCAACGACGATACTGCCACATTGCTGCGAAGAGTTTGTTTGGGTTCGACGGATCCATTACCAAATCCGCAACACCGGTTTTTGCATCAACAAACAGAATCTTGTTCCATGTTACTCCGCCATCGGTAGTTTTGAACACGCCTCGCTCAGGATTCTCGCCCCATGCTGAGCCAAGTGCCGCGACATACACAACATCAGGATTGTGAGGATTGATAATCACGCGATGAATGTTGCGCGTGTTATCGAGTCCGAGATGCATCCATGTCTTGCCGCCGTCGAGACTCTTGTACACGCCGTTGCCGCAGCTTTGACTGTTGCGGGGATTTCCTTCGCCTGTTCCGACCCAAATGACATCGGGGTTGCGTTGGTCAATTGCTACCGCGCCGATGGAAGCAACGCTCATGCTATCAAACACCGGCTCCCACGACACGCCGCCGCTTTTCGATCTCCACAAACCGCCCGATGCTGTTCCGATGAACATGATATCCGGATTGTTGAGTACGACATCAATCGCCGTGACGCGTCCGCTCATGCCCGCAGGACCGATGCTGCGGGCTTTCATTCCTTCAAGCTTGTCCATGTTCAATGGTTGAGTAAGCGCTTGAGCCGCGATGATGCAGAGGAAAAAAGTGGCGAAGGATTTCATGTGCAATCCTGATTTGCTGGGGAGGAAAGATTTGATTTGAATATGAGAAATGCTTGTCAAAAGATACTAAAGTTAGAGAGTAGTTCCAAAAGTGTTCGATTGACATTTCGAGAGCATTTTGCTATCTTTCGACAAGCAAGCGATTGTTTTTTCCACCATCAGAACATCGAATCGCAATCTTCTCTTCTCAACTGTTCTTACATAACACCATCCAAACAGTTTCAATTATCATCCTGAAAGGAGGATTGTCATGCACACCGAAGAGAATTCCTTCGTTTCCATCTGCAGAAAAGTGCTGCCATGCGTCATCGTTGTTTCGATGCTGGCAACATTCCACTGGGGGTGCACCAAAGAGGGACCCGCCGGTCCGCAAGGTCCTGAAGGTTCCCCCGGCACGATCAACAACTTGAGTGATCCGCGAATTCAACCCGCCGTTCTTTCTACATCTCCATCCAATGGCGCAACCGGACCGTTCGAACTTTTCGATCCCGGTGAGAATTATTCGAAGGCGCATTTCGTTGTTGTGTTCAATAAGTATATGACGAAGTCCTCTGTCACGACGAAGAATGTTACGTGTCAGGGCTTCGACCAACCTGTTGTAGTGCGACTGTTTCAGCGATATAGATATCGTATCATCAATGAAATTCAAAAGCGTGGCGGACTTTCGGAAACAGCCTCGGAAAATTATGACAACATCCTTGAGTTCACGATTTTCGATTCACTCAGTGGTCGCATAATGCCGTACCGGGTCAACAGGAGCTACTCGATTGCGCTGGACGTTTCATTGGAGGATATCAACGGGAATCATCTTTCGCAACCATATCGGTTCTCCTATATGCCCGAGCCGTATTTTCGCGTTTCAGAAATCTATCCTGAGAATGGAACCACTGGTGTAAGCTCACAGCCTTCCATTTACGTGTACTTCAATAGCCAGATAGACCAATCAATATATCCATCGCTGCAATTTGCGCCGCAGGTTGTTGGCCGTTGGTTTTTGAGTCCCTACGACTCCGTATCAGTGCGGTTCCAGCTTGCCCAGCCGCTTCCGTTCAATGCGTCGTGTTTGGTCGCTGTATTGGCGGGCGCCCGAGATCGGTACGGGAATCTGATCAACGCGCCGCGATCATCGAGCTTCACGGTAACGGGTTTCAAAGTAACATCCACTTCTCCTCGCGACGGGAGTACACAAGTAAGCCCCGATGTTTATTTGTCCGTGTACATGAGTGCGACGGTCGATACGGGCAGTGTGCGACAAGCGTTTAGCATTAGTCCTCCTGTCGCGGGCATACTCACTCCAGGAAATTATGGGACAATTGGATTCAGACCATCAGAGAGCCTTGTGACGGAAACGAGATATACGGTGACTCTCTCCACCGCGGTGCGAGCATCAGACGGGACGCCTCTTGCCGCGCCGTACACGTTCTCGTTTACAACGCAAAAGCTTAATGTCTCGCAAGTCTATCCTGAGTATGGAAGCATAAATGTGGAGCGTACCCAATCCATAATTGTCTATGCAAACTCCGCGCTGGACTCAGCAAGTATTCGGCCTGCGTTCACCATCACTCCGAATGTCAGTGTCGCGATCACGTATCGTCAAGGTGAAAGGTCGTTTGTCGTTACACCGACGACCCTGCTGGCGCCGAGCACGATGTACACGGTGACTATTTCCACTGCACTACGTTCAAGGTCCGGAGGAAATCTCGAATCGCAATATCAGACAGTCTTCACCACGCGACGATAACCGCGAACAAAACGCATTTTGCAAACCTCCATCATTACCGGTGAAGGTTTTTTATTTTCCCTTTGGTTCGATATATTGAAGGCATACCAGACTTCGCGAATTCATGTCCCAAGCAATCAAAGTTCGTCTCAACAGAGCGATGGATCGTTCTTATCGTATTGTTATACAGGCTGGAGTGATCGACCGAATGCCTGTTCTAATCTCGCAAACGTGGAACGGCAAGAACATCTTTATCATAACCGACTCCAATGTTGAGAGGCTCTGGGGCGGACAACTACAGAGGCGATTGTTCGATGCCGGAATTGAAGCGCTATTGCTGAGTTTTCCCGCTGGAGAGAGATCCAAGAATGTAAGGACAGTTCACGCGCTTCACACCCAATTACTCTCGAACTGCATTCGTCGAGACAGCTTGATCATCGCTCTCGGCGGCGGCGTTGTTGGCGATGTAGCGGGTTACGTTGCAGCGACGGTCTTGCGTGGAGTAAAATACATTCAAGTCCCGACAACACTGTTGTCTCAAGTTGATAGCAGCGTTGGTGGAAAGGTTGGCATTGATCATCCGCTGGGCAAGAACTTGATTGGCGCATTTCATCAGCCTGCAGCCGTTTTCATCGATCCGGATGTCTTGAGGACTCTGCCGCAGAGTGAATTTCGAAATGGATTAGCTGAGGTTGTGAAGATTGCTGCCGCCATAGACAAGAAGTTCTTTGCGTCTCTTGAGCGAAATGCTCATCGCATTACAAAGACAAACCAAAGGCTTCTTGCTGAAATCATTTCTCGCTCCGTCGTATTGAAGGCTGCCGTAGTGGAGAAAGATGAGCTCGAAAGCGGCTTACGCAAAGCACTCAATCTCGGACACACCATCGGTCATGCAATCGAAGCGGCAACAAAATTCTCAATCAAACATGGCGAAGCGGTTTCGATGGGAATGGTTGCCGAGTCAAGAATTGCAGTGCGGTTGGGTTTGTTAAAGGAGGATGACTTTCAAAGAGTTGTACGTCTGTTGCGTACATTGAGGGTTCCCACGAGGATTCCGATTATCAAAAACAAATCGAAATTCTTCTCCGCGATTTCGTCAGATAAGAAAGCGGAAGGCAACAAAACCAAATTCGTTCTGTTGAACGGCATCGGAAGGTCTGCAATTGGGGTTGATGTGCCAATAGCTCAATTGGATTTCATACTCACAAACAGAATCAACTAGTGCCACTCCAACAAAACGATTGAACACTGACAACGACTACAAACTTCGATTGAACATGTATAGCCACGACCTTCAGGTCGTGGAATTGAATTGCAAAAAGATGGTTGGGCTTTAGCCCTGATTGCACAGGATTCCTGGGTTAACCCCCCCGGGTTTCTCTTTGCTATATGATCCACGAGCTAAAGCTCGTGGCTATTGCCTGTGCGAAAACTCGGTGTAAATTTATTTAGTTGCAAGAGCACTAACAACTGAAAGGACTGTATGATGCGACCTTTGATGTCATTCGTGGCGCTCCTCCTCTGTTTCATAGTTATGTGCGTAGTGTCCTGCAAGAAAGATGAAACCACCGTCAGTAACCCACCGCAGGAGTTTGTAGTAAAGATTGACAGCTTGAAAATTCAAAAGCCCGCGCTGAGCAATGATACATTGCGAGCGCGGATGTGGGGCAAGCTCGGTCCGAACACATGCTATAGTTTTGGGCGGTTCCAAACCGTTGCAAGGGATTCATACAGCGTTCGCATCAAAGTCTATGGACTCTATCTGCCGTCAAGTTCATGCACTCCTACACCGCAGGCACTCACCGGTGCGATCTATCGCCACTATCCTGTATACCCTGGGACGTTTCGGATGTTTGTTGAACAGCCGGACGGCACAACGATCCGCGACACAGCCATTGTGCTATGATTATTGTTTCAATCACCGGACCGAGCATGAAAGAGGCGTTTGCGCAAATCGCAGCTTCATCGCGTTATGCCGACATGTTCGAGCTGCGACTCGACTTGATCCAAGAGCCGCCTATGAGCATGTTGATGTCGGCAACGAGCAAACCGATTGTTGCAACGTGCAGACCGATGTGGGAAGGAGGAGCCTTCGACGGCAGTGAAACGGAACGGATGGAGATTCTTGAAGCGACTTCAATGCTCGGAGCGCACTACGTTGACATAGAGCTGAGAACAGAGAGAACAATTCTGCAAGGGTTTCTGAGAAGGGGAGAGAGGCGAGTTATTCTTTCGTATCACCAATTCAACAACAAACGGATCAACGCTCCCAAACTTTACTCACGCATGCGAGCACTCGGTGCTCATGTGCTCAAGTGTGCGTATGTCGCGAACGATGCTGCGGATATTCGTTATGCGTTTGACTTCCTGAACCTTGCACGAAGAGACAAACAGAAAGCTGTAGCAATAGCGATGGGAGAGTCCGGCGAGCCGAGCAGGATTCTCTACAATAAGTTCGGCGGCTGGGCGACGTATGCAACAACGGAAGACGGAAAGAACTCTGCGCCCGGGCAAATTCCTGCAAGCCTGTTGAAACAGCTTTATCGTGCTGACAAGATTTCATCGAAGACAAAAGTGTACGGGGTGATTGGAAATCCGTTGAACCAGAGCAAGGGGATTTATCTTCACAATCCTTTATTACAGCGAGCAACAAAAGATGCTGTGTATTGCAGATTTCAGGTGAAGAATATTTCTGCGTTCATGAAACACGTTGCGCCGATCTTGAGTGGCTTCAGCGTTACACTTCCGCACAAACACTCTGTGATGAGTTTCGTCAACAGACTCGACCCGAGGGCGAAAGCGATAGGCGCAGTGAATACGGTCGTGCGTCGCAATGGAAAGTGGTTTGCAACCAACACTGATGCGACCGGTGCTCTCAGTGCACTTGAAAAAGTAGTTAAGGTACGAGGGAAACGAATGCTCATTGTCGGCGCAGGTGGTGCTGCACGAGCAATTGCATACGAAGCAAAGCAGCGCGGAGCAGAAGTTCTGATAACAAATCGGAACGAGGAGAAAGCAAAAAAGCTTGCAAGAGAATTCGGGCTTGGCTTTGTCAGAAAATCGTCCGTACAAATCACCTCTTGTGATATTATTGTCAATGCAACATCGGTTGGCATGACGCCGCACGCAGACGAATCGCCCGTTCCGAAATCCATCTTGGAGAACAAAATTGTCTTCGATGCAGTGTACAATCCGCCCATGACGAAGCTCTTGCGGGATGCGACGAGCGTCGGTGCAAAGATTGTTCAGGGGACGGAAATGTATCTCAATCAAGCCGCGCTGCAGTCTGAGTTGTACACCGGTGTGAAGCCAAAGTCGGAAACGATGAGGAGAATTCTCGAACAGGCAAAGGGCTAACGTGTTTGGCTCTGTAGGGACGGGGCATGCCCCGTCCCTACAATGTGTCACGTGTTTTGTAGGGACACGGCACGCCGTGTCCAACACAGTTATTGTCTCTGCATCTTTTTCACGAACACTTGCATCGAGAACATCTTATGCTCAAACACTATTTCTAAAACAGGACGAGGCGGTCTACGACTCGTAGAGAGCCTCGTTCCTACGACAAAGATATTTATTGTTGTAGGGGCAGGGCTTGCCCAGTCCCGGCAGCGCATTATCTCAGCCTATGATTAAAGAAATCAAGTCTATCAATAAATCAATCAGCGCTCGCATTCACGTTCCCGGATCGAAGAGCATCACGAACCGTGCGCTTATCTGTGCTGCGCTTGCGAAAGGGGAATCAATAATTCGCAATGCCTCAGACAGCAATGACACTGCATTGATGGCAAACGGATTGAACCAACTCGGTGTGCTCGTCCGAAAGGAGGACGATTCACTCCTTGTGCAAGGAACCGGCGGCAAACTCTTCGCACCAAAGTTTCCGATTCCCGTTGGCAATGCGGGAACGACATTGCGCTTTTTGATTTCGCTTGCGTCGCTTGCTCAAGGAAAGACAGTGTTCGAGGGCGACCCGCGGATGGCTGAGCGCCCGATTGATGATTTGTTGAATTCTCTTTATGCACTTGGTGTGAAAGCAGATGCTTTGACCCACCAATCACGATTCATGGTTGAAGGCGGCACATTCATCGGCGGAATAACGAACGTCAACGCAGAGAAGAGTTCGCAGTTTCTTTCTTCGCTCCTTATGGTTTCTCCGTATGCAAAGGATAATGTTGCAATTCACCTTGAAGGTAAGCTTTCCTCCGAATCATACGTTGAGATGACGCTTGAGGTCATGAAAAGGTTCGGCGTTGAAGTGAATCGCATCCCCGGAAATTCTTTTCTCAGTCAAGCGGGGCAACGATACAAGCCGAGCGAGTTCGCTGTCGAAGCAGATGCGTCAAGCGCATCGTACTTCTTTTCCGCCGCAGCGATTTGTGGCGGAGAAGTATTTGTAAATGGAGTGAGGAGAAATTCACTGCAAGGCGATGCGCAGTACATCAACATTCTCGAACAGATGGGTTGTCAGGTTCGAGAGAGGGGAATGGAGTTATGGAGTAATGGCGTATTGACCGGTGTTGACATTGACATGAACTCCATGCCCGATGTCGTACCGACGCTTGCTGGTGTCGCTCTCTTTGCTCAGACTCCGACACGCATTCGCAACGTCGCACATCTTCGGCACAAAGAATCAGATAGACTTCAAGCGCTTGAAACTGAGCTACGAAAACTTGGCGCAAACGTCGAAGCGTTTGATGATGGATTGAAAATTATTCCGAAACAACTTCTCGGCGCTCAACTTACTACATACGACGACCACCGGCTTGCGATGAGCTTTGCATTGGTCGGTTTGAAAGTTCCTGACGTGAAGATTGAAAATCCTGAGTGTGTGAAGAAATCGTTTCCGAAGTTTTGGACAGAGTTTGAGAAGCTCTATCGTGATTAGTGACTGATGTTACGCAAGAGAGAGTTTTCTTGGTTACTGACCGCCCCTTCTCCCTTTGGGAGAAGGGGCCGGGGGATGAGGGCTTTAGGAGAAATCAAATCCCTGCGTAACATCAGTTAGTGATAAGAGTGTAGGAACCAGAAGTAAGAAAGAAGAACTTGGAGAATAGAATCCCGAGCCCCCGAAACTCGTAACCCAAAACCAAAAACCCAAAACCTGAAATGGCAGGCAACACGTTCGGTACACAATTTAGAATCACCACCTTCGGCGAGAGCCACGGTCGCGCAATCGGCGTTGTCATTGATGGTGTGAAGCCCGGACTTGCGATTGACACAGAGTTCATTCAAAAAGAACTCGATCGTCGTCGCCCCGGGCAAAGCAAAGTCACGACAGCTCGCAACGAGGCTGACAAAGCTGAAATCCTGAGCGGTGTGTTCGAAGGAAAGACAACCGGGACACCGATTTGCATGGTCATCTGGAACAAAGACCAGCAATCGAAAGCGTATGAGAAAATCAAAGACATGTTTCGTCCTGGCCATGCAGGTTACACATATCTTGCGAAGTACGGTGTAAGTGATTACCGCGGAGGCGGTCGTTCGTCTGGCCGCGAAACTGCGGCGAGGGTTGCAGCGGGTGCTGTGGCGAAATCGTTTCTTGCAAAACGAGGTGTTGAGATTTACGCGTACACAAAAGAAGTTGCCGGCATCAAAGCGGTAAATGTCGATTTCAACGAAATCGAGAATAATTCTCTCCGGTGTCCTGATATGAAAGCAGCGAAGAGGATGGAGCAGAAAGTCTTGCAAGCAAAAAAGGAAGGTGATTCAGTTGGCGGCATAGTTGAAGTGATTGTAAAGAATCCTCCTGTTGGACTTGGCGAGCCTGTGTTCGATAAGCTCGAAGCTGATCTTGCAAAAGCGCTGATGTCGATTGGAGCCATAAAGGGTTTTGAAGTCGGTAATGGCTTTGCCGCAGCCCGGCTGAAAGGAAGTGAAAATAACGACCCGATGTATTTCGACAAGAAGCTTAATCGAGTACGGACGAGAACGAACAATGCCGGCGGCATAGCAGGTGGAATCTCGAATGGTGAAGATATCATTGTGCGCATCGCTGTGAAGCCCCCCTCATCAATTGTGAAAGAGCAGGAAACTGTTACGACCAAAGGGAAATCCACAAAGATCTCTGTAGAGGGGCGGCACGACCCATGTATCTGCCCGCGTGTTGTCCCTGTTGCTGAATCCATGGTTGCGCTGACGTTGCTCGATCACCTCACTCGCCAACAACTTCTCAAAAAGAAAAACAAACTTCGGGCATTGCGTGATGACATTGATCTTCTCGATCATAATATTCTCTTGTTGATTGCCGAACGCCAACAACTTGTCGAACAAGTGGGAATCTTGAAAAAGAAAAAGGGACAGAAGATTTACGACCTGCAGCGTGAGAAGGAAATTCTTCGGAACCAATTGTCCATTGCCTCCGAACTTGGAATTGATGCCGACGTTACAAAGCAGATATGCCGCGCTATTTTCAACCTTGCCAGAGCGACTCAACAAAAAATGAATACAGGGAAGCTCAAGTGACCGTCGGGATCATCGGCTACGGGCGTTTCGGAAAGTTCGCTGCGAAGTTGATTGCAAAGCGAGCGAACGTTCTCGTGTATGATATGAATATGCGACCTAAGCAATTTCCAAGACGAATTCGTAGCGCAACACTTCAGAAAGCCTCCTCACAGTCAATCGTTATTCTCGCCGTTCCTGTTTCGTCTCTCCAGCAAGCACTTCGCTCCATTGTTCCATATCTTCAACCATCTACTCTTGTTCTTGATGTTTGTGCTGTAAAGGTTAAGCCTGTTGAATGGATGAAGACGATTCTACCGGAAGACGTCAGCATTCTCGGAACACATCCATTGTTCGGACCTGACAGTGCACAAGCTTCAATCAAGGGGCATCGCGTTTTTATTTGTCCGGTCAGAATTCAGAGAGAACTTTTACGGCATGTAATTCGCCAACTGAAAGCGGCGGGTCTTGTTGTAAATACGATCTCACCCGAAGAACACGATAAAATGATTGCCGAAACATTGTTTCTCACGCAATATATCGGACGGCTTGTTGGAAAAGCCGGACTTCGACGCCATGCATTTTCCACAAAATCCTATACAGATCTAATGAAGATCATCACAATTACCGATAACGACACAAGAGAACTGTTTCGAGATATGTTGCTGTACAATCCACATGCAAAGCAAGTGCTGAAGCGACTCTTGCGTGCTGAAACACACGTATTGAACGAATTGTATTGAGTGTCTGCGGTGAACAGATGGCAATGATCGAATTACAGAATGTTACGAAGAAATTCGGCTCGTTTACCGCCGTTGATAATCTGACACTGAGGATTGAAGCAGGGCGGTTCTTTGGCTTTGTCGGACCGAACGGTGCCGGCAAGACGACTACGATCAAAATGCTCACCGGATTATACGAGCCGACGGCCGGGCATTGCTTCATCAACGGCTATGATGTTCACTGGACGCCGCTGGAAGCGAAACGCAGCTTTGGCTACGTACCCGATCAGCCGTATCTCTACGAGAAACTTACCGGCAGAGAATTCCTTCACTTCGTCGGCGGATTGTTTGGGATGCCGTACGATGTTGTGAGAAAGAAGATTGATGAGGTCAAGGAGTATTTTGAGATCAGCTCGTTCATGGACAAGCGGGCGGAGGACTACTCGCAAGGCATGAGGCAGCGCATCGTGCTCACGGCTGCAATTCTCCATGATCCAAAGGTGCTCATCATTGACGAGCCGATTATCGGGCTCGATCCTCGCAGCGCAAGGCTGGTAAAAGATACGCTGAAGCAGAAAACGAAAGAGGGCTTGACGGTGTTCATGTCAACACACTTGCTTGAGATTGTGGAAGAGTTGTGTGACAAGATTGCAATCATCAAGAGCGGCAGAATCATCTATGAGGATGTGCCGACGACGACGCGCAACGGTGAGCTCGAAGAGATGTTTCTTGAGCTAACGAAGTAACCATGAGAGAGCTTCTTGTCGTTCTTAATACACGTGCGCAGAGTTTCCTGAAGCGGGCATTTGAGCTGCGCTGGCATACCGTTGTTCAGAACCTTGCTTCGTTTCTCATCGTTGGCGGTTTCACTGTTGCAGTGTTTTTTGTCTCACGCTTTGCGACTGATTATCTCATCACGCAAGCACACATCGGTCTGTTTCTCTTTCATCGCTTCCTCTCGATGTTGCTGTACGTTTTCTTTATCACCGTCAACGTCGGCAACATGATTGTTTCGTTCGGGACGCTGTATCGCTCACAAGAGGTCGCCTTCTTGATGTCGCTGCCGATTTCACATGCAAAAATTTTTCTCATCAAGTTTGTTGATAATTTTTTCTATAGTTCGAGCACGCTTACGCTGCTTGGCTTGGCGATGTTACTCGGTTACGGCTCGTATTTCGATATGCCGTGGTATTTCTATTTCGTGGTTATATTCTTTGTCATGCTGCCCTTCATGCTTATCGCCGGCATTCTTGCAACCACTACCTTAATGTTGTTGATACAGTTGGGGACGCGAATCGGGTTTCGCTTGCTGCTCGTGCTTCTCCTTTGCTGCTATGCCCTGTCTGTGTACGGTTACTTTCAAGTAACAAATCCCATGTCGTTAGTTGAAGAGGTAATGAAGCTCTGGCCGAATGTCAATGACTACCTTGGTTATCTCGATCCGCCGCTTGTGAAATTTCTCCCAAACCATTGGGTTGCGGAGTTTTTGTATTGGTCGATCCATAACGACTACGGTCGTGCACTTCCGTACTTTACGCTTCTCCTGCTCACCATGTTAGGCTTGATAGCACTTGCAGGGCTTATAGCGCGGAAGTACTATTATGAAAGCTGGCTTGCAGTTTCGGATTTACGAGCGACCAAGAGCGCTCGAAACAGCACTCAACCGGGCACGTTCCAACTCGGCAGTGGAGGATTGTTCACTCCGCAACTTAATGTGCTTCTAAGGAGAGACTTCTCACTGTTCCTTCGAGAACCGAGTCAGTGGCTTCACCTGATGCTGATGTTCTTGCTGTTGGTAATGTTCCTTGTGTCCGTGGCAACGATGAATCTTCGCTTCGACCAGCCGGCAACACAGGCGAATGCGTTCTTAACTGTTTTCTTGTTCAATAGTTTTCTTGTTGCGTCGCTTGCACTACGTTTTGTGTTTCCCGTGGTCAGTTTGGAAGGTGACGCTTTCTGGGCAGTACGAACCTCTCCACTGGTGTTGAGGAGGTTGTACTGGTACAAGGTGCTTGTTTCATTGGTCGTCGTGTTGGGTATCGCTGAGACACTCACCGTTAGTTCGGCATATTTGTTCGCTCACGACTGGCATCTTACAGTTGTCGCTTGTGCAATTACTTTTTTCGTCGTCATAACATTAGTTGGTGCAAATGTGGCGGCCGGAGGTTACTTCGCCGCGTACAAGGAAAGAAATCCAATACGCATCGCGTCCTCGCAAGGTGCATCACTGACATTTCTTGGCAGCATGGGATACCTAACGCTTGTAACAGCAGTCATTATCATTCCGCTTAATCGGTACTTCAACAGCATCGACTTTGTAGGAGCAGCAACACCGAACTGGGCATTTGTTCCTCTTACAATCATCGCTGTTCTATCAATGATTGTCTTTATCGTTTCAGCAGCCATAGGGCTGAAATCCATCCGTCAGGATTATTAACTGATGTTACGCAAACCAATCAAAACCAAAACTCCGTAGGGACATCGGCTTGCCGTGTCCCATCCGAGCATTACATCTGCTTCGGTTTCTGTGCCAGTTCAAGGTTGGGACGGGGCAAGCCCACGTCCCTACAAAAGTGAATAATGCGTTTTGCGTGACATCAGTTACTAAGAACTTGTGTTTGTCCCATAGTGATGAACCCGTCATCGAAGACTCTCCTAAGCATTTCATCGGCATGAGTCTGTTGCGCTGAGCTGCAATTGAATTCAATTGTTTTTTTGTGTTTCTTCTGACCATGAATGAGCTCCAAATCCACACCTTGCTCGAACAAGCAAGCCGTTTTTACGAAGATGATAAGACGCTGCACGCCATTCAGCTTCTCAAGCAAGTGATTGCGGCAAGCCCCACCTGCGAGAAAGCGTACGTCATGCTTGCCCAGATTTACTTCGAGACAAAGCGGCCAGACTTTGCGGAAAAGGTGTTATTGCAAGGACTCGAAGCGAATAACGATAATCTTGAGTATTATCTGTTGCTCGGCAACCTGCATTTACGTCAATTGCATTTTGAGCAGGCGTTGGCGTGTTTCGAGAAGATTAGAAACCTCAACATTCCGCAGGTTCACTTGAACCTTGGCCTGATTTATTTGGGATTCGGTAGGCTCTCGGAGGCTGAAGCAGAACTGAAACGTGCCGCTGCATTGGAGCCGAATCTTCCACAAGTGTATGAGCTGTGGGGCGAAGTGTTATTAGAACAGAAGAGGATCAGCGAGGCTGTGGAAATATTGCAGCACGCAGTTCGTTTGGATCAATACAGCGGTTCCAGTCACCGTTTGTTAGGTGAGGCATTCGCTCATCTCTCTCAATGGGAGATGGCGTATGATAAGCTTGTTCTTGCCGTTGATCTCAATCCTGATGACGCCGAAGCGTGGTGTTTGTGTGGCGATGTTCTCTTGCGCTTGAATTGCTATGCAGAAGCCCAAACGTATCTCGGACGTTCATTACAGTTGCAGCCGAATTACCCGGAAGCCTTAGCGGACTACGGGTTAGCATGTGCAATGCTCGGCGAAAATGATAAAGCGCTTGAAGCGTTTGAGAGTGCATCGAAGAAATTATCTTCGCGTCCTGTTGCGAATCAATACGAGAACTAACTCAACTTCCACCTTTAGTTACTGCTTGCCATGCTTCCCATTTTCTCTCTGTGCAAGAGACTCTTCTCCATCGTTTTACTTTTGTTTTCATTGACCATTGCCCCCTTCTGCTTGATGCATGCTCAACAGAAGGTTGAGTATTCTGCAGAAGCGGAGACATTTTTCTCGGATGCGCTTGCACTCTACAAGAAAGGCGACTACAAAGGCGCTGCGCTTGCGTTCGAGCGTGTTACGCAAAGTTCGACCACAAACCAACGTACAACCGCTGCCTTGGTGATGAAAGGTAAAGCTCATGTCTACTTCGGTGATTACACTGAAGCCGAAAAAACCCTGAAGTCTTTGCTCACTCAATATCCATCAAGCGACTACAAAGGAGATGCTGAATATACACTCGGGCTTATGTACTTGAGAGCTCAACTTCCAGAAAAGGCGCTGGAGAGTCTTATCACTTGTTGGAAAACGGTCGTGGCGCAACCGAAATCAGCCGTGCTGCAAGATGAACTTGTAGCGGCAATGGACTCGACAGTTGATAATTACATTTCCCTTTCGCTGTTGCAACAACTTGTCTCGCAAGCGCCGGGAGGAAGTGAAAGGGAATTCCTGCTTCTGAAGTTAGGGCAGAAGCAAGCTGCTGCTGGTGACTATAAGGCAACCGCCGCCACACTCGATTTGCTGCGTGGAGATTATGCGAATTCCACGTTTCCGGAACGACTAAGCGATCTTCAAACCAAACTCAGTCGTCCGCATGATTTGAAACTGGGACTGCTTCTGCCGCTGTTCCAGAAGAATGAACAAGCTGGACGCGAGAGGGAAATTGGGGTTGGATTGTATGAAGGCATTTCCTTTGCGCTTGAGGAATATTCGAAGAATCCTCAAGCAACAAAGATTACGCTTGAAGCGCGCGATACCGAACGCGAGCCTTCCATTGCTGCCGAAGCATTGAAAGCGTTAGCAGATGATGCGTCGGTGCTCGGCATCATCGGTCCTGCGTTTTCGCATGAAGCTCTGGTTGTGAGCGGTCAAGCCAACGAGAAAAGCGTGCCGATAATAACACCCACCGCAAATGCGAACGGCATAGCCGCAACAGGCCCGTTTGTCTTTCAAGCAAATCCGGATTTGGAGACTCGTGCAAGAGCGATGGCGAGTTACGCCGTACATATCTTGAAACTCAAGAGGCTTGCTGTGCTCGCGCCGAAAGAGCAAACAAGCAAAGCTCTTGCAGAAGCATTTGCAAAGGACGTTGTCCGGCTCGGTGCAGAAGTGGTTGCAACGGAATGGTATGACAAAGGAACAACGAATCTCACGCGTCAGCTAACAAACTTGCGAAAGAAAGGGAACGACGCTGCGCAAGAACCTTACATTGCGTTCAATGAGAGGATGACGCAAAGAGAATTGAGCAAGCTGAATAAGCTCGGCATTTCAATGAAAGTGCTGGATACGTTGATGGCGACCCGTCGTGTTGTGAACGCAACAGATTTTCTTGGCGAGAATGCAAAATCAAAACTCGACGCTATCGGAATTCCGTACACAAGCAGCGACCCGCGTATTGACAGTCTGCAGCGCATCATGACCGCGATACAGGGTTTATATTGTCCGATTAGTTCGTCCACAGAAATTGGAGTCATATCATCGCAGATTGCATTCTTCGGGATCGAGACAAAGATGCTTGGATCGGGCGAGTGGAACAACATCAGCGAGCTGAATGCGAACAAGCGTTACTGCAAGGGTGTAGTGTTTGAATCCGACACCTACACCGATTCAAAGGAAGCAGACTATGCCGACTTTACAAATCGTTTTTCACAGCACTATAATCGCTTGCCGAACAAGAACAATCTTTACGGCTATGATGTTGCCACACTTGTTCTCTCGATCATTCAAAAGGGAGCTACGACTCGCGAGCAGTTGAAGAACGCATTGAGCGAAATTCGTTCGTACAAATCGCTTCATTCAAAAATCTCTTTTTCTCCACGCCGCGTTAACTCGTGGCTCCATATCTTGGAATATTCGAATGAAACGATCCAACGCGTAGCCGAAATCGAAGCAGAGTAAGTGACGATTCAATGGAACAAGAGAAAACCAACATTCTCCACGAACCCGCTCCTCATCATACCAAGATCAAAGATTGGCCCGCTGCAGAACGTCCACGGGAGAAGTTGCTGCAGCGTGGCGCTCACGCGTTGAGCGATGCTGAGTTGCTTGCGATTCTCATTCGCATCGGTTCTGGAAAATCTACAGCGTTAGACTTGGCGAGGAAGATTCTTGTTCAAGAGAGGAACCTTCGAGGGATTGCGGGGAAAACTCCGCAAGAGCTGATGCGGCTGAAGGGCATTGGCGAAGCCAAAGCGGTTGAACTACTGGCAGCGTTTGAAATTGGGCGGCGAGTGCAAGGAATGAATGCCGATGAAAAACTCATCGTTCAATCTCCTGAAGATATTGCCCGATTCATGATTCCTCGATTGAGAGACAAGAAGAATGAGTCGTTCTGGGTGTTGTTGCTTGATTCGAAGAATGGTTTGATGCATGAGGAAGAACTGACCGTCGGAACGCTCAACGCGAGCCTTGTACATCCGCGTGAAGTGTTCAAAGTCGCGATTGACCGGGTTGCTGCTGCGGTGATTGTCGTCCACAATCACCCAAGCGGAAATCGTGAGCCAAGCGTTGAAGACTTGAACATTACTCGACAGTTGGTTGAAGCAGGAAGAATTATTGGCATTCCACTTCATGACCATTTGATTATCGCAGGGGATTCGTACACGAGTTTTGCCGAACGCGGCTTGCTGTAGTCTATATCAAGTGTTGGTAAATGCGGCAGGTTCGTTGACATCAGTTCCCAATTTAATTATAATGCAAGCGGAGAAATTCTCCGCTATTACTATCCCCAACACTATTTTATGGAGGAGTATTATGAAGGGAAAAAACCCCGGTATCATTACTCTCGTGTTTGCTCTTCTCGTGACTTCCTCAACGTTCTTTGTCGGGTGCTCCAGCAAGCCCGATGCAGAACAATTGAGACAACTCAGCAGTCTGAAAGAGGAGTCCGCCGCGTTACAGCGTGAAGCCGCGTCAAAGGAGCAAGCAAAAGCAACTCTCCAACGAGAGATTGCAGAAAAAAATGCAAAGCTGAAGAAGTGCAACGACGATCAACAGATCGTTAAGCAGCGGCTTGCGAAATAACAATCACATGGTTAAGGAGAATAACCGATGAAACCGAAAAGATTGTACGCAATGCTTGCTGCTACTCTTGTGTGCGTTGGTGTTACCTTTGCACAGCAAGAAATGTCGAAAGAACAATGGCAGCAAGAAGTCAATCGTTCCACACAACTGCGAAACGAATTGCAGACAAAAGTCCAGCATTTGACAAATGAAGTGAATGCTCTACAGGCACAGTCATCAAAGCTGGATGGCGACGTGAACAAGTGTATGGGTGATCTGTACACGCTTGTGGGTGCAGATGTACAAAAGACAGAAGCTTACCGTGCTGAGATTGAGGCTGCAGAACGCAAAGCAGACGACTTGATACGTTTGTCTGATGCTGATTTGTCGGCGCGCAGTGGTGAAGTGAATGAGCTTGCAGCAGAAGTGAAAAGTCTGCCTGAAAACAAACTCTCGCTCATTCCTGAATTCTCGGGAAGACTTGATGCGTTGGATCATAAAGCTGCGAGTTTGCAGAAATCCAGCTCCCCACCTGTCGCCACTGCGAATTCATACACTGTAGGGAACGGTGATTGTTTGTGGAATATCTCCAAGAAGAAAGATATCTACAGCAACGCATGGTTGTGGCCCAAAATCTGGAAAGGAAATGATCTCGTCAAGAATCCCGACGTTATTCGTCCCGGACAGAAACTGACTATCCCACCCGGCGGCGAAATGTCTTCGGAAGAGAAGGCGGCAGCGAAAAAGTACTACGCAAAGAAACTCAAAGGAGCTTTGTAATATTCGTACGCTTTCCGATATGCGAAACCCTCTTTCCTGCCGTGTGTGGGGAAGGGGGTTTTATGTTTTGTTTAATGTAGCTCGAACTTTTCCTGAGGAGTCCTTCGGACAGTTCGAGCTAAGGTTGGGATTCTATCTTCAATAACATCCGGGAAGAAAATTGGCAGAAAAAAAGATTCGACTTGAAGGTGTAGATACGCTGGGACTTCTTGGACTCAACGATGCAAATCTGCAAATCATGGAGAACAGATTTGATGCAAACATTTTTGTTCGCGGCGAGTCTCTCACAATTCGTGGAAACCAGGAGGAAGTTGAGCAGATAGAGAAAGTTTTCAAGGAGCTTATCTTCTTGCTCAACAAAAACGGGAGTCTAACGACGAACGATGTGGACACCGTTATTGATTTGCTGACTGCGAATGGTGAGCCGGCGCTGCCTAAAAGCATTACATCGTCATTTAGCCGTGAAGAACTCGACTCGGTCATTCTTTACACGAAGAATCAGATCATCCGGGCGAAGACTGCGGGGCAGCGGGAATATCTTAAAACAATGAAGAAGAACGACATCGTCTTTGCCGTCGGTCCCGCCGGAACGGGGAAGACTTATATGGCGGTTGCGCTCGCCGTCGCGAGCTTGAAGAATAATGAGATTACAAAAATTGTTTTGACGCGACCTGCGGTTGAAGCGGGAGAGAGCCTGGGCTTCCTTCCCGGAGACTTGAAAGAAAAAATCGATCCGTACTTACGCCCGCTCTATGATGCGCTTGATGATATGATCCCGGGCGAGAAGTTGAAAGCATATCTTGAGAAGCGGGTGATTGAGATTGCGCCGCTTGCATACATGCGAGGCAGAACGCTGAACAATGCGTTCGTCATTCTCGATGAGGCACAGAACGCATCTGCAATGCAGATGAAAATGTTCCTTACACGCCTTGGGCCGAATTCCCGCGCCATCATTACCGGCGACGTAACACAGATTGATTTGCCGGCAAAATCCGCGTCAGGACTTGTGCAGATTCAAGAAGTGCTGCGAGGAGTGGATGGAATTGCGTTCGTGTACTTTGATAGGAATGATGTCGTTCGCCATCGTCTCGTGAAAGATATTATCGATGCGTATGATAAGTACCATAATGGCGAGAAGAAGGTTTGAGGGGTGATTCGTGATAAGGGATTTCCTAATCACTCTTTCTTCTTTGCTTCATTCCACAACTCATCCATTTCCTCCAATGTCGAGTCGTGAATGTCTTTTCCTTGTCGCTTCATTTCATGCTCAATGTACTGAAACCGTCTCGTAAACTTCTCGACCGTTGCTCGCAACGCCGTTTCTGGCTCAACGCCGATACACCGCGCATAGTTGACCAGTGCAAATAAGTAGTCGCCGAACTCCTCTTCTTTCTTCCCACGTCTTTTGGATTTGATTGCGTGTCGTAATTCTTCCGCCTCCTCTCGAACTTTCGCCCACACATCTTTCTCGTGCTTCCAATCAAACCCTACTCTTGCTGCACGTTCTTGAACGCGAAGGGCGCGCTGCAAAGCAGGCAATCCTTTTGGGACACCATCGAGGAGCGACACCCGCCCTTCGCTCATCTTTAACTTCTCCCAGTTGTGCTTCACTTCGTGAGAGTTCATTGTCTTCCTTTCGCCGAAGACATGCGGATGGCGACGAATGAGTTTATCTGTTATCTCTTTTACGACTTCCTTGAGCGTGAATTCCTTTTCTTGTTCCGCCATTGTCGCGTGCATGACGATATGAAGAAGCAAATCTCCCAGCTCAACTTTTAGTTCATCCAGATTATTCCCGTCCAATGCTTCGATGACTTCGTACGTCTCTTCAATCAGGCTGTGCCGAATTGATTGATGCGTTTGTTCACGGTCCCATGGACATTCGGATCGCAATCTCCTTACAATCCGAATGAATTTGGCAATCTCTTTCGTTGGAACGGGGGGATACTTTGTTTTTTTCAAGAGAACTCCACATCGGTATTTTGCGAATGTTGAAGAGCAACTTAGAGAATTCAATCTTTAGTTGCAACGCAGAGAGTCATTCTCTATATTTGTCTCACTCCAATTGCCATGCGTTCGTTTCTCCCCTACCGTCGTTCTCAATCGTGTTGGCAATATCGAATGCACATTCAGATGATGCTTATGAAGTCGAAAGTCCTCATACCGATTGTCTTGCTGCTCTTTGGACTCCTTTACATTTTCTATGATCACCACGAAGCAAGCAGCGCGACGCTGATTCTGCTGAACGGCGTTGTCTATACAGTGAATGAGAAGCAGCCGCTCGTTGAAGCGATTGCGATTCGCGACAACAAAATAATTGCTGTTGGCTCGAATGAAGAAATCAACTCTTCGTTTGCTTCTGCGAAGACGATTGATTTGAAAGGCAAGGCTGTCTATCCGGGCTTCACTGATGCGCACGCGCATCTTGAAGGGCTTGGCGCCCTGCTCGTGAATGTCAATCTCAGCGACACGAAGTCTGTTGAAGAAATTCAAATGCTTGTTGCGGAACGAGCCGCTACTGTTCCCGTAGGCTCGTGGGTTCGCGGTCGCTCATGGGACCAGAATAAGTGGGCGGATAAATCTTTCCCAACGCATCAAATGCTTGATGAAGTCGCGAATGAAAATCCGGTGTATCTCAAAAGAGTGGATGGCCACGCGGTTTGGGTGAACCAGAAAGCGCTTGACATTGCAAAGATTACGAAGTCAACGCCCGATCCCGACGGTGGAAAAATACTTCGCGATGCACAAGGAAATCCGACGGGAGTGTTGATTGATAATGCTGTCAGCCTGATTGATTCGGTTATGCCAACGCCGGCTGAAGTTGAACGGACAGAAGCAATTCAAAAGGCAGTGCAAGAGTGCCTCAAGGTTGGGCTGACAGAAGTCCACGACATGGGTGCCGATCTTGAAATGATTGGGATCTACAAGAAGCTGATTCAAGCAAAGAAATTTCCGTTCAGGGTGTACGCTGCGATTGATGGGATTGGTGCGACCTGGAGCTATTATCTCAAACAAGGTCCTGAGGTTAACGATAATGATAATCGGCTGACTGTTCGTGCGCTCAAATTGTATGCTGATGGAGCGTTAGGCTCGCGAGGCGCTGCCCTCATCGAGCCATATTCAGATGATTCAACGAACAGAGGCTTGACGCTAACACCGACCGCAACGCTGAAGAAAGCTGCGCTCGATGCTTTGAACAAAGGATTTCAAGTCTGCATCCATGCAATCGGAGACAGGGCGAACCATATTGTTCTCAACGTGTATGAAGAAATGTTGAACACGGATGAACGCAAAGCGAAGAGCGCACGCTTAAGAGTTGAACATGCACAAATAGTTGATGTGAACGACATTCCTCGATTCAAGAAGCTCGGCGTGGTTCCTTCGATGCAGCCGACACATTGCACGTCGGACATGTATTGGGCTGAGGAGCGGGTTGGCGCGAAGCGAATCAAGGGCGCATACGCGTGGCGTTCATTCTTGAACACAGGCTCAATTATTCCCGGCGGCTCCGATTTTCCGGTTGAAAGTCCGAGTCCGTTGTTGGGATTTTACGCTGCGATCACGCGACAGGACAAGGACGGACTGCCCGCCGGCGGCTGGTATGCTGAGCAGCGCATGCAACGGCATGAAGCATTGAAAGCGTTCACGCTGTGGGCGGCGTATGCGGCGTTTGAAGAAAACACACGCGGCACAATTGAAGTAGGGAAACTTGCTGACGTTGTTGTGCTCTCACATGATATCATGAAATGTGAACCGAAGCAGATTCTCGACACCAAGGTCGAGTATACAATCGTTGGTGGGGAGATCGTATATTCTTCTGCAGCGCCGGCACTATGAGTTTGAGCTACAGATTGGGAAAGAATGGCGGAACAGCAGCAGAAGATTGAGGGAAGAAATTTTATTCTGAACTTCGCTGAAGGGGCGTTCTTCTCGGCATCAGGGGCGCTCATGTCGCCGCAAACTGTATTGCCTGTGCTTGTATCGCGGCTTGGGGGAAGTAATGTTGCGGTTGGCGCGCTGAGTGTGATTGTGTGGGTGGGATTATTCCTGCCGCAGATTTTTGCAGCGCGCTACGTGCAAACGCTGCCGTGGAAAAAACCCTGGGCAATCAAGTTTGGCATGGCACAGCGCCTTGCGGTGTTGCTTATCGGACTTTCGTTGTTCGCGTTCGGTGGAACGCAGCCGGCAGTTGCATTGGTGTTGTTCTTCGTCTTCTACACACTCTGTCAGGTGTTGATGGGTGTGGCAACGCCGGGCTGGTTCGATATGTTTGCGAAGATGACGCCGACGCGCAAGCGAGGACGTCTTCTAGGAATACGAAGCTCGCTGGGGGGAAGTGGGGCAATTGTATGCGGCCTCATTTTGACGTGGCTTCTCGCCAATCACTCCTTCCCTTTGAATTTTGCCTTCGCATTCTTCATTGCATTCTTGATGCAAGCGGTCTCAATCATTGTTCAGTCGTATTTGATTGAAGCAGAGCCAAGTCCTGTTGGAGAACGACGGCCGTTGTTCGCCTATTTGCGCGAGTTACCGAATGTGTTTCGGGAGAACAAACCGTTCAGAGATTTTATTGTCGCGTGCATATTCCAAATTCTCGCGACGATGCCGGTAGGGTTCTATACTGTGTACGCGTTACAACATTTTCACACAGATGAATCAATCGTGGGGGAATTCACGCTCGCCATCGTTGCAGTGCAAGTCGTCAGCTCGCTCATCATCGGCTATCTTGCGGATAAACGCGGCAACAAACTTTCGCTTGTCATCGCATCGACTGCGTTACTCTGTGCAAATACATGGGCGCTGTTTGCACCATCGGTGAGCTGGTTCTTCCTGGTGTATATGTTCCTCGGCGTGAATTTGGGAACGGAATTGCTTGCACGATACAACATTTCTGTCGAGTATGGTCCACTTGAGCAGCGCTCGACGTATGTTGGTTTGATGAACACAGTCATTGCTCCGTTTTATCTTGTTGGAATGTTAGGGGGAACAATCAGCGACGCTTTTGGATACACAACAGTGTTTTGGATTGGAACAATTGCATCGGTTATTGGAATACTGATGATGGTGTTTCGAGTTCAAGACCCGAGGAAGATGGTTCAAACAGTCAAGACAGTCCCAGACAGAAATCCAAGAATTAAATGAAATAACAACGCGCACATAAGGGGGATATGTATGCAAGAAAAAAGCAAAGGAGTGCAAGTCCGTTTTGCTCCGAGCCATGGGACGTTAGGCTCGCGTTCCGGTCATCAAGTACGGACGATTACTGAACGAGAGATTTGCGATTGGCTAACCGAGCGGGGCATCGCGCATCGTCATGCAAGCGAAGTGGTTATCGTGAGGGCAGCCTCGAATAGATCACCGTTGCTATTTGTTCCCGATATTATTTTGACAAAGAAGAACAAAAACGGCAAAACCATAATCATCGAAACGCTCCACAACTTTTCGCCGAAGCGCGGCGGACTCAAAACATTCAGCGCGTTCTGCCAACAGTATGGCGATAGATATTACACGGTTCTTGTGGCGAAGAAAGTAAACCTCGAATCCATCCCGAAGAGAGTTTGCGATGCGCGGGTGGAGTTGGAAGACATTGATACTTTATTGTCATCGTTTCTGTTCACGCGATCATCAAGAAAACGCAAAGGGCGAGCCGTTTTGGCTCGCCCTTGATAAGATGCAAGTTGTTTATGAAACTTATTTGAGTAGCAGCATTCTTCGACTCAACATTACACTGCCTGCCTGAAGCCTGTAAATGTACAAACTACTTGCAAGCTTCGACGCATCAAACACAGTTTCATACGATCCTGCAACTCTAAACCCCGATTCCAACGTTGCGACTTCACGGCCGAGAATGTCATACACGATGAGTGAGATGACACCATCGTTCGGGAGTGAGTACCGGATTGTTGTAGCTGGGTTGAACGGGTTGGGAAAGTTTTGCTCGAGTTTGAGTTCGGTCGGAATCGTTGCATTCCAATTGTCCCGCTGTCCAATACGATTCAGTCCGTGACGCCGCGGCTGCCGTTGGATTACTGTGAACCATTCAGAGGCAGCCCTTGTTAACCTATGGTTGGAATCGAGTCTTCGCATCTCAGCAAGATAGCTTGATCCCTGTTGTAGGTCATCCCAACGCGCGGCGTGAATCGTGAAAAGACCAAAGAGACTTGCAAGTCTGTCATCGGCGGAAACATTAGAGCGAAGTATTTGTTCATATTCATATTTCGCCGTTGCATAATCACCTCGAGTTTCAACCGATCTCGCTCTGAGCCGGCGTGCAAGTATCTTCAGTACATTATTTGGATGGTTTGTTATCTGGTTCCTCAAGTATTGATCGACTAATTGGTACTTGCTGGAATCGCCCGTCGCTCTGATCATATCGAGATACGTGCTGTTCAATTGGAATAGAGCAATTTTCGATGCAGGAGCGTTTGGTCTTGAAGCAATCAACCCCGCATAAATCGAAACGGCGCGGTTGAAGTTCCGCAATCCTCTCTCATGCTGAGCAGTCCGGAGAAGTGTTTCTTCTTGCGACAGCAAGCCCGGAGGCCCGCCAAGGCAAGGTTTTGGAGATATCCAAGACTCCTCTGCTATTTGGAAATCTGAGTTATCCGGGCAAACGACCTGTAGCCCACCCCTTGCCCAGAAGTTCCACTGGGCATAAGAACCTGAGTTTCGCCGAACACTCATGAAATATTGGTTGTTGGTAAGAATAGAATTGTATCCACCTTGCACAAGCAAAGGGTTTTCGCTTTCAACAAAACCAAAGAATGGGTGGGAGTCGTGGCTGATTGCCACTTCGAACACAGTATTGCCTTCAAAGCGGTTTCTTCCGGGCGCGCCGTAATCCATGTCGCCAAATCTTGGGTCCGCAAGGTTGAAAATATCTGCACCCCAAAATCCGTTTCCGGCAACTATAGTGTTATAGAATCTTGGGCTGCCGACTTGAATCTCGATTCCTACATGTGAGTTCCCTTGGATCGTATCGGTATCGAACTTCACGTTGTCGCCATACCAAATCCTTACTGCGGGGTTAATGTATCCAACTGAGCATCCAGCGATCCTGCTATTACTTACGTGAATGTCAGCCAACGCAGCGTCCCGGATATCGATCCCAGTCACGCACCCAACGATGACTGTGTTGCTAATATTCAGCCATGAGTTTTCCACCCAAATGGCGGTGCTTAGGTTGTTGAAATTACAGTAATTCAAATCAGAGAAATTGCCCGCGTTAACAAAAGACAGACCGTTGGACTGAGGGGTACTTCCCGTTCCTTCGAATGTCACTCGTTGATTTGCTGTCCCTTGGGCAACTACTTTTCCCCGATTGCCGAATGCATCCCCGTACACGAAGATTATGCTCCCGACGCCAAACTTCACGACGGAACCAGCGGTGAATTCCAACAGACCTTGCACACTAAGGAGCGCACCGTTAAGAAGAATCGTCTCCGATCTGGTTGCAGGTGTTGTAAGTGCAGTTACAGTGAACCCGTTTTGGATAAAACCGTAAGCCCCGGTGAACCAGTTTTTCCCAGTGAGCAGCGTCCGTTCGGCGATTGTCCCCCCAACAGCAAAGGGCTTCCTTCGCAATGAGCCAGGCCAGTACGCGTACGCGCCAAACCTGCTCGAGCTTAAGAAAACGGAACCTGCGTCCACTGGTCCATTGTAGATCAACTCAGCAATTTCGAATTCACCATTATCAGAATACGTTCTGAGTGTTATCCCAAGTTGATCGGTGCAGCCTGCTTGGTAGTTGCATGTCGTCACAACGTACACTTTTGAAATTGTAGCAGTCACCGGAGGCGCAACAATTGCATTGCGCATGTAGCCACTACCAATGCCTGCCACCGTTGTTGTGACGTACCGTGGCTCACTCCAATTCACCTCTGTCGGACCTCTTACTCGTAAGATAAAAGTCTTGCAGTTGTTGACTGCCATTGTAGTAGGGCCACTGAGCAACGAGACAAAAGAGTCTATTCGAAGTTTGCCACGAGGTGGTCGTTGAGCTCACTGCGCTTGCCGAAGCGACACTGCTCACCACATAGTTGTCCGCCCACGTGTTTGGAAGAAGTAAATCGCGGGAGTACATTTGCTGGTTCGGCGTGATGAACTGAACGTGTGCTCTGCTGATTGAGTTAGAGATTTTTGGGCGATAGCCATACTCCTGCGCCGGCAGATCTGTTACATTCTTCAGAGTCCCGAACGAGGGAGGACTTTGGTAGTTAAGCATAACGTAGTAAACTTCATTGTTCCCTAAGACGGAGCCGGTTGCCCAAACAATGTGAGTCCCGAAACCGTCCGAGGATGCATCAATGTCAAAAATTGAAACACTGATAGGCGGGCTTGGAAAAAATGAAGACGGCCAGCTTGCGCCGCCATCAGTAGACTGGTAAACAGCGATGTTATTGTTTAGCTTCATCGTGACACGCAGCTTCCCGCCAGAGCTTGTTACAATAGGAAACTCTCCACCAGAAACGGCCAAGCGATCTTGGTATATGATGGCACCGTCATTCCCGACTAAAAAGTGTTTCACTATCCCATTAAAGACTCCCACAAGATGTTGTCCATATCCGTCGGATGTGGAACTTGAGACTCCAAGCGGGACTGATACAGCATTCTCCAAGCTCGGAATTTGTGACAACGACGTACAAGTCATAGTGACTACAATGACTATACACCGTGCAAATGTTGAAATCGTCTTAGGCATAACGCCTCCATTCGTTAAATGATGATAATGTGAAAAATCGCTGTTCGTTTTTCTTGCTTCGCGACATTGTTTCAACCTCCTTTCTTCTTATCGGACGAGTAGCAGTTTTGTTGTGATGCTACGTTTTGTGCTTCTAAAATTGCAGAAGTATATTCCTGACGGATGCGAATTCGCATCCCATTTTACCAGGTGCAAGCCGGGCAAAATAGAACCGTGAGCAAGCAAAGCGACCTTTCTGCCTAAGATATCAAAGACTGCGAGATCAACATCTACAGATCGATCCACCTCATAGCTAATCGTAATGGATGAGTTAAACGGGTTCGGATAGATAGACAAGTTTGTTAATCCCGAAGTCTTATCACGGACCTCCACAATTCCAGTAACTCTCTCTGCAATATAGATGTCGGCAACAAAACGGATTTGTCCTTGCATGTTGATGTCATATCTACTGACGATGAAATCTTGAATTCCATTTCGATCAAAGTCGTAGAAATGGACAGCAAATTTTCTCGCAACGCGTTTGTAATACCAAAGGTAATATGAGTTGTCAATGCGTGACTTGAAAACATAGAGATCAACACCACTAAAGATTACCAATTCTAACCGTCCGTCTCCATCAACGTCGGTTGTCAGATACGTCGGTTCGTCAAGCGTCCCACCTGAGAGCATGTGAATGATGAACTTCGGTGAATAGTGGTTGCTACTATCCGTTTCAAACATTGTTGTCCAATTGCCATTTGACATTGTAGCACCAATGAAGAATTCTTCCTTCCCGTCGTGATCAACATCGCCGCTCGTTTGGTAGTACACATTCACGAATGGTAAACTGTCGCGCCAGACCTCTCTGTATGAATTGTCTGAAACGTTTTCTGTGACATGAACTTGACCAAACAACTCGGAGTCGACAAACTCCATCTTCCCATCATCATCGAAATCACCACTCGTGAAACCTCCAAAGCCTACTTCGCCAGGGCGTGGGAGCCGTTGTGACCATATTCTCTGAAAGTTTATTATGGGGGGATTGTACTCTGCTACGTAGACCCCTGCCGAATATCCCGATGGCTGAGCTGTGTCTCGCTCACTTCCCAGATAAAGAAAATCCATCAGCGAGTCGCTATCTAGCTGTCTAAGCTGCACTCGTGCCCATGTTGCCGTCCCAGGATGTTGGAACATAAGGTGAGCAATTTTTTTTCTTGTGGGGAGCGTTAATGCGATAGGTTGTTCAAAGAACACTGCCGTGTCACCACGTTGCAGAACATACTCCAGCAGACCATCAGCATCTGAGTCAGTAAATCCGATGGATATACCGCCACCTATGGCATACTGGTATCGCATAGTACTGACACCAGTAGTGTCGAGTTCATATACACGAGCGAAGTAATCTGACGTGTAGTCTTTGAACACGCCATACACTTCTGGCCTTCCATTATTGTCCGCGTCTCTCACGACGAGCGGAGCAAATATATCATTCGACAATGGAACAGTTGTCCAATACCTGTACCATCCAGCATAACGACTTGTATCAACCAATGCGGGATTGATCTCAAGAATAGGAACCCCGTGAGTATCCGCCCAAGCGCGCATAGCAGCTTCGCTTGACTCTTGCAGTGTCTTCACACGTTTCAGTCCGCTCCACTCCTGGCTAATTTCAATCGTGTTGTTGTCTAAAAAGCGATCAGTGATGCCTTGTTGTCGCAATTCTTGAAGCTCGCGCTGGAGAGATGCTCGTTGTATCGGAGAACTCAACTGTCCGCCGTACAAAAGGATTGCCAAAGCAAGAAGGAGAAGTGGGTTTGGTCGTTTCATGAGGGCATCCATCCTCAACAATGATAACTCAAACTTTCGCTGAAATCAATTGCCCCATCATTGCCGACAAGAAAATGTTTCACTGCACCTCCAAAGACACCGACGAGATGCTGACCATAACCGTCGGATGTAGCACTCGTAACTCCGATTGGAACTGGCACTGCATTCTCTAAACTCGGAATCTGAGAGAACGAGAAATGTGAAAGAGTCATAACAATGAACATACACCCCGCAAGGTTTCCGATTGTTTTGTACATAACACCTCCAAAGTTGAGATTGCGAAAGAATCGTTTCTTAGTATTCTCTATCAACATCGTTGTAAACCTCCTTTCTTTTACCGCACGATGACAGTTTTTTTCGTAATGGTCAAAGAGTTCGTCTGAAGCCGAACGACATACACCCCGGACGACAGATTTGACGCATTCCACATGAATTGGTGAGTCCCTGCATCTTTAGAACCTTCATTGAAAGTTGCTACGATTTTCCCTGTGATGTCGAAAACCAAGACACTTACTTGTTCAGGACGAATAAGGCTGTATTGAATCGTCATTGAAGAATTAAATGGGTTAGGGTAGCTTCTGAAGAAGTCAACTGACGAAGGTTGCTTGTTTTCGGGTGCATAGACAATATTTGTTGCTTGATAAACGTCAGCTGAGAATCGAACTTGTCCCAATCCATTTGCAATTGCCTTGCTAATGATGAAGTCCTCTTTTCCGTCCGAATTGAAATCAAAAAACTGAACTGCTTGTTTTGTTGTTACGCGCTTGTAGTACCAGAGATAATAGGAATTATCAATGCGAGATTTGAAGATATAGAGATCGACGCCACTGCAGATTACCAATTCCAATCGCCCGTCTCCATCTACGTCAGTGGTAAGATACGTCGGTTCGTCGAGCGTTCCGCCCGAGAGCAAATGAAATATGAATTTCGGCGAGTAATGACTATTGCTATCGGCTTCAAACATAGTCGTCCAACTGCCATTGGACATCGTTGCACCAACAAAGAATTCGATCCTACCGTCGTTGTCCACGTCGCCACTCGTTTGGTAGTAAACATTCACGAAGGGCAAACTGTCACGCCACACTTCTGCGTATCGATTGTCGGAACTATTCTTCACTACATGCACATGACCAAACAATTCGGATGCGACAAACTCCGTTCGTCCGTCGCCATCATAATCTCCAACGGAGTATCCCCCGAGTTGGCTTTCGTTAATTGTTGCAAGCTGAGTTGACCATACTCGCACGAAGTTAGTTACTGGTGGCTGAAACTCTGCTACGTAAGTTCGGTTCAAAAAACCAGAGACACTATCTGGTTCACTTCCTCTGTACAGAAAATCCATTGCTCCATCTTGATCAAAAAAACCGAATTGTGCCCTTGTCCATATCGCTCCCCCACCCCCTCTCCACATAACATGAGCAAACGTCCTTGATGTCGGCAGAGATGAAATGGTTGGTTGTTCCCAGAACACCGCAGTATCCCCGCGCTGCAGAACATACTCCAGCAGACCATTAGCATCTGAGTCAGTAAATCCGATGGATATACCGCCACCTATGGCATACTGGTATCGCATAGTACTGACACCAGTAGTTTCGAGCTCATAGACACGAGCGAAGTAATCTGTTGTGTAATCTTTGAACACGCCATAGACTTCAGGCTTACCATTGCCGTCTGCATCTCTTACCACGAGCGGAGCAAAGATATCATTCGACAACGGTACTTGCGTCCAATACCTGTACCACCCCGCATAGCGGCTCGTGTCAATCAACGCAGGGTTTATCTCAAGAATAGGTACGCCGTGCGTGTCCGCCCATGCACGAATCTCTGCTTCGCCTGGCTCTTGCAATGTTTTAATGCGTGAGTACCCGCTCCACTCCTCCTTAATCTCAGCAGTCTCATCGTCGAGGAAGCGGTACGTGAGACCACGCTGAGGTAAACCGACAAGCTCGCGTTGGAGATTTGAGTCTTGCAGCAAAGATGGACTCGAGCCGTTCAGCAGCGCTAATAGAATGATAAGCATGAAGAGAACTCCTTTTCTCATAGCGCTCTCAAGTTAGAGATATTGGCAATTGGGCAAACGAAGGCGTTGGCTGGGAAATCAGTCGGCGCAGACAGGGAGGAAGAATAAAAATACTCTTCAGGTTCACTTCCATACTCCTCAAGCGATCATCAGGTATTGAGCCAGTAAGGGGTTGAAAGTATGCTCAACTCATACTAGTACCAATATAGATTCTGAGTTTGGCTAAGTCAAGAGAAAATTTCTAAGCAACAAGAATTTATGCTACCTTGACATTGCCTCTTTTCTCATACGAAGCTCAGCCTGTCTTTGAAATCTCTGCGTTGCATTTCAGTGTTCACGCCTTTATATTGAACACACATGATGCAACCAATTGCTGCTACAACTTTTCCAACAACCCGGCGTTGGACTGTTCTTTCACTCATCGAATGGTCAACGAACCATCTCATCGAACATGGTTTCGATGAAGCACGACTCCACATTGAGCTGCTTCTCGCTCACGTGTTGCATTACTCCCGCCTTCAGCTCTACACCAACTTCGACCGCCCGCTCACCCCGAATGAGCTCGCACATTTCAAAGAACTTTTCAAACGAAGGCTGACGCACGAGCCGCTGCAATATATCATTGGCGAAACGGAGTTTATGGGGCTGCCATTCTACGTGAATCCGAATGTGCTGATTCCTCGTCCTGAAACAGAGATGCTTGTTGAGAAATCCATTGAAGCAATCAAGTCGATTGAGAACGAGAGAGTAGAGGTTCTCGACATCGGAACAGGCACAGGAAACGTCCCCATTGCAATTGCGAAGTTTGCATCGAATGCAAACGTAACCTCTATTGACGTTAGTGAGGAAGCGCTTGAAGTTGCGGCGAAGAATGTTGAGAGAAACGGTGTGTCGAATGTTTCCCTGCTGAACGCAAATGTGTTTGACGATTTCCTTTCTCAAACAACGTTTGATGTCATCGTTTCAAATCCACCATACATTTCAAAGGATGAGTTCGGTTCACTTCAGCCTGAAGTACAAGACTTCGAGCCTCGCGTTGCTACAACCGACGGCGCGGATGGTTTCACATTCATTCGTCGCATCAGCAAAGTTGCACAACAAAAGCTCAACGCCGGCGGATTTCTTTTGATGGAGATTGCCTACAATCAGTCCGAATCTGCAAAAAGAATTGTCAAACAAGGAGGCTTGAAAGACATCGAGGTCTTTGCGGACTTTGCCGGACACCCACGAATCATTTCAGCACGCAAGCGATAATGAAAGCCGTTGTTCAACGAGTCAGTGAAGGAAGCGTAACGGTTGACGGAAAGGTCCACACAAGCATCGGCAAAGGCTTCGTGATTCTGCTTGGAATCAAAACCGGCGACACGAAAGATGCTGCGCTCTTTCTTGCCGACAAATGTGCAGCGCTTCGTGTGTTTGAAGATGCAAACGATAAAATGAACTTGAGTTTGAAAGATGTTGGTGGCAGCGTCATTGTCGTTTCTCAGTTCACTCTATACGGCGATGCGCAGAAAGGAAATCGCCCAAGCTTCATCGAAGCCGCTCGACCTGAAGAAGCAGAGCCACTATACAATCTGTTTGTAGAAAGAATGAAGTCGCTGCTCGGCGATGATAAAGTCTGCACCGGAGTATTTCGTGCAATGATGGAAGTGAAGATTGTGAATGACGGACCAGTGACGATTCTGATAGAAAGCAAATAGTCGTCCGTTACAAAACTGTTAGCCAAGATTTGCTTTTGAATCACCGATTCAACATTATTCACTGATGTTACGCAAGCCGTCAATATTCCAATTGACACATTTTCGTTCATACGGAACACATTAAACTCCTGACGGAGTTTTGTGTTGATTGTTCGTGAACGAAGGTTACAAATATGGAATCCCTATGGGATTCGAGAAAAGCGGTTGCTCCGTAGGAGCAAAATATTTGTAAAATGTTTTGCACCTCCATCGAAGGAACTCCGTAGGAGTTCAATAGCACTTAGGGTTGCGTCAAATCCATGTGTTTGCGTAACATCAGTTATTCAAAAAGAGAACTAACTTCAGCGTAGTTTGCGGGATACTCATGGAAACAATCACATACTCACAAATCCAGGAAATGGTTTTGCATTTACCAGCGACGAAGCTTACGACAGCATATAGACTTTTAGTTGAGCTGATTGGGAAAGAGTATTCACCTTCGCACGTACAGGATGACTTTCTTAAATTGTCCCTGGAGGACCGTCGAAAAATAATGGAGGAACAGGCGAATCAGCTTTGTGCCCATTATTTAGATAGTCAATCAGACCGGGAAGCATGGCAAGCCGGAGATTTTGTTGATGAGAATTAGGCGGGCGGAAATTTGGTTGGTAAATCTTGAACCCACCGTAGGTGCAGAGCTGCGTAAGACGCGTCCAGTTGTTGTCGTTAGCTCCAATGCCGTAGGAGTTCTGCCTGTGAAGTTAGTTGCGCCGTTCACTGAATGGAAAGACTATTAACAATCCTATCGAGTATTCTTTGCGCATCCTCATGCTCTTTCTTGATGGCGTTGGAATCGGAGTCGAAGATTCCGTCGTCAATCCTTTTTTCCGCGCAAAGCTTCCTTCGCTCCGGTCGTTGTTTGCCGGTGAACGCCCGACTCTTGATAAGCAATTTCTTCAAAACGGAAGCGCAACGCTCATCCCTCTTGATCCTAATCTCGGGATTGAAGGACTTCCGCAAAGCGGTACGGGGCAAACTGCACTCTTCACCGGCGTGAATGCCTCGCAACGTATCGGCAAACATTTTGGTCCGTATCCGTACTCAAGCCTGCGACCAATCATTCAAGAGAAAAACATTTTTCGTCAGTTGAAAGAAGCAGACAAGAGCGTTTACTTCGCGAATGCCTACCCTCAAAAATTCTTTGATTACTTCAAGGACAAACAAACCCGACTGACTGTCACAACGTTGTCATGCAGCTATTGCGATATGCCGCTTCACCATGTCGGTGAGCTGGAGAAGGGAAGAGCAATCTCTGCCGACATCACCAACGCGGGTTGGCCACGAATGGGCTATACTCAACTCCTGCCCATCGAACCGGCAGAAGCCGGACGACGGCTTACCCAGCTTTCTGCTGAATACGATTTTGTACTGTTCGAGTACTGGAAAACTGACAAAGCCGGACATTCGGAAAGGATGGGCGATGCGGTCGAAGCGTTGGAATTGTTCGACGGGATGTTGGGGGGGATTCTCGAAACTCTCGACACAAGCGAAACTCTTTTGCTGATTACCAGCGACCACGGTAACATTGAAGATATGTCAACAAAGGTTCATACACGGAATCCCGTTCCTGTAATTCTCTTTGGACATCGACACCGTGAAGTTGCTGAGACTCTGAGTCAACAACCTGATTTAACGAACGTAACTCCAACGCTGACAAAGTTTATCACGCAACAGGTCGCTGCCCCCGTGCAGTAGTGGCTTCTCTCCAAACTCTTCAGCCATGAAGAAGCTTTCTTTTCATTCGATCCCCGCTTTCGTCGTAGCTGCAATTCTTGCATTGGGAATTGTGGTTGGAAGGAAAGCGGAATTGGCTCCCGCCGAATGGTTGTGCTGTGTTGCTGTGGTTCTGATCGCGTGCAGCGGTCTCTTCTCTCTGTCCAAATCAAATCCACGCGTGCTTCCCTTTCTATCGATGAGTGTGGTTGCCCTTGTTCTCGTTGTTGGAGCAGGCAAGTATCGGTTCGACGCATCCTCAAATCGGATCATTCCGGAGGCTGCGCTCAAACGACAACTAACGGTCGTCGGGAGAATTATCGAATCCGTCACTACCATGGAGAACAAAACACGTTTTCTCTTCAGACTTGAAGAAGTTCGGGACTCAGCATTCGTTCTTCCATCTCAACCCACTGTTCTCGTCACAGTCACTCGACAGCGGAAGGATACTGCCGATATTCCTTTCAGGTATGGCAGCAAAGTCGAACTGCGCGGACAATTGTACCGTCCATCAGCCGAGCGAAATCCGGGCGAATTTAATTCACGCGCGTATTATGAAGCACAGGGCATTCCACTGCTGATGCGCGTGCGGGGCTACCGCAGTGTTGCGATTCTTGATTCGACGATTCAAGGTGGTGGGTATGCTTGGTTGATGAGAAACATTGTGTTGCCCGTTCGGTTCTACATTTTGTCGCTTACTGACCAGACAATTGGAGGCGAGGAAGGAGAATTACTAAAGGGAATCTTTATTGGTGAGCGGGGTGGAATTCCGTATTCGACGCGGATGGCGTTTACCAATTCAGGCATTGCGCACATCCTTGCTGTGTCTGGGTCCAATGTTGTCGTTGTCTTGGCATTTTTCACAATGTTCTTTAGTCTGTTGAGAGTTCCAAGATTTGCAAACATTTTTCTTACGTGTGTCGCATTATTGTTTTATATGGTGCTGACTGGCAGCCAACCGCCAATAGTGAGGGCAACCGTCATGACGCTTGTATTTCTTGTTGGAAAGTTGCTCGGTGAGAAGTCAAACGGACTGAACTCACTTGGCGTCGCTGCATTCATGATATTAGGATACGATGCAAGACAATTGTTTGATGTCGGGTTTCAGTTGTCATTTGTGGCTGTGCTTTCAATAATTTATCTCTATCCAATAGTGAACTCATGGATTTCACCGCTTCGTGGCGGGACGTTATGGCGCAAAGGTGTCGTTGCTACTCTGCAGGTGTGTGCCGTTTCGCTTACCGCGACGCTTGGCACGTTGCCGCTCACGGCTGTATATTTCGGGCGGGTCTCTATTGTTGGACTTCTCACAAACATCTTCATTATTCCTGCCGTTGGTGCAAGCGTGATCTTAGGATTTGTCTCATCGCTCTTTGGCTGGCTCAGTTTCCTCGTCGCAGACTCGTTTGCCGCGGTGAATCAGTTCTTGCTCAAGTTGTCGTTGGGGGCTGCAAAATTCAGTGGCGGACTTTCATGGGCGTATGTTGAGACGCTGCAATTCAAACCGATTCACTCTATTCCATTCTATGCAGCGCTTGGCATTCTTTTTCATCTTCAATTGAAAAATGTTGCAAGAAAATCTGTCGTTGGATTCCTTGCTTCACTGAATCTGTTGCTGTTCACCCCGACTTCCTCTCTCGACAAATCGGCAGAAGGGAAGTTGAGAGTGAGTTTCATTGATGTCGGCCAAGGCGATGCTGCGTTGGTTGAATTTCCTGACGGTAAGACGATGCTGGTTGATGCAGGACCGAAGATGGACGATTACGATGCAGGCGAGCGCATTGTAACACCGTTTCTGAAGAGAAGAGGAATTTCTACGATTGATTATCTCGTTGCCTCGCATCCACACGGTGACCACATCGGCGGGTTTCCGTACATCTTCAAGAAGCTCGAAGTGAAGAGCGTGATTGAAAGCGGGCAACCGGCACGAGATCCAATCTACATTGAATATGTTAAAGCAGTGCAAAGTGAAAGGTGCAAAGTTGATACCGCTCGGGCGCAAGATTCACCACTCCGGATTGGAGGTGCGAAGTTGTACATGTTGTACCCAACGCCGAGATTCCTCGATCCCGACACATCTCATGCACATCACAATCTCAACAATACTTCGGTTGTATTCAAACTTTGCTACGGCGAGACTTCCATTTTGTTCTCGGGGGATGCAGAGCGTGATGCTGAAGGCGAGATGGTGAAAATGTACGGAGACTTTCTTCGAGCGACGATTCTCAAAACGGGGCATCATGGAAGCATTACGAGCAGCACGCAACAATTTCTCGATGCTGTGAAGCCAAGGCATGCAATCATTTCTGTTGGGCTGATTAATAAATTTAATCATCCATCGGAGGAGGTGTTGGAACGATTGCGCGGGATGAATATTGAAACACTCCGCACTGACGAGGATGGCGCAATCATTTTTGAGTCTGATGGAAAAAGCTTTCAGCGAATTGAGTGGCGATAGAAGCGTTAACCGCTCCCGAAGGGATGCCTTCGGCAAGAGATAACAGAGGACACATCGCGGCAGAGCCGCCCGCCTGCCAAAGCGAAGCGGTGGGCAGGCAACCAAAGAAAAAACTGAACCACAGATTTCACAGATTTTCACAGATTGTTTTTATGAGTTCAATTCGACCAACATTCAACCCTTAATTTGAAGTCTAATCTGTGCTTATCTGTGTCCCGCAAAGCGGGATGGTTTCGCTTTTCCTCTTTGGCTTGGAGAATCTTGCTGAGAAAACAAGATTCTACAGATTTGTTATACAGAGGCCAGTCCTTGCTTCTCGCATTCCTCTTGGTTATTATTTCTCCACATACTGATCATCAACTTCTGCATACGCATGTCGTTATCATTCGAAGAAAAGAAATCAATTTGGGAAGAGAAGAAAGTAAAGCCGATTGTGGAACGCTTTGGCGAGCGGCGAAAACAATTTGAGACTGACTCCGGAATTGCCATTGAGCGGCTCTATACTCCTTCGAATAATCACTATGAAGAGAAGATTGGTTTTCCGGGCGAGTATCCATTTACGCGCGGTCCCTACCCAACAATGTATCGCGGCAAGTTCTGGACGATGCGGCAATACGCAGGCTTCGGAACAGCGGAGGAGTCGAACAAACGCTATCGCTTTTTGTTGAGTCAAGGGACGACGGGACTTTCCGTTGCATTCGACTTGCCGACGCAAATCGGCTACGACTCAGATCATAAACTTGCGGAAGGAGAAGTCGGGAAAGTGGGTGTTGCCATTGACACGCTTGCAGATATGGAGATTGCGTTTGATGGAATTCCGCTCGACAACGTCACGACATCGATGACCATCAACGCAACCGCAGCGATTTTGCTCTGCATGTACGTTGCGCTTGCGAAGAAGCAGGGGGCAGACCTGAAGAAGATTTCGGGTACGATTCAAAATGATATTCTCAAGGAATACATTTCCCGCAGCACGCACATTTATCCGCCTGCACCTTCAATGCGTTTAGTGACGGACATTTTTCAATGGTGCAGTGAAAACGTTCCGAGGTGGAACCCGATTTCCATCAGCGGCTATCATATCCGTGAAGCTGGCTCGACGGCTGTGCAGGAAGTTGCGTTCACGCTTGCCAATGGCATTGCCTACGTGCAAGCTGCCGTTGATGCTGGACTCGATGTTGACAAGTTTGGTTCACAGCTATCGTTCTTCTTCAACGCTCATAATAATTTCTTTGAGGAGATAGCCAAGTTCCGTGCCGCTCGAAGAATTTGGGCGAAGATCATAAAGGAACGGTTTGGCGCAAAGAACGAAGAGACGATGAAGCTTCGGTTCCATGCGCAAACGGGCGGCGCAACGCTGACGGCTCAACAAATTGAGAACAACGTTGTACGGGTTACCATGCAGGCTCTTGCCGCCGTGCTCGGTGGTTGCCAATCCCTGCACACCAACGGACGGGATGAAGCGCTTGCGTTGCCGACGCAAGAGTCTGCAACGATTGCATTGCGTACACAGCAAATCATTGCACACGAGTCGGGTGTTGGCGATACGGTTGATCCGGTTGGCGGGTCTTTCTTTCTTGAGACATTGACAGATGAGATTGAAGCAAGAGCCTGGGAACTGATTGAGAAGGTGGATACGCTTGGCGGAGCGGTGAAGGCAATTGAGAAGAGGTTCTTTCAAAATGAAATCGCGGAAAGCGCCTACAAATATCAGCTTGCAATTGAGAGCAAAGAGAAAGTTATTGTTGGAGTGAATGATTTTATTGCGAACGAAGAGTCTGATATTGAAATTTTGAGAATTGATGAAACTGTAGCGAAGCGACAAATCGAGCGACTGAACAAGGTTCGCTCGACCCGGAACAATGAAGATGTGAAAAAGGCACTGGGTGAATTGAGAAATGCCGCTGGCTCTGAGCAAAATCTCATTCCATATATTCTGAAAAGCGTTGAAGTGTATGCATCGGTTGGCGAAATTTCGGATGTGTTGAGGGAAGTGTGGGGAGAGTATAAGGATTGACGATTTGAGATTGACGATTGGAGGTGTTGCTATGTCACTCACAAAAGCCAAATTGAAAGACCTCAAAGAACTCGCACACAAAAAGTATCGCGACGAGCAGAAAAAGTTTCTCGTTGAGGGTATACGATTTGTGCATGAAGCTGCGAGTTCGGATTTCCATGTACTCGAAGTCTTCTACACGGAAGAAACTGAAAAGGATCCAATAGGGAAGTCTGCTCTTCATGCGTTGAAAAAGAAAACCACTGAACTCCACAAAGTTACGGCTCATGACATCGATGCAATTACGGATACGGTCACTTCTCAGGGCATTGTTGCCGTGTTGCGGCAGAAGGAGTTCTCTGCGGACTCGATGTTGAAGTGTCCCGATGGACAATGTACACTCGTTGCGTTTGATGGCGTTTCAGACCCCGGCAACGTTGGCTCGATGGTTCGAACGTGCGATTGGTTTGGTGTAAACGGAATTCTGATTGGCAGAAACTCCGTCGAGCTCTACAACCCCAAAGTTCTTCGCGCGACGATGGGAGGGGTGTTTCATCTCCCGATTGCCGACGGTGTTGATCTGCTCTCTACAATTTCGAAAGCAAAGTCGCTTGGTTACAAAGTCTATGTAACGGATTTGCATGGTGAAACGCATTTCGACCACGTTACGTACGAGAGCAAATCGTTGATTGTTTTTGGGAATGAGGCGTGGGGTGTGTCCGACCAGGTGAAACAGCTTGCGGATGTTCGGTTGGTGATTCGTCGGTATGGCGCCGGCGAGTCGCTCAATGTTGGTGTTTCTTGCGGGATTGTTTTGTCAACACTTCATCGTCTTTATGATTAGTGCCGTTCCAACAAAATGACTGTACGGAGTATGCAGAGTATCAAAGGAATGAAATCAAATAGTCCGACTCTTTTAAGGTCGGACTTTTTTGTGCCGAAGAACCGAACTGAAACATGCCAAGTCGAGCGAGACAAGGGAAGAATCAAATTACTTTAGCAAGAGCTCTATCAAAGCTCGGCATCGCTTCCCGTTCACAAGCCGCGGAGCTGATCAAACGTGGGAAAGTGAGAGTAGATGGTAAGGCGATTCGCTCGCCTAATGTCTGGATTGACTTGAAGAAGGAGAGAATTGCACTCAACGGGAACCTTCTGCGGAGCGAACAAAAAATTTACTTCGCGTTCAACAAACCTCTTGGTGTCGTAACAACTCGCTCGGATGAGCTTGGCAGAAAAACGGTCGACGATTTCCTGCCCAAAGGCTTGCAGTATATTTTTCCTATTGGCAGACTCGATAAAGATACATCCGGCTTGCTTCTTCTTACCAACGATACACGCTTTGGCGAACGGGTAACGAATCCGATTGAGAAAGTTTCCAAAACGTACGAAGTTCGTCTGAACAAACCGCTAAGAATATCGGATCAACAAACACTTGAATCGCCAATGAAGTTGGACGACGGCACAGAATTGAAATCCGCTGTTGTCGATATGATTTCCTCTGATAAGGTGAGTTGTCAGATTACAATTCACGAAGGAAAGAATCGTCAGCTCAGAAGAATGTTTGAAAAAGTGGGTTACGATGTTGTAGCACTGAAACGCCTGAGTATCGGTCTCATCAAGCTTGGCAATCTAAAAGAAGGAGAGCATCGTCCGCTCACAACCAAAGAACGGGCTTCGATTGGCTGAACCTCATTCTGTTGCTAATCAAACGACCTTTCCGTAACTTTGTTCGGTTTTCGCACAGTTCATTTCATTTTCCCTGGAGATTTACTTGAGTGTACTTGTTGTTGGTTCTGTTGCATTGGATTCGATCGAAACGCCGTTTGGTTCGGCAAAGAATGCACTGGGCGGTTCGGCAACGTACATTTCAGCCGCTGCAAGCTATTTTACTGCACCGATTCGACTGGTTGGAGTTGTTGGCGGAGATTTTCCGAAAGCTGGAATGGAGTTCCTTGGACGTCGCGGCGTTGACCTTGATGGGTTAGAAATTATCAAACAAGGGAAGACGTTTCATTGGGCAGGCAAGTATCATTATGATTTGAATAATCGCGATACGCTCGCAACAGATTTGAATGTGTTCGAGAAGTTCGACCCGAAAATTCCCGAGAAATACAAAAAGAGTAAATACGTGTGTCTCGGCAACATTGATCCTGTATTGCAGCGGCGCGTACTTGAACAAATCGAAAAACCGCGCCTCGTTATCTGCGATACAATGAATTTCTGGATTGAGGGGAAGAATGCCGAGCTTCGTGAAACACTCAAGTCTATTGATGTCATTATTTTGAATGACTCAGAAGCCCGCTTGCTTTCCAGAGAACCAAACTTGATCAAAGCTGCTCGCGTCATTCGTTCGATGGGACCGAAGATCATCATTATCAAAAAGGGCGAGCATGGGGCTATGTTGATTACGGAGCAGACGGTTTTTTCTGCGCCTGCGTATCCGATGGAAAACATTTTTGATCCGACAGGTGCGGGTGATACGTTTGCGGGGGGATTCGTTGGTTGGGTTGGAAAGACCGACGATTTTTCCGAAGAGAATTTGAAGAAGGCTGTCATCTATGGCAGTGCGATGGCTTCATTTTGTGTCGAAAAGTTTAGCGTGGACGGCTTGCGCGACCTTACCTACTTGCAAGTTCAAGATCGCTTCCGCGCATTTCGCGAACTCTCCCGTTTTGATGGAGACTAACATTCACCTACAATCCGGACGACACCATGATTTCTGTTGAGTGGCGCAACGGCTTGCTTCGGTTTATCGATCAAACGAAGCTTCCTCATCAAGAAGTCTATATCGAAACGGCGGACTACCGCATCGTAGGTGAGGCAATTCGCAAACTGCAAGTTCGCGGAGCGCCTGCAATCGGCGTTGCGGCAGCGTACGCGTTGGTTCTTGCAGCGAATGACGCAACAGTTAGCTCAATGTCTGTGCTGAACGAGGAATTCTATTCTGCAATCAATTATCTTTCACAGACACGCCCTACGGCAGTAAATCTCTTTGCTGCTCTTGAGCGCATGCGTCGCACGCTCGAGCAAAATTCTCGCACCGATCTTGCAAATATGCGAAGGTTCTTGTTGAATGAGGCGAAAGCAATTCAGCAAGAGGATATTGAAGCATGCAGGAAGATTGGCGAGTTTGGCTCGACGCTCATCGAATCTCCTTCCTCAATTCTTACGCATTGCAACACGGGGGCGCTTGCAACTGCCGGCAACGGTACAGCGCAAAGTGTCATCACCACTGCGGCGAAAAAGGGGAATGTCCTTCGCGTATTTGCCGATGAAACTCGACCGCTCTTTCAAGGCGCACGTCTGACTGCCTGGGAGTTACTACAAGCCGGCATCGATGTTACCGTGATTACGGATAGCACGGCAGGAATACTCATGCAGAATCGCGAGATTGATCTTGTGATTGTGGGGGCAGATAGAATTGCTGCCAACGGCGACACTGCCAACAAAATCGGAACGTACGTGCTTGCTGTCCTAGCACGGCAACATGGAGTTCCGTTCTATGTGGCTGCACCGACGACGACAATTGATTTCAAATCTCGTTCAGGAAGAAACATACCGATAGAAGAACGAAATCCGCGGGACGTTACGCATATTGGTAATATGCGGATTGCGGCAGAGGGTGTGAAAGTGTTCGCCCCCGCATTCGATGTAACGCCGAACGAATTGATTCGCGGAATTGTTACAGAAGTTGGGGTGCTGAAGCCTCCGTTCACACAGTCAATCGCGGCGCTGCGCAAAACGGACGGGCAAACTCCAAATCAAGATGCGCCACAAAGCAAGTGGCAACGTGCGTCATGATCGTCAAGACAGAAGCCATAGTCCTTTCTAAGATGAAATATCGCGATACCAGCAAAATCGTTCGCTTGTACACGCGTGAGTTTGGAAAGATCTCTGTCATTGCGAAAGGGGCTCGAGATGCAAAGAGCAAGTTTCGCTCCGCGCTTGAGCCGATGAATTATGTCTCTGCAGTCATTTACAAAAACGATAATCGGGAATTGCAGCTTCTTTCGCAGTGCGATGTTGTGAAATCATTCAATCATCTTTCTGAGGATATGGAGAAAATGTACGTCGCAATGACGGCGCTTGAGCTGGCGGACATTGTTACCCACGATGAAGAGCAGAACGAGACCCTTTTCCAACTTCTGTTGAATCTTATTGAAGTGGTGAATAGTGCAACAAAAAACGCAGTGGTTGCGTTATATTATTTTGAGACAAAGCTTTCGGAGCTTTTGGGCTTCAAACCGGACTTACATAGTTGTTCGTATTGTGGGAAGAAGATAGAAGAGGATATGTCTGATGAGGGAAGCTTTTCGCTGACGAACGGCGGAGTCCTTTGCAAAGAGTGTTCGGAACGTTTAGGTGTGAATAAGATTTCTTCTGCGGCGCTGCGAGTGTCGCAACGATTACAGGAAGTTGAAATGATTGACTCGATAATGAATTTGCATCTCACTCCATCATTGAAAGAAGAAGTTGGGCGTTCGCTGCGCCAGCATCTTCAAAAGCATATAGAGGGTTTTCGCAGACTACGGTCCGAGGAGGTTTTTGCTGCGATTTTGTAAACGTTGCTGTTGAGTACTTTGTGTTGAGGTAAAACAAGTTTAACATTCTGGAGTATCTATGTCTAAAAAATCTATTTTTGCTTCACTCTTTCTGATTACGATTGGAATAATCCTTGGTGCATTGCTTGTCTCAAGCTCAAGTAATGGGATTGGGCTTGGTCTTGCAGGCGGAAAGGACGACATCAAGCTTGGTGCATCGGCTCCGCCGATGACGAACAACGTTGATTTGAAAGCGGCAAGCAATGCTTTCGTGGCTGTATCGAAAGCTGTAACGCCAACGGTTGTTTCAATTACTGTTACAACTTCTAACAAGAAGGGTGAGCGAAACATGCCGCAGGATTTCTTCCATTTCTTCGGTCCTGACGTCCAACCGCGTGAACCACAAAAGTCTCAAGGCTCTGGCTCAGGAGTTATCGTGACGGCTGATGGCTACATTATCACGAACAATCACGTTGTGGAAGATGCAGACGAAGGTGGAATTGAAGTTCGAATGCAGAATGAGAAAACGAGATATACGGCAAAATTGATTGGAACCGACCCGACAACTGATTTGGCTGTTATCAAAATCGATGCTAAGAGTCTTCCTGTGATAGCCTTGGGTAATTCTGACAATGTGCAAGTTGGTGAATGGGTCTTGGCGATTGGCAATCCGCTCACACTTACTTCAACTGTTACGGCCGGTATTGTCAGCGCGATTGGGCGCAACATAGATATCATCAGGGAAAGTGACGGCAGAAGGAATTCTTACGGCATCGAAAACTTTATTCAGACCGATGCAGCAATCAATCCTGGAAACAGTGGTGGCGCTCTTGTAAACATCAGTGGCGAGCTCATCGGCATTAACACAGCAATTGCAACCACTAACATGCGCTATCAAGGCTACGGCTTCGCAGTTCCGGTCAATATCGTTAAAACAGTTGCATTGGATTTGATCAGGGAGGGGAAAGTACGTCGCGGGTATATTGGCGTGCAAATCAAGACTGTTGACCAAACGATGGCACGCGCGTTTGGATTGGACAAGGCGCAAGGTGTTCTTGTGGATAGCGTCATGGGCAATGGTGCCGCGAAGTCTGCCGGAATAAAATCAGGTGATATCATTCTCTCTATCGATGGTAAAGAGGTTAACGAGTCAAACGAGCTTCAAGCGTATATCGCGACAAAACATGCCGGTGATGGAGTGGCATTGAAGATTTTCCGTGATGGGAGAACGATTGAGAAAAAAGTGACGCTCAAGCAGCGTGATGATGATAAAAAAGTTGTGAAAGCTGTTGACAAGAAAGATGGTGCAGAGGAAGAGCGAAGCTCGAGGTCTTCTTCGGTGAAATTTGATAATCTTGGAATGACTGCTCGTTCGCTGAACGCCGAAGAGATGAAAGAGGCGGATGTTGACAATGGTGTGCTCGTCGCCGATGTGAAGCCGTACGGCGAGGCGTTCAATCGCGGAATTGGAGAAAATGATGTGATTGTTGAAGCAGATAGGAAGGATGTAAAGTCGCCAGGCGATCTCAAGAAAATTATTGAAGGTAAAAAACCCGGTGATTCACTTTTGTTGAGAGTGAAGAAGTCGCAAGGTCCAACAACGTATATCGCAGTTCAGATTCCAAAGTAACTCGTTGAGCAAATGACGTTTGGAAGAAGCCTCGAATTCCTTTCGAGCCTTTTTTGTTTTGTCGTCACTCAATGCTGAACGAAGTGAAGCATCTCATGGCTGAAAGTTCGGAACAGATTCTTCGCTCCGCTCAGAATGACATGACGGTAGAATGTTGAATGGGAAACGTGAGGATGAATAACCTGCGTTAGGCATCCGGAAAGTGGCGCTGTTTTTCTCAGAAGGAGTCCCATCGGGACAAGCGCCAATGCCGCGGTGCTTTTCTGCGGTACCGAAGCCAAGCAGGGCGCCGACCCCCTCTTGCTTTTCAAAGCGGGGGATGATGATGCGCAATTCTTGCAATTCGTCATGGGTCATTGGCAACGAAATGTTTATGGAAACGCAACTCACTGTTCGGATGCTAACGACTATTGACCAATGACTTGAAGGATGGCTACACTTGTTTGGCGGTGAGACCCTTCGTTGGGAATCACTCAGGGTGTGAAGTTGAAGCGTTGCTTGACAATACTTCCGTTTAGTGCTATATTTTTTGTGGGAATAGTTCACGGCGATCCTCTAACTATTGCAGACAGCAAGGAGGTAAAGACGACTTCAGCGCATATGCAGCACAGCGGACAGCTCAAGGCAAAATGAACGCTAAGGTTCTGATTCTGAATCAGAGCTACGAGCCAATGAGCGTCATAAATGTAAAGAAGGCAATCGTTCTGCTTTATCTTGGCAAGGCGGAATTGATTGAGGCGTACGATGGACGGGTGGTGCGATCGGTTTCGACGACGATGCCGTTTCCGAGTATCGTCAAGTTATCGTTTTATGTGAAGGTGCCGTTCAAACGGATCATTCTTTCTCGCAAAAATATCTTGCGGCGGGACGGGCATCGTTGCCAGTATTGCAGGCGGGGCGACTTGACACTGACGATTGACCACGTGTTGCCGATTTCACGTGGCGGAGAAGATACGTGGGAGAATTTGGTGTGCGCTTGCGTGAAGTGCAACAACCGCAAAGGCGACCGCACGCCGGACGAAGCGAGCATGCCTCTGCTCCGCAGACCGATGCGACCGAATCATGTTTCGTTCATCAGTCATTTTGTTGGAAGGATGGACGAACGATGGAAACCGTATCTGTTTCTCCAGTGACCCGTCCTGTGCGACGGGTTTCTTATTTGATTGCGAATTTCGGATTGTGGATTTCGGATTTCCGGTTGGGAATCCTAGTCCGCAATGTTGAGATCAAGTGGAATAGATTCGCAATTGACAATTCGCAATTCGAAACAATCAGGAATCTTCTTGGCTCTTAAAGAAACCATCCTCAGCGGCATGCGCCCCACAGGCAAGCTCCATCTCGGACATCTCGTCGGCGCATTGGAAAATTGGGTTTCGCTTCAACACGAATTTCAAAATTATCACCTCATTGCAGACTATCATGCGCTCACGACGAATTTAGATTCGTCGGGGATTTATCAGAACTCGATTGATATGTTGATTGACTGGCTTGCGGCGGGCATTGATCCAACGATAAGTCCGATGTTTCGCCAGTCGCAAATCAAAGAGCATGCTGAGCTGCATTTGATTTTCTCGATGCTCATCACGCAAGCAAGACTTGAGCGTAACCCGGCTGTGAAAGAGCAGGTGAGAGATTTGAATATCGAAAACGTGAGCTACGGGCATCTCGGTTATCCAGTGTTGCAAGCGGCAGATATTCTTCTCTACAAAGGTAATGTTGTTCCGGTCGGTGAAGACCAAGTTCCGCATGTTGAGATTACGAGAGAGATTGCTCGTCGGTTCAACAATCAATACGGAAATGTTTTTCCCGAGCCTGAAGCGAAGCTGACAGAGTTCGCCCGCTTGCCGGGGCTTGATGGCAAGAGGATGAGCAAGTCCATTGGCAACACAATTCTCCTTTCTGATTCTGCTGATGAAATTCAGAAGAAGATGCGAACGGCTGTGACCGACCCGCTGAAAGTTCGTAAGAACGACCCGGGAAGACCGGAGGTTTGTCTCGTTTTCACCTATCATCAGAAATTCAATCTGACGGAAGCGGCACAGATTGAAACTGATTGCAGGAGCGGAGCGCTCGGTTGTGTTGATTGCAAGAAGCGTGTTGCGGCGAAGGTTGTGGATTCGTTAGCTCCGATTCGAGAAAGGCGAACGCATTATGAATCACATCTTGATGAGGTGAAGTCGATTCTTGCTGATGGGGAAGCGAAAGCGAGGGCGAGGGCGCAGGGGACGATGTCGGAAGTTAGAACAGCGATGAAACTAGGATAGGAATCGAATTATGGAAACGACGGTTGTTGCTAACCGATTGGCGTTGATGTTGGCGGAGTTGATTCGTCCGCATATGGCTGAGTTGAGAAAGAAATACAACGTTGCTTCGTTGGCGATGTTCGGTTCGTACGTTCGCGGAGAACAAACACCTGATAGTGATGTTGATATTCTTGTAGAGTTCGCGGAGCGTGGTGTAAATTTTTTTGAGTTCATAGACCTTGAGGAAGAACTGAGCAAGATCATCGGCCGAAGGGTTGACTTGGTTTCGGTGAAAGGAGTCAAGCCGAGAATCTGGGAGCACATCAAGGACTCATTGATGTACGTATGACAAAGCACGACCCCCTTGTTTTTCTTGATGATATCCTTCGAGCGATCGAGAAAATCGAGCGGTATGTGCAAGGGCTCGCGTACGAAGAGTTCATAAACGACGACAAAACACTCCAAGCGGTTATCCAGAACCTCCAAATAATTGGCGAAGCGGCAAGGAACATTCCCATCGAGGTAAGAAATTTGGCGAAGACCGTTCCGTGGAAGAAAGTAATAAGTATGAGAAACAGAATGATCCATGAATACTGGGGCGTTGACACTCGGGTTGTCTGGAATACAATTGAGGATTGGTTGCCGGCGCTGAAAAATGAGGTGAAAAAACTCATTGATGCGCTTGAGTCGGGTCAACAGGAATTGGACTTGACGGCATGAGTGCCTACAAAGTAAAACTCACAGACTTCGAAGGTCCCCTTGATCTTCTTCTCTTCTTCATCAAACGTGATGAGTTGGATATCTACGACATTCCGATTTCCAAAATCACGAAGGAGTTTTTGGAGTATTTGCACTTGATGGCGTCGCTCGATCTCGAAGTTGCAGGCGACTTCATCGTCATGGCTGCAACGTTAATGCAGATAAAAGTGCGAATGCTCTTGCCGCTAGAGGTCGGACCCGACGGAGAAGAGGAAGACCCGCGTGCGGAACTTGTCCGTCGGTTGATAGAGTACAAGCGTTACAAGGAAATGTCGCAGGAATTTGCCAAGATTGAAGATGAACAGCGTAAGATTTACTATCGCAAGTTCTTCCAGGCAGACCCAACGGCACAGATGGAAGAAGAGGGACAAGATATTTTGAAAGATGTAACGCTCTTCAATTTGATAGCTGCATACAAGAAAGCCCTCGACAGTATGCCGAAGAAAGCAGTGCATGAAGTGCAGATCCCCAACGTGACAATTGAAGAACAAATGAGCTACGCGTTGGATTACTTGCGAGTGAACAAAGAAGCAACGTTGCTTCGGCTCGTCGGACATATGACGGAGAAGATTCGCATCATTGTAACAGTCATAGCATTACTGGAGATGGCGAAGAACAAGGCTATCACGCTCATTTCGATGGAAGGCGACGAAGACATTCTCATCCGTTCAGCGAACGCGCCACAACTGACACTGGTGACTGCATGACGGGTCTACGACCCCTTAGGGGGGAACAGAGGACAACTATCAAGCACATCATAGAAGCGTTGTTGTTCGCAACCGATGAACCGCTTTCTGTCAAGGAGATGATTGACATCTTCGGTGAGTTTGAAGCGGGCGAGCTGCCGCAGAAGAGAATCAACGAGCAGGCCATCCTCGACAATATCGAGCAGCTCAATAAAGAATACGGCGAGACGAGTCGCTCGATACACATTGTGAAAGTTGCGGGCGGCTACCAGTTTGCAACGTTGCCGCACTTTGCACTATGGCTCGGCAAGATGATGAAAGAGAAATCGAAGCGGAAACTTTCTGTCTCTGCACTCGAAAGTCTTGCCGTCATAGCGTACAAGCAGCCTGTAACGAAACCTGAAATCGAATCCATTCGTGGCGTGAATGCCGATTACGTCATCCGTTCGTTGATGGAGCGAAACATGATTACGATTATTGGGCGGGCAGCTACCCCGGGTCGTCCGCTTCTGTATGGAACGACGAAAGACTTCTTGAAGCATTTTGGTTTGAATGATCTTTCTGAGCTGCCGAAGCCGCGTGAAATCGAAGAGCTTATGGCTGAGGCTGAATTTGAAGTTGAAAAACAGATGTTGAGAGAAGCAGAAGCGAAAGCTGCGGGTGAAGCCGCCGATGGTGAGGATGACGATGATGACGATACGAGAATTGTGGTGAGCGAAGATGGAAAGCTTCGCAAGATCGATAGTGAAGATTCGCTGAATAATGAAAGTTCCAACGGCGAACCTGCATAACACTCATCTGAAATGCCTCACTCTCGTCCGTTCCTTTTGAATCCCTCTAATCCTATTCTATGAAACGAACCCCGAAGCCACAACCGGCGGAACTCATCCGCATTAACCGCTACATCAGCATGTGCGGGGTTGCCTCGCGTCGCAAAGCGGATGAACTTGTGCTTGAGGGAAAGGTTGAGGTGAATGGGAGGGTGATGACGGACCTCGGTACAAAAATCAATCCGCGTCGCGACAAAGTGTTTGTGAATGGAAAACAGGTTGCTCAAGTTCATGACAACATCTACTTGGTAATAAATAAACCCAAGGATGCGATTACAACATTGAGCGACGAGAAGGGAAGAACGACGGTCATGAGTTTGGTGAAATCGAAGCAGCGTGTGTATCCTGTTGGACGGCTTGATCGAAACACGACGGGCGTTTTGCTGCTCACGAACGATGGCGATTTTGCAAACCGGCTCATGCATCCGAAGTTTGAAATTCCGAAGTCATATCAAGTAACCCTGGAAACTGCGCTCACGCAAGAACATGCCGCGCAGCTTCGCAAAGGTACGAAGTTTGACGATGGCAAGACAGCGCCCGCTGAAGTCTACATCATTCCCGGTGGCAAAGGGAAAGAAGTCGGCATCGTCATTCACGAGGGACGTAACCGTCAAGTGCGCCGCATGTTCGAGTCGCTGGGTTACGAAGTAAAGAAGCTCGACCGCGTTGCGTACGGGCCCATCACAAGAGAAGGATTGAGCAGAGGGGAGACGCGAAGTCTTACGCGTCCTGAGGTTCACAAGTTGAAGGAGTTGGCGGGAATTATGTCATAGTGCTTTTGAGTCGCTTCCAGCAACGAGAAGGACTAGAGGTAGCTAAGACGCAATGAACTTCACTAAGAACTCAATTGTTTGATAGGGGTATATACTATGGCTACAGATCTATGCGTTGTCGGTCCAGTTGACATTAACTGCCAAAGAGATGGATTAAAAAAACACATCGGAGAAAGTGACGTCCAAAGATTTTTTGAAAGTGAGGATTTTCAAACTATCTCTAGAAAGCAAGGCGGCTATGTTTTTGCCCTGAGAGCTGCACTTGGATTTACACCGTGGTATGTTGGCAAGACTACGAAATCAATGATTCTTCTGTAGGGACATCGGCTCGCCGTGTCCCATCTGTGCCCAAGTTCCGTTTCGGTTCGGTTGACAGTTCACGAGTATGGCAAAGTTGGGACGGGGCAAGCCCACGCCCCTACAAGGATCAATCGTGTTCTGCGTAACATGAGTTAAGAAATAAGCAGAAAGTTAAGCCTCCGAAATGGAGTATTAAAGGTGTTGTACGTAGTCCAAAGGGAGCGCCAGAAAAGGAAGCGAAAGTCTTCAAGAAAATGATGGGTCTGTGAGAAGTTGTGGTCTCCAAACTTAACCAAGAGCGTCATCAATATGAACTTTGAGAAGAATTCCAATTTGTCGTAGATTGGTTCCTGCTACATGAAGATGGAAAGGAGATACAGCAGTGATCGCAAATCAACCACGGTACAGCAAAGAAGAGTTTGCCCGACGCGGCGATGAAATGTATGAGCGCATCGTGCGTCCGCAACTGCAAGCAGGCGATACGGGCAAGTTTGTCGCTTTGGACATTGAAACGGGCGCATACGAAATTGACAACAAAGATATCTCAGCGTCCCGTCGTCTGCGCTCGAAGTTTCCGAACGCACAGGTTTGGTTAGTGCGAGTTGGTTCTCGATATGCTTACCGGTTCGGATTGCTTCGTACGCTGTCACAACAGTGATTCTCGGCATTGTCACATACGACAATCAAGCGGTTGTCACTCTCACGATTCGCGGCAATGGAATTGATATGGAGGAAGTTGAAGCGGTGATTGATACCGGCTTCAATGGGAGTTTGAGTCTGTCGCCAACAATCATCTCAAAGTTACAGCTTGTCTTTTCATGTCAAGCTCATTCGGAACTCGCGGACGGAACCAAACGGTTTTTCGATATTTATGAAGGTGTAGTTGTTTGGGATGGTGAAGAACGTCTCATCAACATACACGAAGCCGATGCAATTCCACTCGTTGGAATGAGCCTGCTCTCCGGATATCAACTGAAGATAGATGTTGAGCATGAAGGAGCGGTTGCCATTCAACGGCTTGTCGAGCTACCGAGTTAATTCACAAATCATCTATCCGTATCTCTCTTTCTTCAAACTGGAGTAACTCTTTGACCCGACGACCCGAAACCCAAACCTCGAATCCCGAACCTCAATCCGACCTCAACGAGCTCATGCTTCGCCGCCGCGAGGAGTTGGAAGAACTTCGCAAGCGCGGCGTCAATCCCTATCCGTACGCGTTCAATCGCAACGCTTTCTCAAAAGAAATCATCGAGTCGTTCAAGGATGATGCGTCCCAGCGAATTGTTGCTGTTGCCGGACGCATCATGTCGATCCGCAAAATGGGGAAGGCTTCATTCTGCCACATTCAAGATTCGCAAGGGAAAATTCAAATTTATCTGAAGAAAGATGATCTCGGCGCATTCTACGATTCGTTCAAGCTTCTCGATATCGGCGACATTATTGGCGTTGAAGGTTATGTCTTCCGAACGAGGATGGGAGAAGTTTCGGTTCACGCACTGAAAGTTGAACTGCTTGCAAAGTCCCTTCGTCCTTTACCAATAGCAAAAGAAACGAAGGACGAACAGGGCAACGTCGTCGTTCACGATCCATTCTCGGACAAAGAGCTTCGCTACCGCCAGCGTTATGTAGATTTGGTTGTGAACTCACATGTGAAAGATGTATTTTTCAAGCGCGCAAAGATCATCTCGACGATGCGGAAGTTCTTCGACGAAAGAGGATATCTGGAAGTTGAAACGCCGATTCTTCAGCCGCAGTATGGCGGAGCGTTTGCCCGTCCGTTCGTTACGCATCATAACACACTCGATGTTGAGATGTATATGCGCGTTGCCAACGAATTGTACTTGAAACGCCTCATCGTCGGCGGGTTCGATGGCGTGTACGAGTTTGCAAAAGATTTCCGCAATGAAGGGATGGACCGTACGCACAATCCTGAATTCACCATGCTCGAAGTGTATGTTGCTTACAAAGACTACATCTGGATGATGGAGATGGTGGAGCAGATGATTAGCCAAGTTGCGATGGCGATTAACAGTACGATGATGGTGAAGCTTGGCGAGAATGAGATTGACTTCACGCCGCCGTGGACGCGCATGACGATGTTTGATGCGATTCAGAAGTACACAGGCATGGAGCTTAGAACGAAGGGCGGAGAGCAATTGCGTTCGATTGCGAAAGAACTACATGTTGAAGTCGCGGCAGGCGATGGCGTTGGTGCAATCATTGATGAGATATTCTCCGAGAAAGTTGAGCATCATCTCATCCAGCCGACATTCATTACCGATTATCCGGTTGAGATGTCGCCGCTGGCAAAGAAACATCGCACCGAGCCGGGACTTGTGGAACGGTTTGAAGCAATCTGCAACGGACAGGAAATCTGCAACGCATTCAGCGAGCTGAACGATCCGCTCGACCAGCGTGCCCGCTTTGAAGAACAGATGCAAGCCCGCGCACGCGGACAAGTTGAAGTTCAACCGCTTGATGAAGACTTCTTGCGGGCGCTTGAGTACGGCATGCCGCCAACCGCTGGTCTTGGCATCGGCATTGACCGTTTGACGATGTTGCTGACGGGACAAGATTCAATCCGCGATGTGTTGTTCTTTCCGCAGATGAAGCCGGAGAAATAAAGGATGAACCACAGATTGCACAGATTGAGACAGATTGATTTTGAGAAAGGTCCGTGCGAATCGGTGAAATCTGTGGTTTTGTTGCTTTCCTTTTTGCTTGCGGCGCATTACTCTTTTGCCGGTACCAACGGCATCCTCGAAGGTGTCATCAAGGATAAGAAGACGAATGAGAAACTACCCGGCGTGAGTGTCCTTGTTGTCGGGACGCAGCAAGGAACAACTTCTAATCCAGACGGCTACTTTCAAATCCAAAATCTCCGTGCAGGGACATACGAAATCCGTTTCAGTCACGTCGGCTATCAAACTCTCCTCATCAAGAACGTTGTCATCAATCCCGACCTTCGCACTAAACTGAACGCGCAACTGGAAGCTGCTGATGTGCAGATGAATGAAATCATCGTTGTGCAGGAGAAGCCGCCAATTCAGCGGGACGTTACGGGAACAACATTCTCCTTTAACAGCGAAGAGATGAAACTCCTTCCTCTGACGAAAGTAACGGACGTTGTTACGTACAAAGCGGGTGTAACGGCAGAAGGAAATATTCGAGGCGGGAAGACGACGGAAGTCGTGTATCTCGTTGATGGTTTACCCGTGCAGGATGTTCTCTCCGGTGGATTGAAAACAGATTTGCCCAACAGCTCAATCTCCGGCTTAAGTTTGTACACAGGCGGCTTCGAGCCTGAATATGGTAATGCCCTTTCCGGCGTCGTGAACATCGTAACGAAAACCGGTACCGATGAACATCGTTTTCTCGCGAAAGGCGTAAAGGATAATCTGTTCGGAGGAACGCAGGTGAACAAAATGAACGAAGTCGAGTTTGCCGCATCCGGACCAATTCTTGAAGACAGGCTTTTGTACTTTGCATCCGGCAGCGGCGTGTTTTCAGATTCGCGCTGGTGGCAGGACTTTCAATATTTCCTTAAGGGTCCGATTGAGAAAACGTTCAGTGGATTCGGAAAGTTGGATTATATCATTTCACCAAACGTTCGAGTTGGTGGTCAGCTTCTCATCTCGGATCGTGATTGGCGGGATTACGAATTTAACTGGCGCTTCAATCTTGGCGGACTTCCGCCGCAGCATCGTACATCGTACAGACTCGCGGCAATTGTTTCTCACACTGTGTCGGAGAACTTCTTCTACACAGCAAGCCTCAGTAGATTCTCATTGAAAGCGAGAATTGCCGAAGGCTCGAAAGATGACGTGCCTGTAAATGATCCCTATCAGTACGATTTCTTCCTGCAATACGTGATTGATGGACAGCGAGCGTGGTGGAGCAGAACGACGCAGGAGAATTACACTGCGAAGTTCGATGCAGCGTACAAAGCGAGCAGCGAGCATTTGCTGAAGGTTGGCGGTGAGATGAATTTCTATAATGTCAATTCAGACATTGTGAAGTATGAGCCACGGAAAACATTTTTTGGCAAACCACTTGTGAACGAGCCGCAATTGAATTTCAGCTCGTCGTACAATTACAAACCGAGAACGGGGGCTTTCTACATTCAAGATAAGTACGATGTCCAGCAAAGCGGCGTCCTAGTCAACTTTGGTATCCGCTACGACTTCCTTGACCCAACCGCAAGCAGACCTGCGATTGAGGCGATTCCTTCGAGCGACACGGCGTTCACGTTCAACATCAAGCAAGAAGTTCCTGCAAAGCTGAAGCAGCAATTCAGTCCGCGCATCGGCGCTGCAACGCAGGTGGCGGAGAATGGCTATTTGTTTCTGAATATCGGCTGGTATTTTCAATATCCGCTTTTTGATTACTTGTACAGCGGATTGGACCGTGTCTCGATTGCGAAAGGGTTGAGCGCTGCTACAGGTAATCCTGACCTTGAGCCGGAGAGAACGAAGTCATACGAATTGAGTGTGAAGTACAGCTTTGATTACAACATTGTCGGCTCGATAACATACTTCAAGAAAGAGACAACAAATCTCATCGACACGAAGACATTTATTCCGGGCGATAGCAAACTTGCAGGCACGTATGGGTTTGCGGAATATGTGAACACTCCGTTTGCTGATGCTTCGGGTTTTGAGATTATCGTGAGCCGCGAACGTGGCGATTGGATAACAGGAGAAGTTTCGTACACATTTATGACGGCAGAAGGTGTAAGCGGCAGTGCGGACGATGGGTTCTACATCGCACAGTTCGGTCTCCCACCCGCGACACGTGTGTATCCGCTCAGTTGGGACCAGCGACATACACTCAAAGCAACAACGTCGCTAACATTGCCATGGGACTTCACGTTGAAGCTGTTTGCACAATATCACTCCGGAAGGCCATACACGAATTACCCGACGGCGACGGGATTTGAGCCTGTCAACAAGAAGGCATTTTCGCAAAACAATGATCGTATGTCTCGGTACTTCAATTTGGATTTGCGAGCGACCCAACGATTCAAATTTGATTGGTGGCCTAACTCATTAATCTCACTGTATCTCGATGTGCGGAATGCATTCAACGAAAAAAACGTGAAGTGGATTGATTCCAACGGCCGCATCGGCGGTGAATTACTTGATCCGGGCGGCTATTTTATAGGAAGAAGGACAACTCTTGGATTGCAGATTGAGTTGTAGAAAAAATCTTTTTTGTCATGTCACTCGCTGTGCTTTCGTTGCTTGCGTTGAGCTGCGACGAAGCACTGCCTCCGCGTATTGAGCCTGCGAAGTTTCTTAAGGCTTCGATTCGTGTTCAGCCCAATAGCGTTGTGAACGTGGACTATCCCTACATCGAGCCGAACGGCGATTATTCTGGGGGATTCCGTTTCAATGTCGAAGCAGTGGCACCACATTGCTGACAACGGTCGAGGGTTCTGGAATTTTGTGCAATTACGGGGCAAGTTCGATGGTCGGTTTTTTTCGAGTCAGCACCAGTGCGATTTACTGCTGTTGCGACGGTGCAAGTGTTTCAGAATGTTCCTGTGGAAATAACCCCGCCCTACGAGTTTTCTCTTGTGTACAAGGTCTACGTTCGTTACCCGCCGTGATGCGACCTCGAATAGGCTGGTGTCAATCCGTGTGTAGAGACGTAGCACTGCTACGTCTCTACGAAAGCTAAATCAATTCCACAAAGTTTATGCAGTCCTTCTGCTGCTCCGTAACGTCTCTCACTAATACCCGTTGAGATTCTCCCGACCTTGAATGATGATGAGCTTTAGCCCCTTGGCGCGTACCGCTCGTGTAGTATTGACCATTCACATGCAGTCGAGAAGTATCCGCTTCGCGTACTTTGCCGCCCCACAAAATGCCTGAAGCAAAAACAGCGGTCGCTGTTCCCTTGGGGTACGTTAGCCCGCCGCCGTTGAAGAGAGGCGCCGGATATTCTTGGTTACCGTTCGAATTATACCGACCAAACATTTTATTGATGTTCATTGGCAATACTGTTGGTGTGCCGAGAATGGTTTCCGGTTGCATTGGCGGACGACTCGGTTTGTCCTGCGAGAGCAAATACAACGGGACAAGACACACTGCGGTGAAGACAAAAAGTTGAATGAAGATTCTTTTCATGATTGGAGAAAAAGGATTGAGGGTTTACTACACTTCAATGTATGTATGCAGAGAAAGAGTTGCAATGAACGGTGTTGCATCTCTTCGGATTCTTTCGTTGTTTTTCACACGTGCCGACCAAAGTGTTTTTCTGTCATGTCTTGAGAAAGCATCGTGTGTAAGCTTACATATTTCATAGCGTGTGCCGTCGCGGTTTTCTTTTCCAATTGTGATGAGTCGCTGCCGCCGCGGGAAGAACCACGCAAGTTTCTTGAAGCGAGTTACACCGTCAGTGGCCCTGTCGTAACGTTTCGCGATAGTTCATTTCAAGACCTGGCAGGTGCTTTTGTTGTCACCGCAAAGAATATTTATGTCGAAGTGTTACAAGACGAAGAGTCCGCACGTGTTGATATTGATCTCAGGCTTCGTGACATGCCCGAGCAGCGAGGTAAGGTGATTGCAACGAAACGTGAACTCACAGATCCTTCGCTGGTGTTTGGAGGACAACTCACGCTGCGTCCCAACCTCAGCGCCACGTTCCTCAAACAATGGGAACATAAAACGACGACCGGGAAGCATTTCTGGGAGTTTGTTACTCTCACACCGAAAACAACAGAGCGCGGCGAAAGATATCTTGAATCTGATTCGGTTCGTTTTGTCGGCAGCGGCAAAGTGCAACTGTTCAGAACCAGAGCGCCGGAGAAGCTGCCCCCAATTCAATTCACACTTGTCTACCGAATATTCTGAAATCGTCAATTACCGATCTTCAATCTCCAATCTACAATCTTCAATCCAGATGAAAACCATCAACACTGTCTTCGCTGTTCACAATCATCAACCTATCGGCAACTTTGAAAAAGTATTTGCGGAGGCGTTTCAACACGCCTACAAACCATTTCTTGAGGTCATCGAAAAACATCCTGATGTAAAGATCACCCAGCATTGGACGGGGACGTTGCTGGAGTGGCTGGTTGCAAAACATCCTGAGTTGGTTGAGAAGATGAAGGAGATGGTGAAGCGCGGGCAGTTGGAATTGCTTACCGGCTCATACTACGAGGCAATTCTCGCAATCATTCCAGAAGCAGATCGCGCAGGACAAATCAAAAAGCTCTCCGATTACATTCACAAGATTTTTGATTACGAGCCGCGTGGAATGTGGCTTGCAGAGCGAGTATGGGAACAGCCGCTTGTTGCTTCGCTGGCGAAAGCCGGTGTCGAGTTTGTTACAGTTGATGATACTCACTTTCGACACGTTGGCTTGCACGACGAAGAGTTGCTCGGTTATTTCATCACTGAAGAGCAGGGACACACCATCAAAGTTCTTCCCATCGACAAGATGCTTCGCTACACAGTTCCGTTCCGTCCGATCGAAGAGTCGCTGCATTATTTTCAGAATGTGGCATCAGAGAGCAAAGCGAGAGTCGTCATCAATGCTGATGACGGAGAAAAGTTCGGCGTGTGGCCCAAGACATACGACACGGTGTACACCAACGGCTGGCTGGAATCATTCTGCAAAATGATCGAAGAGAATACGTGGATTACGATGATGCATCTCGGCGACGTGGTTGATACTTTCGCTCCGCAAGGAAGAATCTATCTGCCGACGGCATCATACGCAGAGATGCTGAAGTGGGCGCTCAATCCGACTGCGTTCCTGCAGCTTGAGAATTTTGAGAAGGAGCTGAGGGAAAAACATCTCGACGAGGAAAATATGATGTTCGTCCGTGGCGGCTACTGGAGAAATTTCCTGGCGAAATATCCGGAGAGTAACCACATGCACAAAAAGATGATGCGGATTGCTCAACGTGCGCAGAGACTTTCTGAAAAGAATGAGCTGCCGCAAGACATTTGGGACAACATTTGGGCTGGACAATGCAACGACCCGTACTGGCATGGTGTGTTTGGTGGATTGTATTTGCCGAACTTACGATTTCCCGTGTACAACAATCTCCTGCAAGCAGAAACCAAGCTCGATGCAATCGAGAAACTTCCCTCGATACGAGTTGAAGAATCGGATTTCGATTGCGATGGCTCGAGAGAAATTCTCGTCGAGTCGGATGAAATGAATCTGTACTTCAAGCCCGATGTTGGTGGAAGTTTGATCGAGCTGGATTACAAGCCGATAGCATTCAATCTTCTCGACATTCTTAGCAGAAAGGAAGAAGGCTACCACCGTCGCTTGATGGCAAAAGGAGGAATGCTGGAAGATTCAGCAAATGTTCATGACGGTGTGTTGGTGAAAGAGCTGGGGCTTGAAAATCATCTGCACTTCGATTGGTACCGCCACGCCTCGCTTGTCGATCACTTCTTCGGTCCGGATACGACGCTTGAAGCGTACTCGCAGTGCAAGTATCTTGAGCTTGGCGACTTCGTCAACCAACCATACAAACACAAAGTCGATCTGGAAAAAGATGGCGTGAAGATAACAATGCGTCGTGAGGGAGCGTTGTGGTTTGGAGACACGCCTCATCACATCACCGTGCAGAAGCTGAAAAAACTGTAACCACGGATTTCACAGATTCACACAGATTATTTTGTAGGGACGAGGCTTGCCTCGTCCTTTTGTTCAGCGACGAACGCTTAATGTTCTTGAGAATTTCTTATATTTCATCAGTCTCTATTGTCTCATCCATTGTGAAAGAAGAATTCGTTCTGACAACGTCGCCCGCAAATACTCGCCACATTGATGCAATCATCCCCGCACCGAGGCAGAAGCAACTTCACGACATTGCGTTTGCGCTGAGCATCTTCACGATTGTGTACAACATCATTGAAGGTGTAGTCGCAACGTATTTCGGCTACCAAGATGAAACGCTGACATTGTTCGGCTTCGGATTGGATAGCTTTATTGAAACGCTTTCGGGCATCGGCATCGCTCACATGATCCTCCGCATCAGGCAGAATCATGATGCAACGCGTGATGAGTTCGAGCGGACAGCGCTGCGTATTACTGGCTATGCTTTTTATGGTTTAACTGCAGTGCTTGTTGCAATGGCAGTCAACAACGTCATGACGGATCATAGACCGGAAACAACGCTGTGGGGCGTAATCATTTCCATTATCTCCATCACCGTAATGCTTGGCTTGATGTATGGAAAAAATAAGGTTGGTCGTGAGCTTGGCTCGGAAGCAATTCTTGCTGACTCAAATTGTACCAAGGTCTGCATTTATATGTCGCTGGTGTTACTGGCAGCGAGCGGGATTTACGAGATAACCCATTTCGCTTACGCCGACGTGATCGGAACAGCCGGACTTGCTTATTTTTCGGCGAAGGAGGGGAAGGAGTGCTTTGAAAAAGCGAAAAACAATATTCACTGTTCGTGTGGAGTTGCAAATCCATCCAGTGAACCTTAACTTGTTGACGTACAAGACAAGGTTATCATGGACGTAGTAACGTTACAAACAAAACTTGAGCAGCTTCCCGACCCTGCCCGTGCGTCTCTCAATGAGTATCTCGACTTCTTGTTGGCAAAATACTCTCACAGCGAGAAAAACAACAAAGAGTTCAAATTCGATTGGGAAGGTGGACTTTCAGAGTTGAGGAACAAATACACTTCCGTTGAACTTCAGCACAAGATTTCCGGGTGGCGATAAAGTATCTTGTTGATTCCAACATTTTTCTTGAAATCCTTCTTGCTCAAGCGAAAGCGGAGAAATGTAAGTCGTTTCTGCAAGAGCACCGTGGCAGTCTTTACATTTCCGACTTCTCACTTCATTCGGTAGGAGTGGTTGTCTTTCGGGAAAACAAACCTTCGCTTTTTGAAAAGTTCTTGAATGACAGTCTTCCTCAGCTCACAATCCTTACACTTTCCTCTCAACGGTATTTCACTCTTCTCAGCTTTCGAGAACAGTTTCAACTTGATTTTGATGACAGTTATCAGTGCAGCATCGCAGGGGAGTTCGGGTTGACGATAGCGACGATGGATCAAGATTACTCCAAAGTTAAAGAGCAGCAACCAATTTTTTTTGTTTGAGACTGTTCTCTCATGCTGCGCACTGAATGCGAACCATCTTTCCCCCCAAGCCCGAGCCACATCAGCATCATCATTCCTGCACTCAATGAAGAAAAACTGCTTGAGGGGATGCTGAAGCAATTCACACCCGAACTCATCCAACGCTACAATCTTGAACTCATCGTCAGCGACGGCGGAAGCACTGACCGCTCGTTGGAAATTGCTCGAACGTACGCCCATAAAGTTGTTGAGAATATCGAGCGGGTGAAGCAAACAATTTCGCTCGGACGAAACGAAGGTGCAAAGCACGCGACAGGGAAGATTCTGGTCTTTCTGAATGCTGACACGCTCATCAAAGATGTTGATTACTTCTTCCGTCGCATCCACGGAGAGATACATGCTGAGGGACTCGCAGCGCTCACGTGTAGTGTTGAAGTCTATCCGCATGAGCAAAAGCCGATTGATAAATACTATCACGGCTTCTACAATTGGTTTTTCTATATGATGAACCAAGTTGGGATGGCAATGGGACGGGGCGAGTGCCACATCATGAAGCGTGAAGTGTTCGAGCAAGTGAACGGCTACGCCGCGAAGATTGCCGCCGGCGAAGACTATGACATGTTCCGCCGTCTCGAAAAAATCGGACGCATAAAGTTTTTGAAAGACGTTGTTGTGTACGAATCTCCCCGCCGCTACCGCAAGTATGGTTACGCGTACGTTACCGCCTCATGGTTCATCAACTTCCTTGCTGTGCAGTTCCTCCGCCGCTCAATTTTGGATGAGTGGAAGCCGGTGAGGTGAGCTTCGATTCTAAATGGAAGAATCACATGATTGTCGAGGAAAAGCTTCTTCGTTCCTCACAAAAGCGGTGGGACTCAGAATGGAGCGCTAAGTTTCATTGACTTTCAACCCCATTTTGGTTACAGCCGCATTGCGGATAACACAGGAGATACTAATGAGGAAGCGTTTTTCACTGTTGTGCAGAGAGTAGGGCCGGAACAAGAGGCGCCGCAAGCATCAAGGCGGTTAGGAGTATCCGGACACGTATGATCTAATTATCAAAACGTATGGGCGGCTTGGCAAGATTCAGCAGATGGAAGGGAAGTTGAGGGAGGCTGAACGGAGTTTTCAAAAGGCTAAGGAGCTTTCGGCGAAGAAAGCCCTTACACAATAAGACATCCAGTGTGAAAAAAAGGGGCGATGCAAAAGTCGCCCCGATTAAGAGTTGATGAACCGGAGTGCCTCTCCTTCGGCGGGCAGGCACTCCGCTCAGCGTATCGGCGCTCTGTAGAGACGTTGCACTGTCGAAGATCCGCCTCGTGCGGGCAACGTCTCTACGCAGGATTATTTGAGATGTTAGATCCACGAGGTCAGCCTTGAATTTCCTGTGAGACCTCGTGGATCTTAGTTCAGTGTGTGGTCAGTTCTCCCCCATCAGACAAAAGGGCATTGACCTTCGCCGTGTGCAGAGGACGATTGCTCCTCAGGTGAACCAATGGGGCCACTCAGGATGATGAAGTCTGCACAAATCTCGTTTGTGAACGAAGCCCCGCGTAGTGCTGTTGTTGTGGGGAAACAAGCGAAGGGGAGAGATGTTTGGAAAAGTGGCAAGAACGGAAGTAACGAGTTTGGAGGACGTCCGTGTTCCTCTTCTCAAACGCGCAGCAAAAGAAAGTTAGTTACACGATGATGGAGAACTGTCTGAATTCTTTGTCGAATTGTATCGAGTTCTTTGAGAAGAGGCGGTATTTTCCTATATTTTGACCATTCAGTCCACACAAGCACACTTCATGACCCATCCAGAACTCATTCTCATACTCGATTACGGCTCGCAATACACACAATTAATTGCCCGCCGTGTTCGTGAGCTTGGCGTCTATTCAGAGCTTCATCCTTTCAACATTCCAATTAAGAAGATAAAGTCGCTGAAGCCGAAGGGAATTGTTCTGTCGGGAAGTCCTTACAGTACCTACGAGAAGGGCGCGCCAATTTCTTCTCCTGAGATTTTTGAGTTAGGGATTCCAGTTCTCGGCATTTGCTACGGCTTGCAGTTGATGGCGTACCAGCTCGGCGGCGAAGTGGACAAAGCGGCGAGAAGAGAATACGGACATGCGGAAGTACTCATAGACGACACATCGGATTTGTTTGATGGCTTTGGAGTGAACGGAAGTGCGGCGATAACAGCCTGGATGAGTCACGGCGATCACTTGACAATAATGCCTCCCGGCTTCCGGGCGATGGCGCATACGAACAACTCGCCGATTTGCGCTATCAAGAATAGCGAAAAGAAGATCTACGGAATACAATTTCATCCCGAAGTCGTGCACACGCCGAAAGGAAAAGAAGTCCTCCGAAACTATCTTTACAAAATCTGTGAATGCAAAGGAGGATGGAGCTCAACATCATTTATCCAGGATTCAATCGAAGAGATTCGGGCGAGAGTTGGAAGAGGTAAAGTGATTTGCGCATTGAGTGGCGGAGTTGATTCATCCGTTGCGGCAGTATTGCTGCACAAAGCCATTGGCGACCAACTGTACTGCATCCACATCAACAACGGCTTGATGCGGAAAGCGGAGAGCGAGCAAGTCGTACGAACGTTCCGTGACAACTTCAAAATGAATTTGGATTATGTGGATACGACCGATTTGTTCCTGAAAGAACTCGAAGGCGTAACCGACCCCGAGAAGAAAAGAAGAATTATTGGTAAACTCTTTATTGATGTCTTCGAGCAAGAAGCAAAGAAGATCGGTCAAGTGGATTTCCTTTGCCAAGGGACGCTGTACCCCGATGTCATCGAATCAGTTTCGTTCAAAGGCCCATCGGTGACAATCAAAACGCACCACAACGTCGGCGGCTTGCCGGAGAAGATGAATCTCAAGCTCATTGAGCCGTTTCGCGAGTTGTTTAAAGACGAGGTGCGCGCAGTCGGGACCGAGCTTGGCTTAAGCGATGAGCTGATTTGGCGACATCCGTTCCCCGGTCCCGGGCTTGCGGTGCGAGTTCTTGGCGAGATTACAAAAGAGAAATTGAATCTTCTGCGTGATGCTGATGCGATTTTTGTTGATGAGATCAAAAAAGCCGAACTCTACAGAGAAATCTGGCAAGGCTTTGTCGTGTTGCTTCCCGTTCGTTCTGTTGGCGTTATGGGAGATGACAGAACGTACGAATACACGTGTGCAATTCGCGCTGTAAGCAGTGTTGACGGGATGACAGCGGATTGGTTCCGAATGCCGCACGAAGTTCTCGCAACGATTTCATCTCGCATCACGAACGAAGTCCGAGGCATCAATCGGGTTGTGTATGATATCAGCTCGAAGCCGCCTGCGACGATTGAGTGGGAGTGAGAATAATTGTGGATTGCGGATTGTTGATTTCGGATTTGAACTCACAGCACAGGTGTGAAAATGGATTACAAGGAACGCATTACAATTGAGCCGGGCAAGCGAAGCGGAAAATAGGTGCCGGCGTTTGTTCCGGCACCCGAGCGAACATCTGCGGTTACGAGCCTTTCATTTTCTTTTTCATCTGTTTCAAGAGCTCCATTGGATCGCCTGCTTCTTTCGTGGTGACCCCATCCGGCAGAGAGAACTTCGCTTCCGGAATCTTCACCCCTTCTTCAAACGATCGGCCGATGATGTTCACGTTCATGCCTCCCATGGTCGTCATGCTTTTCAGGGTGACGCCGTTGTACACCCAGAGCCTGGAGCCCAGACTCTTCACCTCCCAAAGAGCGCATTGCTTGCCGAGATACTTTTCCGTTCCTGTTTTCTTCGCACCCATTGCCTTGATCGTTTTCTCGCCAATCTCGGTGAGATCTTTCGTTTCGTGCTTTGCAGAGATTTCCGTGAGAAGATTGTTGTTCACCTTCGTGGCGGAGTTTGTCTTCCGGTCGATGTTATACGTAATCTGTCCGTCGAAGATCGACGTTGTGTTTGATGGAATGCTCATGCCGCCTGCTTTCGTCTCAAGATCTTTTATCGAAGCTTCGCGCAGACCCCAGCGATCGAAGTATTTCGTTTCCTTTCCGGTCTGTATGCCACTGACCGTGTACTCGATGATTCCGGATTCGACCCCGTAGCGGCGATATCCCTCCTTGAGCAAATCGGCGCTTGTCTTTTGGGCAAAACAATATTGAGAGATGCTCGCTATTCCGCTCAACACAATGATCTTGCCGATGTTTGTCATGGTGGGTCCTTCTTTATGGTTATTTACTGACGTTACGCAGAATGGCAAAAAGCTCTGCCACAAAAAGTCACAAGAGGCACAAAAGGGTGCAAAGGTTATGTTTTCTTAGAATTTCTTTTTGCTTCTCTTGTGTCTTTTGTGCCTCTTCGTGGCAGTAACAATGGTATGCGTAACATCAGTTAATCACTATTTCACGAAAGCCTGCCCGGCTCTGCGAAAAAAAATCCCGCCGCCGCCTTTTCGCGACAACGGGATTTTCTGCTGGAATGATTGCTTGGTAGAATTTTCTTAACGCAACAAGATCATTTTCTTTGTCTCCGCGAATCCGCTTGTTTGGAGACGGTAATAATAGATTCCGCTCGCCAAACCTTTCGCATCAAACCTCGCTTCATAACTTCCTGCATTCTCCGTAAGGAGTCCTTCGGACAAATTCTCATTCACCAGCGTCGCGACTTCCCTTCCCAACACATCGTACACCTTCAACGTAACGCGACCGACCTCTGACTTCTGACCTCTGACCTCTGCTATTTGAAATCTGATCTGTGTCGTTGGGTTAAAAGGATTCGGATAGTTCTGCAGCAATTTGAATTCGCCGGGAACAACTTGAGATACGGGTTCGACGGATGTCGGCACCTGAAAGTACTTTACCACTGCTGCATCATTGTTAAAGCCGTTGTAATTAGCTCCCGAAAACCAGATGTTGCCAAACTGATCAGAAATGACATCGCTTTCAGATCCAAAGCTGAGATTATTGTATAGCTCCGTAAGCACCGGTTGTCCGGTGGAAGCATTGTATCTGATAAGCAGGGTATTGTTTTCTGCCCGACCTAACACATAAAGGTCACCGAAATTAGATAGCCAACACCTGTTGCCTATATCGTTTCCGCCGCCACTGCTGTTTCTAACGTACAAATGGGACCACAACTGCGTTCCATCCTCTCGCAGTTTGACGGTGAAGCAGTCGACTCCAGTATTGTTGTTCTCAAGATATCCGGTTGCATAGACATTGCCTGCGGGATCAACATACATGTCGTTCGCGTAACTTCCCGGGCCCCCGAATTGGGTCCCTCTGTACAGTTTGAACCACTGAACGGAACCATTGCCGCTGGCGAACTTCACAATCAGCCAACCCCGAGTTCCTCCGGAGGTATCGGCGCTTCCTGCGAGGTAGGCATTACCGTTCGCATCCACACCCATAGCATAACATGCGACCCCAGCGTAAGCAGGATTTCCGAACGTACCTGTCCACAGCTTCGTGCCGGCGCTGTTGTACCGTTCAACTAAGAACTCGGGTCTGGCAAAATTTGTACCGCCGACATACACATCCCCATTTCCGAGAACAGCTACGGTATGTGTTATCGAGGACATTGCCGGATCTCCCATTCGTTCCCAAAGAAGGGTTCCAGTTGGGCTGTACTTCAACAAGTAGTGGTGGTTCGCACCCGCTGCTTCAGACCAATACTTGGTCGCATAAATAAACCCATTCGGGTCAACCTTGATATCAAGACCTCGTTCGCCGAATAACGTGCCTCCCCCTACATGCCGCCATTGTTCGACTCCGTTGCTGTCATATTTTATCGTCAACATATCTAACCCTGTGCTGACGCCTGTGATATATCCTGTAACATATATCTCATTCGGGGTGGCGCACACAACTGCATAGGCTTCATCTTCGTGGTTTGCAGGACCGTTCACGGTTCTAACCCATTGTTGCACGCCGGCAGAGTTATATTTGATAACGAGCCAGTCCTTAAAGTTTGATGACGTTGTATAGCCAACGGCATAAATGTTACCGCGATCATCGTCATCCATCTCATAGATGTAGTCGTTAAAGTTGCTTGCGCCATTGTAATTCCGCTGCCATTGGAAGGTCTGAGAATAAGCATTGCTCAGCCCCATCATGAGAAACAAAACCAGCATATATTGTTTCATAACTCCTCCATTATGTTTTGTGTTGTTTGTTGATGTGTTGCGCGAAGAGGTTCGATTCTGCGCGCTGTGAATTCAATTGAGAAATACTTGAAGAATCACGTCGTCACGTTTTTGTTTCGCAAATAGGAAGCTGGAGTAACGTATTGTGCAGGACGAAATCCACCGAGCTTGAGCTTCGGATGCTATGTAAACAATGAGAACTGATCTGAATCTGTAGTGTTTCATACCGTTTGCAGGGCTTCATATTGTATTGCGGAAAAGTGATGCGAAAAGGGACATGCTTTTTGAAAACGAAGCGGAGAAACGGAGACTAGCAACAGGGTCGAAAACCCATCGCAAAAGAAGTTAACCGCAGAGATCACAGCGCGGCAGAGCCGCAACCAAAGAAAAACTGAACCACAGATTTCACGGATTTCCACAGATTGTTTTTTTATGAGTTCAATGCGAGCAACATTCAACCCTTACGTTGAAGTCTCATCTGTGTGCATCTGTGTCCCGCTGCGGCGGGATGGTTTCGCTTTTCCTGTTTGGCTTGGAAAATCTTGCTGAGAAAACAAGATTCTACAGGCTTGTTACACAGCGCGGCTCCGCCGCAACGAAAGAAATTCACCGCGGATGACGCGGAAACAGGACGAATGTGCACGGATTTGTTTCATATCTTGTCAATCCTGTTTATCCCGTCGAACTCTTTTGACAGGATGAACGGGTCTACGACCAAGGGAGCAATTGTAGGATAAGGATGGCAGAGATTTCACCACCCAAAAAACCTTTGTGAAAACTTTGTGTCTTGGTGTCTTAGTGGCAAGCTTTTTTCCGTTTTTGATTTGGGTAATGTCCCACAAACTCACAGTTGCAACTTGACAGCCGATTCATTAGAATAACCAGTAGTCAGTTGTTCTTTTGGAACACTTCTCACGCGCACACGCATGCCCAACCAACCATCGGAAGTCACTCGTCTGCTTGACGAGGCTCGCAGGGGGAGCCGGCAAGCGCTCAACGAACTCATTCCTCTCGTGTACGACGAGCTGAAACGCATTGCCTCGGCAAACCTTCGGAACGAATTTCAAAACAGGACCATCTTCACCACCGACCTTGTGCACGAGGCATTCTTGAAATTGGTCGGCGCACCGAATCTCCAATGGGAAAGCCGGCTGCATTTCTTCAACGTCGCTGCAAGCTCGATGCGGCAGATTTTGGTTGATCACGCCCGCGCCCGCAACGCCCAGAAACGCGGCGGCAAATTCACGCGCATAACGTTTGACGACGCTCTTGCCGTTACCGAGCAGACACTCGAGCACGTCGCCGCGCTTGATGAGGCATTGCAGGAATTAGAAAAAGTTGACAAACGCTCCGCGCAGATCGTCGAGCTGCGATTTTTCACCGGACTGACGATTGATGAGATTGCAGAAATGCTCTCGCTTTCGCCGCGCACGGTGAAACGCGATTGGGAGTTTGCAAAGGCGTGGCTGCACAGGGCAATGAGCAAATGATTTGTCATTCTGAGGGAGCCCCGCTTGCAGCGGGACGACCGAAGAATCCATTTTTCGGACCTCGTTCAGTGGTTCTGGATTCTTCGCTCCGGGTAAGCGGAGGCTGCTAATGACCTTGTTTAATTTGTCATTCTGAGTCCCGCCTTCTTTTGGCGGGACGAAGAATCCACGAACGGTGCTTGAGTTCTGAAAAGTGGATTCTTCACTCCGTCCCGATTTGAAAAGCAATCGGGACTCCGTTCAGAATGACAAGTCCAAATGCTTTGTGTCATTCTCATGATTATGCACGGCGAAGCCGCGCCTAACAAACTCAGAATGACAATTCCAACAGTTCTGCATGAACAACACCCGCATCGAATATCTCAAAAGTCTTTTCGCGGAAGCGATTGAGCTGAACAACGAGCAGCGCTCTGCGTTTCTCTCTTCACTTCACACGTCCGAACCCGAGCTCGCCGCCGAGCTTTCCTCGCTTCTCACTTCGCACGAAAGCACGGGAGATTTCTTCGAGCCTCTCAGTCTCGCTTTTCAAAATACTGATGAACACATCGGGGAGCATATTGGTCCGTATCGCATCGTGCGGGAAGTTGCACAGGGCGGCATGGGAGAAGTGTATGAAGCAGTACGCGACGACGGCGTGTTTAAGAAGCGAGTTGCCGTCAAGCTTGTTCGCTACGGACTGACGCGGGGCGAGCTTCTGCGGCGCTTCGAGCTGGAACGCCAGACACTCGCGAAGCTCGAGCATCCGAACATCGCACGATTGCTGGATGGGGGAACGTCGAGCGATAATGTTCCGTATTTAGTAATGGAGTTTGTCGAGGGAAGGCGCATTGACGAGTATTGCGATACGTGTCGTCTTTCGATTCGAGAGCGATTGGATTTGTTCAGAACAGTCTGCGCTGCAGTGCAGTATGCACATCAAAACCTGATCGTGCACCGCGACATCAAACCCGGCAACATTCTCGTGACATCGGACGGCGTGCCCAAACTCCTCGACTTCGGCGTCGCCAAACTTCTGAGCGCTGAACAATCAACAGACGCGGAGCTGACGCGGACCGGCTCGGCAATCTTCACGCCCGAATACGCGAGTCCCGAGCAAGTGAAAGGCGAGAATGTTACAACATTGAGCGACGTCTATTCGCTCGGTGTGCTTCTCTACAAACTTCTCACGGGACAAAAGCCATACGAGTTTAAGAGCTCCATCCCTTTTGAAATCTCCAAAACAATCATTGACACTGAACCCACGAAGCCGAGCGCGAAGGAAATCGTTATTCACGCGCGGGGCGAAAGCGCGGAAACAATCCGGCGAACATTGAATGGCGACCTCGACGCAATTATTCTGACGGCGCTTCGCAAAGAGCCGAAGCTCCGTTATCAGTCCGTTCGAGAATTGTCGGAAGATATCCGGAGGCACCTTGAGCGGCTTCCTGTGTCCGCGAGAAAAGGCGCGGCAATATATCGCGTCTCAAGATTTGTGCAGCGCCATCGCGCGGGAGCGATTGCCTTTGTGATTGTCAATCTCGCAATCATCGCCGGAATCACCGGGATAGTTTGGCAGGGAGAGCAAGCAAAGCGCGAACGGGATCGCGCCAAGCTGGAAGCCGCGAAGGCAGAAGAGATCAACGAGTTTCTCCAGAAAATGTTGTCGTCGGTTGACCCCAACAAAAAAGGACGCGACGTTAAGGTAGCGGAGGTTCTCGATGCTTCAAAAAAACGAATCGAGAAAGAATTAAACAGCCAGCCTGAGGTCGCAGCGGCGCTGCATTTCACAGTCGGCACAACGTATCAAGGTCTTGGTCTTTACGACGAGGCTGAGCCTCACTTGCGCAAAGCCCTGGCATTACGACAAGAACTGTTCTCCCCCGCTCATCCGGAAATCGCTGCGAGCTTGCGCCAGCTTGGCAACTTGCTTTATGAGATGGGACGCTATGAGGAATCGGAAGAACGTCTGCGTCAGTCGGTTGCCATGTATCGGAATCTCGCCACGCTCGACAGTATTGGTTTGGCCGAAAGTCTTGACGGTCTCGGAATCGTGTTGAACAACAGGGGAAAAAATGACGAAGCGGAAGCAAGCTATCGTGAAGCCTTGGCAATCTTTCGCGTGGCTCTCAAGAAAAACGATGAGCGCATGGCAAGTGTTCTCAATAATCTCGGGGTTTTGTCTGGCACAAGGGGTGATTTTGCAGAGGCTGAGCCTCTTCACCGCGAGGCGCTGGGAATCATGCGAAGCATATATGGCGAGAAGCATCCGCGTGTTGCCTGGACGCTGTACAATTTAGGCGGCGTTGTCGACGCGCAGGGAAAGTATGAGCAGTCGGCGCCTTTGTTTCAGCAAGCTCTTGCGATATGGCGGGAGCTGCAAGGCGAGGAACATTCTACAGTGATCATGACCCTCGCCACCCTCGCTTCAACTCATTCACTCATGAAGGAATATTACACGGCACAGAGGTTTGCGGCTGAGGCTGTGACCAAAGCTGAGAAGGTCCTTCCCAAAGATCATCCACTGACCGCCTACGCGCACGCAATGCTCGGTTCGGCGCTGACGGATGGTGGTAAATCGCATCTCGGAGAAACTCATTTGCGAACAGCGCTGCAAATCCGTAAGAAGGCGCTGCCGGCGAATCATTATCTCATTGCCAACACAGAAAGTCTCTTGGGTTCCTGTCTTGCTGTGCAGGGACGTTTCGATGAAGCGGAACCGCTGTTGCTTGGAAGTTATGAAAAACTCAAAACCAAATTCGGGGATCGCCACGAGAAAACCATTGCGGCCCGAGAACGGATTGCGAAGCTGTACGAAGCGATGAAAAAACCGGAAGCAGCGCTGAAATTTCGAGACTGAGTTTTTCTGCGGGATGGAATAGCAAAAACAACACGCCCTTCCGCTCATCAGAGAAGGGCGTTTCTGTTCCGAATGTTACTTGAGGAACAGCCCCGCCAAAAAATGGCGGGATTCCTCCTCAGTCATAAAGTTCATTTGAGGAGTAACATTCGCTTTGTCGAAACGAAATCTCCGGATTGTAACCTGTAGTAGTACACGCCGCTCGCTAATCTAGTTGCATCAAACGTCGCTTCGTAAATTCCCTCGTTTAGATTCTCATTCACAAGTGTCGCGACTTCCCTTCCCAGCACATCAAACACTTTCAAAGTAACCCTCACCCCTGCCTCACCGGCACGCGAGGTTGTCCAAAAAGGAACTTCGGCGTTCGAAATTCCTTGTTCAATATTCGATATTCGATGGAAATCTCGAATATCGAACACCGAATCTCAAATGTCGAAGTGCTTTTTGGTCAGCCCCTCTCCCACCGGGAGAGGGTAGGGGTGAGGCGTTCGGGACTTATTGTGATGGCGCTACTATGCGATACTTGGATGGAGCTGGAAGTGCACTTTCGAGGTCATGTTGCGATTGCCTGCTGCCTTTCTGAAGCGGTGCTGTTATTCCCCGCCAAAGGTGGGGCTCAGCACCGCAGTGAGTCTATTAGCCCGAAGGCTAAATCTTGCTGAGTCCGCCTGGCTCTTATAAACTCCGTATCTCCACATAACTTTCTCTCTGTAAGGGACTGTTGCTTCACGACCCCAACCGCGGGCGTATCCTAAGAGACCTGCATTGTAACTTTCTATCCTCGCCTCCAAAGACAAATCGCCACGCTTTGCGGCGCTGAGGTGTGCGAAATAATATATTCCCATCCTAATGTTGTTTATGGGGTTCAGCGCGACAGCCTCAATGCTGCCGGGATATTTCTCAACATGCTTTAGAATTGTTCTCCGAATCAACTTTCTTTTGACGTCCAGCGAAGTGGAGGTATCCCTGCTGACACTCATAATGGCATCGGAGGGACTCTCCACCAACTTGTCATAATAGATACCCAACCTGTCGGCAACTTCTCGTGCAGTTGGACTCATGAGCTGGAAAAGTCCCATAGCACCCTTTGGACTTATAGCACGAGGATGAAAACGAACAAGCGCATCACGGGCGTCGATTGTTTCCCATGTTGCTGACTCAATACGTGCGATTGCCAGCGTGAGTGGTATATCTTCACCGGTTTCGCTGCACATTAAATACCAGACGTTCGCCCACTCGATGACCTCTACTGGATTCAAACCTGGATTTTCTCGTAAAATAATATTCCGTATGAATATGATCCAGAAATATCTGTCGGCATCCATGCTCAAGACTTTTCCCCAAGGGATGGATTCCCACCCAAAGGTTTGTCCGAAAGGACTCTCCGAAATGAGTCCTTTGGGCTTTCCAGACTTTAGGAGAAGCTTGAGTCCCGCTGTAGCGGGATCATTCCACTCCCCTACGGGGTCGTAGACCCTCCTGGCAAGCTCCACCTGGTTCCGCAAAGCTGAATTGATCCCGAATAGGGGGACAAGTGAAGTAAAAGCAAAGTGAACAACGCACAACACCAACCCCCAGCAGATCCACACGAGGAACCTACATCCCCGGATTCGCGTCGCAAGACTCAGTCGGGAACCTGAGCCGGATCGACAGAACAATCCTTTAACGCCTGTACAATACTTACCCATGGCTCTCATCCCCTTATTCTGAGAAATAGTGATAGCCAAGACCATTCTCCGACTTAGAGCCACCCCAGAATCTTTTCCCGAAGTGATGGATTCCCACCGGGTAATTCCTGACGGGTTCCTATTCGAGCCTGCCTGCTGCTCCGAAGCCTGCCTGACGCAGCGATCCTTTAGACAGGCGAGAGTTTTTTCAACACATAATTTTGTTTGCCGGTTGTTTGGGAATCCTATATCAAGCGAATGCCTTCCCTTCGCTTCATTTTACGCGCAAAGTCGCCACAAAACCGACGGCGGCGGCTAATAAACAATACGACAAGAATCCAAAGTTCACACCGATGATTTGATCCATGTGCCGCTCACTCCATTTCTTTATGCGGTTGGATGACATCCCCGCCCGACAGCGGGCGGGCTGACGTTTCAAGTCTCTCAATTCTCTCTTTGAGTGCGTTCATCTCCTCTCCCGCTACGCGGGACTCACCGTTACCCTTTGCCTTTGAAGTCAGAAAAGGATTCGTTTCCCACCAATCTATTCCCATCTCCTTCGCTTTATCAACAGAAGCAATCAACAATCGTATGTTTATTGTAAGAAGCTCTACGTCAACAAGTCTTATTTTGATATCACCAACTATGACGATGCCTTTGTCCAGGATTCTTTCCAAAACATCAGCTAAGCTGCTTGCCTCGACAGCATGCACCATTCTCTGTGGACTACTTTGCATTGACTGATTTCCTTGAGTTAATGATTAACTGATGTTACGCAAAGCATGTGTTTTCTTGTGATGTCAATGCCCTCACCCTAAATCCCTCTCCCAAGGGGAGAGGGACTTTGTTGAATCTCCGCTCTTTCCTCCCCTTCTCCTTTTGGGAGAAGGGGCCGGGGG
>Ga0082335_1000463_pt1 | contig 103145 bp, 95 predicted proteins | sample Subgrocontami58m_FD_72375 | JGI IMG/M metagenome (GOLD analysis project Ga0082335, IMG submission 72375) | Subsurface groundwater microbial communities from S. Glens Falls, New York, USA - GMW37 contaminated, 5.8 m (SPADES assembly) (version 2) ... | reverse complement strand
CGCGCGACACAGAAATGCCGGCATTGATCGCGGGCCGGATACCGGCGTTGAAGAGATCGGTTTCGAGAAAGATCTGGCCGTCGGTAATCGAAATCACGTTGGTCGGCACGAACGCGGTCACGTCTCCGGCCTGCGTCTCGATCACCGGCAGCGCGGTGAGCGACCCGGTCCTGCCCTTGACCTCGCCCTTGGTGTATTGCTCGACCCATTGTTCGTTGACGCGCGCCGCGCGCTCGAGCAACCGCGAATGCAGATAGAACACGTCCCCCGGGTACGCCTCGCGTCCCGGCGGGCGGCGCAGCAGCAGCGACACCTGGCGATAGGCCCACGCCTGTTTGGTCAGATCGTCGTAGATGATCAGCGCGTCCTGGCCGCGGTCGCGGAAATATTCGCCCATGCTGCAGCCCGAATAAGGCGCGATGAACTGCATCGCCGCCGATTCCGATGCCGTAGCCGCAACGACGATGGTAAACGCCATCGCACCGTGCTCTTCGAGCTTGCGCACCACGTTCACGATCGAGGATGCCTTCTGGCCGATCGCGACGTAGATGCAGATCAGGTCCTTGCCCTGCTGGTTGATGATGGTGTCGATCGCGACGGCGGTCTTGCCGGTCTGGCGATCGCCAATGATCAGTTCGCGCTGTCCGCGGCCGATCGGCACCATCGAGTCGATTGACTTCAGACCGGTCTGCACCGGCTGCGACACGGATTTGCGCCAGATCACGCCCGGCGCGATTTTTTCGATCGGCGACGTTTCGCTCGCGGCGAGCGGGCCCTTGCCGTCAATCGGCAGGCCGAGCGCATTGACGACCCGCCCGATCAGCGCTTCGCCGACCGGCACTTCGAGGATGCGGCCGGTGCACTTGACGCTGTCGCCTTCGGAAATGTGCTCGTAGGCGCCGAGCACCACCGCGCCCACCGAGTCGCGCTCGAGGTTGAGCGCGAGGCCGAAAGTGTTCTGCGGAAACTCGAGCATCTCGCCCTGCATCACGTCCGCCAGCCCGTGCACGCGGCAAATGCCGTCGGTGACCGAAATCACCGTGCCCTGGGTTCTGGATTCGGCCGTCGTGCCGAGGCCCTGGATCCTGCTCTTGATGAGTTCGCTGATTTCTGAGGGATTGAGTTGCATGCTTGCTCCTAATGGGTAAGCGCAACGGCCATTGCGTCGAGCTTGCCGCGCACGGTCGCATCCAGCACTTTGTCGCCGACCACGATTTTGACGCCGCCGATCAACTGCGGATCGACGCTGACCTGCGCGCTCACCTTGCGCTGATATTTGGCTTCGAGCCGGCGCACCAGAGCGCTTTGCTGCTCGTCATCGAGCGCAAATGCCGAGGTGATCTGCGCTTCGAGTACGCCTTCCTGCTCGCGTTTCAGGTCTTCGAACAGCGTGCGAACCGCGGGCACCACGCCCAGCCGGTCATTGGCCACCAGCACCTGCACGAAGTTGCGGCCCGTGCCGTCGAGTTGCTCGCCGCACACGCCAAGCATCAGACTCTCGAGCTGCCGGCTGCTCAAGTTGGGGTCACCGATGCTACGCGCGATACGCTCGTCCTGCACCACGATCTCGAGCAGATGCAGCATCTGCGACCACCGGTCAAGCGCGCCCTGCTCCCGCGCCAGCCGGAACGCAGCCTCGGCGTAGGGACGGGCGATAGTGACTGTTTCCGCCATGGGTTGGTTAGAGTTCGGCCTCGACCGCGCGCAGCAGGTCAGCGTGCGTCTTGGCGTCGACCTCGCGGCGCAGAATTTTCTCGGCGCCGGCGACCGCCAACGCGGCCACCTGGGTACGCAACGCCTCCTTGGCGCGAAACACTTCCTGGTTGATATCGGCCTTGGCGCCGGCCACCAGTTGCTCGCTCTGGGCTTTTGCGGCAGCCTTGGCTTCCTCGACGATCTCGACTGCCCGTTTATCGGCTTGGGCCAGGACTTCCTGCGCCTTTTGCCGCGCTTCGCGCAGGATCTCCTCGGTGCGCTTCGCCGCCTGCTCGAGGTCCTGCTTGCCGCGCTCGCCCGCGGCGAGACCATCCGCGATCTGCTGCTGGCGCGTCTCGACCGCCCGCATCAGCGGCGGCCACACGAACTTCGCCGTAAACCAGATGAACGCCGCAAACGTGATCGCTTGTGCGAATAGCGTCAAATTGATGTTCATGATGTTCCCTTTCGGGATCTCGGGCCGTTACTTGATGACCGTGAGCAGCGGGTTGGCAAAAGCAAAGAACAATGCGATGCCAAGCCCGATGATGAACGAGGCGTCGATCAGGCCCAGCAGCAGGAACACTTTCGCCTGCAATTGCGGTATCAGTTCGGGCTGCCGCGCGGCGCCCTCGAGAAAACGACTGCACATGATGCCCACGCCGACGCACGCACCGAGCGCGCCGAGCCCGACCATCAGGCCGATACCGATTCCGGTATACGCCTGGATCATTGCCAACATTTGCAGCTTTTCCATTTGCTTTCCTTTCCTAGGACTGGGGTGAAGAGTTGATCGGAACAGTTCAGTGACTGTCGTGCGCCATCGCGACATACACGATGGTGAGCATCATGAAGATGTAGGCCTGCAAGACGACTATCAGAATGTGGAATATCGCCCAGCCCAGGCCCAGCAGCGCCGCGAAGGCGGTGCCCACGAGGCTGGTGGCCGCCATCATCCAGAGCAGCAGGAAAATGATCTCGCCCGCATACATGTTGCCGAACAGCCGCAACGAGTGCGACAGCGGCTTGGAGATGTATTCGACGAGATTGAACAGCAGATTGAAGCACATCAGCAGCGGCGCGAGCCACGCCGGCTTGATTCCAAACGGCGCGCAGAACAGCTCGTGCAACCAGCCGCCGAGGCCCTTGACTTTGACGCTATAGAAAATCATCAACCCCCATACCGTCAAGGCCAGCGCAAACGTAGTGTTGACGTCCGCGGTCGGAACGATGCGAAAGCCGTGTTCGGAGAGGTGATGTGTGCCAAGTGCGACCCAGTCGACCGGCAGGAAGTCCATCGAATTCATCAGCAGCACCCACACGAACACCGTCAAAGCCAGCGGCGCAAGGAAGCGGCGGTCGCCGTGGAATACCCCTTTAACCTGCTCGTCGACGAAGCCGACGGCAAGTTCGACGAACGCTTGGCGCCTGCCGGGCACTCCCGAGGTCGCACCGCGCACTACCCACCACAGGAATCCGATACCGACGATGCCAAGCAGCACCGAGGTGACGAGGGTGTCGACGTTAAGCACCCAGAACGCGCCGTCGCCAACGGGTTTGGCATTGAAGCTAAGGTGGTGACCGATGTATTCGGTCGGGGTTAGTTCGGCTGCGGCTGACATTACATGTTCCTGATTCGATCTAATCGCGGACCAATAACGCCATCGGGAAAACCAGCACCGAAATGACGAATGCCGCAAAAAAAGCTGTCACCACGACGTCGTGATACGCCGTCAATACCAGCCACAACTGGAGCGCGATAAGGGCGATTTTGCTGGCCTCGGCCCTGACGAGCGTCCTGAGCGTCTGCCCTGCAGACTTTGCTGTGCCGCCCGAAACCATTATCGCGTAAACCCATCCCGCCGAAATGTTGATCAAGCCACCCAGCAGCGCCGAAATCGCGCCGGGCATTCCGGCCCACCAACCGGCAGCCAGCGTAAGCGCCGCAGCGACATAAACCTGCCACCGCAACACCGTGCGGAGCGGCTTGCTCGCGATGCTGACCAGAGCAAACTTGTTGATTGTACTCAACTTCGTCGCTTCGCGTCAAACCGCCTTGCGCCGCAGCAATCGGATTGCATCAGCGCATCAGGCGCGCCAGGAAACCGTCCAGCTGCGCGAGGCTAGTGTAGTCGATGACGAGCGCGCCGCGGCCTTTGCGGCCCGTTCTGATCGTCACCCGGGTACCCAGTTTTTGAGCGAGTTCCTCCTGCAACCGCAGAATATCGCGGTCGGCAACACGCCGCGTCCTCCTGCCCGCCGCACCGGTAATCAAGCGCGCGACCAGGCGCTCGGTTTCGCGCACCGACAAGCTGCGCGTAACCACGCTGCGACCCGCTTCGATCTGCTGCATCCCTGACAACGCGAGCAACGCGCGTGCGTGTCCCATTTCAAGCTTGCCCTGCTGCAGCAGTTCGCGCACTGGCGCAGTCAGCGCAAGCAAGCGCAGCAGATTGGTGACGGCGCTACGGGAACGGCCGACCATTTCCGCCACCCGCTCGTGAGTTACGCCGAATTCGGTGACCAGGCGCTGAATGCCGTTCGCCTGTTCGAGCGGATTGAGATCTTCACGCTGGATGTTTTCGATCAGCGCCATCGCCAGCGCCGCGCTGTCCGATACCGCGCGCACCAGCGCCGGTACTGTACTGAGACCGGCGAGACGTGCCGCGCGCCAGCGTCTCTCGCCGGCGATGATTTCATAGCGGCCGGCGTTGACCGGCCGCACCAGTATCGGCTGCATCACACCCTGAGTCTTGATGGAATCGGCCAGTTCCTTGAGTGCCGCCTCATCCATACGCGTACGCGGCTGATACTTGCCAGGCTGCAACAACTCGGTTTTCAGCTCGGCGAGTTGATCCGCGCTTGCTGCCGCGGGCTCGTCCCCGCCCAGCAGCGCGTCAAGGCCGCGACCCAAACCTTTCATTTTCGCCATCGTACATCTCCCTAGGCAGCTGGCGCCACGCGATTCAGCATTTCGCCGGCGAGCGCCAGATAGGCCTGCGCGCCCTTGGATGTTTTGTCCAGCCCGAGCGCCGGCACACCATGGCTTGGTGCTTCGGCCAACCTGACATTGCGTGGAATCACCGTGCGGTAAACCTTGTCGCCGAAATGCTGCTGCAACTGCGCGGAAACCTGCTGCGCGAGCGTGTTGCGCGAATCGTACATGGTACGCAGCAGACCTTCGATTTGCAGTTGCGGGTTTAAGTGTGCGCGAACTTTCTTGATTGTCTGCACCAGGTCGCTCAGGCCTTCGAGCGCGTAGTACTCGCACTGCATCGGGATCAACACCGCCTGCGCGGCGCATAGTCCGTTGACCGTCAGCAAATTCAGCGCCGGCGGACAGTCGATCAATATGAAATCGTAGTCGCTCTCGAGTGCGGCGAGCGCGGATTTGAGCCGGGTTTCCCGCTGGTCGAGACCGACCAGTTCAATTTCGGCGCCGGCGAGGTCCCGATTCGCTGGTACCACGTCGTAGTTGCCACTGACCGAGATGGCGCGCACGGTGCGGATGTCGGCTTCCCCGAGCAAAACGTGATAAATAGTTTGCGCGAGCTGGCGCTTGTCGATGCCGCTGCCCATCGTTGCATTGCCCTGCGGATCAAGATCAACCAGCAGTACGCGCTGCTTGGTTGCGGCAAGACTTGCCGCGAGATTTACACCGGTCGTGGTCTTACCGACACCGCCTTTCTGGTTGGTAATTGCGAGGATTTTCGCCATCGCGCTAGCGCACCGGATTGAGCAACACTAGATGACGCTGGGCGCGCATGCCGGGCACTTTAAGCGGGACCACGCCGCGCAGGTTGAATCCACCCGGCAATTGAGCCAGCTCTTCATGAGGGTAGAGCCCTTTCATCGCTGCGACGGTTCCGTCCGCAGCGCACAGCCGCCCGGCAAGGTTCAGAAATTCGGTCAGGTCGGAAACAGCGCGCGAAATCACCAGCTCGAACTCACGCTGCGGTTGCCACGTTTCAACGCGTTTACACACGACATCGGTATTCTTGAGCTCGAGTTCGATCATGGCCTGGCGCAGAAACACCGCTTTCTTGTGATTGCTGTCGAGCAGCGTCACACTCGCCTGCGGCCACATCAGCGCGAGCGGTATCCCGGGCAAGCCCGCGCCGCTGCCGACATCCAATATCCTCCGGGCTTCCAAATGCGGCACCACAGCTAGACAATCCAGCAAGTGATCGCTCACCATCTTCGCACTTTCGCGAACTGCCGTAAGATTGTGAATGCGATTCCATTTTGCGATCAACGCTACGTAATCGAGCAGTTTGCACTGCGCCGCCGCCGGCACGTCTAATCCGAGCTCGGCGATGCCCTGCGCGAGTTTCTCGGCAAGGCTCATGCAATCTTTTGCGCTGCGCCGAAACCACGCTTCAGATGCACCAGTAGCAGCGAAATGGCTGCCGGCGTAACCCCGGAGATGCGCGCCGCCTGCCCCAGTGTTTCCGGACGATGTTGATTCAGCTTCTGCTGCACCTCAATCGACAGTCCGCGCACACACCGATAGTCGAGAACGGCGGGCAACCGCGTCGTTTCATACGCTTCCTGGCGCGTCACCTCGTCTTGCTGCCGCGCGATGTAACCCTGGTATTTGCATTGGACTTCGACCTGCTCGGCGACTTGGCAGTCGCTGACCGCGGGCCCCGCTCCCGGCAACGTCATTAACTCGCGGTACGACACGCCCGGCCGTCGCAGCAAATCCTGCAGCGTATACTCGCGCTCGATCGCCTGCCCCAGTACACGCTCGCATTCGTGCTGCGCAAGCATCTTCGGGTTGACCCAACTCGACTTCAGCCGCTCGGTCTCGCGCGCCACCGCTTCGCGCTTGAGGTCGAAATGCTGCCAGCGCCTATCATCGACGACACCGAGCCGGCGCCCGCTTTCGGTCAACCGCATATCGGCGTTGTCTTCGCGCAGACTCAAACGATATTCGGCGCGGCTGGTGAACATCCGGTACGGCTCGGACACGCCTTGAGTAATCAAATCGTCGACCAGCACACCGAGGTACGCTTCGTTGCGCCGCGGACACCAGCCGGGTTCGCTGGAAACAAAACGCGCGGCGTTGATGCCGGCGAGCAAACCTTGCGCCGCGGCCTCCTCGTAGCCGGTGGTGCCGTTGATCTGGCCCGCAAAAAACAGCCCCTTGATCGCTTTGGTTTCAAGCGAACTATGCAGGCCGCGCGGATCGAAATAATCGTATTCGATCGCGTATCCGGGGCGCGTGATGTGCGCGCGCTCGAGTCCCTTGATCGAGCGTACCAGCGCGAGCTGAATGTCGAACGGCAAGCTGGTGGATATGCCATTGGGATAAAATTCGCTGGCCGTCAGGCCTTCCGGCTCGAGGAATATCTGGTGCGCAGCCTTGTCCGCAAAGCGCGTGATCTTGTCTTCGATTGAAGGGCAGTAACGCGGGCCTATGCCTTCGATAACCCCAGTGAACAATGGCGAGCGGTCAAGTCCGCCGCGAATGATGGCGTGGGTGCGTTCGTTGGTATGCGTGATCCAGCACGGCACCTGCCGTGGGTGTTGGTCGGGTGAGCCGAGAAACGAGAACACCGGTACCGGGTCGTCCCCAGGCTGTTTGACCAGCTGCGAAAAATCAATGCCACGCCCGTCGATGCGCGGCGGCGTACCGGTCTTGAGCCGCCCGACCGGCAGCTTGAGTTCGCGCAGTCGGTGCGCGAGGCTTACTGCGGGCGGGTCGCCCGCGCGCCCCGCCTGATAATTCGCCAGACCGACATGAATCAGCCCAGACAGAAAAGTGCCGGTTGTCAGCACGACCGCACCAGCCGTAAAGCGCAGGCCAAGCTGCGTTACGACTCCGGTCACACGCTCGCCTTCGAGTGTCAGATCGTCAACAGATTGTTGAAAAATCAATAAGTTACGTTGATTTTCCAAACGACCGCGAATGGCTTTTCGGTAGAGTATGCGATCCGCTTGGGCGCGCGTAGCACGTACCGCGGGACCTTTGCGCGAATTCAGGATGCGAAACTGAATGCCCGCTTCATCCGTGGCGGCTGCCATCGCGCCGCCCAGTGCGTCGATCTCTTTGACCAGATGGCCTTTGCCGATACCGCCAACCGATGGGTTACATGACATCTGGCCGAGCGTTTCTATGTTGTGGGTCAGCAGCAAGGTGCGGCGGCCGATCCGCGCGCTGGCAAGCGCTGCTTCGGTTCCGGCGTGACCGCCACCGACTACAACTACGTCAAAATTTTCAGGGAAATTCATGCTTTAGAACGGTTCACACCCGGGCTGCAATGATACTCCAAAACTCGCCGGCAATGAAATACGGAGGTCCACCTAGCGTGACGTTTCACGTGGAACCCCTGCGGCGCGACGTAAAGAATCCAGGGCCGAATTCCCGTCGCATAGGAGACTCGCCGACGCGATAGACGTTTCACGTGGAACATCTTGGTCACCACTGGCCGAACCGCACTCAGCCGTCCGCGAACCAGCCCGCCCGAACCTACATTTCGTCAGAATCGCCCCCGGGATCGCGCTTACAGAACTTATTTACCGATGCAGAAACGGGAGAAAATTTCGCCGAGCAAATCGTCCGCGGTGAATTCGCCAGTAATGCTCGCAAGAGCGCGTTGCGCAAGCTTGAGTTCCTCGGCAAACAGCTCAAGCTGGGCGGTACAGGCCGATGCCTGCTCAACATGGGCTTGGGCAGTCCGCAGCCCCTGCAAATGTCGTTCGCGCGCCATGAATAGCCCCTCGCCGCTGCCGCTCCACCCTACTGCTTCCAGCATCGCGCTACGCAACAAATCGATGCCGGCACCGGTTTTTGCCGACACCGCAATTTCCGTGGCTTTTCCCCCGCGGCAGGTTGCGGGTTCCTGTTCGCACAAATCGATCTTATTAATCACCATGATTTGCGCTACGCCTTTCGGTAAGCGCGCGGCGACAACGGGGTTCGCAGTGCGCGTCTCCGGAGCGTTTGCGGCACTTACCCATAACACCAAGTTTGCTTTCGAAATTTCATCCCAAGTCTTTGAAATTCCTATTTTTTCTACCTTGTCCTTGGGTTCGCGCAAGCCTGCGGTATCAACCATGTGTAATGGCACGCCGTCTACATTGATCGTTTGCCGGATAGCATCACGGGTGGTGCCGGGTATGTCGGTCACTATCGCGAGTTCTTCACCGGCAAGGCAATTCATCAAACTCGATTTGCCCACGTTGGGCTCACCGGCGATTACGACATTGATCCCCTCGCGCAACAGGCTGCCCTGGCGCGATGCCGCGAGCACCGAGGCAAGTTGCAGGCGCACCTCCGTGAGTTTGTCTTGCGCTCGCGCCTGTTCGAGAAACTCAACCTCCTCCTCGGGAAAATCGAGTGTTGCTTCGACCAGCATGCGCAACTCGATCAGCGCCCGCACCATCGCGTTTATGCGTTGCGAGAATTCACCCTGTAGCGAGCGCAGCGCGCATTGCGCGGCCGCGGCAGTCGAGGCATCGATCAGGTCGGCGACGCTTTCCGCCTGTGCGAGGTCGAGTTTGTCGTTGAGAAATGCACGCTTGGTAAATTCGCCCGGCTCGGCGACACGCGCGCCGAGTTCCAGACAGCGCTTGAGCAGCAACTGCATTACCACCAGGCCCCCATGCCCCTGGAGCTCAATTACGTCCTCGCCTGTGTAGGAATGCGGCGCCGGAAAAAACAGCACCATGCCTTGATCGATGACGCCGCCATCCGCAGTGCGAAAAGCGACGCGCGTCGCGCGCCGCGGCGAGACTTCCGTGCGCACCAGCGCGCGCAGCGTACTTTCGAGGCGCAGGCCGGAAATCCGTACTACTCCGATGCCGCCGCGTCCCGGCGGCGTTGCGATCGCGGCTATGACTTCATTTTGCCATGCGCCGGCTTGGCGTGCTCCATGGCGTGCGTAATCTGCCATTGCTGCGCGATCGAAAGTATATTGTTGACCAGCCAGTACAGCACCAACCCCGCCGGAAAGAAGAAAAACATGATGCTGAACGCAATCGGCATGATCTTCATCACTTTGGCCTGCACCGGATCGGGCGGCTCGGGATTAAGGGATGTCTGGAAAATCATGGTCGCGCCCATCAGCACCGGCAAGACGAAATACGGATCAGCCGTTGAGAGGTCCTCGATCCACAGCATGAACGGCGCATGACGCAGCTCGACACTCGCCAACAAAACCCAATAAAGTGCAATAAAAACAGGTATTTGTACTACAACAGGCAAACAACCGCCGAGCGGGTTGATCTTCTCCGTCTTGTAAAGATCCATCATCGCCTGGTTCAGGCGCTGACGGTCATTGCCGTATTGCTCCTTGATCTTTTGCATGCGCGGCGCAAGTATCCGCATGCGCGCCATTGAGCGATAGCTGGCAGCCGACAAGGGGTAGAACGCTGCTTTAATAGCTATGGTCAGGACGATGATCGCCACCCCCCAGTTGCCGACCCAGTGATGCAGCCACTGCAGAAACCAGAACAACGGTTTGGCGATCACCGTCAACCAGCCGTAATCGATGGTGAGATCCAGGCCGGGCGCCAGCTTGTCGAGCTTGTCCTGCTCCTGCGGCCCCGCATACAGAGGTACCGTCAGAGCGCCGCTCGCACCCGGCGCAATGTTGCCCAGCGATACGATGACACCCGCGGCGTAGAGTCCGTTGTCCAGGCGCCGGGTATAGAACTCGCGGGGCGTATTGTTGGCCGGCAGCCACGCGCTCAGGAAGTAATGCTGCAACAGCGCAATCCAGCCGTCATCGCTCTTCTTCGGGTAGCTGATTTTGCCTTTTTCGACATCGGTGAATGCGACTTTCTGAAATTTTTCCTTGTCGGTATAGACCGCTATACCGGTATAGGTCGGCAACATCGCTGAATCTCCGGCGGGCGGCTCGCTGTCGCGCACCAACTGGAAGTAGGCGTCCGGTTGAATCGCCGCCGACCCCCTGTTTTCGACCTCGTAAACGACATCGATCGCGTAGCTGCCGCGATGAAATGTGTAGATCTTGCTGACCATAAGCCCATCGGCCGGCGGGGCGCTAAGGCGTACCGACACCCGCTCGGCGCCGGCGGCCAGCCTGACCTCCCGCGCGTCGGCGGTATAGCGCGTACGATGATTGGGCAGCTCGTTGCCGATCAAACCCGACTGCGCGACATACGTGTGCTTGCCCTCTTGCTGCAGCAAGATGAAGTTTTTCTTGTGATCGAGCGTGTCGCGGTGGGCGAGCAGTTCGAGCCGACGCAAGTCTCCACCCGCCGTATCAATGTCCGCAACAAACACGTCAGTCTCGACGCGTACGGTCTCTCCCTTCTGCAATGCGCCGCTGGCTGCGGGCGGGGCTGCGGCGGGCGCCGCTGTTGTCGGCGGCCGTGTCGGTGTCGGCACCGGTATTGCCGCGGGGCCGCTGGCCGGACCCGCAACGGGCGCCTGCCCAGACACAGGTTGCGGTTGCTTGTCCTTCTGCCACGCGTCCATCAGGAAAAACACCGAAAACGTAAACAGCATGAACAGGATTAGTCGCTGGGTGTCCATCTTTGGGCCAAATTGTCTAGGGGCGGTCCGGGCACGACTGCGTTGCTGCGCTGCGGCTGTGGCACTCGCGCTGCGCGCGTCGCAAAAGCTCGCGGATCTCGGCGCGCGCCGCGGCTGATGATGCGGGCGTCACTGCAATGCTCGGACGAACCACCAGATCGACCCCCGCCAGCGCTTCGCGTTCGGTGCGGAACACTTCGCGCGCCAGGCGCTTGCAATAGTTCCTCGCCACCGCCTGCGGGATTACCCGTTTGCTGACAACGATGCCCAGCCGTGCCGTGCCCGCACCGTTGGGCCTGGCATAGACCCGGAACATCTTCCCCGCCACCGCGCATCTGTATGCAAACACCGCCGCATAGGCATGCGGTCCATCGAGCCGTCGCGCACGGGAGAACTTGAATCTGCTGACGAGGCGCTTCAAACGCCTAGACGCGCCCGCCCTTTGGCGCGGCGCGCGCGCAGCACTGCGCGGCCGCTACGCGTCTTCATGCGGATTCGAAAGCCGTGCGTGCGCTTGCGGCTGGTCGTCGAGGGTTGATAGGTGCGTTTCATGATTTGCGCCAGAGGGCCGATTGAAAACCCGCTATTACAACCGCTAACGTGTGTCGCTGTCAACGTGATCTTTGTGCCACAGGTGAGCCGCTTGCGGCTGTCAATGGTTGTGGATAACTCGGGCCAAAACCGATAAAATTTACCTTTAGTCCGGTAACTTTCCCGTCCGCTCTCCAATTACACGGTCTGTGCCCCCGATGAACAGCTTCTGGCGCTCTTGTCTTGGCCACTTTGAACAACAATTGCCGCCACAGCAATTCAAGACCTGGATCAAGCCGCTCAAATTCCGCGCGGTCGACAAGACCGTTACTCTGACCGCTCCCAACCGTTTCGTACTGCAGTGGATCCGCGACCGTTTCCTGGCGGAAATCCAGCGCTTGGCTACCGACCGGTTCGGCGCGGAGGTTACCGTCAGCCTGGTGCTCGCCGAAAAAGAATCCGCCCCACCCGCCAAGTCGCCCGCTCCCGAGGCGACCGGCGGCAAACCCGGCACGCGCGATATTTCGCGCCTGAATCCGGAGTTCAGCTTCGCGACGTTTGTAACCGGCAAGGCTAACGAACTCGCGCGCGCCGCCGCGATACAGGTTGCGGAACGACCCGGCGAAGCGTACAACCCGCTGTTTGTTTATGGCGGCGTGGGTTTGGGCAAAACCCATCTGACCCACGCGGTCGGCAATCTGGTTCTGCAGCGTAATCCGCAGAGCCGGATCCGCTACATCCATGCTGAGCAGTATGTCTCCGATGTCGTGCGCGCCTATCAACACAAGGCATTCGATGACTTCAAGCGTTATTATCACTCGCTCGACCTGCTGCTGATCGATGATATCCAATTCTTCAGCGGCAAGAGCCGCACGCAGGAAGAATTCTTCTATGCTTTTAATGCCCTGATCGAATCGCGCAAACAGGTCGTTATTACCTGCGACACCTATCCCCGTGAAATCACGGGGATGGAGAACCGGCTGATTTCCCGCTTCGGCTGGGGTCTGACGGTTGCGGTCGAACCCCCTGAACTGGAAATGCGGGTCGCGATCCTGCTGAAGAAGGCGGAGGCTGAAAACGTCGCCCTTGACGAAACCGTGGCTTTTTTCATTGCCAGCCACAGCCAGACCAACGTGCGCGAACTTGAAGGGGCTCTTAAGCGCATTCTTGCGTATTCGCGCTTTTCCGGGCAACCCATCTCCGTTGATCTGTGCCGGGAGGCTCTCAAAGACCTGCTTGCCCTGCAAAGCCGCCAGGTATCTATCGACAATATCCAGAAGACCGTCGCGGATTATTACAAAATCAAAGTCTCCGAGATGTATTCCAAGAAACGCAGCCGCAACATCGCGCGCCCCCGCCAAGTTGCGATGGCCTTGGCTAAGGAGTTGACCCACCTCAGTCTGCCGGACATCGGAGAGGCGTTTGGCGGGCGCGACCATACCACGGTGCTGCACGCTTGTCGCAAGATCGCGGCGCTCAAGACGACCAATCACGACATCACCCGGGATTTTGATTCGCTGCTCAAAGTGCTGCGGAGTTGATAAGTGATGATTATTATGTGCATAAGAGTGAATTGCAGGCAGCCCCCGTTTCTGTCAACAAACTATGCACAAGACTTGTTCATATCATCCACAACGGTTAACGACAGCAGATCGTTTGGTATCTTCATCTGAAACAGATATCCACAAATAGGGTGACAGTTACTATTATTACTAGAAAGAATTACCCATGAAACTAGTACAAGCCAAGCGGGATGATTTGCTTAAACCGCTGCAAGCCGTCTCGGGTATCGTCGAGAAACGCCATACGCTGCCCATACTTTCGAACGTGTTGTTCGAGCGCATCGAGGAACGGCTGCATTTGCTTGCAACCGATCTCGAAATTCAGGTCTCTACGAGTTTCAGCATTTCACAAAAAGGAGGCGAAAATTATCTGGTCACCGCCTCGGCCCGCAAGTTGCAGGAAATTCTGCGGGCATTGCCGGAGCAGGCGGAAATCATGCTGGAGGCCCAGAATAACCGCATGCTGGTGCGCTCGGGGAAAAGCCGCTTCACGCTGCAAACCTTGCCTGCCGAAGACTTTCCAAAACTAGTTCCGACCGCCGGGACGGCGGCGAAATTCAAGATTTCGCAGAAAGAACTCAAGTCGTTGCTGTTGCTGGTTCAGTATGCGATGGCGCAGCAGGACATCCGGTATTACCTGAACGGCATGTTGGTGGTGCTGGAAGGAGAGGCGCTCAAGGCCGTCGCGACCGACGGACACCGGCTTGCCTATGCCTGCGCGAAACTGCAGCAAAAAGCGGATTTGCAGGAAGTGATACTGCCGCGCAAGGCGGTGCAGGAAGTCGTAAAGCTGCTGAACGAAAGCGACGAAGAGGTCAGCGTGGAAATTGCCCCGAGCCAGGTCCGGTTCCAGATCGGTGAGGTGGTCCTGATCACCAAGGTCGTCGATGGCAAGTTTCCGGACTACACCCGCGTGATACCGACGAATTATCAAAAGAGTTTTGTGATCGAACGCGAAATTCTCCGCCAAGCGTTGCAGCGCGTCGCGATTCTGTCAAACGAGAAGTTTCGCGGCGTCCGCTGGACCCTGACCGAAGGACAACTTCGCATCACGTGCACCAATACCGAGCAGGAAGAGGCTTTTGAGGAACTCGAGATCGACTACAAGGGGGAGGCTCTCGACATCGGCTTCAATGTCACTTATCTGCTCGATGTGTTGAGTAATCTGGACAGTGAAAAAGTGACCTGCTCCTTCGGCGACGCCAACAGCAGCGTCCTGATTACGATCGCAGAAGACAGCAACTTCAGATACGTTGTGATGCCCATGCGGATTTGATGTCCGGCCCTCATCTTAAGCGACCATAATGACAGACCAGAAACCGCTAACCAACGGGGATGACTATGATGTGGACAGCATCAAAGTCCTGAAGGGGCTTGACGCGGTCCGCAAGCGTCCGGGAATGTATATCGGGGATACCAGCGATGGCTCCGGGCTGCACCACATGGTATTTGAAGTGGTCGACAACGCTATCGACGAAGCGCTGGCGGGGTATTGCAACGCAATAACCGTGACCATCCATCCGGACAATTCGATCAGCGTGCAAGACAACGGGCGGGGCATTCCGACGGAGGTCAAGGAAGACGACGAGCAAAAGCGCTCCGCCGTGGAAATTGTGATGACGGAATTGCACGCCGGCGGCAAGTTCGACAACAATTCCTATAAGATCTCCGGCGGGCTGCACGGCGTTGGCGTGTCAGTGGTAAATGCCCTGTCGGAGTGGCTGCGGCTAACGGTGCGGCGCGACGGGAAAATCCATACCATCGAGTTCAGGGACGGGGTTGCCACGGCCCCGCTCAAAGAGGCGGGCAAGACCGAAAAACGCGGCACGGAGGTCCATTTCCTCGCCAGCAACAACACGTTCAGCAACACCGAATACCACTACGAAATCCTCGCCAAGCGGCTGCGCGAACTGTCTTTTCTCAACAGCGGGGTAAAGATCAGCCTCGTCGACCAACGCACCGGCAAACAGGAAAACTTTGCCTTCAGTGGCGGGGTAAAGGGTTTTGTCGAGTATATGAATCGCAGCAAAACGGTGCTGCACCCGAAGATCTTCTATGCGCTGGGCGAAAAAGAGGGGTTGATCGTCGAAGTCGCGATGCAGTGGAACGACACCTATGCGGAGTCGGTGCAATGCTTCACCAACAACATCCCGCAACGCGACGGCGGCACGCACCTGACCGGGCTGCGCGCGGCCATGACGCGCACCCTCAACAATTTCATCGAGCAAAACGAACTGGCCAAGAAAGCCCGCGTGGAGACTTCGGGCGACGACATGCGCGAAGGCCTGACGTGCGTTTTGTCGGTCAAGGTGCCGGAACCCAAGTTCTCGTCGCAGACCAAAGACAAACTGGTGTCGAGCGAAGTGCAGCCGGTGGTGCAGGAAGTGGTGGCCGCTAAACTCAACGAGTTCCTGCTCGAAAACCCGAACGATGCCAAGATGATCACGACCAAGATCATCGAGGCAGCGCGGGCGCGCGATGCGGCACGCAAAGCGCGCGACATGACGCGTCGAAAAGGCGTGCTCGACTCTCTCGGACTGCCAGGCAAGCTCGCCGACTGCCAGGAGAAAGACCCGGCGCAAAGCGAGTTGTATATCGTCGAGGGTGACTCCGCCGGCGGGTCGGCCAAGCAAGGGCGCGACCGCAAAAACCAGGCGATCCTGCCGCTCAAGGGCAAGATCCTCAATGTCGAGAAAGCGCGCTTCGACAAACTGCTGTCCTCGCAGGAAATCACCACGCTGATCAACGTGCTCGGCTGCGGGATCGGCAAGGACGAATACAACGCCGACAAGCTGCGCTATCACCGCATTATCATCATGACGGACGCTGACGTCGACGGCTCCCATATCCGCACCCTGCTGCTGACGTTCTTCTACCGCCAGATGCCCGAGTTGATCGAGCGCGGCCACATTTACATCGCCCAGCCGCCGCTATACAAGATCAAGCACGGCAAGAGCGAGCGCTATATCAAGGACGACCACGCGCTCAAGGAATACCTGCTCAAACTGGCGCTGGAAGACGCCGAACTCTATCCGGCGGTCAACGCCCAGCCGCTCAACAAGGAAGCGCTCGCGCAGGTCGCGAAGCAATATTTCCTGGCGGAGGCCGTGATCGACCGCATGAGCCGGCTGATCGATCCGGCCGTGCTGCAAGCGCTGCTGAGGGACCCCGAGATCGATCTGGAAGACGCAACCAGCGCGGCGCAGAGCGCGCGCCGCCTGAACGCGGCGCTCAGCGCGCAGGACATTGTGATCGAGCCTAAGTACGATGAGAAGAACGAACAGCACCTGCTCGTCATCAAGCGCACGCAGCACGGCAACCTGCACCTGACCACCCTGGATGTCGATTTCATCCATAGCGGAGATTACGAGCAGATCAAGAAGACCGCCCAGGTGCTGCAGGGATTGATCGGGCAAGGGGCCTACGTCAGACGCGGCGAGCAGAGTCATCCGATCCGCGATGTCAAGGACGCCCTCGACTGGCTGCTGGACGAGGTCAAGCGGGGGCTGGCGGTACAGCGTTACAAGGGCCTGGGCGAAATGAACCCGGAGCAGTTGTGGGAGACCACCATGGATCCGAAAACGCGGCGGCTGCTGCGCACCCAGATCGAAGACGCGATTTCCGCAGACGAGATCTTCACCATGCTGATGGGCGACCTGGTCGAACCGCGTCGCGCGTTTATCGAGGCTAACGCACTCGGCGCGCGCAATCTCGACGTCTGATCAGTTCGCGGCGGCTTTGCGCGGCTTGGCTGGCGCTTTGGGCTTTGCCGCTTTGGGCGCGCGCGGCTCGAACTCGAAGCTCACCTTGCCGTCGGCGCCGCGCGCCAGATAGGCCGAGAACGGACGGCCTTTCTTGGAAATGAAGCGGTGTAAGAGATCGGTCTTGCCGGTGGCCAGCAGTTTCTGCATCTGCTCAGGCTCGATGGCGCGTTGCAGAATGATTTTGCCGGACCGAAAATCGCAACTGCGTTCGCTGCCCACGGCTTTCTCGCACAGGAACGCGACCCCGTGGCTGAACACCCGGGCGCCGCACTTGGGGCAGGCGCCGAGCGTCTGCTGAGCGGAGAAATCGACCGGTGCGGCGTCGGCCTCGGTGCCGTTCTGACCGAAATCGAATTCCGTCTTGAACTCCGGGCTCAGCCGCAGCACCGCGTTGAACGGTTTACCCATGCGGCTGCGGAAGCCCTGTAGCGGCCCAATGGTGCGCTTGGTGATCAATTCATCGACTTCTCCCGGCTCGAGCTGGCGGCCCGCCAGGATTTTCCACAGCGCAAAGTCGCATTGCTGGCACTGGAACTTCTTGTAATTTTCCTTCACCACGCCGCCGCACTTGGGGCACGGTGTCTCGAGCGTCGAGAAATCGCCCGGCACGGTGTCGCTTTCGTGTTCTTTCACGCGCGCGACGATGTGGCGCGTCATATCGGCGATTTGCCGCATGAACTGGTCGCGCTTCAACATGCCGTGCTCCATTTGCGCCAGCTGATACTCCCATTCGCCAGTCAGCTCGGGCGAGCACAATTCGTCGATCTTGAGCCCGTGCAGCAGGGTAATCAGCGAGAACGCTTTGGCGGTCGGCTGTAACTCGCGGCCGTTGCGGCGCAGATAGTTTTCGTAAATCAAACCCTCGATGATCGAGGCGCGCGTGGCCGGCGTGCCGAGCCCTTTGACGCCCATCGCGTCGCGCAGTTCCTCGTCCTCCAGCAGTTTGCCGGCACCTTCCATTGCGGACAGTAGCGTTGCTTCGGAGTAGCGCGCCGGCGGTTTGGTTTGTAGTGCTGCGACCGCAATCTCGGTTGCGCGCGGCGACTCTTTGGGGGCTACCGGGACGAGCGCCGGGGTGTCGTCGGTTGCGGCTTCCTTACCGTAGATTTCCAGCCAGCCGGCATTTACCATGATCTTGCCGTCGCTCCTGAACGGCTCGCCTTCGACGCGTGTCACGCGGGTTGTGACCTGGAATTCGGCCGCGGGGAAAAACACCGCGAGGAAACGCTTGGTGACCAGGTCGTAGATTTTGGCTTCGATTTCGCTCAGATGCTTGGGCGCAAGCGAGGTCGGGATGATCGCGAAGTGATCTGAAATTTTGGCATTGTTGAAGATACGCTTGTTCGGCTGCACCCATTTCTTGGCGAGGATTTGCTTGACGAACGGCTGGTAGGACGGCGCGAGCGCCTGCATCGCCGCGGTAACCGTGGGCAGGTAGTCCTCCGGCAGAGCACGCGCGTCGGTGCGCGGATAGGTCAGCACTTTATGTTTCTCGTAGAGCGCCTGCGCGATCGATAACGTGGTCTTGGCGGAAAATCCGAAGCGTCCGTTGGCATCGCGTTGCAGGCTGGTGAGGTCGTAGAGCAGCGGTGAGAGCTGCGTCGAGAGCTTGCTTTCTTCCTCGACGATCCCCTGCTTGCCTTCGCATTTGGCGCGGATCGCGTCGGCGCGCGCGCGCACCCACAGACGCTCGGCCCGCAGGTCGCCGTCATCGGGTTTCTGGTCCCGGCTGAATTCTTCGTCGAACCAGCGCCCGGCGTAGCTACCCGCTTTGCAGTCAAACGTGGCGCGGACCTCGAAGTAATCGCGCGCCACGAACTTTTTGATTTTCTCTTCGCGCTCGACCAGAATCGCGAGCGTCGGGGTCTGCACGCGCCCGACGGTGGTGAGATGGAAGCCGCCGGACTTCGAATTGAATGCGGTCATCGCCCGCGTGCCATTGATGCCGACCAGCCAGTCAGACTCTGAGCGGCACATTGCCGCGTCTGCCAGCGGCCGCATTTCCTGGTCGCTGCGCAGTTGCGTAAAGCCCTCGCGGATCGACGCGGGGGTCATCGACTGCAGCCATAGCCGCTCGATCGGCTTGGCGGTCTTGGTATGGCTAACGATGTAACGGAAAATCAGCTCGCCTTCGCGGCCGGCGTCGCACGCGTTGACGAGCCCGCAGACATCCTTGCGTTTGAGCAGCTTGGCGAGCAGCTTGAGACGCTCTTCTGAGCGTTCGATCGGCAGCAAATCGAAGTGCGGCGGGATCACCGGCAGATGAGCCAGTGACCATTTGCCGCGCTTCACCTCAACGCCTTCGGGCGGAACAATGGTCAGCAAATGGCCGACTGCCGAAGACATTACGAAAGCGTCGCTTTCGAAATAATCGCCATGCTTCGTGAAACCGCCCAACACGCGCGCGATATCGTTGGCCACCGAAGGTTTCTCGGCAATGATGAGTTTCTTGCCCCGTGGCGCAGCGGCAGTCGCGGCAGAAGACTTCTCGGAGGGTGTTTTCTTTTTTGTCATCAGGGGCTTGTAATCAGGTTCACGGCACGGTGCCGCCTCAAGGAAGCGCCAGATGATAAGAACAAAGAACCGGCAAGGCAAGCGGCGGCGGCAAGATATCGATCGGCTGTTGCGCCGAAGCGACGCAATTTGCGCTCAGCGCACCCGCTGATATTGACCGCCGGACAAGGCTGAGATCAGACCCTGCAACTCAAGCTTGAGCAGTAACGCTGCAACGACATCGGCGCCCAGGCCGCTGCGTGCGCACAAGACATCAAGTGTGGCGGGTTCAAAGCCGAGCTGAGCGAGCAGCCGCGCCGCGTCGGGATCGAGCCCGGGGACTTCGGGCGTGGCAGACATCGTGAAGCCCAGGCCGAGTTCCTCGAGAATGTCGTCGGCGCTGTCTACCAGCTTCGCGCCTTGTTTGATCAGCGCGTGGCAGCCTTTAGCGAGCGGCGAATGGATCGATCCCGGCAGCGCGAACACTTCCCGCCCCTGCTCGTTGGCGAGCCGCGCCGTGATCAGCGAGCCGCTTTGCAGCGCGGCTTCGACCACCAGGCAGCCGCGGCTGATGCCGCTGATCACGCGATTACGGCGTGGAAAATTGGCCCCGAGCGCCGGCGTGCCGAGCGCAAATTCGGAAACCAGCGCGCCGTCGACCGCAAGCTGGTGGGCGAGTGCGCGGTTACGCGCAGGGTAGACGACGTCGAGCCCGGTGCCTACGACAGCGAGGCTGCTGGCATCTCCGGCCAGACCGCCGCGATGCGCGGCGGCGTCGATGCCGAGCGCAAGTCCGCTTACGATCGTGATGCCGGCGTCACTGAGCGCGCGCGCGAAAGCTTCCGCATTGGCGATACCTTGCGGCGTCGCGTTGCGGCTGCCAACGACCGCGAGTGCCGGCCGGTTTAATAATTCGCGCCGGCCCTTGATGTAAAGCAAGGGTGGTGGATCGGCAGTTTGCAGCAATAACTGCGGATAGTCCGCGTCAGCAAGAGTGACGATCGCATTCGCGCTGTCGGCGAGCCACGCGCCTGCCTGCTGCGCCGCAACGGCATTTCCTCCCGCGGCGATTTGCGTCGCGAGTTCCGCTTCCACCACGCGCTGGAGCTCGGCACGGCGGGCGGCGAGCACGCGCTCGGGAGAGCCGAACTCAAGCAGCAGCTTGCGCAACGCCGCGTTGCCCAGCCCCGGAATCAGGGTCAGGCGCAGCCAGGGTTCAGACTCGTGACGGTCGGCAGGGATCACTCGGAGTTTGCGGCGGTTCGCCGTCTGAAGCCAGGCACACGCGAAGTGCCGTTTTGGCGCCGCCGGCGCTCAGGGATTGGTCGCGATGTCGAGCACGTTGACCGTTCTGGTCGCGCTCATGATCAGCGCGTAGGAGGCGCTCTCGAAGACGCGGAACACCATCAGCAGGCCATAGCGCTCGGCCGGCACTGGCGGCGATGGCAGGCTGATGTTGTCGTCCTTGTGTTGAAAGCCCGCGGGGCCGACGCGGCCCCAGAGCGGTGAACCGCGGGTCAGGAGCGGCTCGTTCACGTAGTTGGTTTTCGGGTTCTTGGCGTCGTAGATAAAACCGGTGCGGCCCCACAGCGAACTTTCGCGGAACTGGTAGGGGGCCGCATTCAGGTTGCGATAGATCGCCAGCACATGGCCAACTTCGAGCCCGTCACGCGTGCCTTTGCTGAGGGCGACGATGGAACTGTTGCCGACTTCGAACAGCCCGCCGTAGGCCGCGATGATGCGCGCATCGATTTTTTTCGCCGGGGCGTGCGGCAGGTAGCTGTCGAGCATGACCTCCGGCGGGGCCGGCAGCAAGTAATCACCGGCGTAAACCTCCTGCGGCGATTTGAGGATTTCGACGGTGCTCACGTCCCCGTGCCTGGCGACTCTTGCTTCGCCGAGGAACGTCGCCTCGTGACCGAGCGTTTCGTTGGTCTCGGGATCTACCAGGGCTGGACCGGTGCGGAACAAATGCCAGTAATCACCCTGGTCTTTGGTGATGCCCTGGACGTAGGCGATATCTCCGGCGCCAAGCGCAACGTGGCCTTCCTGAGGGCGCACGATACGCGCCGCGGAGGCAAGCTGGTTTTGCGCGATCACCAGCGGCTTGCTTAAAAACGGCTCGATGTCGGCGACCGGTATCGTGGGGACCGGGTCGGGTTCCAGCAGGGATGTCCGCACCGCCGGCGACAGTCGGACGGTTTCCATCTTCAGCAGCCTGAGGCGCAGCTCCCCGGCCGATCGGTCGAGCACGATCACGTCGCCCGGATAAATGCGATGGGGATTGCGGATCTGTTCCTGGTTCATGCGCCACAGTTCGCCCCACTTCCAGGGGCTTTTCAGGTAGCGGCTGGCAATGCTCCACAACGTGTCGCCCTTTACCACGACGTAGCGGTCAGGCGCACCGTCCGCCAGGTCGGCGGGGCCGGCGGCTGGCGCAACCGCAACCCAACAATACAATATAATCAGCGATATAATCGACTTGGTCATCGCGCCCCTCACCTTGGTTGCAAGGCTCGGCCAGGTTTTCTTGCTTGCACCGACCCAATTGTCACATATTAGTTTAAATTTTCCACTTAATCGATTAAATTTGCAAGACTTATGCCCTTACTTCCGATCCTGCAGTACCCTGACCCGAGGCTGCACACAGTGGCGACGCCGATAACCCGCGTCGATGACAAGATTCGACGATTAATCAAGGATATGGCGGATACTATGTATGCGGCCCCGGGGGTTGGGCTCGCGGCGACCCAAGTCGATGTTCACCGGCGCCTGATCATCGTCGACCCTTCGGAAACGCACGACCAGCTCAAGGTATTCATCAACCCTGAAATCATCACCCGCGACGGCGCATCGGACTGCGCTGAGGGTTGTCTTTCAGTCCCGGGGATCTTTGAAAAAGTGCCACGCGCCGAACGCATCCGGGTGCGCGCGCTTGATGCCCACGGCAGGCCGTTCGAGCTTGATGCCGAGGCGCTGCTGGCGGTTTGCATACAGCACGAAATGGATCACCTCGAAGGCAAAGTGTTCGTTGAGTATTTGTCGCGGCTCAAGCAGCAACGCATACTCTCGAAACTCAAAAAACAACAGCGGCGCGTGATGTAGGCATGGCGTCCCGGCAGGCACTAGGGCGCACAGCGGCGCGCAACCCATGAAGCTGATTTTTGCCGGCACACCTGAATTTGCCGCGGTCGCACTGGAGGCGTTGCTCGCTGCCGGCCACTTGATTGCACTCACGCTCACGCAGCCCGATCGGCCCGCGGGCCGCGGCCTGAAGCTGCAGTTGAGCGCGGTCAAGCAACTCGCGCTGGCGCGTGGTTTGCTGCTGGCGCAACCGGCCAGCCTCAAGCAGCCTGCGATCGAGGAGCAATTACGAAAAGTGGGCGCGGATGCGATGGTGGTTGCCGCCTATGGACTGATCCTGCCCCCGGCCATGCTGCGGGTAGCGGCGCGCGGCTGCCTCAACATCCACGCCTCGCTCCTGCCGCGTTGGCGCGGCGCGGCGCCGATCCAGCGTGCGTTGCTCAACGGCGACCGCGAGACCGGCATCACCATCATGCAGATGGACGCCGGTCTGGACACCGGTGCGATCCTGCTGCAGGAGCCAGTCGCGATCAACGACGCGGACACCGCGCAAACGCTGCATGACAGGCTCGCGCCGCTCGGGGCGCGCTGTATTTTGCGCGCGCTCAGCGAGCATCCCGCGCCCCGCTCACAAGATGATAGTGCCGCAACCTACGCCGACAAGATCGCCAAAGCCGAGGCGGTGATAGACTGGTCACGCAGCGCGGTTGATATTTGCCGCCGGATTCGTGCCTTTAACCCCACGCCCGGTGCGGCTTCGACGCTGAACGGGGCTGCGCTCAAGATATGGCGCGCGCAGCCGCTGCTGCATTGCACCGCCGCGCCAGGGACAGTGGAGGGTGTCGGCGCCAGCGGTATCGTGGTCGCCGCCGGCACCGGTGCTGTCAACGTCACGGAGTTGCAGAAAGCTGGCGGCAAGCGACTGGCCGCTCACGCGTTCCTCTCCGGCGCCGCGCTGGCGCCAGGGGCGCACCTCGGGACCTGAAGCTATGCTCGAAATTCAGCAACTTGCCAGCGCGACGGTGGCCGCCGTGGTCGGTGGCCGCAATCTGAACGCGGCGCTTGCGGCCCAGTGGCAGCAACATCCGCAACTTACCTCGCAACAGCGTGGCGCGATCACGGACCTGAGTTACGGCACGTTGCGCTTTGGCGCGCAACTCGAATCCGTACTCGCATTATTGCTGGATAAACCGTTGCGCGACGAGTCATTGCGCTGGCTGCTGCTGGTTGCGTTGTATCAGTTGCAGCACACGCGCGCAGCACCCTATGCCATCGTCGACAATGCGGTGGGCTGCGCCGCGCGCCTCGGTGAGCCGCAGGCCGCCGGTCTTATCAACGCCGTGCTGCGCAATTTTCTGCGCCGGGGCGAAGCGTTGCTTGCCAGGGCGGCGCGCAGCGATGCCGGGCGCTATTCCTACCCGCAGTGGTGGATCGACAGACTGCGCGTGCAGTATCGGCAGCATTTTGCGGCGATGCTCGACGCGGGGAATCTGCATCCGCCGCTTACGCTGCGCGTCAACCGCCGGCGTACCACCCGTGATGAGTATCTCGCGCTGCTCGCGCAACACGGGATTGCAGCCACCGCGGTGGGTGCGGAAGCGGTCACGCTGGTGCGCGCGGTGCCGGTCGATGGCCTACCGGGTTTCGCGACGGGCATGGTATCGGTGCAGGACGCAGCGGCGCAACTTGCGGCACCGCTGCTCGACGTCCAGGACGGCATGCGCGTGCTCGATGCCTGTGCCGCGCCCGGCGGCAAAACCACGCACTTGCTGGAAATCGCCGACCTCGAATTGACAGCACTTGACAGCGACGCCACGCGGCTTGTTCGGGTGCGGCAGAATCTGGAGCGATTGGGGCTGGATGCCAGGCTCGTCGTTGCCGACGTCAACGACACGGCGGCGGAGTGGGACGCGAAGCCGTTCGAGCGCATACTCGCGGACTTGCCATGCAGCGCGTCGGGCGTGGTGCGTCGCCACCCCGACATCAAGTGGTTGCGCCGGTCGAGCGATATCGCGCAGTTCGTTTTGCAGCAACGGCGCCTACTCGGCAGTCTGTGGCGGCGGCTGGCCAGTGGTGGTAAATTGCTGTATACAACGTGTTCGGTTTTCCAGGAGGAGAACTCGCTGCAGGTCGCGGAATTTCTGGCGCACCATCGCGACGCCAGGCTGCTGCCGTTATGCGGTCTGGTAACGGTGGATGGAACACCTGAAGGCCAGCTGCTGCCGGATAACGAGCATGACGGGTTTTTTTACGCGCTGCTGCAAAAAACGTAGCCCGCTGCTGGCGGTCGCGGCGCTGGTGCTGCTGCTTGCAATAGCGTCGGCGGCGCAAGCCGAGGGAATAGACGTCAGCCGCGCCGCGCTGGTGGCGGCGGAAGAAGGCTATTTTCTCGAGGCCGACTTCGGGGTGGCACTCAATCCGACGCTCGAGGACGCGCTCAACAAGGGCGTCCCGCTCTATTTCCTGCTTGAATTCGAAGTCACCCGCGTGCGTTGGTACTGGCTCAACGACAAGATACTCGACACCCAGCAGCAATATCGGCTGTCATACAACGCGCTGACGCGCCAGTATCGGCTCGGCGTTGGTTCCTTGTTTCATAATTTCAGCGCGCTCGCGGAGGCGCTTGATTTTCTGTCGCGGGTACGGCGGCGACAGGTGCTCGAACCCGGTGTGCTGAGCAAGGGCAGCACCTATCTCGCCGGCGTGCGCATGCGGCTGGACGTGTCGCAGTTGCCGAAGCCGTTTCAGTTGAATGCGCTCGCCTCGCGCGACTGGAATTTCGGTTCCGAGTGGCATCGCTGGAGCGTGACGCCGTGAACATCGATATGACCGGCATCCGCCCGGTGCTGCGCCACGGCGCGGTCAATTACCTGCTGATCGTGTGCGCCGTGGTCGGCGCGGTGACGCTGTACCTGCTGGCGACCGCGAGCGCCAATACCACGTTATTCGCACAACAGTATCCGCTGCTGCTGGCCGTCAACGGCGGTCTCGCGGTGTGTCTCACGGTGTTGCTCGGCTACCAACTGTATGCGCTGCGGCAAAAACTCAAGGCCGGAGTGTTCGGCGCCAAGCTGACGCTGCGGCTGGTGTGGCTCTTCGCGCTGGTGGCGATTTTGCCGGGCGCGCTGGTCTACGGCGTGTCGGTACAGTTCGTCGCGAAAAGCATCGAATCATGGTTCGACGTGCGGGTCGAAAAAGCGCTCGAGGGCGGCCTCAATCTGGGCCGCACCACGCTCGATAATCTGCTCAAGGAACTGCTCAAGAAAGCCGACGCCATGACCGGGTCGCTGGCGGTGCGGCCGGCGGCCGAGCACTTCGCCCTGCTCAATATGCTGCGCGAGCAGGCCGGCGTCGAGGAGGCGACGTTGTTTACGCCCCGCGGCAAGATCATCGCTTATGCGGGCGCCGAGCGTACCGGCCTGATGCCCGAACTGCCCGGCGGGGCGCTGTTGCGCCAGTTCAGGCTGCAACAAAGTTACCGCGCGATCGAGGCGATACCCGACAAAGGTCTTTATCTGCGCGTGCTGGTGCCGGTCAATGTCGTGAGCCTGGCGGAGGAAATGCGCGTGCTGCAACTGCTGCAGCGGGTTCCGCAGCAACTCGCGTTCGATGCCGAGACCGTGCAGACCGGGCAGCGCGATTACCAGGAGTTGCTGCTCGCGCGCCAGGGGTTGAAGCGGCTCTATGAAGTGACGCTGACGTTGACGCTGCTGCTCGCGCTGCTCACCGCGCTGTCGCTGGCGTTCGTGCTGAGCGAGCGGCTGTCCGCGCCGCTGTCCTTCCTGGTCGAAGGCACGCGCGCGGTGGCCCAGGGCGACTTCAGCCAGCGCGAGGCGTTTGCTAGCCACGACGAACTTGGCGTGCTGACGCAATCCTTCAACACCATGCGCCAGCAACTCGCCGATACCCGCGCGATGGCTGAGCGCAATCAGGCGCAGCTCGCGGATGCCCACGCCTACCTGCAAAGCATCCTGGCCAATCTGTCCGCCGGCGTGCTGGCGTTCGATGAAGCCCTGCGGTTGCGCTCGTTCAACCATAGCGCCTCGGCCATACTCGATGCCGAGATCGCGCAGCTGGCAGGGATCGAGCTCGAACTCTGGCGCGAGCGCAGCCCGGCCCTCGCAGAACTCGCGGCCGAGGTTGCGGCGGCGTTTCACGGCAGCGCCGGCGCGGCATGGGAAAAACAGCTCGAGCGCACCGGCAAGCACGGCCACCAGATGCTGCTGCTGCGCGGCACGCGGCTGCCCGCTGGCAGCGGCACGGGATACGTCGTCGTGTTCGACGACATCACCCATGTGCTGCAGGCGCAGCGCGATGCGGCGTGGACCGAGGTCGCGCGGCGGCTGGCCCATGAAATCAAAAATCCGCTCACGCCGATTCAGCTCTCGGCGGAGCGTCTGCAGCACAAGCTCGCCCACAAGCTGGGCGCGGCGGAAGCCGAAATGCTGATGCGCTCGACGCAAACCATCGTCAACCAGGTGAGTGCGCTAAAGGACATGGTCGACGCTTTCCGCCAGTATGCGCGCATGCCGGAACCCTCGCGGCGGGAGATCGAGTTCAACGCCCTGTTGCGTGAGATCTTGACACTCTACGAATCGCTTGCGGGAGCGATCCGCGTTGAACTGGCGCCGAATCTGCCGCGCGTCGTCGGTGATCCGGCGCAATTGCGCCAGGTCATACATAACCTGCTGCAGAATGCGCAGGACGCGCTCGCGGACAGCGCGAATCCGAGTATAGTGGTGCGCTCCGAGCCGGCGGCCGGCGGCGTGCGGGTGATTATCACCGACAACGGCAACGGTTTTCCCGAACCACTCATGCAGCGCGCGTTCGAGCCGTATGTAACATCCAAACCGAAGGGCACCGGACTCGGCTTGGTGATCGTGAAGAAAATCATTGAAGAGCACGGGGGGACCGTGGAAATTCAAAACATCGCACCGCACGGTGCGCGGGTGACATTCACGCTGCCGGCGCAGGTTGCGCCTGCGGCTGTCATCCGCACCGCCGCGCGCGCATAGCACAGAGTTCGCGAGATGCAGCAAATTCTGGTTGTTGACGACGAGATCGGGATCCGGGAACTGCTCTCCGAGATACTGCATGACGAAGGCTACCAGGTGCGCCTCGCGGAAAACGCCGGCCAGGCGCGCACGTTGCGCAGCCAGGGGCGCCCGGACCTGGTACTGCTCGACATCTGGATGCCGGATACCGACGGCATCACGCTGCTCAAGGAATGGGCTAGCGCGGGCTTGCTCACCATGCCGGTGGTGATGATGTCCGGCCACGGCACCATCGACACGGCGGTCGAAGCAACGCGCATCGGCGCCTACGATTTTCTCGAAAAGCCGATCGCGCTGCAAAAGCTGCTCGCGACCGTTGGCCGCGCGCTCAGGAGCGGCGAGCAGCAGGCCAAGCCGACATTGATGCTGGCAACGCTGGGCCGCGCCCCGGCCGTGGCCGAACTCAAGCAGCGTCTGGAGCGCATCGCCAATCTGAAGTCACCTCTGCTGCTGGTGGCGGAGCCCGGCAGCAATGTCGAATTGTGTGCGAAATTTGTACACCAGCCGAATGCGCCGTGGGTCGCGCCGGAGCATCTCGGCGCGCTCGCCGAAGCGCCGCTCGACGTGCTGAATCAGGCGCGCGAGGGCACGTTGTTCCTGCGCGAAATCGGCGATCTCAACCGCGTGGAGCAAAAAGGCCTGCTGCTGATCGCCGGCAAGCTCGATAAATACAACACGCGGCTGGTCTGCGCAAGTTCCCGCCCGCTGCCGGAACTGGTGGCGCAGGGCGCGTTCGATGCGCGTCTTTATGGCGTGGTTGCGACGGTGACGGTGCGGGTACCGAGCTTGCGCGAACACCGCGAGGACATCCCAGTGCTTGCCAACCTGTTCCTGCTGCGCAGTGTCGAGGCCAAGGAAGTCGCGCCGCGCAATTTCAGCACGGCCGCGCTCAATGCGCTGCGCAACTATGACTGGCCGGGTAATCTGAGTCAACTCGAGAGCGCCGTACATTCGCTGGCACTCACCGCCTCCGGAGAAGAAATCGGCGTGGCAGATGTCAACCAGGCGCTGTCATTGTTCGGTACTCCGCAGACGCTGGCGCCCGGCCTGCCGCTCGATCTGCCGCTCAGGGAGGCGCGTGATGCCTTCGAGCGCGTCTATTTCGAGCACCACATCGCGCAGGAAAACGGCAACATGAGCCGGGTCGCCGACAGCGTCGGGCTCGAACGCACGCACCTGTATCGGAAGCTGAAACAACTGGGAATCAAGCTCGCCCGCCGTAACGACGAATAGCGCGGCGCGCGGGCGCCATCATGCATCCCCGCAAGCGTCAATCGCGACCCGGCTGACGGGCTAAGCGTAGCCAAAGCCGCTGGTTTCTACGATAATTGCGCCTTCCGCAAGCCGCCAGTTTTCCGCAAGGATCATCGAATGGGTCCCCGCCTCGAACTCTCCAACGCGATCCGCGCGCTCGCGATGGACGCCGTGCAACTAGCCAACTCCGGCCATCCCGGCATGCCGATGGGGATGGCGGAAATCGCCGAAGTGCTGTGGAACCATCACTTGCGCCATAACCCGGCCAACCCGCAGTGGTTCGACCGCGACCGCTTCGTGCTGTCGAACGGCCACGGTTCGATGTTGTTGTATGCGCTGCTGCATCTCACCGGTTACGACTTGCCACTCGCCGAGATCAAGCGCTTCCGCCAGTTGCACTCGAAAACACCCGGCCACCCCGAATACGGCTGTGCGGCGGGTGTCGAGACCACCACCGGCCCGCTTGGGCAGGGCCTGGCCAACGCAGTCGGCCTAGCGCTCGCCGAAAAAATCCTGGCCGCCGAGTTCAATCGCGACGACCTCGATATCGTCAACCATCGTACCTGGGTGTTCGTCGGCGACGGCTGCCTGATGGAAGGGATCTCGCATGAGGCGTGCTCGTTGGCGGGCACGCTGGGCCTGGGCAAGCTGATCGCGATCTACGACGACAACGGCATTTCGATCGATGGCCGGGTTCAAGGCTGGTTCGCCGACGATACGCCCCAGCGTTTTGAAGCCTATGGCTGGCACGTGATACGCGCCGTGGACGGGCATGATTTCAACGCGCTGGAGCAGGCGCTCACTCTTGCCAAGACCCAGAGCGGGCGGCCTACGCTGATTTGCTGCAAGACCGTGATCGGCAAGGGCGCGCCGCACAAGCAAGGCGGCCACGACTGCCACGGTGCCGCGCTCGGCGAAAAGGAAGTTGCAGCAACGCGCGCCAACATCGGCTGGAATTATCCGCCGTTCGAAATCCCGGACGCCGTATATGCCGGCTGGAACGGGCGCGCCAGGGGTACGGCGCTCGAAGCCGCGTGGAACGAGAAGTTCGTCGCATACGAAAAAGCGCACCCGCAACTCGCAGCTGAATTCAACCGTCGCATGACGGGCAAGCGGCCGGCCAACTGGCGTGCGCATTGTGATGCATTCGTCGCCCGAGTGAATCAAGACGCGGCAACGATCGCCACGCGCAAGGCGTCGCAGAACGCGCTCGAAGCGCTGGCGCCGGTATTGCCCGAGTTGGTCGGCGGCTCGGCCGATTTGACCGGCTCCAACCTGACCAACTGGTCGGGTTCGAAGGTGGTCAGTCGGGGGCACGGCGGCAACTATCTGCATTTCGGTGTGCGCGAATTCGGTATGGCGGGTATCACCAACGGCATGGCGTTGCATGGCGGACTGATTCCGTATGCCGGCACGTTCCTGGTGTTTGCCGATTACGCGCGCAACGCGCTGCGGGTCGCAGCGCTGATGAAGATACGCGCGATTTACGTTTTCACGCACGACTCGATCGGGCTGGGCGAGGACGGGCCGACGCACCAACCGGTCGAACACGCGGCGGCGCTGCGCATCATCCCCAACATGGACGTGTGGCGGCCGTGCGACACCGTCGAATCGGCGGGCGCGTGGATTGCGGCGATCGAGCGCAAGGACGGCCCGACCAGTCTGCTGTTCTCGCGCCAGAACCTGCCGTTCCAGCCGCGCACCCCGGAGCAGATCGCGGCGATTGCGCGCGGCGGCTACGTGCTGGCAGAAGCGCAGGGCAAGCCGCAATGCGTGATCATCGCCACCGGCTCGGAAGTGCAGCTCGCGCTCGACGCCCGCCAGGCGCTCGCGGCACAAGGCGTAGCGGCGCGCGTAGTTTCGATGCCGTGTACGGCGGCGTTCGACCGTCAGGACGAAGTGTATCGCGCGTCCGTGCTGCCGGCGGGCGTGGTACGCGTCGCGGTCGAAGCCGGCACCAGCGATTACTGGCGCAAGTACGTGGGGCTCGAAGGGGCGGTGGTCGGCATCGACCGCTTCGGCGAGTCGGCTCCCGCGGGCGATTTGTTCAAGTATTTCGGTTTCACGGTCGACAACGTGGTGAAGACCGTAACACGCGTTCTGTAAAGTATGCAGCGCGTGCTCGATGGCGTTGCTGGCGTGTCCAGGCATGGGTGGCGCGTTTGATATTGATCAAACCGCACCGGGGTAGCGCTTGGCGCAGTTGGCGTTGGCGGTAAAATGGTTGTTTCGAATTTCAAGGAGTTCTTGTCATGACCCTACGCGTTGCTATCAATGGCTACGGCCGCATCGGGCGCAACATTCTGCGCGCGCATTATGAGTCGGGCAAGAAGCACGACCTGCAGATCGTCGCCATCAACGATCTCGGCGATGCCGAGACCAACGCGCATCTGACGCGGTACGATACCGCGCACGGCAGGTTCAACGGCAAGGTCGCGGTCGATGGCGAGTTCATGGTCGTCAATGGCGATCGGATCAAAGTGCTGGCGCAACGCAATCCCGCTGAATTGCCGTGGGGCGCGCTCGGCGTCGACGTGGTGCTCGAATGCACGGGGCTCTTCACCAGCAAGGAAAAAGCCGGGGCTCACCTCAAGGGTGGCGCCAAGAAGGTAATCATCTCGGCGCCCGGCGGCAAGGACATCGATGCGACGGTGGTCTACGGCGTCAATCACCAGAGTCTCAAGGCGAGCCACACCGTGATCTCGAACGCGTCATGCACCACCAACTGCCTCGCGCCGGTGGTCAAGGTGTTGCACGACAAGATCGGTGTCGTGCAGGGCCTGATGACGACGGTGCACGCCTATACCAACGACCAGGTGCTGACCGACGTCTATCACGAAGACTTGCGCCGCGCGCGCTCGGCGACGATGTCGATGATCCCGACCAAGACCGGCGCCGCCGCCGCGGTCGGGCTGGTGTTGCCGGAACTCAACGGCAAGCTCGACGGTTTCGCGGTGCGGGTGCCAACCATCAATGTGTCGTTGGTCGATCTCGTTTTCACGGCGGCGCGCGCGACCAGCGTCGAAGAAGTCAACGCGGTGATGAAAACCGCCGCCGCCGGCGAGTTGAAAGGCGTGCTCGAATACAATCAGGGGCCGCTGGTATCGGTCGATTTCAACCATAACGCGGCTTCGAGTATTTTCGATGCGACCCTGACCAAAGTTACCGGCGGCACGCTGGTCAAGGCTTTGGCGTGGTACGACAATGAATGGGGCTTCTCCAATCGCATGCTCGACGTCACTGTCGCGCTGATGAATGCCAAATAACCGGCTGAGGCGCATCGCCGCGAACGTTCATGTTCCGCCTCGCGCCTAACACCGCAAGCGTCCCCAGATGAACGTAATTAAAATGACCGACCTGAACCTCGCCGGCAAGCGAGTGTTCATCCGCGCCGATCTCAACGTGCCGCAGGACGCGAGCGGCGGGATTACCGACGACACGCGCATTCGCGCTTCGGTGCCGGCGATTCGTTATGCACTCAAGGCCGGCGCGGCGGTGATGGTAACTTCGCACCTCGGACGCCCGACCGAAGGCGAAGTCAAACCGGAAGATTCGCTGGCGCCGATCGCGCAGCGGCTGTCCGAACTACTGGCGATGCCGGTCGCGCTCAAACGCGATTGGGTCAACGCGGTGGACGTCGCGCCGGGAGCGGTGGTGCTGCTCGAAAACTGCCGCTGCAATAAAGGCGAGAAGAAGAACGACGACGCGCTCGCGAGGAAAATGGCTGCGCTTTGCGATGTTTACGTCAACGATGCGTTTGGCACCGCGCACCGCGCCGAGGCCACGACCCACGGCATCGCCAAATTCGCGCCGCTCGCGTGCGCCGGCCCGTTGCTGGCTGCCGAACTCGCTGCGCTCGGCAAAGCGCTGCAGCATCCGCAGCGGCCGCTGACTGCGATAGTCGCCGGTTCCAAGGTTTCGACCAAGCTGACGATCCTGAAATCGCTGGCGGCAAAAGTGGACCAGCTGATCGTCGGTGGCGGCATCGCGAATACTTTCATCCTCGCCGCGGGATACGCGATCGGCAAATCGCTGGCCGAGGCCAATCTGGTGCAACAAGCCCGCGACATCATCGCCGCGGCGAAGGCGCAAGGCGGCGAGGTGCCGATCCCCGTCGACGTGGTGTGCGCCAAGCAGTTTGCAGCCGACGCGGTTGCGACCACCAAAGCGGTAACGGAGGTTGCTCCCGACGATCTGATCCTCGACATCGGTCCGAGGACGGCCGCCGCGCTGGCGGAAATCATCGCGAAGGCCGGCACCATCGTGTGGAACGGGCCGGTCGGCGTATTCGAATACGATCAGTTTGGCGCCGGCACCGCCCGCATCGCGCGCGCGATTGCCGAATCGCCGGCGTTTTCGATCGCCGGCGGCGGCGATACGCTCGCGGCCATCGCCAAGTACGGCATCACCGACAAAATTTCGTATATTTCAACCGGCGGCGGCGCGTTCCTTGAATTTCTCGAGGGTAAAGCGCTGCCGGCGGTCGAAATCCTCGCGCAGCGCGCGCGGCAGGCCTGAGGTTGACAGGCTGCGAGGCCTTTTTTGCCTGAACCTTCGATCCTGATTACTCAAGCCCGGACTTAATGCCCCGCCGCACCAAAATCGTCGCCACACTCGGCCCTGCCTCGAGCGACAAACAGACGCTCGCGCGCATGATCGACGCCGGTCTGGACGTAGTGCGCATGAATTTTTCGCACGGTACCGCCCGCGAACACATCGAGCGGGTCGAATTGGTGCGTGCGCTGGCACGCAAAGCCGGCCGTTCGATCGGGGTGCTGGTCGATCTGCAGGGACCCAAGATACGCATCGGCCGTTTCGTTCATGACCGCATCACGCTCAGCACGGGTGACAAGTTCGTGCTCGACGCCGAGTGCAAGCTCGGCGACGCGGGCCGCGTTGGGCTCGATTACCAGAATCTGCCGAAGGACGTTGCTCCCGGCGACACGCTGCTGCTCGACGACGGACGCATCGTGCTCGGGGTGGTGCAGGTCAAGGGCCCGCGCATTTTCTGCCTGGTCGAGCAAGGCGGCGAACTGTCCAATAACAAGGGCATCAACCGCAAAGGGGGCGGACTGACCGCGCCGGCGCTGACCGCGAAGGACGTGCAGGATATCAAGACCGCCGCGCAACTGAAGGCGGATTTCCTCGCGGTTTCATTCCCCCGCTCCGGCGCCGATATCCGATGGGCGCGCGACCTGATGCTGAAGGCCGGCGGCAGGAGCATGATCTGCGCCAAGATCGAGCGCGCCGAAGCGATACCTGCGCTGGCGGAGATCCTCGAGGCGTCGGACTCGATCATGGTGGCGCGCGGCGATCTCGCGGTTGAAGTCGGTGACGCCGCGGTCCCCGCGTTGCAGAAACGCATGATTCGCATGGCGCGTGACCGCAACAAGCTGGTGATCACGGCAACCCAGATGATGGAGTCGATGATCAACAACCCGATTCCCACGCGCGCCGAGGTGTCCGACGTCGCCAATGCGGTGCTCGACGGCACCGACGCGGTGATGTTGTCGGCTGAAACCGCGACCGGCAAATATCCGGTCGAGACCATTGCGGCAATGGCGCGCGTCTGCCTGGAGGCCGAAAAAGACGAGGCCCTGATTACCGAACGGCGGCGCGACGAGCCGCCGGCGGGTCTCGAAGCGGCGATTGCGCGCGCGACGGTATTCACGGCCAACAGTCTCAATATCAAGGCCATCGCGGCAATGACCCAGAGCGGCAAGACTGTGCTGCTAATGTCGCGAATGAACTCGTCCGTGCCGATCTATGCCCTGTCGTCCGTGGTCGAGACGCGCCGCCGCGTAACCTTGTTCCGGGGCGTCTACCCGGTCAAGTTCAAGGGCGCGCGCAACCCGGAACGCGCATTGCACATGGCGGAAGACGAGCTGCTCAAGCGCCGCGCGGTCAACCATGGCGACTACATTGTCCTGACGATCGGCGAGCCGTTCGGCAAGGCCGGCGGCACCAACACCATGAAAATCGTCAAAGTCGGCGAGCACCGGCGTTCATGAGGTGCGCCGTAAGGCATGAATCAGGCGTAGTCAAGCCACATTCTATGACGGTAAAATGAACGACTTCCAGCAGCCCTGAAGTCCCCACGACCCAAATCAAGCAGGAGATAAACATGTTTGAACGCGAACTCGCCGCGACTGCGGCAGCCATGGTTGCACCGGGCAAAGGCATCCTGGCGATCGACGAATCGGGCGGCACGATCAAGAAACGTTTCGACTCGATCGGCATCGAATCCAAGGTCGAATCCCGCCGCGCCTATCGCGATCTGTTGATCACCGCTGACGGCCTGTCGCAATTTATCAGCGGCATGATCCTGTATGACGAGACCATCCGCCAGGCGACTCAGGCCGGCATCCCGTTCCCGGAGGTACTGAAGAAGAACGGCATACTCGCCGGCATCAAGGTCGATGCGGGCGCCAAGAATCTTGCAGGAGCACCCGGCGAATTGGTGACCGAGGGCCTCGACGGGTTGCGCGAGCGGCTGGCTGAATACAAGAAGCTGGGCGCGAGTTTTGCCAAGTGGCGCGCGGTGATCACGATCGGCAAGGAAATCCCGAGCGCCTATTGCATAGAGGCCAACGCCCATGCGCTCGCGCGCTATGCGGCGCTGTCTCAGGAGGCCGGCATCGTGCCGATCGTCGAGCCCGAGGTGCTGATGGACGGCGAGCACACGCTCGCGCGCAGCCTGGAGGTCACCGAGAATACGTTGCGCGCGGTATTCCAGGCGCTCTCCCAACAGCGGGTGCGGCTGGAGCACACCATCCTCAAGGCCAGCATGGTAATCGCCGCCAAGGGCTGCCCGCAGCAAGCTACGGTGCAGCAGGTCGCGGAGGCCACGCTACTCTGCCTCAAACGCACCGTTCCGGCTGCCCTTCCCGGCATCGTGTTCCTGTCGGGCGGCCAGAGCGACGCGCTCGCAACGGCCCACCTGAATGCAATGAACGCGACCGGCGCGGCGCTGCCGTGGCCACTGTCGTTTTCCTATGGCCGCGCGCTCCAGGCCCCCGCCCTCAAGGCGTGGCAAGGCCAGCCCGGGAACGTGCCGGCGGCGCAAAAAGCCCTGTTTCACCGCTCTAAGATGAACAGCGCCGCCTGTTTTGGCCGCTACCGGCCGGAACAGGAAAAAGAGGCCGCCTGATGGGGACCTTAAGCGGGACCAGAGCAGGCCCCGCGAGCTATGGCGCCATGTAGTAGACTTGCAAGGATACGCGTAGCAACTATACTAGACACCGCGCAAGTTTGCGGGTACAGGCTATGTTGTCGCCCAGCCACGAGGCAATTATCGTGGCCATTGATAGGAGATCACCATGGAACAACCTTCGAATCCGAACATTGTACCGGTAGGCCCGGGCGGGGCGCTGGGTCATCTTGGCCGGATGATCGCGATGATTTTTACCGCGGGTTTCGCGTTTCCCAACACTTTTGTCGAAGGCCTCGATTGCACCGCCCTCCAGAAGGTAACCCAGGGCACGCTCTACGACAAGAAAAACTAACAGTCGGCTTCGACTATCCTTAGGCGCCGGTTCAGGATGAACCGCGCCGCCTGCTTCGGCCGCTGCCGGCCGGAGCTGGAAAAGGGGGTCTGCCGCCTGATTTTGGGGCCGCGGCAGGCTAGTAGCAAGATGCCAAAAAACAGGATATGATGCGCGGCAATCAACGGCGCCCCGGCGAAGTGAGGGTGCGACGAACAAAAGAATTTGCATAATCGTCTGGAGGTGGATTCATGGCATTTCACGACCGTGACCGGAAGGACTTCAACGCCGGGATCATGTACGTTGCGATCGGTGCGTTTTTCGGGGGTTTCGCGACGAACTATCCGATGGGGACGGCAGTCCGGATGGGACCTGCTTATTTCCCGAGCTTACTCGGCATTCTGTTGGCAGCGCTGGGGATGATACTCGTGTTCCGCTCGTTTTTCATGCACGGCGGCGAACTCCCGAGCAAAACCCATTGGCGGCCGCTGATGTTCATCCTCGGCGCCGCATGCCTGTTCGGGTACTTGATTAACATTGCCGGGCTGGTCATCGCGGCCGCAACGATGATGATCGTGGGCTCGTTTGGCGGCTGGGATTTCAAGTGGAAAGAGCAGATTATCAGCGCTATATTCATGACGGCCGCTTGCGTAGGGATCTTCTACTTCGGGCTGGGATTGCCTTTCAAGCTGTTTCCGTGGTCTTGAGCAGCCAACTTTAAGGAGCGATTGCGCCATGGATTTCGCCGCGTTATACCAACACCTGCTGCTCGGCTTCACGGTTGCGCTGTCCGCGCAGAACCTGATTTACTGTTTCATCGGCTGCCTGCTCGGCACGCTGATCGGCGTGCTGCCCGGCATCGGGCCGGTGGCGACGATCGCGATGCTGCTGCCGATCACTTTCAACCTGCCGCCGACGCCGGCGCTGATCATGCTCGCGGGCATTTACTACGGCGCGAGCTACGGCGGTTCGACCACCGCGATTCTGGTCAATTTGCCCGGCGAGTCCTCGTCGGTGGTGACCATGCTGGACGGCTACCAGTTGGGCAGGCAGGGCCGCGCCGGACCCGCTTTGGCGATCGCGGCGATCGGTTCGTTCTTCGCCGGTACCGTCGGCACGCTCCTGATCGCGCTGTTCGGCCCGCCGCTCGCGGAACTCGCGTTCCAGTTCGGCGCCGCCGAATATTTCTCGATGATGGTGCTCGGTCTCATATCCGCGGTGGTGTTGGCGAGCGGCTCGCTGATCAAGGCGATCGGCATGATCCTCGTTGGCCTGCTGTCAGGCCTCGTCGGCACCGACGTCAACTCGGGAATCGCGCGCTACAGCTTCGGCATCTCAGAGTTGTCCGACGGCATCGGCTTCGTTTCGGTGGCGATGGGCATGTTCGGTTTTGGCGAGATCATCAGCAACCTGGGGCTGTCGGGCGAGACTCGCAGTACCGACGTGTCCAAGGTGCACAGCCTGATGCCGACCAAGAACGACATCAGGATGTCGATCGGGCCGATCATCCGCGGCACCGCGATCGGCACCGTGTTCGGTATCCTGCCGGGGGCTCACACGGTGATAGCGGCGTTCTCCTCGTATACGCTCGAGAAAAAACTGGCCAAGGATCCGACGCGCTTCGGCAAAGGCGCAATCGAGGGCGTCGCGGGTCCTGAATCGGCCAACAATGCCGCGGCGCAGACCTGCTTCATTCCGTTGCTGACGCTCGGCATCCCGACCGGTGCGGTGATGGCGCTGATGGTCGGCGCGATGACGATCCAGGGCATCGCGCCCGGACCGCAGGTGATGACGCAGAAGCCCGACCTGTTCTGGGGCATGATCGCGTCGATGTGGTTAGGCAACGGCATGCTGGTGATCCTCAACCTGCCGATGATCGGGATGTGGGTGCAGTTCCTGAAGATACCCTACCGCTTGCTGTTCCCGGGCATCCTGCTGTTCATCGCGATCGGCGCGTTCTCGATCAACAACTCCTCCTTTGAAGTCTACGTGGCGGCGATCTTCGGTTACTTCGGCTATTACGGCATGAAGTGGGGCTGCGAGGCTGCGCCGTTGATATTGGGGTTCGTGTTGGGGCCGCTGATGGAAGAAAACCTGCGCCGCGCCATGCTGATCTCGCGCGGCGACCCGAGCGTGTTCTTCACCCGCCCGATCAGCTTGGGCATGCTGTTGGTAGCCTTTGCGCTGCTGCTCATGGTCATATTGCCGCAGTTCCGGCAGAAGCGCGCGATACTCGAAGAAGCTAACGACTGAGCGGTTCGCGCACAGCAACACTCAAACTTGCCCCGGACGGCCTCCGGGGCAATTTTTTGCCGCGCGCCGCGTAGGGTGGTCCACCGCCTGAGATGCGGCGCCGCTGCCGCAAACGACGGAATCCGAAGGGGTCCACGCAGTGTCATTTGACGATCTGCTGAAGCAATTGCGCGAGCGTACCGAACGCGTGCTCGAGATGGGCGGCGCGGACAAGCTCGCCAGGCGCAAAGCCGAAGGCCACCTCAACGCGCGCGAGCGCATCGACTATCTGATCGACCCCGACAGTTTTATTGAATCCGGCAGGTTTGCCGTTGGCATCCGTCCCGAGGTGCGCCACAAAACTCCGGCCGACGGCAAGGTCGCCGGCTTCGCGCGCATCGCCGGCCGCGAGGTCGCGCTGGTGTCGAACGATTTCACCGTGCTCGGCGCTTCGTCGTCGGTGATCAATATGAAGAAGATCAGGCACGTGAAGCAAGTCGCGAACCAGCGCGGCCTGCCCTTGATTCTTCTCGGCGAATCCAGCGGCGCGCGCATGCCGGACCGCATGGGCGCCGCGGGGCGCGCCATCATTGCCCAGGACCCAACCGAATACCAGCGGCTGCGCGAGACGCCGTGGGCGTCGGCGCTGCTGGGCGCCTGCTACGGGTCATCGACGTGGTACTCAGCAATGTCGGATTTCGTCGTGATGCGCAAAGGCGCGATCATGGCGATCGCGAGCCCGGGCGTTACCTCGATCGCGATCAACAAGCCGATCGAGGCGGAGGAACTTGGCGGCTGGAAGTTACTCACCGGCGTGTCCGGGCTCGCGGATCTCGCGGTCGAGACCGACGAGCAGGCGCTCGATGCGATCAAGCGCTTTCTCTCCTACCTGCCTGGCCACCACCTGGAGCCGCCGCCCGAGCAGCCGGTGCCGCTGGATTCGGACCAGGCCTGTCGCAAAATCTTCGATATCCTGCCGGAATCGCGCAACCAGGTCTATGACGTGCGCAAGATCATCGCCGCGATCGTCGACACCGGCTCCCGCTTCGAGCTCAAAGAGCGCTACGGGAAATCGATCGCGACCGTGCTGGCGCGGCTAGCAGGGAAGAGCGTGGGCTTCATCGCCAGCAACCCACTGTTCAAGGGCGGTGCGCTCGACGCCGACGCGTGCCAGAAAGTGACGAGCTTCATGGTGCTGTGCGACTCGTTCAACGTGCCGCTGGTGTTCCTGGTGGACGTGCCTGGATTCCTGATCGGGGTCGAGGGCGAGATGCGCGGCATGCCCGGCAAGGTCATCAACTGGATGAACGCGTTGTCGCTGGTCACGGTGCCCAAAATCACGGTCATCCTGCGCAAGAGTTATGGGCAGGCCTATATCAATATGGCCGGCGGCCGGGGTGCCGACGAAGTGGCGCTGTGGCCGATGGCGGATCTCGGCTTTATGGATCCGGCGGTAAGCGTCAACGTGCTGCACGGCGTGAAGCAGGAAGACGACCCCGAGCGCTTCAGGCAATTGGTGGCGGAGGTGCACCGCGACACCTCGGCATGGGCGCTGGCCCAACTTTACGAAGCCCAGACCGTGATCGATCCGCGCGACACACGCGACTACCTGATCCGTACCCTGGCGGTACACCGGATGCGCCTGAAAAACGGCGTCGGCGAGCATCGGCTCGCGAACTGGCCCACTAGCTATTAAAAACGGTGATTCGTGACCCGGTGATTCGTAACAGCAGAAGCGAGGTGTAGGGTGCGCCTTGCGCACCGCTTGCCGGATGGTGCGCAAGCGCACCCTACTCCAATCACCAATCGCGAGTCCTGCAGCTATTCCCCGACCTCGAGCCCGGTCATGCGCCAGCCTGTGCCGCTCTTGACGAAACATGCGCGGTGCTCGAGCGGGCTGCGGATCTGCTCTTCCGGCACAAAACCGATGCCGGCCCTGGTCTGGATCCGGACCCACAGCTGTTTGTTTTCCTTTTCGTCATCCGCAACCTCCCAGTCGAGCACTTTGACCAGATCGTGGGACAGCGTTTGCAGCGTTTCCGCTGCAGCCGACGGCTTGGTCTTCATCAGGGCGTCCGCGACGATGATCGCGCCTGACCCCGTCGCAGAAACGTCGTCGGGCCATTTAAAGCGGACGTAGGGCGCGCAGAATTCGTTTGCCCCCTTGTCGCGTTTGACAAAAACCCCACCCAGAAAAAGCAGCTTCGGCAGTTCGACCCACAGCGGACTGTCGGCGGCCTGCGGCTGCCACAGCTTTCTGAATTCGGTGCTGCCGTCATTCCCCAGAGTATTGCGGATTCTGGCGTCGACGATACCCATGACGAATTTCTGATCGTGTTTGGCCAGCGCATCCAGCAAGCGTGTTTTGAAAAGCACCCAGGTGGGGTCACGTACCCCCTCGTCAACCGGCAGTACCTTCACCTCCTGCGCCGCTGCGCCGCTGATTGCTGCCGCCATCCCGGCGGCGACGAGCAGGCGACTCAGCATGACCAGCGCGCCCATCATCAGCGTCCCGCGAATTTGCCCTGCCGCTTTTCAAAGAACGCGGTGAGCGCCTCGGCATGGTCTTCGGTCTTGTGGCACAGCGCCTGATAACTCGAGCACACCTCGAGGTGCTCGGACAACGGTTGCAGTTGCGCGAGCTTGAGCAGCCGTTTGGCATAACGCACCGCGAGCGGCGGCTTGCCGGCAATCTTCTGCGCCAATTCGCGCGCGCGCGGCAACAACGCATCGGGTTCGGTCACTTCCAGCAGTATTCCCAGTTGCCTGGCTTCCTCGGCTTTGACGATGCGGCCGGAAAACGTGAGCTCGGCCGCGCGCTGATAACCGAGCAGCCGTTGCAGAAACCACCCGCCGCCGTCGCCGGCGATGATGCCCAGGTTGACGAAGGTTTCGCCGAAAGAGGCGTTGGTCGAGCCGATGCGCATGTCGCACATGTTGGCGAGATCAAAGCCGGCGCCGATCGCCGGTCCGTTGACCGCGGCGATCACCGGGATCTCGGCTTCCTGCATGGCGAGCGGGATGAGCTGGATGCCGCGTTTGTAGTTCTGCTGCAGTTCGAATGCCGGCGCTTTCGAGCGTTTGCCCATGGTTTTGATGTTGCCGCCTGCCGAGAACGCGCTGCCCTCGCCAGTCAGTATCAGCACCGAAACGTCGGAACTCGCGTTCGCCCACGCCAGTGTCGCGACGATATCGGCAGTAAGCTCGGTGCTTGACAACGCGTTGCGCACGTCATTGCGCTTGAAGGTGAGTTCGGCGACGCGCTCGTTGAGCGTCAGTGCGGAGTCTTTCGTTAACGGTAGTGCGGGCATGGTGGGTTCCTCGATGATGGTTGGCGGCGGTTCCGCCGGCGCAGGCGATAAAGCCGTGTATGTTAAGCGCAAGCCGCCTATTCGACGCGCGCTCCGGAAATCTTGACGGCGTTCGCCCACCTGGCGAGCTCCGACTTGATGTAGGCGTCGAACTGCTCGCGTGTATTACCGACACCGACGAAACCCAGCTCATTCAGGCGCTGCTGCGCCTCGGGGGTCCTCAGGGCCTTGACCGCCTCGCTGTTCATCCGGTCCAGAATGGCTGGCGGCGTTCCCGCCGGGGCAACCAGGCCGGTCCAGGTGTTCATGTCGAAGCCCTTCACCCCCTGCGCGTCGAGCGTCGGCACATCGGGCAGAAAGGGGTTGCGCTTGATCGAAAGCACGCCGATGGCGCGAATCTTGCCAGCCTTCAAGTGAGGCAGAACCAGCGGAGTCGTTTCCGCAAGCATCGATATCTGACCGCCGATCAGATCGGTTAGGCTCGGCACCGCGCCCTTGTACGGGACATGGACGAGCTTGATCCCCATCATCGACGCGAAAAGCGACTGGGCGATATGGTTGGTCGCACCGTTTCCCGTGGATCCGAAACTGATCTCGCCGGGCCGCTGCTTGGCCAGCTTGACAAGTTCGGGCACGCTGGACACGGGAAGCGACGGATTCACACACAACACGAAACCGATCGAAACCATTTGGGTTACCGGCGCAAAGTCCCTGAGGGTGTCATAAGCCAGCTTCGCGTAAAGATGCGGATTGATCGCGAGCGCGCTGCTGCCGCCGGCGAGGAAGGTGTATCCATCCGGTGGGGATTTGGCTGCCAGCTCCGAGCCGATCATCGTTCCCGCCCCCGGACGATTGTCCACCAAGATCTGTTGCCCGAGCGCAGGCGATATTTTTCCGGCAAGCAGGCGGGCGATGATGTCCGCCCCCTGTCCCGGCGGCAACGGGACGATGATACGCACCGGTTTCACCGGCCACTGCTGTGCGGACGCGAACTGGCAAGCGAGAACAAGCGCTCCGATCGCCATGCAAACGGTTTTTGCCACGCCCTGGTAAATCCTCATGATTTTCTCCTGGTTTGATGTCTGATACGAATGCCGCTGCGAACGGCAGCCGCTGTCAACATCGTCGAGAAACTCGCGCAATGCCCGTGCACATTGCCGCGCGTGCTCCACCGTCCGATCCGCGCTGTCGAGGCACTTCGCAACGAACGTCGCGGCAAATCATGAGGTCCCCAGGCGCGCCAAGTCAAGCGCGGGGCGCGCCGCCCTGCGCCCCCGGGCATCACTTGGACCGTGTTCGTGCGGGACGATCAAGAGCCCACTATGACTTCGTGTCGCGGCCCTTGATCATGCGCAGCGGGTTGTATGTTAATACCGTATTACCATGCTGATTGATCACTTTGTTCAGCGTGCGAACGAGACCATTGTCACCCTTGGACGTGCGCCGGGTTTCGATGACTTCGCCCTCGACGTGCAGGGTGTCGTTCACGAACGCCGGACCCTTGACGTCAATGGTGGCGTTGAAAAAAGCCAGCCCAGTGCCTTGCATGATCGGCACCACCAAACCTTCGCTGATGCCGTAGACCAGCATGGCAGGCACGATGCGTCCCTTGATCAGGGAGCCTGTCTTCAGATACTCTGTATCCGTAAAAAGAATTTCGTTGAAGCCGGTGACATTGATAAAGCCGACCAAATCCGCTTCGGTAATGGTGCGGCCAAAAGTGTGGAACTTGTAGCCGAGTGGGAATTCTTCCCAGTAGAGGCCGTGGCCGACCGGCTTGGCATCAGCAATCATTGATTACTCCTGGACTTTAAATAAGTTGCAATAAGCGACGGGGAGGATAACATGCGAAATAATACGACGGGAAATGTTCACGACATGCGAGTGTCTGAAAACTGATTTTTGGAGCTGCCGTTACAATGACAGAACAGGGCAGGAAATCGATGGCATTCGAGGAAATGTTGAATGAACTGGAGCGCCGGCGTTCGAAGGCGCTCGCGATGGGGGGGGCGGACAAACTCGCCAAACGGCGCGAGATGGGCATGCTCAACGCGCGCGAGCGCCTCTACTATGTCCTGGACCCGGGGAGCTTCAGCGAGTCTGGACTTTTTGCGGTGTCGATTCGGCCCGAGATGCGCGAGCGCACGCCGGCCGACGGAAAGCTCGCCGGCTTCGGCCGGATCGACGGCCGCGATGTCGCGATCGTGGCCAACGATTTCACGGTCCTCGGCGCGTCGTCTTCCACCGTCAACATGAAGAAGATCAAGCACGTCAAACAGGTAGCGAACAAGCGCGGACTGCCGCTGATCTTTCTTGGCGAATCGTCGGGATCGCGCATGCCGGATCGCATGGGCGCGAGCGGACGCGCAACCATAGCGCAGGATCCCACTGAGTACCAGCGGTTCCGGGAAAGCCCGTGGGTGTCGGCGCTGCTCGGCAGTTGCTACGGATCGTCCGCCTGGTACGCGGCCATGTCGGACTTCGTCGTGATGCGCAAGGGATCGACGATGGCGATGGCAAGCGCGCGCGTAACCGCGGTCGCGATCGGGCGCCCGATCGAGCCGGAGGAACTCGGGGGCTGGCGCGTGCATGCGGAAAAGAGCGGGATGGTGGACCTGGCCGTCGACACGGACCAGCAAGCCCTCGATGCCGTCAGACGTTTTCTTTCCTACCTCCCCTCGCATCGCGACGCACTGCCGCCGCAGGAGCCGGTGCCCGCCGGCTCGGACGAAGGATGCAGCAGGATCCTGGAGATCGTGCCCGAGTCCAGAGCCAAGGTCTACGATGTACGCAAAGTCATCGCCGCCATCGTTGATCTCGGCACCCAGTTCGAAATCAAGAGCCGCTTCGGCCGCTCCGTCGTCACTTCGCTCGCACGGTTAGACGGCAAAACCGTGGGCATCATTGCCAACAACCCTCTGCACAAGGGCGGCGCGCTGGATGCCGATGCATGCAACAAGGTGACCAGCTTCATGGTCCTGTGCGATTCATTCAACGTGCCATTGATCTTTCTCGTGGACGTGCCGGGCTTCCTCATCGGCCCCGAGGGCGAGGTGCGCGGCGCGGCCGCGAAAGTCATCAACTGGATGAACGCGATGACCCAGGTGACCGTGCCCAAGCTCGCGATCATCATGCGCAAGAGCTATGGGCAAGCGTATCTAAACATGGCTGGCGGTCGCAACGCAGACGAGGTGGCCATATGGCCGACCGCGGATCTCGGATTCATGGACCCGCAGGTTGGCGCGCATGTGCTAGATGCCGGCAAGCACAAGGATACGCAGCGGCGCGATGAAACGATAGACCGCATCAGCCAGGATACGAGCGCATGGGAACTGGCGGAATTGTACGAGGCGCAGACGGTGCTCGATCCGCGGGATACGCGTCAATACCTGATCCGTACGCTCGAAGTGCACCGCCAGCGGCTTAACGGGGGCCTGAGCGAACACCGGCTGAGCAATTGGCCGACGGGCTTTTGATCCATCGCGGCCGGAGCGCGTTAGCCTGCGGCGAATCAAATCGCGCGTGGCAAGAACGCCAGCAGGGACCCCGGCCGCACGAGGGCGTCCGAAAACTTTATCCAGCAAGGAGGAGAGCATGCACGATCGGATACTCCGGCGCACTGCACGATGGTTCCTCAGCCGCGGGACGTGGCGCGAGCATTGGCGCCATGCGATTGTCGTTGCGGCAGCGGTCCTGACGGTAGCCGTGGTGAATCCGAGCGCCGCGCAAACGAAAGCGGACTATCCCACCAAGCCGGTCCGCTACCTGATCCCGTTCGCGGTCGGCGGCACCAACGACGTCGTGGGGCGCATTGTCGCGCAGAAGCTGTCCGAACGCTTCGGCCAACAGGTAGTAGTGGACAATCGCGGCGGCGCCGGAGGCACGCTTGCCGCCACGGTGGTCGCGCACGCGGCGCCGGACGGATATACGATCCTGCAAGGCAATCCTGGCCCGAACACCATCGCCGCAAGCCTTTCCCGCAATCTCGGTTACGATCCGGTCAAGGACTTTGCCCCGGTCACGCTGGTATCCGTAGCGCCGCTGGTGCTCGTGGTGCATCCTTCGCTGCCGGCCAGAAACGTAAAGGAGTTCATAGCGCTTGCGAAATCGAAACCGGGACGATTCAATTACGCTACGTCGAGTCAGGGATCCATCAACCACCTCGCGATGGAACTGCTCCAGGAGGCAGCCGGTATCGAGGTATTGCATGTTCCATACAAGGGAACCGGCGCGGCAATGACGGATTTGCTCGCGGGCCAGATCCAGATGACTTTGGCCGGGATTCCGCCGGTGCAGGAGTTTCTAAACACGGGCCGGCTGCGCGCATTGGCGGTGAGTGGCGCCAAGCGCGCCGAGCTGCTGCCGGATACGCCGTCCTTCGTGGAGCTCGGTTATCGGGATGTCGAAGCCTATACCTGGACCGGCTTGTTGCTGCCCCGCCAGACTTCGACAAGCATTGTCACCCGCTGGCACAACGAGACCGTGAACGTGTTGCGGGAGCCGGCAGCGAAAGAGCGATTTCGGGCGCTCGGCGTAGAGCCGGTGGGCAACACCCCCGCGGAATTCGCCGCTTTCCTGAAGGCCGAGACCACGAAGTGGGCGCGGGCGGTGAAAAAGGCAGGCATAAATCTGAATTGAACGCCGCCGGAATGTCTACCGAGCCTCTTGCCGGGGAAACCTCGTTGCCGATCCTCGAGCGCTTCGCGCCGCTATTCAGTCCGCGCTCGATTGCCGTAGTGGGAGCCTCCGCCAGTGCGACTGCCGCCGGCAATGCTTTTATTCGCCTCGAATTGGAGTTCGGCTTCACGGGCAACATCTATCCGATCCATCCGAGCGCTCAGGTGATCGGCGGCCTGCGCGCCTACCCGTCGATAGCCGACGTGCCCGAGCGGATCGACTATGCTTTTGTGGCGGTCGCGGCCCATCAGGTAATACCGGTCATTGCGTCGATGGCGGGCCGCGTGCGTTTTGCTCAGGTGATTTCGAGCGGCTTCGGCGAGGTTGCGGGTGGCGCGGAGCGGGAACAAGCGCTGCTCGCCGCGGCCCGGCGCGGCAACGTGCGTCTGATCGGGCCGAATTGCCTGGGGACTTATTCGCCGCGCGGCCGCGTGACGTTTACCGAACGTTTGCCGCAGGAACCCGGCCGCATCGGCATCGTCTCTCAGAGCGGCGGGTTATCGGTCGACATCGTCCTGCGCGGGAAATCGCGCGGGCTGCGCTTTCGCGGGCTGGTCAGTATCGGCAACGGTGTCGATCTGGCAACAGCGGAGTTGCTTGAATACTATCTGGCCGACCCCGAAACCGAGGTCATTGGATTGTATCTGGAGAGCGCGCGCGACGGCCGCAGGCTATTTGACATCCTGCGCCAGGCGCGCACCGCCAAGCCGGTAGTGATTCTCAGGGGCGGGCGCACACGGCAGGGCACGCTGGCCGCTCGCTCGCACACCGGTGCTCTGGCTGCCGATCAGCGGGTATGGGCGGCATTCGCGAAGCAGACCGGCTGCATTTTCACCCAGACGCTCGATCAGTTCATCGACGTGCTGCTCGCTTTCCAGATGCTGGCGCCGCGAGTTGCGCGCCCCACCAGTCGCATCGTGCTGTTCGGCAACGGCGGCGGTACCAGCGTGCTTGCCGCTGATTGCTTTGCCGAGGCGGGGCTCGATGTGTCCCCCTTCGAGCCAGAGCTACAGGCGACGCTCGCGGCACTGCGACTGCCCGCGGGCTCGAGCGTCGCCAATCCGATCGATATGCCCGGCAGTGCGCTCGAGAAGGAGGGAGGACGCATTGCCGAGCGTGTTCTCGAGGCCGTGTTCGCCGAAGCGAAGCTGGATGCGTTGGTGATGCATCTGAACGTGACGGCGATCCTCAATCGCGGTCATGCTGACCTGCTCGGCAATCTTATCAATGCGGTGCAGCGGGTGCAGTCGAGATATCCGGGACGCGCTCACGTCATGTTGTCGCTGCGTTCCGACGGGGAGCCGGCGGTCGAGGAAGAAAAGCGGGCTTACCGCCAGCAGCTTCTGTCCGCGGGAATCCCGGTCTTCGATGAGATGCTCCAGAGCGCGCAGGCGCTCGCGGCCGTGTGTGCGTTCGAGCGTTTTAGCCACCGGCGCGGCGCGTCAGCAATGGACCCTGTCGGTTAAGCTGCTTGGTCACACGACTTCCAGCGCGCGGTCGTGCGGGGGGGTCTTGCCGCAGCAGACCCGCCTCGCGCACCCGCGTCACTGGCCTCGATCGCCGCTGTCCCTCCCGCGAAGCCGTAACCCACGACGATGACGTCATACGCTTCGCCGAACGAATCGGCACGGGAGGAACGCGGTTCAGCGGCGTGTAAGGATAGGCCGTGCCGCTTATGGGCAAAGACTTGCGGTTCGCAATCGGGAATCTGCTATTTCGCCAGCCCGAGATCGGTCAGGACAGCGGTAATCTTGGCTGTCTCCTCCTCGAGAAATTTTCGGCTCTCGCGGCTCTTAATGAAATTGTGAGTCAGATAATTCTTTTCCAGGCCTTTTTTCCATTCTTCAGTGGCGACCACGTTGGCCAATGCTTCTTCCCAAAATGCGACCTGGGCTGCGGACAAACCGCGAGGCCCGATCACGCCGCGCCAATTATTGAACACCGCGTTGACGCCCTGTTCCTTCCAGGTGGGAATGCCGGCGAGTTCGCCGCGCAACCGCTCCGGTGAGCTGATTGCAATCACGCGTATGCGGCCGGTCTTGAGGTGCGGTAATACGTTCAGCGCCGTTGCCGCCACGACGTCGACGTGGCCGCCCAGGAGCGCCGTCATGGACATCGCTGACGAATCGAAAATCACAATCTTCATCGATTTAATATCGACGCCGCCGGCCGCGCGCATGGCCAGTCCGGTCGCGAGATGATTCTGATTTCCGCGCGCAGCCGCCAATGCGATGCTCAGCGACGCGGGATCGCGACGCAGGCGTTCGATCAGGTCCTTCGCGTCCTTGATGGGGGACTCGGCGAGAACGGCATGCACGACATAGTCCGTGAACAATTGCGCGATCGGCGTCACATCCGCGTAGGTCAGCGGGTTCGCGCCGGTGATTGAATTCGTTACCAGCGATAACGCGGTCGGCGCAATGTAATGTCCATCGCCCGGATGGCTGTTCATATAAATCCAGGCGACGGCGTAACCGGCGCCCGGCCGGTTGGAGACCGTCACGGAACTCTGTACCAGCTTCCTCTCCAGCAGGATGCGCTGCATCATTCGTCCGGTCGCGTCGGCTGCTGCGCCGGGCCCTGCCCCGACGATGATTTCGACGTTTTTGTCGGGTTTCCAGGAGGGTTGGGCAAAGCCCACAGCCGGAAAAGCGATCAGGATTAATGTCGCAACAAAGCATGCGACTGAGTGGGATCGTTTCAGCATAGCTCCTCCGGGGTTGGGCATACGCGCCTCAGGGCCGCACTCCGTACCGCGGCTTTATCCCGAGGCTGGTTGCAAGCCGTGATTGTGCCGCTTCCAGAAATGCAGCCAGATAAGGCCGGGTTTCGCGCGGATCGATCACATCCTCGACTGCAAAGGCTTCCGCCGAGCGGAACGGCGAGGCTAGCTGTAGCAACTCGCTTTCGATTTCGTGCAGTCGGGCGGCAGGATCTTCAGATGATTCAATTTCCCGCTTATAAGCGGCCGCGGCCCCCCCCTCGATCGGAAGCGATCCCCACTCTGCGGAGGGCCACGCTATCTTGAAATCCAGTCCGTCGCGATCCCGGGTGGCCATGCCGGCCATTCCGTAGCACCTTCTGATGACTAACGTAATGATCGGCACAGTGGCCTGCATGCCGGCAACCGCGCAGCGCATCCCCTCGCGCAAAATCGAATCCGCTTCGGCAGTCGCGCCGATCTCGATGCCGGGCACATCCACCAGAAAGACGAGCGGTATATGAAACGTATCGCAGAGATCGATGAACCGGGTCTGCTTGCGTGAGGCCTTGACGTCCAGCAAGCTGCCGTGCATCGGATTGTTCGCTACGATGCCGATCACCCTGCCGCCCAACCGCGCCAGGGACGTTATCACGCCGCGCCCGAAGGTCGGTCCGATCTCGAACACCGAACCGCGATCCACGATCAGATCTATCAGTTTGCGCATATTGAAGGCGCGCCGGCGTTCTCGCGGAACGATAGACAGTAGCTGTTCTTCGCGCCGGTCGACTGGATCATCGGTAGAGCCGGCGGGCGGCAATTCCCACACGTTCTGCGGCATGTAGCTTAAAAACCGGCGGATCATTTCCAGGCAGGCGGCCTCCGTATCGGCCGCGTTGTCTATCGTGCCTGCGGTATCAACCGCTATCTTTGCGCCTCCCAGCTCTTCGCGATGAATCTTTTTGCCCAGGGCTCGCTCGACCACTGGCGGGCCTGCTGCAAAAATCTGGCTGGTATGACGCACCATCACTGACCAATGCGACAGCACTGCCCGTGCCGCAGGTCCACCCGCAGCGGTGCCCATCACCGCACAGACGACCGGCACGCGCGCCAGTAAGTCGATGGAACGTTCGAAGCCCTTCAAACCTGAACCGGGGAAGGCGGTATAGCCGCGATTTCTCACGCCGGCCACACTGCCTCCAGCACCGTCGATCAGATTTACCAGCGGTATGCGATATTCGAATGCCAGATCCTCGATGAATCCGCCCCGCCCGCCTTTACGCCGTTCGCTCCCTGTCGCGGCCCCGCCGCGCACAGTGAAATCTTCACCGCCGATGGCCACCGGCCGGTCGTTGATACGAGCAAGACCCATGACGTACGCGGAAGGCGTGACCTTTTCAACCTTGCCGTCTACGTATTTTCCCTGTCCCGCCAGTTTTCCGATTTCGCGGAACGACTTGTCGTCAATGAGCGCATCGATGCGTTCGCGCACCGTGAGTCGCCCCATCTTGTGATGCCGTTCCACCGCGGCCGCCCCACCGAGCTGCTCCGCCCACTTCTGGCGTTGCGCGATTTCGTCTGCTTCGGGCTTCCAGGTACCTTCAATCGCCACTGGCGATCTCCTGCGGTGTTTTTTTAGTTGTGGATGGGCTTGCCTCATCGAATCCGATGATCCCGGCCGCATGCAAAACGTCGATCTCGTTCTCGTCCAGACCGGCGACTTCACGCAATACCCGACGCGTGTCCTGCCCGATACGGCGGCCGCTATGACGCACTTTCCCCGGGGACCGGCTGAGTCTTGGTACGGGAACCGCCACCGCTACATGACCGAGATCGTCGTCGGGAATATCGATGATGGCGCCGCGTGCCTTGTAGTGCGGATCCCTGAAAATATCGGCCATCGTGAAAATCCGCGTGGCCGGCACTTCAGCGCTCTGCAGGCTGGCCTCTAGCTGCTCCGCGGTATGAGAACCTGTCCATTCATTGACGATATTGTCCAATTCCCCGCGATTATTCCCCCGCGCGATCGCGGATTTGAATCGTTCATCGGCGACGAGGTCGCTGCGGCCCATGGTGTGCATGAGCCGTTTGAATACCGCGCTCCCATTAGCCGCGATATGTATCCACTGTCCGTCCGCGGAATGATACAGGTTGTTGGGCGCGCTGCCGGTGCCGGCGCCCATGCGGTTCGGAATGATGCCCAGTTTCTGATAGCCGGCAATATGCTGCTCCATGAGGCTGAAAGCCGATTCGTAGAGGGCCGCGTCTACACATTGGCCTTCCCCGGTCTTTGCGAGGTGGGTCAATGCCAGCAACGCGCCCGAAAAAGCGTACAGGCCCGTAACGTAATCGGTCAGCGACACCGCGACGCGTGCCGGAGGACGATCCGGGTCGCCGGTCAGGTGCCGCAGTCCGCCTACCGCCTCGCAAATTATCCCGTAACCCGGGCGTTTGCTATACGGGCCGGTCTGGCCATATCCGCTGATGCGGACCATGATGATGCGCGGGTTCAGAGCGCGGAGGTCATCATAACCCAATCGCCACTTTTCCAGCGTGCCGGGTTTGAAATTTTCAATCACGAAATCGGCTCGGGCCGCGATTTTTCGAGCGACATCCTGCCCTTCATGCGTGCGCAAGTCGACCGCGATTAGCGACTTATTGCGGAAAATGCTCGACGCGTAAAGCGATTTGCCTTGATAGTGTGACCCGATGGAACGGATGACATCGCCCTCCATCGGTTCGACTTTGATGACCTCTGCTCCGAAATCGGCGAACAGCCGGCCACAGAAGGGGCCCGCAACCGTCGACCCCAGTTCCAGTACGCGATAGCCTTTCAAAGGTCCTTCAGCTGAACTCACTCCGTCTCCTCGGTGTTCCTGAGAAATAGGAAAATCAATTCGCCCGTTGCCGGCGGCCTGTGACTATGCAACGCTGCAGTGATGAGACGGTCTGCTACTTGCGGATTCATTCGAGCGGTATATGTGCGCTTTGCACGACCTTGCGCCACTTGCCGATTTCGTTCTTGATATACGCGGCGAATTGCTCAGGCGTGGCGCTGGTTGCGTCCGCTCCCGCTTTGAAATACTGCTCTTTCACTTTGGGCGACGAAACCGCTTTCGCAATCGCCTGATGAAGCGCGCTGACAATATCCCGTCCTGTTGCAGCGGGCAGCAGCACGCCGTACCACTGAGATACTTCGTAGCCGGGCAGGAACTCGCCGATCGCGGGTATGTCGGGCGCGGCATTGGCTCGCTTGGCCGATGTGACACCCAGCATGCGCACTCTTCCGGCTTTCACCAATGTCATCGCCGTCGGAAGGCTGGCAAATGCGAGTGACACCTCGCCGCCCAACAGCGCGGTCATTTGCGGACTGCCGCCTTTATAAGCGACATGCACCAAATCGACATGCGCAAGGCTCTTGAACAACTCGCCTGACAGATGAGGGCCGCCCAGCGTTCCGGTTGAAGCGAAATCGAGGTGGCCTGGACGAGATCTGGCGAGCGCTATCAAGTCCTTCACCGACTTGACGGGCAGCGAAGGATGGACGACCAGCGCATACGCAGAGGAAGCCACGAGGCTGACCGGCGTAAAGTCCTTCACGCCGTCATAAGGCAGGTTGGAGTACGCGGCAGGAATGATCGCGTTCGGCCCCACATTGCCCAATAACAACGTGTAGCCGTCCGGTGGCGCTTTCGCTGCGAGCTCCGTGCCTATCCTTCCACTCGCGCCGGGACGATTGTCGATGATGAATTGCTGCCCCATGCTTTCGGACAATGCCTGGCAGATGATTCTCGCCGCCGTATCGGCGCCGCCGCCCGGAGGATAAGGCACGATCATACGTGCGGGCTTGGTGGGATATACAACGGCAGCGACCGTCACCATGGATGCCGCGCTCGTGAGCATGGCGCAGCATGCAATCAGTAATCTGGGGGCTGATCTCATTTCGCTCGACTCGTGCGCTAACGGCTTTTCCATTGCGGCTTGCGCTTTTCCTTGAAGGCCAGTACGCCTTCCTTAGAATCTTCGGAAAGCAGCACGCGGTTCGCGACGTCCCGCGCGAGGTAGGCGCGCGTTTCGAAAGAGATCTCCTGGCCGCGACGCCCGGCTTCCTTGATGGCATGCACCGCGAGCGGGGCGTTTTCCAGGATCTCGCGCGCCCAACGCTCCGCGGTCGACATCAACGCCCCATGCGGCACCACTTCGTTCGCGATTCCCAGCCGCAGGCATTCCTGAGCGGGAATCGCCTTGCCCCGCATCAGATAACCCATGGCCTGGTTCCAGGGAATCGCATGAGGCAGCAGCGTGGGCCCGCTCACCGAAGAAATGCCCCGTTTAACTTGCGGCCATCCCAGTGACGCGCGCTCGGACATGATCAATATGTCGGCATTCAGCGCAAACCCGCCTCCCTGCGCGAGACACGGACCGTTGATGGCGAGGATGATGGGCTTATAGATGTTGCGCTGGAAGATATAAAGCTCGTCGTTCGACATGACGCTGCCGTCTTCGTCCTCGGGAGCGGCTTTCTCGAACAAGTCTTTTCCCGAGCAGAATACGTCTCCCTCGCCCGTCAGGATCGCGACCCAGATGTCAGACTCGAACTTCACGCGCGTGTAGGCCGTCTGCAGTTCCTTCCTCATGGAGCGGTTGAGAGCGTTCTTCGCTTTGGGGCGGGCAAGCGTGATGTACGCGACGTGATCTCGCATTTCGAAACGAATGGATTCAAACATCGGATTGCACCTCGCTCACGAACACCGGTTTAGGGATTGGACCTCATTCCGCGCGCAGGCCCGCCACCTTCACCACGCGGGCCCACTTTTCGATCTCTGCTTTGATGGTTGCCCCGAATTCTTCCGGCGTGCCGGGCGCGGGTTCGACTCCTCCCACCGTCAATCGCTGCTTCACTTCAGGAAGCGCAAGCACCGCTGCGGCCTCGTGGTTCAGCAGCATGATGATGGGACGCGGCGTTTTTTTCGGCGCCAGCAATCCGAACCAGCCGGTCACGTCGTAGCCCGCAACGCCGGATTCCGCGATCGTGGGAATGCCCGGTTCGGCGGCGGCCCGCTTTGCGCTCGTCACTGCAAGGGCGCGCAGCTTGCCCGCTTTCACTTGTGCCAAGGCGGCCGGCATCGTCGAAAAATAAGCCTGCACCTCTCCAGCGAGCAGTGCAGAGATCGACGGACCGCCCCCTTTATACGGAATATGCGGCATATCGATACCGGTGCTTGCCTTGAACAGCTCTCCGGCAAGATGTCCCAATGAGCCCACTCCCGGAGCAGCGTAATTCAGGGCCTTCCCGCCCTTGGCAAGCGCAATGAACTCTCGCACTGATTTGGCGGGCACTTGGGGATTGACGACCAGCACGAGCGGCGTTTTCGCGACCATGCTGATCGGCTCGAAGTCACGCACGGGATCAAACCCAAGATGGGAATAGAGGCTGGGAAAGATGGAGAAATTGACGAATACCAGCAGCAAGGTATACCCATCTGCCGGCGCCTTCGCCGCGATGTCGGTGCCCACTGTCCCGCCCGCGCCGCCGCGGTTGTCGATCACCAATGGCTGCTTGAGTCTCTCATATAACGGCGGCCCGATCACGCGGGCGACAAAATCAGTGCCACCGCCTGGCGCTGAGGGCACGACCACTCTTATCGCTCGAGCGGGATAATTTTGAGCAAGCGCCGTTGCGGCCGCACAGCCCAGCGCGAGCAATGCCAGCGTCCGTATGCCCGTCATTTCAGTCATGATTTTCTCAACGCTGTCCTCTTAGGCTGCGGCGGCGGTGCATTGCGCGCCGGTCTGGAAGCTCTCAAGAGCTTCCTCGTTCATGCTCAACCAATCCTGCAATACTTCGCGCGTGTGCTGACCGAGCAGCGGCGGCGATCGCATGCGCTTCGGCGTTTCCGACATGATCCACGGCGGGCCGACGACTCTGATCTTTCCCGCGGATGGATGATTCAGCTCGTGTATCAAGCCGCGGTGGGCGATCTGAGGATCGTCGAGCGCCTGGGCATAGTCGTTGACGATCGCATACGGAATGCGATACTCCTCGAGGCGGCCGGTCCAGAATTTTGCGTCGTGCTCCAGAAACCGGTGCGCAACCCGGTCATTCGTTTCGCGCCGGTTTTGAACGCGCAGCGGCATGGTGCAAAACCGCGGATCATCGATCCACTCCTCGTGACCCAGAGCACAACAGAAAGGGCGCCACTGGTCCTGATGCTGGACCATCACTGCGATATACAAATCATCCGCGGTCCGATACGTGTTCGCCGGTACTCTCAAAGGGTTTTCGTTTCCCAAGCGGCCCGGCGCGATGCCCGCCTGCAACGTCTCGCCCATGCGCGTGCCGAGCGTCGCGAGCAGTGCATCCTGCATGCTGAGATCGATGTATTGTCCGTCGCCTTCATCCGTGACCAAGCGCAAGGCATTCACAATCGCGTAAGCAGAGAACATTCCCGCGATAACGTCGGCGAGCGGCGCGCCCACCATCGTCGGCTCACCGTCCGGAAAGCCCGTGACGCTCATCACTCCCGCGACGGCCTGGATGATGGGATCGAGCGCGAGGCGATTGCGATAAGGACCGGTTTGCCCGAACCCCGAGAGCGAGCAATAGATCAGACGCGGATTCAGCTTTCGCGCCACTTCCCAGCCGATGCCCAGTCGATCGACGGTACCGGGTGAAAAGTTCTCTACCATCACATCGGCGCGCGCGAGCAAGCGCAGCGCAATTTCCTGTTGCGCCTTGTCCTTGAGATCCAACGCAACGCTTTTTTTTGAGCGATTTAAAGCGTTGAAATAATCCTGGTGATTTTCCCGACCTTGGTACGGCACGGTGCGGCGCAAGTCATCACCCTGTCCGGGCCGCTCGATTTTGACGACATCAGCCCCCATGTCGGCGAGCATCATGGTGCAATACGGTCCGGCAACGACCTGCGTTAGATCGAGGACGCGAACGCCGGACAACGGCAGCGTGGAACGCGCGTCGCTCATTTCGCGATGCCCTTGTCGCTCCCATGAGGCACCACGCCGCTCGCCGTGCCGGCGACGACCTTATCGCCCTTTTGATTTTCGATCCACACATCGCAATGCAGACGCACGCTGTCCCGGCCCTCTTCGCGGCGGGTGACGGTTCCCTTGGCAACACAGAAATCGGTCACGAAAACCGGGCGCCGAAAAACGATCTCGCAGCGTCCTCCTTCCACCCAGCCTTTTTCAAAACACATTCTCAGTTGCTGAAACAGGAGCGCCGCCACCTGCGGCCCGATCGCGACCGGCGCCGGCAATCCCTCCCGGCGCGCCGCTTCCAGATCGGTGTGGATCGTCTTCTCGTCGCCTCGCTTGAAATGCTCCGCGCGGAACTGACGAGCGACCGGCGGAAGCTCGTGGCCGACCGGCGTGCTCGCGGTGAGTATCGCCATATTTTTCCTAGATCTTTTCAGACTTGATACCGGAGTCCAAACCGACGCCGGCCCGCGGTGCGGTGCGGTCCACGAAATCGAGCACGTGCGTTCGTCGGGTACGAAAGACAACGTTGTTGTCCGGGTCCACGGCTTGCACCTGGTACACCACGAACTCGCGATTGTTTTTCACGTACTTCTCTGCGAGGGTGCCGGAAACGTTGAGCGTTATTCCCGCTTTGATCGGGCGCACATTCTCGATCTCCCATTTGTAGAAGAGACCCCGCACGTTGTAGCGGCGAGAAAATAGCCAGCGCGGCGGCCGGTAACTGATTTGTGGCGGCGCGATGCGGCCGCCCCAGGGAGAATCAACGCTGAACCAGGCGTGGTAGTCGAGATCGAGCTCGCACTGCTGGTCGATCATCGCCTCGGTGGGCGTCCATTCCATGCTGCCCAGCAGTTGCCCGACTTCGATCTCGTCAAACGTTGCACGCTTGCCTGCTTCGTCTTCTGCAATGCGGTGAGGCGTATCAGCCATTGCCCTCTTTCTTGAATTGCGGCCCCGGCAATCACCGTAGCCCTGGCGCTGGATCCCGGTGTATGATGCGGTGCGGGGATACATTCGACTCATTCGAATGTTTACGATAACGTAAGCGGCGCGAGCAAGTCAAGAAAAGCGTGACCGCGGTTATCAGGATGTCGATTCGCTACAGACGAACAGAGCGCCATGCCCAACCGTCCACTCTATAAGAAGGTCAAGGAGCAGCTAACCGCAAGCCTGTTGCAGCGAGAATGGCCGCCGGGGGCGATGTTGCCGAGCGAGCCCCAGCTCGCGCAACGCTACCACGTCGGCATATCGACGGTCCGCGCGGCCATCAAAGAGCTGACGGGCGCCAATGTGCTCGTCCGCACGCAAGGCAAAGGCACGTTCGTCTCGCGCTTCGAGAATCGTCCCGGCATCCATCGATTCTTCAATCTCGTAAGGCACAGCGGCAGCGAAGAACCGACCACGCGGAAGTTGCTCTCGTGCGAGCGCATCAAGGCTCCGGATGATATTGCCGAGGCATTGCGCCTGCCTCGCACACACGAGGGGCAAATCGTTTTTTGTCTGACGACCCTATTAAGTCTTGCGCAAACCCCGAAGTATTATTCGAGGATATTTCTCCCTGCGACGGTCTTCGCCGGCTTGAAAAGGAGCATGGTGCCGGACGGGGGAAAATCGTTGTACTCGATTTATCAGGAGCGCTTCAACGTTAATGTGATCAAGGTTGTCGATCGCCTGCGCGCCGTTGCCGCAAGCGCGGCGGTCGCCAAGGCTTGCCATATCAAGCGAGGATCACCCGTCCTCGAAGTATTACGCATCGCATACAGCTATAACGACGTTCCGGTCGAGGTGCGCGAGAGATGGATTTCCACCACGGAGCACTGGTATCGGATCGAGCAAGGATATGCAGGCTGAACTATGCCGCGTCCCCATGGCGCGCGGCGTCGAAGCGGGTGTCGGGCGGTGCCACCAGGGGTGCGCCGAGCCCGGACAGGGACAAGGCACGTTCTTCAAACCCAAGACTGCGCGAGATCAACGATGGTTTGCAGAAGGAAGTTCCGATCCTTTGAATTTACCGCAGATCAAGCAGCGCTGCGGCGTCGCCACGATCAGTTGAGCTGGTTTCTTTCATGTACCAAATGCGGGAGATAGCTGTGGCGATTGGACGCGGCGCTTGTATAGCTTTGTTGATCGCTGGCGCGGCACTGCCTGGTGTGGCTTGCGCACAAGCCTATCCTGCGAAGCCCATAAGGCTGATCGTGCCTTTCGCGGCAGGCGGCTCCACCGATATCATTGCGCGCGTCGTGGGGCAGAAGATGGGGGAGGGTTTTGGACAGCAGATCGTGATCGACAATCGGCCAGGTGCGGCGAGCAGCTTGGGCACTGAACTCGCTGCCCGCGCGATTCCCGATGGCTACACGCTGCTGATGGCCACGCCGGGCCTCGCCATCAATCCGAGCCTCTACAGCGGCGTCAATTTCCATCCGGTGCGCGACTTCAGCTCGATCGTTCTCATGGCCTCCGTGCCTTTGATGATCGTCGTTCACCCGTCATTGCCGGTGCAGAACGTTCAGCAGCTCGTCGCGCTCGCGAAGGCGCGACCGGGAGCGCTCAACTACGCGTCGAACGGTTCTTCGACGCACCTGACTGCCGAGCTGTTCACGCAGCGCGCCGGTATATCCATCGTTCATGTCCCGTACAAAGGCTCGGCGCTTGCTACGAATGATCTGATCGCCGGCCACGTGCAGTTGGCCGTTGACAACATACTATCCGCGTTGCCGCACGTGAAAGTGGGCAAGTTGCGCGCGCTTGCGGTGACGACCGCGAAGCGCGCTCCTTCTGCGCCGCAGACGCCCACACTTGCTGAAGCCGGTTTTGCCGGATTCGACGCGAGCTCGTGGTTCGGCCTTGTTGCGCCGGCAAATATGCACAAAGACATCGTTGGCCAGTTGAATGCGAGGGCGCAGAAAGCGTTGCAGAGCAGTGAGGTGCGCGAGAAGCTGACGAACATAGGCGCAGAGGTCGTCGGCGGCACGCCGGAGCAGTTCGGGGCCTTCATCGCAACCGAGCGCGATCGATGGGCCAAACTGATCAGAGAACGCAACATCAAGGCGAAGTAATCAAGTTCCACCTTAGGATGCTCATCCAGGAGTATTGCCCATGCACGGAAAATACGCACATGAACTGCAGAGCGGGGACGAGTATGAGCCGCTCGAATTCCTCGTCACGCCCGATCTCAACCAGCAGTTTCTTTACGCCGTCGAGGATTTCAATCCGATATTCCTCGAAGGCATCGGCGGCAAACCGCCACTCGTGCATCCCGTATTGCTCATGCACATGAGCCCGCGCACGCGCAGCCCGTCGTACCGTCAAGCTCCGGGGATGGGCTCCGCATTCGCGCGCGATCGGAGCATGTATTTCAACCCCGCTTACGTTGGCTCGAAACTTCGCGTGACGTGGAAGGTGATCAAAACGTACGAGCAGCGTGGCAAGATCTATCAGGACTACGTTGCGCTGGTGCTGGACGAGAATGGTAACGACATCCTCTGCCGTGAAATCGCATCCACGTTCTTCACCCTGGGCAAAGTCAAGACGTATGCGTTGGGAGAGGCAAAATGAGCGTTTCGGTACTCGAAGCGAAACTCGGTGAGGTCTACGCGGGCAAGACGAGGAAGCTCACGTGGGCTCGTGCGCTCGCATTGTCGGGCGGGCCTTTCGGGACCCCCGGCTGGCCTGAAAAAAACCTGCACACCGACCTCGAGGCGGCCAAAGCCGCCGGCCTTTCCACCGTGGTCGTGTCGGGCACTCAGTGGGAAGGTTATCTCGTCGGACTGCTGGTCGAGATGATCGGCACAGCGTGGTTCAACGGCGGGCAACTCGACATCAAGATCCCGCGCAGCGTGAAGATCGATGAGACGGTGCAGCCGAAAGCGCGAGTAGAGGCGCGAGAGCAGGAAGGCGACCGCGTGCGCATTGCGCTCAGCGTCTGGTGCGAGAACCAGGACGGAGAACAGGTGCTCGTGGGGACCGCTTCGTGCACCGTGCCTGCGCAGGGCAAGTAGTAGGGGCATTCGATGCTGCGTCTGACTGAGGACCTGGCGAAGCAGTGGTTGCGCGACAGCGGACTGCCGACGCCGCAAGCGTTTGCGGCGGCCTCTCCTCAGGAAGCGCGCAGTGCAGCGGAGCGCATGCCAGGGGGTGCCGTCGTCAAAGCGCTGGTGCCAACGGGACGCCGAGGCAAAGCCGGCGCCGTGCTGCTGGCTGAGGGTGTCGATCAAGCGGGTGCCGCGGCTGCGAAGCTGCTCGGCACTGTCGTCAATGGGCATGTCGTGCGCAAGGTCTACATAGAAGCGCGCGTCGCGATAAAAGACGAGTATTACGTGAGCTTCGTGTTGCGCGACGACAGAGCCGAAGTGCTCGTCAGCCGCAGCGGCGGCGTCGACATCGAAGAGGTCGCGCGCGTGAGTCCAGAGAAGCTCGTGCGATCGCGCATCGATCCGCTGAATGGTCTCGATACATGGACTGCAACCGATCTGTGGCTCGACGCGGGATTGCGCGGCGCCAGCCTGCCGCGCATTGCAGCCTTGACGACACAGCTCTACGAGGCGTTCTGCCGGGCCGACGCGCTGCTGCTCGAAATCAATCCGCTTGCAATCGACGAGTCCGGCGAAGCACATGTGGTCGGCGCCATGATGGCAATCGACCCCAACGCGCTTTTCCGGCATCCCGAGTGGCGAGGCGACAACGAACCTCTGCCTGAGAACCCACGCGCGCGCGCGGTCGCGCTCGCGAACAGAGAGTATCCCGGCGGCGAATGCCAGTACGTCGAACTCGAAGGCGACATCGGTCTTCTCGTCGGGGGCGGGGGCGCTGGTTTGTATCAGCACGACCTCATGCTCGAAGTGGGCGGGCGACCTGCAAACCATTGTGTCACGCCGCCCACCGGCGCCGATAATCGCAAACTGAAAGCGGTGCTCTCAGCGATATTCGACAACCCCAAGCTGCGTGGCCTCCTGCTGGGTTTCAACTTCGCCCAAATGGCGCGCACCGATATCCGCGCGCGGACACTCATCGAACTGCTCGATGAAAAGAAAATCGATACTGCGCGGCTGCCGATCGTCATTCGGCTGTTCGGCGCCGGTGAGAGCGAATCGAGGGCGATGGTAGCCGGCCGGCCGAACATTCATTATGTCCCGCGCGGCACGACGTTGAAACAGGCGGTGCGCCTCATCGTGCAGCTCACCGCGAAAAATTCCGGGGCGCGGCTATGAGTATACTGGTCGATCGGAATACGACCGTCGTCGTGCAAGGCATCACGGGTGGACAGGCGCGCTTCGATACCGAATGGTGCATCAAATACGGCACGCGCATTGTTGCTGGCGTCACGCCGGGACGCGGCGGTGAGCTTGTCCATGGCGTGCCGGTTTACGATACGGTGCGGCGTGCCGCCGCGGAGCATGACATCAACACCTCGGTCGTCTACGTTCCCGCGCACGCAGTGAAGTCCGCTGTGATGGAAGCAATCGATGCGGGCATCCGGCTGATACTGGTCACGGCGGAATACGTCCCGCAGCACGACGTGATACACATTACGGCCGCTGCGCGCCAAGCCGGTGTGCGACTCGTGGGGTGCAATACCAACGGCATCATATCGCCGGGGAAGAGCAAGCTCGCCGGCGTCGGTGGAGTCGATCCGGACGAGATTTACGCTGCGGGCGATATCGGCGTCCTGTCGCGCTCGGGCGGGATGACTGCCGAAATCAGTCTCGCGTTGAAGGATTCCGGTTACGGCATATCGACTTCGATCGCGATGGGCGGCGACGCCGTCACCGGCATGAAAATGGCCGAATACGTGAAGCTGTTTCAGCAGGACCCCGAGACTCGTGCGATCGTTATTTTCGGCGAGCCGGGGACGGATAATGAGCAGGAAGTCGCGGCGCTATTAAGATCGCGGGCGATCACCAAGCCAGTGGTCGCCCTCATTGCCGGCGCATTCCAGGAGCGCTATCCGGCGGGAATGAGCTTCGGTCACGCTGCCGCCATGATCACGACCGGTAACGAGAGCGCGAGCGCCAAGCGGGCCGCTCTGGCAGCGGCCGGCGCTCACATCGCAGGCGCACTGGAAGATATACCCGCGCTGTTGCGGCGGGATCTGCGGTGATTGAAGTGCCGCAGCGCCGCTATAATAACGAGCAGGAGGAGCGCGCGTGAAATTACTGCAGCGTTGCTGGTTTCAGATGGTACTCGCCGTCGCCTGCATGGTCGTCGGCGCCCTTACATCGCACGCAGCCGAGACTTACCCGAGCCGCCCGCTGCGCATGGTGGTGCCGTACGCGCCCGGCGGCAATACCGACGTTCTCGCGAGGTTGATCGCTCAGCGCCTGACGCAGAGCCTCGGTCAGCAAGTCGTCGTCGATAACAGGCCCGGCGGCAACACGTTGATCGGCACGGAGCTCGTGGCTCGGGCTCCAGCCGATGGCTACACGATCATGCTGACCACGCTCACATTCACCGTCGTTCCCACGCTCTATAAAAAGCTGCCATACGACGCCCTCAGAGACTTTACTCCGCTCACCCTCGCCGTCACCTTGCCAAACGTACTGGTCATACACCCTGCCGTGCCGGCACGAACGTTGAAAGAGTTCATCAGTCACGCCAAGGCGAATCCTGGGAAACTGAGTTATGCCTCGACCGGCAGCGGCACCTCGCCGCATCTGTCGATGGAGCTGTTGAAGTCCATGGCGGACATCGACCTCGTGCATGTGCCGTACAAGGGCGGAGCGCCGGCGATGACGGACTTGATCGGCGGCCAGGTCGTAGCGCAGTTCATTGGTCTGCCGGTGGCGATGCCTCACATTACATCAGGAAAGTTACGAGCGCTGGGCGTGACCAGCAACAAGCGCGCTTCTGTCGCGCCCAATATCCCCACGATCGGTGAAACTCTGGCGGGCTACGAGCTTGATCCGTGGTTCGGCGTGTTCGGACCGGCGGGAATGCCGAAAGCGGTCACCGATCGCTTGTATGACGAGATTGTGCGCATCCTGCGCGCGGGTGACATGAAGGATTACCTGAATAGTCTGGGCGCTGAACCCATCGGCAACACGCCGGCGCAATTCGCGGCCCATATCAAGGCGGAGATTGGAAAGTACGCGAAGATCGTCAAGGCGGCCGGCATCAAGGTCGAGTAAACGTTTTTTGACCTGTGAGGAGGAAAAGCATGCGTATCAAATTGTGCTCTGCGTTCATGCACGCCGCCGGACTGTCGTGTTTGCTGTCGTTGCCGGCGACTGCGCCTGCCCAGGAGTGGCCGAGCAAACCGGTTCGCATCATCGTTCCGTTCCCGCCGGGGCAGGGGGCGGACTTTGTCGGGCGGCTGCTCGCCGAGCGCTTGACCCAAGTCCTCGGCCGGCAGGTCGTGGTGGAGAACCGGCCCGGCGCAGGGAGCATGATCGGCACGGAATTTGCCGCTAAGGCGCCAGGCGACGGCTACACGCTCCTTATCGGCGGCACCAGCGCGCTGGTGATCAATCCGCACCTGTTTCCCAAGCTCGGCTACGACACGCTGCGCGACTTTGCGCCTATCACCAACGTTGCCTCGCTTCCCATGGTGATCTGCGTCAACCGCTCGTTCCCGGCGCACAACATCCAGGATCTGATCAGGCTCGCCAAGCGGCGTCCGGGCGAGATCGTCTACGGCTCCTCGGGCAACGGCAGCACGCATCATCTGACCCAGGCCATGTTGGCGGCAGCCACCGGGATCCGGCTTATCCACGTGCCATACAAGGGCTCCATCGCCAGCATGACGGATTTGCTCGGCGGTCAGATCGCGATGCTGGCCGATACCCCGCCGGCGGTTCTGCCGTACGTGAAAACGGGCCAAGTCCGGGCGATCGCTGTCACCTCCATCAAGCGCTCGCCGTTCTTCCCCGAGGTGCCCACCGCCGACGAGCAGGGGATCAAGGGATTCGACGCGGTGGCTTGGGCGGGCTTCGTTGCGCCAGCCGGAACCCCCGCGTCCATCCTCGACCGGTTGAATAACGAGGCCGTGAAGGCACTCGAAACGCCGGTAATGCAAAAGCGATTCCAGGACCTCGGGATGGTGCCGATTGGCGACACGCGCGATCAGTTCGGCGCCTTCCTCAAGACGGAGCTCGCGCGTTGGGGAAAAGCCGTGAAGGTCTCCGGGGCCAAAATCGATTGAATCCCCGCGACGCCTTGTCCATTAGCTCATAATCCGGAGACAGCGATGCGAGTCATAGACTTCCGCCTACGCCCGCCGATGAAGGCCTTCCTCGACATGGTCATGTACGCGAACATCGATCGCACTGCGCAGATGGCACGTGGCATTGGCATGGAGCTGCCGCCGTCGGTGCGGCAACGTTCCGTCGAGCTCATGCTGAAAGAGATGGACGAAGCAGGCGTGGAGCGGGGCGTGGTGCCCGGCCGCATCTCGCCGGTGTTCGGCACAATCGAAGCCGATGACATCGCTGCCATCGTCGCGCAGCATCCGGACAGGCTGGTGGGATATGCTGGAATCGATCCGGTGATCGCGCGGAAAGCGATCACGGCAGTAGACGCCGCAGTAAAGATGGGCATGAAAGGCGTCGTGATCGAGCCCGGACTTTCCAGCCGCCCGATGCACCTCGACGATGCGCGCATGTATCCGATCTATGCGCATTGCGAAGCGCGCAAGGTGCCGGTGTTATTCATGGCAGGCGGCAACGCGGGGCCCGACGTCACCTACACGGCTCCGGAGCACATCGATCGCGTCGCGCGCGATTTTCCCGAGCTCAGGATCATTTCGGGCCATGGCAACTGGCCATGGGCGGCTCAGATTATCCATGTCTGCTATCGAAGGCCCAACATCTGGCTGTCGCCCGATATGTACATCTTCGGCGGCATGCCCGGCGCGCAGGATTACATGAATGCTGCGAATGGATTCCTCGCCGAGCGCTTCCTGTTCGGAACGGCTTACCCGCTATTGCCGTTCAAGGACGGTGTCGAAGCCATGCGGCGCCTCGGTCTGAAAGAGTCGGTTATGGATCGGGTGCTCTATAAAAATGCCGCGGAGCTGCTGGGAATCGACCAATGACGCAGATGCGCGTGATCGATTTCAGGGTCCGGCCGCCAAGCTGATGGGCATCGCGTAGCACCATGCCTTACGCCGATACTGGCAACGGCAGCCTTTATTATGAGGTCGTGGATCTCATTGTGCCGTGGGAGACGCGGCGCGAGACGATCATCTTCCATCACGGCATCGGCGCCGATCCGGGCGTCTGGACTGAATGGCTGCCGCTGCTGACCGACCGCTATCGCATCGTGCGCTTTGATATGCGAGGCTATGGCCACTCGCATATTCCGCCGGGCGATTTCAGTTGGACGATCGATCTGCTGGCGCGGGACCTGCTTGCGGTGGCGGACGCGGCGGGCGCCGGGCGTGCGCATTTCGTCGGTGAGTCGATCGGTGGCACGGCCGTGCTGCAGTTCGCGATCACGCATCCGCAGCGCGTCGCTACGCTCACCGTAAGCAATGGCGCGCACGTCGGCGGCTCGCTCCAGGGCGTACAGGCGTGGCAGCGCACGATCGACGAGCAGGGCCTCAAGTCGTGGTCGGATCAGTTCATGCGCGACCGCTTCGTCGACGGCGCGCTCGATGCGAGCAAGTATGCGTGGTACGCACGGCAGCAGGAATCATGGCAGCGCGATTCGATCCTGAACGCATTGCGCGCGCTGGTGGGTGCCGACCTGCGGCCGCGGTTGTCGGCGGTGACCTGTCCCGTGCTGCTACTGCACGGCGATCGCAGCCCGTTCATTCCCGTCGAGATTATGGTAGATCTCTACCGATGTCTCGGCAATGCCCGGTTGCAGATATTTCCGAATGCGCGCCACGGCTTGCCGTTTTCGCACGCGAAAGCATGCGCGCGGACGCTGCGTGAGTTTCTCGCTGAAGCCCGCGATGGCAAACAGTCGACGCAATGAGACCGCGGGAGCCTCGAATCATGAGTAGTCACCGGGCCGTATTCACCCTCCGCGTCTGGCTGCTCGCCGAAATCACTTTATGGTCCTGCGCGCGGAACACCAACAGGAGCTGATCAAAAATGAACCGGAAAATCACGATTGCATTGCTGACAGCGATCGCCGCGCCGGCGATTATTGAGACCGCCGCCGCGGCAACCCGCGATTACCCCGTCAAACCGGTTCGCGTAATCGTTCCCTATGCGCCGGGCGGCGGCACCGATACAACCGCGCGGATCCTCGCGCAGAAACTCACCGACAAATGGGGCGAGTCGTTCGTCGTCGATAACCGGCCGGGCGCCGCTGGCATCATCGGGTCGGATATCGTCGCAAAGGCGGCGCCGGACGGGTATACACTGCTCGTCGTGGCCGGCGCGCATGCAATCAATCCCAGCCTGTACGCAAAGCTGCCGTACGATACGGCGAAGGACTTCGCGCCCGTGGCGTTCCTCGTCACGGCCCCGAATATCCTGGTCGTCAATTCTTCGATTCCCGCGACATCGCTGAACGAGTTGATTGCGCTTGCCAAGGCCAGGCCGGGACAACTCAGCTTCGGCTCCGGCGGAGTGGGTCAGACCCCGCATCTCGCAGGCGAACTCTTCAAGAGCATGGTGGGCGTCGACCTAAATCATATTCCGTACAAAGGCGGCGCGCCGGCGACGGCCGACCTGATCGGCGGCAGAATATCGATGATGTTCGGGGGCATGGTGCTGACTCTGCCGCACGTGAAGGCGGGCAGGCTGCGCGCGCTGGCAACGACCGGCGCCCGGCGATCGAGAGCGGCTCCCGACCTGCCCACCATCGCGGAAGCGGCGCTCCCGGGCTACGAGGCTGACGAGTGGTTCGGCGCGTTTGCGCCGGCCGGCGCGCCGCGCGATGTCGTGCGGTCGCTCAACACCGCCATTCGCGGAATCCTGAGCGTGCCCGAAGCCCAGCAACGGTTCGCGGGCCTGGGCGCCGAAGTCGTCGACATGGATGTGCGCCAGTTCTCGGAGTTCGTCAGGAAACAGATTGCGAAATGGGCGAAGGTCGTCAAGGACGCGCACATCCACGCCGAATAGGCTGCCGCGCGACCCCCAAAACGCCGATTGCAGGACCACAAGGAGAATGCGTTGGGTTACATCGACATGCGGCTGCGCCCGCCGTTGCCGAGCTGGATCGGCAAGGCGAATTTTGCCAAGGGTATCTTCTATCCGGTGCGCATTGGTTTCGAGCGCCCGCCCTCGGCGGAGTCTCGCTCGATCGAGATGCTGCTGCGCGAAATGGACGAAGCACAGATCGAATACGGCGTGATTATGGGCCGCCAGTCGATCGAGCCGCTGGGCGCGATTCCGAACGATGAAATCGCTGCTTGCGTCGCCGCGCATCCGAAGCGCTTCCTCGGCTGGGCCGGTATCGACCTGGGCCAGCCGATGGAAAAGTGCCTGGCGGAGATCGGACGCTGCATCGGGCGACTGCGCTTCAAAGGCATATCGATTGAACCCTCGATCGCGCTGGACGAGAGCTTCGCGCGGGCCGACGACCGGCGCCTGTATCCGATCTACGAGGAATGCGTGCGGCTCAACGTCCCGCTCAATGTCTCGTTGAGCGCAGTGCTCCAATCCACCGTCAACCGGCCCTATGGGCTCAGCAGCCCCATCCAGATCTATCAAGTGGCCAAGGATTTTCCGCAGCTGGACATCCACGTCGCGCACGCCGCCTGGCCCTACGTCATGGAAATGATCGGCGTATGTTTCGTCTGCCCGAACGTCTGGCTTTCGCCGGATCAATACATGATCAAGATGGTGCCCGCCGCCCAGGAATACGTCAGGGCTGCGAATCACTACTTTCCAGATCGCGCGCTGTTCGGGACGTCATATCCGAGCAAACCGCTCGCTCCAATGGTACGCGCTTATGGCGAATGGGAATGGGCGCCGGGCGTGCGCGAAAAAGTTTTCCACGAGAACGCCCGGCGGCTGATGCGCATGTCTTAGCGCCGCCGTGAGCAAGTGGCCGCGCGCGCCGCGGTCACGAAGGCGCGCAGATAGTCGGCAACGCGTCAGCAGCTTCTCGATGCGATTGATTGGATGCTCAGCGACGCGCTCGATAACGTAGCGCAAGTAGGCTTCCGGATTGAGATCATTGAGCTTCGCAGTTCCGATCAGGCTGTACATGGCAGCGGCACGGTCTCCACCCGCGTCCGATCCGCGGAACAGGTAATTCTTCCAGCCGAGGGCTTGGTTGTCGCCGTCATCGAAGACTGAATCCGGCCGTCCTTTATTCCGCGCGGGTGGCGCGCGGGATGGAAATGCGTCAGGCCGCGCGGCGGGTTTTCTTCCCGTCCGTGCCGCTGTCCCGGGTTTTCAGCAGCATTTCGATCGCCGCGTCACGCGAGTCGGTCACGCGCTGTCGTGCGATGCGCTCCGCCTCGGCGCCGTCGCCGTCGCGTATCGCTTTCACGAGTTTCTGCCAGTTCTGCGCCGACTGTTTGCGGCGTTGCGGGGTGGACAGCCCCAGCTGCCGATAGCGCAGCGTCTGCAGTATCAGAGAACCCTGGATGCTTTTCAGCCGCCGGTTGCCCGAGGCGCGCGTGAGCAGGCCCTCGATGCGTGCCACCGTTTCCACGTATTCGTCGCCCAGTCCCGGTTCCCGCGCGAATCGCACGAGGTTCGCCACCTCGGCTTCGAGCGCCGGCAGTATCTTCGCCCGCCCCGGGTCTTCCGCGACCTGGCGGTCGCGCAGGCCGTTCAGCATCGCGCGGATGTCGAAGATTTCCTTCACCTCGGCGATGGTCAGGCTCGTCACCTGCGCGCCGCGCCGCGCGAGTATCGTGACCAGTCCGTCCTTCTCCAGCAGGCGCAGCGCTTCGCGCACCGGTCCGCGGCTCACGGCGAACTCGGCCGCCACCGCCTGCTCCATGAGGCGTTGTCCGGGGGCATAGACTCCCAAGACGATGCGCTCGGAAAGCCGCGCCGCGATTTGCTCCGACAGCGACTGAGTCAGCGGCGCGGTATCGGGCGCTGCGGTCAGTTCGGTCAGCATGGGATTTCCGGGGGGTTCACGATAATGACTATGACGCCACGATAAGTTTTCTTTGTCAGATTGTCAACAATCTTCTTGACAGCAATCTGTCAAAAGCCTACCATTTTTCGGCCGGAACCGTCCTGCAGCAGCACCGGGCGGGCACCAGGTCAGCAGGTCCTGAATTTTCCCCGCAGGTTGCCGCGCCGGTCTGCCGGCGCCGCGCGTTTCTATAGAGGAGAGGAGCCGAGATGGCGAGAATCGAGATCAAGTCGGAGATTACGGGTACGGTGTGGAAGTTGCAGGTGCAGCCCGGAGACAAGGTGGAATCGGGCGACACGCTGATCGTGATCGAATCGATGAAGATGGAGATTCCGGTGATCACGGAAGAGGGGGGCGTGGTGAAAGAGATTCTGGTGAAGGAAAAGGACCCGGTGGCAGAAGGCCAGGTCGTGGCCGTCATCGAAGGCTGAAGCGCATGCGTGCATACTACCCATTACCCCGCCCTGCGCTGCCGTGCAGGCGCCGCCCCTCCACGCCTCGCCTCCCACACCTCACCGCGCGCGCCGGGCGTGGTATGCGCGAACAATGAGGTGGAGACCTGAAATCGAGGAATTGCAACGGCGCCGCAAGCTTGCAGAAGCGTGCGGCGGCCCGGAGGCGGTCGCCAAACACCATCAATCGGGCAAGCTCACGGTGCGCGAGCGCATCGACAGGCTGCTCGACGCCGGCTCATTCCGTGAGGTCGGCAAGCTCGCCGGCAAGGGCATTTACGACAAGGACGGCAAGCTCGTCGTATTCGAACCGGCGCCGTACGTAATGGGCCTAGGCCGCTTAGACGGCCGCCCGGTCGCGATCGGTGGCGAGGACTATACGATACGCGCCGGTACCGGCTTCGGCAGCGACCGTCGCAAAGGCGGCCAGGGTGGGTTCATAGAGGATCTTGCGTATGAGTACCGCATTCCACTGATCAACCTGATCGATGGCACCGGCGGCACCGTCAACACTGCCAAGCGCAAGGGCTATACCGTGGTGCCGGGCTACGGCCAGGACGGTTTCGAGCGCTCGGTCGATCTGATGGGCATCGTGCCGGTGGTCTCCGCGGTGATGGGTACTACTGCCGGCGGGCCGTCGGTGCGCGCGATCCTTTCGCACTGGTCGATCATGGTCAACGGGCAGGGGCAGATTTTCGCGGCGGGCCCGCCCGTGGTCGAGCGCGCGTTCGGCCACAAGCTGCACAAGAACGAACTCGGCGGCGTCAAGGTCGCGGTCGATACCGCGGGGACCATAGACAACGTCGCGAAGGACGAGGAAGACTGCTTCCGCCAGATCCGGCGCTTCCTGTCCTACATGCCGCAGAACGTGTGGGAGCTGCCGCCGCAGGTCGATTGCACCGACCCCGTGGACCGCTGCGAAGACGCGCTCGCCGACATCGTGCCGCGCTCTAACCGCCAGGCCTACAACATGAAGAAGCTGCTGGAGATGGTGGTCGACCGGGACTCCCTGTTCGAAATCCAGCCCACGTTCGGCCGCGCTGTCATCACCGCGCTCGCGCGCATGAACGGCAAGGTCGTCGGCATCGTCGCGAGCAACCCCATGGTCGGCGGCATCATGGACTACAAGGCGGCGCGCAAGCAGGGCCATTTCACCGAGCTTTGCGACATGTTCAACATCCCGATCATCTTGTTTGCCGACATACCGGGCCTGCTGGTGGGCGTCGAATCGGAATCGGACGCCATCCTGCGCGAGGGCGTGCGCGCGCGCTACATCGGTTTCCAGGTCAGCGTGCCGGTGTTTTCCGTGATTATCCGCAAGTGCTACGGCGTTGCGGGCGGCGGCTTCATCGACCGCCGCGGACTGAATTTCAGGATCGCGTGGCCGTCGGCGGAGTGGGGCTCGCTGCCGGTGGAAGGCGGCGTCAAGGCCGCATACCGGCGCGAGATCGAAAGCGCACCGGATCCCGCGCGGCGCGAAAGGGAAATTGAGGAAGAACTGCGGCAGCTCGCCTCGCCGTTCCGCACGGCGGAGGCGTTTGCCATCGAGGACATCATCGATCCGCGCGAGACGCGACCGTATCTGTGCCAGTTCATCGGTGCGCTGCAGGGCCGGCTGCGGTCCCAGCTCGGACCGAAACACAAAGCTGGTGTGAGACCTTAGAGAGGATAGAGCGGGCATGAACAACGCGATTCTGAAATCGCTGATCGGCGCATGCGCGCTGCTGGCGGCATCCGTGACGCACCCGCAGACGGCGTGGAAACCCGAGCGCAACGTCGAGATCATATCCGGCACGGCGGCGGGCGGCGCGGTGGACCGCGCGAACCGCGCGGTGCAGCGAATCTGGCAGGACAGAAAAATCGTCGAGGCGAAGACCATCGTCCTCAACAAGCCCGGCGGCGGCAACACCATCGCCTGGAATTACATCAATCAGCATGCCGGCGACGGTCATTATGTTTCGATCGCGCCCTACACGCTGCTCACCAACAAGATCGTCGGCATCAGCCCGCTGACCTGGAACGATTTCACGCCGATTTCACTGCTGTTCAACGAATACATGACGGTGTCGGTGCGCGCCGACTCGCCGATCAAGACAGGCGCGGAACTCGTTGCGCGGCTGAAGAAAGACCCAGGCTCGCTTTCGATTGCGGTGGCAAGCACGCTGGGCAATCACATCCATATCGGGATCGCCAAACCGCTGAAGGCCGTGGGCATAGACATCCGCAAACTCAAGGTGATCGCGTTCAAGTCTTCGGGCGAATCCGTGACCAATCTGCTGGGCGGACACATCGACGTCGTGTCGTCCACCACGCCCAACATCGTCGCGCATCTGCAGGCCGGCACGATACGCGTCATCGCGATTACTTCTGCGCAGCGCATGCCGGGAGCGCTGGCCGAGGTGCCGACCTGGAAGGAGCAGGGCGTGGACGGCACGTTCTCCGCGTCGCAGGGGGCGATCGGGCCGCAGGGGATCAACGCCGCTCAGGTCGCCTACTGGGAAAACGCGTTTCGCCAGCTCTCGCAGACCGAAGAATGGAAAAAGGAACTGGCGAGCAGCTACTGGGAGCCCAATTTCCTGTCCAGCGGCGAGACCGCGAAATACTACGCTTCGCAGGCCGCTGAGTTGCGCGAAATCCTTGGCGATCTCGGACTCGCCAAGTGACGGGATGAGTACTTCCGCTCCACTAGGGCCGCTGTCGGGCTACCGAGTGCTGGAGATGGGTTCCACCATCGCCGGCCCGTTCTGCGGGCGCTTGTTTGCCGACTTCGGCGCGGAGGTGATCAAGATCGAACCGCGCGAAGGTGACGGCGTGCGTTCCGCGGGAAAACGGTTTCAGGGCAAATCGCTGTACGCCGCGAGCATATTGCGCAACAAGAAGCTCATTTCGGTCGACCTGCGGCATGCGAAAGGCCAGGCGCTCGTCAGGAAACTCGTGCCGAAATGCGACGTCGTGATCGAGAATTTCCGCCCCGGCGGACTTGAAAAATGGGGACTGGGCTACGCCGACCTCTCGCGTATCCGGCCCGACCTCGTCATGGTGCGCATCAGCGGCTTCGGCCAGACCGGTCCTTACAGCGCGCGTCCCGGCTACGGCATCATCTGCGAAGCGGCAAGCGGGCTGCGGCACCTGACCGGGGACCCGGACCGTCCGCCGGCGCGCGTCGCGGTGGCGCTCACCGATTACATCACTGGGCTGTATGCCGCGTTCGGCGCGGTGATGGCACTCCTGCATCGCAACCGCACCGGCGAGGGGCAGTACGTGGACGCAGCACTGGCGGAAGGCGCTTTCAGTTTCATCGAGCCGCATGTGCCGGCCTACGACAAGCTCGGCGCGATCGCCAACCGCGCCGGATCGGGTATCGCCGGCAGCGTGCCCAATAATCTCTACCCGACGAAAGACGGCCAGTACATCCACATCCAGGCGGCGCAGAACACGGTGTTCCGGCGGTTCGCGCCGGCGATAGGCATGCCGGAACTGCTGGAGGACGCACGTTTCGTCGATTCGATCGCGCGTGGCCGGCATCAGCAGGAACTCGACGGCATCGTGGCGGGCTGGACGTGCATTCGCACGCTGCAGGAGATTCGTGAAGCGCTCGATGCCGCCGACGTGCCGGCGATGGGCATCAACAACGTCGCGGATATTTTCAAGGACGCCCACTTTCGCGCGCGCGGCATGCTGGTCGAGACGCCGGACGACGACCTCGGTACAGTGACGCTGGCAGGGCCGGTGCCCAAGCTGTCGCGCACGCCCGGCGTCATCCGCAAGAGCGGCGGGCGCATCGGGCAGGACACGCGCAGCGTACTGCAGGAACTCGCCGGCCTGACCGCGCCAGATTTGCAGGCGCTGGAGGCCGAGGGTGTGGTGTTCTGCGATCCCACGGGCAGTACCGCAGCGTGAGCGGCGCGCGCCAAATCGGCGCTGCCGGGTGCATTAAGAGGCAGAATGTTTCATTGAGGAGGCGATATGCCACGGCGTGAGATTGAAGGGGATTGGGTACTCGGGTGGCCAGACCGCAAACGACCGACACTTATTGCCGGCAAGGATGCCCAGGGGCGCGTGATCAACGGTCGCGCGCCGATTACGGATCTCGAAGGGCTGATTACTCCCACCGACGCCTATTACGTCGTCAATCAGCTCGAAGTTCCCGAGCCGATTCATCCCGACGACTGGGTGCTCAGCGTCGGCGGCGAAGTTGACCGGCCGCTTGAACTCTCGCTGAAGGAACTGCAAAAGCTGCCGGGGCGTACGGTGCGCGCAGTAACCGAATGCGCCGGCAATGACGCGGGATTTTTCGATTATCTCGGCAAAGGCGGCAAGAAACCGTCACGCATCAATCAGCAGGACATGCAGAAGCGCGCCGCGATGCGCGAGCAGAACGAGGTGCCCTCGACCGATGAGATCGGCAACGAATCGACCACGACCTGCGCGGTCAGCGCCGGCGAATTCACCGGCGTGCCGCTGGCCGAGGTCCTCAAGAAAGCGGGCTTGAAACCCGGTGCGGTAGCGGTGCGGTTGGAAGGCTTCGACCGCGGACAGCCGGATCTTGCCGTGCAATACCGCTCGGTTGGCCGCTCGGACTTCAAGCTGGTGGATCCCGGCGTCATCAACTACGAGAAAGGGTTGCCACTCGCCAAAGCGCTGCATCCCGATACGCTGCTGGCGTGGTCGATGAACGGCGAGTATCTGCTGCACATACACGGCGCGCCGGTGCGCGCGGTGGTGCCCGGCTGGTCGGGCAACTGGTGGGCAAAATGGCTGCAGAAAATCGAAGTGCTCAACACCATGCCGGAGTGCTACTACCAGAAGCATTATTTCGCCTACGGCAACTCGCCCGAAGATCCGCACAAGGAAATGATCACCGCGATGGGCGTGCGCTGCATCATCATCGCCCCGCTCGACGAGGACTCACCGCTCGAATGCGGATCGCACAAGATCCGGGGGCTCGCTTGGAGCGGCATGGGCAGCATCACGCGCGTGGAAGTGAGTCTGGACGGAGGCAAGACCTGGCAAGACGCGCACCTCGAAGAGCCGCGCGAACGCTGGCTGTGGGTGCGCTGGTCGTACTTGTGGGAAGTTGACCGGCCGGGGGCGTACCGCATCATGGCGCGCGCTAGCGACGAGACGGGCCGCGTGCAGCCGCAGATCCCGTGGAACTACCAGCGCAAGCATTTCGACGGCATCGTGCCCACCGACGTCACCATCGTGTGAATGTGTCGATGCGCATCGTGGTCTGCGTCAAGCAGGTTCCCAACCCCGAAATCGCCGCCAGCCAGTACCGAGTGGACGAGCAGGCGCGGACGGTAGCGCCGGTGGCAGGCGTGCAACTGGTGATGAGCCCGTTCGACGAGCAGGCGGTCGAAGCGGCGCTGCGCATCCGCGATGCGCAGCCTGGCACCACGATCACTGTCATGAGCCTTGGAGCCGAGAGCGCGCGCAACGTAATCAAGCATGGACTGGCCATGGGAGCGGACGAAGGCGTGCTGCTCGCCGACCCGGCGTTTGCCGGCTCGGATGGCTATACCACGGCGTTGACGCTGACCGCGGCGATCAAAAAAATCGGCAATGTCGATCTGGTCTTGACCGGGCGCCAGGCAGCCGACTGGGATGGCGGCGTGGTCGGCGCCGGCATCGGCGAGTTGCTCGGCGTGCCGGTAGTTACGTTCGCGAAAGAAGTTAGCGTCGAGGCTGGCGTGGCGCGTGTGGAGCGGGTGCTGGACGATGGCAGCGAAATCGTCGAGGCTCCGTTGCCGGTGGTGGTAACCGTGTCCAACGAACTCGGGACTCCCCGCGTTCCGAGCCTGCGCGAAACCATGCGCGCCGCGCGCAAACCGGTCGCGGCATGGTCGGCGTCCGATCTCGGCCTCGCGGCTGCTGCGGTCGGCGCGGCAGGCGCGCGGCGCGTGCTCGAGCGGATGTTCATACCGGTGAAGCAAAATCGTTGCGAATTCATCGCAGGCAATTCTCCTGCCGAGCAGGCGGTCGGTCTGGCGCAGCGACTGCGCGAGGCCAAGCTGATATGAGAGGCGCAGACTCGCTATGCGTGCTGGTGGTCGCGGAAACACTGCAAGGCAAGACGACCAGTCCCACCTGCGAACTGTTGGGGCTGGCGCGGTGCTTGGCGGATCAGGCGGGAGGCACGGTTGTGGCCGCGCTGCTCGGCAGCGGCGGCGACGCGGTTGCGCAAGAACTGATCACCCGCGGTGCTGACAAGGTGTTGGTGGCGGAGCACGCGTTGCTCGGCGAATACCACGCCGACGCCTGGGTTCCGCTCATTGCACGGATCTGCCGGCAAGCGGCCTGCGACGCAATATTGCTCAGCCACAACGCGGTAGGCGCTGACCTGGCGCCTCGCCTCGCGTTTCGGCTCGGAACGGCAGTTGCAACTGGTTGCGTGGAAGTGGCTTTGAGCGCCGGCAGATTTACCCTGACGCGGCCGTGCTACGGCGGCAATGCGCGCGAAGTCGTTGCATTCAAAACCACGCCGGCGATTGCCACCGTGAGGCCTGGATGCTATGACGCACTGGCTGCTGACGCGAGCCGCAGCGGTACGGTGGAACAGGTGCCGCCGGAGTTGGACGCAACCGCAATCCGCACCCGAATCGTCGCGCGCAAGCGCGACGCCGCGGACGGCATGCGGCTCGAAGACGCCAAGGTGATAGTGGCAGGCGGCAGGGGGCTCAATGGCGCAGATGGTTTTGGCGTGCTCGCGGAACTTGCGCGCGCGCTGGGAGGCGCGGTGGGCGCGAGCCGAGTTCCCTGCGACCTCGGCTGGTGCCCACGTTCATGGCAGATTGGACTGACCGGCAGGACCGTGACGCCTGAGTTGTACATCGCCGTCGGCATTTCCGGCGCAGGGCATCACATGGCAGGATGCGGCAACGCCAGGACCATCGTTGCCATCAATACCGATCCGGAGGCGGCGATCTTCAGGGAAGCACGTTACGGCGTAGTGGGCGACTTTCAACAATTCATACCCGCGTTCGTCTCGGAAGTGCAGAGGCTGAGCGGATGAACGGCGTTTTTTTGGCATGAGAGGCAAAGATGGCATTCGAAGCACTGTTGGCTGAATACGAAGCGCGGCGCGCCAGGGCGCTGGCAATGGGTGGGCCGGAGAAACTGGCGAAGCGCAAGCAAGCGGGGCAGCTGAACGCGCGCGAACGCATTGCCTGCCTCGTCGATCCGGACAGTTTCATAGAGTCCGGGCTGTTCGGTACCTCGGGCGTCTATCCCGAACAGGCGGAAGAGACGCCGGGCGATGGCAAGCTCGCAGGCTACGCGCGAATCAATGGCCGCGATGTTGCGGTGGTAGTCAACGATTTCACCGTCAAGGGCGCTTCGACCAGCGCGACCAACAGCAAGAAAATCGGGCACATGAAGCGCACCGCCACCGAGCGCGGCATGCCGCTCGTCATCGTCGGTGAATCGACCGGCGCGCGCCTGCCCGACGCAATGGGCTCGCGCGGCATGGGCCTGCTGCTCGGCAACGACAACACCCAGTTTCGCCGCACGCGCGAAACGCCGCTCGCAACCGCAGTGATTGGTCCCGCGTTCGGCTCTTCGGCATGGCTCGCGTGTCTCGCCGACTTCACGGTGATGCACAAAGGCGCGACGATGGCGGTCTCAAGCCCGCGCTTGATCGAGATGGCGATCGGCGCGAAAGTTGATCTCGACGAACTGGGCGGCTGGCGCATGCACGCCGAGGTGACCGGGCTGGTCGATCAGGTGGTCGACACCGAACAGGAAATGTTTGGCGCGATCAAGCAGTTCCTCTCCTATCTGCCGAGCCACCATCGTGAGGCCCCGCCCGTTGCGCCGGTGCCCGCAGGTTCGGGAGAAAACATGCGAGATGTAATGGCTATCCTGCCGGAGCAGCGCACCCAGGTTTACGACGTCAGAAAAATCGTCAGATGCATCGTCGACAAGGACACGCTCTTCGAGATCAAGCCGCGCTTCGGCAAGAGCGCGGTGGTGGCGCTCGCGCGGCTCGGGGGGAAAAGCGTCGGTATCGTCGCCAACAATCCGCTGCATCGCGGCGGCGCGCTCGACGCCGACGCGTGCCGCAAGATTGTCGATTTCCTGGTGCTGTGCGATTCGTTCAACGTGCCGATCGTGCTGCTGGTCGACACCCCGGGCTTCCAGATCGGCACCGAGGCCGAGAAAAGCGGCGCGCCGGGCAAGATCATGAACTTCATGAACGCGATGACGCTCGTCACCGTGCCCAAGCTGTCGGTGATTCTGCGCAAGAGCTACGGCCGCGCTTATGTGTGCATGGGCGGCGGGCGTCATGCGGACGATATCTCGGCGTGGCCGACGGCGGAAGTGAGCTTCATGAGCCCCGAGTTCGCAACCACCATCGTACACGGCGTCAAGCCTGGCGAATCCGGTTTCGCAGCGAAGCTCGCGGAAATCGAGCTCGATTCCGACGTGTGGGGCCTCGCCTCGGTATTCGCGGCACAGGCGGTGATCCGGCCCGCTGAGACGCGTGATTACCTGATACGCATGCTGGAGGTCTACCAGCTGCGCATGACCAAAGGCGTTGGCCAGCATCTGATGCGCACCTGGCCGACGAGTTATTGAGTGTAATCAGGCCGAGGACGCACCGCGTCTGACGGGCGATGTCGAGGCGCACAAGGTCGTATTGCATCCGCAAGCGAGGTAAGCAACCGGTCGCCACTCCTGGCGGCCAGGGATAGGCGTCAGCTGCTGGGAAGGAAATGGTCGTGCACTCCTTCTCGGAATGGGCAAGCAGTGCCGTGAGCCCGTGCCGCTCGGGGTGTTCGCGAAATCTGGCTGAGGGAGTGTACGCATGAAGATGAATGGAGGGCGGGCAGCGGTGGAAGCGCTGAGGGTTGCCGGAGTCGACAGGATTTTCGGGCTCATGGGGTCCTCCACGCTCGACCTGTACGATGCCTTGTATGACGCGAAAGACATCCGCCACATCGGAGTTCGGGACGAACGGGCGGGCACTCACATGGCCGACGCGTACGGGCGCATCACGGGCCGCCCAGGCATCATGATCGCGGGGCAGTCGGGACCGGGCGCGACGAATCTCGTCACGGGTCTGGCGCAAGCGTATCTCGCGTTCTCGCCGGTCGTCGTCATCACCGGCCTGCCGCTCACGCAGCACATGGGCAAGGACTCGTTTCAGGAGATCGACCAGCACACGTTGTTTCTGCCGGTGACGAAAAAGGTCTTCGACGTCCCAACCTCGAAGCGGATTCCCGAGCTCATCCTTGAAGCGATGCGGATCGCGAATTCCGGACGGCGCGGACCGGTGCTGCTCAACATCGCGCGCGACCTGTTTGCCGAGCAGATCGAGGTCGAGATCCAGCACAGCGGCGTGGTGCCGGTGAAAGCCGGATATGTCGATCCGGCTACCGCAAGCGAGGTGAAGCGATTGTTGCTCGGCGCGCGCGCGCCGGCATTGCTGGTCGGTGCAGGGGTGAAATGGGAGCGCGGCCATGAGGATGTCATGCGGCTCGCCGGGAAGCTCGCGCTGCCGATTGCCGCCTCATCCGGTCACGGCGACGTGGTGCCGAACGATCATCCGCTCTATTGCGGCTATGCGGGCCCGGCGCCGTATGGAAATCCCGTGGCGCGCGAGCTCGTTCACGGCGCGGATGTCATCCTCGCGCTCGGCACGCGGCTCGGCTTCAATACGACGCTGTATGGACACGATGTCGTGCCGAAGCACGCGAAGATCATTCAGGTCAACATCGACGCCGGCGCGATTGGCAAGTATTACCCTGTGCACATGGGCATCGTCGGCGACGCCAGAAGTTTTGCGGCGTGTCTGGCCGACACTGTGACCGAAGCCGAGGCAAAAAACGTCGCCTGGCTCGAGCGCAACCGGGCGCTGCGCAAGATGTGGGACGCGCTGTGGGAGGAGCGGGACCGACTCGGCCGGCAGTCGGTCACGCCGTTGACGCCCGAACAGATCTTCGGAGAGGTGAGCAGGGTATTGCCGCGCAACGCTATTGTCGCACTGGATTCAGGCACCTTGTGCAGACAGGCGGCCGATCAATTGCGATATTACCAACCGCCGGCGCTGCTGACGCCGCTCGATTTCGCGCTCGTCGGATTCGGCTACGCCGCGGGCCTCGGCGCGAAAGTGGCGGCGCCGGAGCGGCCGGTCATCTCCCTGTCCGGGGATGGCGGTTTCGGCATGACCGTGATCGAGGTCTGCACTGCCGTCCAGTCGGGAATCAACAGCATCGGTATCGTCCTGGACAACGAATGCTGGGGATCCGAAAAAGCCTACCAGCGCGACTTTTACAACGGGCGCTACATCGCTGAAAGCATCATCAGCCCAAGATACGATATCGTCGCGCAATCGTGCGGTGCTCAAGGTTATTTTGTCGCTAAACCGGGTGAGCTTGCGGAAGCACTGAGTCAGGCATTGAAGGCGGATGAGCCTGCGGTTATCCACGTTAAGGTCGACCCGGACGCCATTGTGAGCTCCCGCAAGGACGCTTTGAAGCACCGCCTGTCCGCGTAAGCAACGGGCAGATCCGGACGATAGACCCGGTTCCGCGCGTTCCGGGACTCGGATCGATGCAGGGTTACGCTGGGTAACGTCTGCGGCTTACCTCTCACAGCCCGAGCTCTTTCTTCACCGCCTCCATCTCCTGCATATCCTGGACGAGTTGCGCGCGGAACGCATCCGGCCCCTGAAAACCGTCGAGCTGAACCACCTGGCGCAAATAGATTTTCCACTCCGTCGTCTGCTGCGCTTTCTGTATGGCTGACGCCAGGCGGTCGATGACCGGCTTCGGTGTTCCCGCCCGCGCCATGATGCCGCGCCATTGATAGCGCACCACGTCCCAGCCACGCTCCGCCGACAACAACTTCGCCATCACGCGCCGGCGTTGCCTTGCAGAAACAGATGATCGAGTGCCGCGTGAATTGCACCGATCTGGAACGGATCGCGCCCGTTGATCGTGCGGCCGAACAACTCGATGGCGGCCTTCAGCCCGGCCTGCGTTTCGCTGGTGACCGGATGCGCGCACGCCTCGCCCCAGCCGACGATGCCCTCGTCGGTCTGAATTTTGACGAAGACGTTTTCCTTGTACTGGAGATTGGCGAACCACCCTTCGCGGGCGTGCACCATCGTGCCCTTCTTTTTCCCGGAACCGAACAGCGCGTGGTATTCGTCGGTCGGCTCGTACCAGACCGGTATCGCTTCTATCTTGGTGATCTTCAACGCCCGCTCCTTGGCTTGTCATTCCTCACCTCCGACCTCTCCCAAGGGAAGCGAGAAGCGTCGAGCGGAAATGGAGCCACCGTCATTCGATCCGCGCGCCGGCCATTCTGATCAGTTTCGCGTATTTTTCGTAATCCGCCTTTACGCGCGAGGCGAATTCTTCGGGTGTGGCGATTATTGCCTCAAGCGCCTGGCCTGCCAGATTCTGCTGCACGTCAGAAAGCCGCAGCGCCTTCGCGATCTCGCCATTCAATTTGTCGACAATCTGCTTCGGCGTACCGGCGGGCGCGAAGACAGCGATCCATGGACTCATCTCATATCCCGGCACACCGGATTCGGCGAGGGTCGGCACTTCCGGCATGAGCTTGAGCCGCTGCGCGGAGGTCATCGCGAGCAGCCGCAGCCTTCCGCCCTTGATTAACGGCAACACGGTGGCGAGCGTCGCGGTCATCGCCTGGGTCTCACCTGCGACGATCGCAGTCACTGCCGGAGGTCCGCCTTTGTAGGGGATGTGCACGATGTTAATTCCGGTCAAAGCGATGAGCTGGGCCATCGACAAGTGCGGCGCGCTGCCGTTACCTGATGAAGAATAGAGAATCTGCCCGGGACTTGCCTTGGCGAGCGCGATGAATTGCATCGCCGATTTCACGGGCAGCGACGGATGCACGATGAGCCCGCCGGGCTGCTGGCAAAGCAGCGCGACCGGCACAAAGTCCTTGAGCGTGTCGTAAGGGAGTTTCTTGTACATCGTTGCATTGCCGAGGTGCGTGACCGAATGCACCATCAGCGTGTAACCGTCCCCCGGCGACTTCGCTGCCAGATCCGCCCCGACTACGCCGGAAGCGCCCGCACGGTTGTCGATCACGAATTGCTGGCCGAGGCTTTCCGAGAGTTTTTGTGAGACGACGCGGCCAACGATATCGTTCGATCCCCCCGCGGGCCACGGGATCACGACGCGCACCGGCTTCGACGGATAATCTTGAGCATGAATGGCGCTTACCGGCAGCAGATGCGTTGTCAGACACAAGACTGCGACCCGCAACATTCGTTTCATGGTCTCCTCCGTGGTTCGTGATTGGTGATTGGTGATTGGTGATTAGATCCCTCGGTCGCGACTTTCACGACGCTGCTCAGGCCCTGCTCGCTTCTGCTGTTACCAGTCACGAGCCACCAATCACGAGTCACGGCTCTTAGTAACTCGTTGGCCAATTGGCGACCAAGTGACGACCAACGCCATTCGTCAACCGCAACGATTGGATCTCGAGTGTTTCCTTCAGATACTCGCGTGTCTCGCGCGGATCGAGCACCTCCTTCGCTCCGAAGACCGCTCCGAGATCATACGCCGATCCTTGCCGGGACATTGCCGCCAGCAGTTTCTGAAACCGCTCCGGATCGTCCTCTTCCTTGATGCCGTGCACCACCATGACCGCCGTGCGCGGATTCATGAAGCTCACCTCCGTGGTCCACCACGCGGCGATTTCGTCGGCGATTCCCGCGCCGACGCGCCTGCCGTCGAGCTTGCCGAAACCCGTGATCTTGCCGTCACCCGGCGTCGACCCCCGCATCTCCGGAATATAGGACACGCCGAACAGGCCGGATTCGCGGAACGATCCGGGATCGAGCAGATAGTCGATGCGTTCCCGCGCGTTCAGGATTTCCGGCCGGCGGCGCCTGGCGAGCTTGTCTTCGCCGCCCATCGCCTTGGCGACACGCGTGCGCGCCGCGTGCTCCTTGACTTTATCGTCGAATTTCATAGCCGCTCCCGTCGCTCAATTTGCTCTTTCCGCGGGCCGGGGAAACGGCCGCGGCAGCCTTCAGGGCTGTCGTCATGCCCGGGCTTTTTCGATGTTGCTGTTGACTTCCAGGCGCATCTCTTTGTTTTCGATGTAGACGCGTGCGAGCTTCGGGCGCTTCGCCAACTCATCGAGCAACCGGATCATCGGCGTCTCGAAGCGGTATTCGGTCTGCATGGGACCGGCCGCGAACATCTGATCGACCTGCGTGCCCGCGAACGAATAGCGCAGCAGCCGTTCTTCGTCGGTCATGTTCGGATATTTGCGGCGCAGATCCGCTACGGCCGGCGGCAGGGGCTCGGGTTCGAGCGCGATCCTCTGCGAGCCGCTTTCGACGATGCGGTCGAGCACGCCGGGCTCAACCGGAGCCAGCAGCTTCCCGTAGTAACCGAGCGCGTATTTCTTCACTTCATCAGGAACGATTCGATAGCGCTCGCCCCGCACGACGTTCAACACGGCTTGCGTGCCGACGAGCTGCGCGAAAGGCGTGACCATGATCGGCCAGCCGAGCTCGCGGCGGATCTGCGCGCACTCGTGCAATACCGCATCGAGCTTGTCGCCCAGGCCGGCTTGCGCGAGCTGGAAGTGGAAGTTGGTGAGCATGCCGCCGGGCACCTGGTGCTCGAAGTGAAAGGCGTCGTATTCCATGGGCACCCCGAGCGGCTTGCCTTCCTGCTCGGCTACGCGGCGGAAATGCGCGCTCACTTCGTCGATGAGGCGATCATCGAGGTCGACGCGATAGCCCATGCTGCGCAGGTTGCGCGCGATCGTTTGCGTGGCCGGCTGTGCCGGTCCGTTGGCGAGCGGGGCGATCGACGTATGGACCTGATCGACGCCGAGCTTCACTCCTTCGAGATAGACGAGCGGCGCGAGCCCGGTGAGGCAGTGACTGTGCAGCTCGAGCGGCACCTCGCCCATCACCCGCTTCATCGCCGGCACCAGCGTGCGGATGCGGTCGGGAGTCAGCAGGCCGCACGCATCTTTCAGCATGATCGAATCGACCCCGGTGCGCTCGATGAGTTCCTTCGTCTTCTCCGCGTAGAGCTCGTCGGTGTGGACCGGGCTGTGGCCGTAGACGAGCGCGCCGACGGTATACGCACCCAGCGATTTCGCGTGGTTGAGAATGTGGACGATGTTGTCGAGATCGGCGAGCGCATCGAAGGCGCGCACGCGGCGCAGACCATTGGCGAGGAGCCGCTCGGTCCACAAGAGCAGAATGTCGTTAGGCACAACATCGAAACCGGTGAGACTTTTGCTGCGAATCGACGACTGCATCGGCGTGTGCTTGATCTTTTCGCACATGAGCCTCACGCGCTCCCAGGGATTTTCCTTGAGATAGCGCACCGCCACGTCGAACTGGATGAGACCCATGAGGTCGATCGCGTCATAACCGATCCGGTCCATGCGCTCGGCAACGGGCAACATCATGGCGGTCGTCATGCGGGTGGCCCACAGCGACTGGTGCGCATCGCGCAATGTGGTATCCATGACCTTGACCCGCTTCATGGGGCGGCTACTCTATCCGCACGCCGGCGGACTTCGCGACTTTCGACCACTTGGCAAGCTCCGCCTTGCCGAAAGCGTCGAGCCCTTCGGGCGTGCCGCTCACGGGGGCGAAACCGGCAGCAACGATGCGCTCCTTCACGTCGGGCAGTTGCAGGACTTTGACGAGCTCGCGATTGAGCCGTGTAATGATGGCTTTCGGTGTGCCCGCGGGCACGTACAGCCCGCGCCACGAGTCCACTTCGAAACCCGGGTATCCCGATTCGATCATGGTGGGCACCTCGGGCAGGAGCGGTTCGCGCTCGCGGTTGGTGACCGCGAGCCCACGGAGCTTGCCCTGCTTCACTTGCGGAGCGCCGGTCGGCATGGTGGTGAACATGAGCGGAAGACGCCCGCCGAGCATGTCGATGATCGCCTGAGGGGCGCCTTTGTAGGGCACGTGCGTCATCTGTATGCCGGCGTTGTTCTTGAACAGCTCCCCGGAGAGGTGCGCGAGGCTGCCTTGGCCCCACGAACCGAAATTGAGCTCTCCCGGCTTGGACTTGGCCAGCGCCGCCAGCTCCTTCACCGAGCTCGCGGGCAACGAAGGCGGCACGATCAGGACGAGCGAATGGGCCGCGACGAGACCTACCGGCGCAAAGTCCTTCATGGTGTCGTAAGGCAGCTTGGCATACGTGCTCGCATTGATCACGTGCTCGACGGCTTCCAGGATCATGGTGTAGCCATCGGGCGTCGCCCGGGCTGCGATCTCCGACCCGACGATACCGTTGGCACCCGGGCGATTGTCGATGATCACCGGCTGACCCAGCGCTTCGCTGAGTTTGGGCGTGATGATGCGGGCGACGATGTCGGTCCCGCCACCGGCAACCCACGGCACGATGACGCGCAGCGGTCGCGAGGGATAGCCCGGGCCGCCTGCCGGCGCGGCCGCATGCGCCGCCGTGCAGACCATCAGTGCAGCCGAGCAGAGCAAATGCAAAGGGCGCTTCACCATGTTCCACCTCCTTTTCATTATCGGCACGAGGCTCTCACGGGCCGCAGAGCGGGCGCGAGTACCGGCGCAGCACCCGCTTGGTCGTTCTTTTCCCCGGTTCGAAGGAATTCGACCAGCACTATTGGTCAATTACGGGGCAATCTACCCCGATCTGAAAAAACAGGCAATGCGCAATGGCATTGCGCGAATTCCAATGGTTTGCGCACGGCATCGGCTTGCATGAACTCTACGATCCGCCCATCGTCAGCCGCCACTGCTCGTTCGATCATCCCCAGCAATTCGAACCGCGGAGGGTGATCGCCGTCGAAAGCATGGATGGTGAGCACCGGGTCGGAGGAGTCCGGCTGGAAAATATGCTGGTGGTGGCCGAGACCGGCGTCGAAATGCTCGACTCATTCCCGCGGGATAAGATCCTGGTGGCTGGTACCGGCTGAGGCGCGCGGCCGCTGGCGACGTAACCGGGCTTTTGGTGTAGGCTTTGCCGGAAGCGTTGCTGCGACACTTATCCAATTATCCATATGCAAAAAAATACGACAGTGTTGGCGGGTTTCGTGCTGTCCATGGCGGCCTCGTGGATTGTCTGGGCGCCGGGCGACTAGCGACGGAGATGCTGGCGCCCGACGTGAAGAGCCGCCAAAACGCCGTCGGCATCGTGCCGGAAGGCAGCGCCTCGCGCGCGGAGTTCGTAAAATTCATCCACAACGATACGCTGCGTTCAATGATCCCACGCTATACATCGAGCGCTATATCGAACGGGCAAGACATGTTGAAGTTCAGGTACTGGCGGATGCGTACGGAAACATCATCCACTTAGGTGAACGGGATTGTTCGACACAGCGCCGCCATCAGAAGCTGATCGAAGAGTCGCCCTCGCCCGTCGTCGATTCGCCGCTGCGGGCATGCATGGCCGATGCGGCCTTGCGCCTGGCAACGCACGTGAACTACGTCAACGCGGGAACGGTGGAGTTCGTGCTCGACCTGGATACGATGGCGTTCTATTTTCTTGAAATGAACACCCGCATCCAGGTGGAACACCCGGTTACCTGGTCCCGCCTTTTTACGACTCGATGCTCGCGAAGATCATTGTGCACGGGAAGGATCGGGATGAGGCGGTATCCCGCATGTTGAGCGCGCTGGGCAGTTTCAGAGCGACAGGGGTGCATTCAACGCTGCCTTTCCATCGAACGGTAATCGCCCATCCGGATTTCAGGAATAACCGCGTAACCACGCAATGGGTAGAGCAAAAGTTCTGCCCGGAAGTCTACCCGGCAGATCCGGTAACACGGGAGAAAACACGTGCCATTTGAAGATTTGTTGAAAGAACTCGACGCGCGCAAGCAGCAAGCGCTCGCCATGGGAGGACCGGAGAAGCTCGCCCAGCGCAAAGCGCAGGGTTGGCTTAACGCGCGCGAGCGCCTCGCGCGGCTGTTCGACCCCGGTTCGTTCATGGAGTCGGGCATGTACGCCGTGTCAAATCGTCCCGAGGACCAGGACAGCACGCCGGCCGACGGCAAGGTTGCCGGGTTCGGGCGCATCGCGGGGCGCGAGGCGGCGGCGATCGCCAACGACTTCACGGTCAAGGGCGCTTCCAGCGCGGCAATCAACATCAAGAAGTTAAAGCACATGAAGGGTGTGGCCAAAAAACGCGGCATCCCGATCGTGTTTCTCGGCGAATCGACCGGCGCGCGCATGCCGGACGTGATGGGGGCCGCGTCGATAGGCTCCAAGGACGACCCGGTCGAGTACCAACGTCTGCGCGACTCGCCATGGGCGGCGGGCGTGCTCGGCTACTGCTACGGTTCGTCCGCGTGGTATGCCGTCATGTCGGATTTCTGCGTCATGCGTAAAGGCGGCATCATGGCGGTCTCGAGTCCGCGTCTGATCTCGATGGCGATCGGCAGGCAGGTCGATGCCGAAGATCTCGGCGGCTGGCGCGTGCATTCCGAAGTCAGCGGATTGGTCGACCAGGTGGTGGATACGGATGAACAGGCCATCGACGCGGTCAAACAGTTTCTCTCGTATCTGCCGGGCAACAACATGGAACCGCCGCCCGAGCGCCCGGTGCCCGAAGCCTCGGGCGCCGACATGGCGAACATCCTCACGCTGATCCCGGAAGCGGCGAACCAGGTGTACGATGTCAAGAAGGTAATCCGCTGCATCGTTGACCGCGACTCCCTGTTCGAGATGAAGTCGCGCTACGGCAAGGCCATTGTGACAGCGCTGGCGCGTCTCGACGGCAAGTCCGTCGGCATCATCGCGAACAATCCCCTGCACCGAGGTGGCGCGATCGGCGCGGATGAGTGCCAGAAGGTGCAGAGTTTTTTCGTGCTGTGCGATTCGTTCAACATCCCGCTCGTGCTGCTGGTCGATCAGCCGGGCTTTCTCATCGGGATGGAAGGCGAGCAGAAAGGCGTGACGGGCAAGGCGATGAACTGGTTCAACGCCATGACCCTCGTTACGGTGCCGAAGATTTCGGTGGTGATGCGCAAGAGCTATGGACTCGCAGTGTCGAATATGGGCGGCGGCGGCAATACGGATGAAGTTGCCTGCTGGGTGACGGCGGAAGTAAGTTTCATGAAGCCCGAATTCGGCGCGCGCGTGGTGTTTGGCGTGAGCCCCGATGATCCCGGGAAGTACCAGGACGCGGTCGCCAAGATGAGCAAGGGAACCACGGCCTACGACATGGCGGCGATCTATACCGCGCACGACGTGATCGATCCGCGCGAGACGCGCAATTGGCTAATCCGCATGCTCGAAGTGCACCGCATGCGGCTCACCGGCGGCGTTGGCGAGCACCTGATGCGCAGCTGGCCCACCAGTTATTAGCGGTCGCGAACCGCAGAATTAATCGCGTGAAGGGGAAGACGGATGGTCCTTAAGCTGAGCTTTGCAATGGTGGCCGCAACGGTGCTTTGCGCAAGCGCGGCCGCTGCGCAGACCTATCCCGTCAAGCCCATCCGCTTCATCATCCCGTTTACGCCGGGCGGCAACACCGATGTGCTGGGCCGCTTGCTGGGACAGAAGCTCACCGCAGCATGGGGGCAGCAGGTGGTGATCGACAATCGGGCCGGGGCGGGCGGCACGGTCGGCGTCGACCAGGCGAGCAAGGCCCCGCCGGACGGTTACACCATTGTGATGGGTACTTTCGGCAGCGTGCTCGTCGCGAAGAGCCTGTACAAAAAGCTCGACTACGATCCGCAGCGCGATCTTGCGCCGGTGGTGCTGGTGTCGAAGCCGCCCGGGCTGTTGGTGACTAACCCCCAGGTTCCCGTCAAAAATGTACAGGAGCTGATCGCCTATGCGCGCACGTCTCCCGGCAAGCTGAACTATGCGTCATCGGGCAGCGGCACCTGGAACCACTTGTTCGGCGAGCTTTTCAACTCGATGGCGCAGGCGAAAATCGTCCACGTGCCGTATAAGGGCGCCTCCCCCGCGGTCACCGATCTCCTCGGCGGGCAGGTGCAAATGATGTTTTCGCCATTCCCGCCCGCGCTGCCTCACGTAAGAAGCGGCAGGCTGCGCGCGCTGGCGGTCTCTTCGGAGCAGCGCTCGGGATTGCTTCCCGAAATTCCGACCGTCGCGGAAGCGGGGCTGCCCGCTTACACCGCCGAAGGCTGGTTCGCAGTGCTTGCGCCCGCCAAAACACTGCCCGCAATCATCGCGCAACTCAATCGCGAGCTCAATCGCGCGCTGCAGGCGCCGGAGGTGAAAGCTTCGCTCGCGGCAGACGGCGCTGAGCCCGTAGGCGGCACGCCGCAGGAACTCGCGCAGTCGATCCGCGAGGGTTCGGCCAAATGGGGCAAGCTCATCCGCGAGCTGGGCATGAGCCTGTGAAGAAGTCCGATATGCCGAACCATTGGCGAATTTCGCATACACGTATAATGCCGTGCGCTGCGCCACCAAGGGAAAACTTACATGGCAAGAATCGAAGTCAAATCGGAGATCACGGGCACTGTCTGGAAGCTCATGGCCAAGCCCGGCGACAAGCTCGCAAGCGGCGATACGTTGATCCTGATCGAATCAATGAAAATGGAAATCCCGGTAATTACCGAAGACGGGGGAACCGTCACGGAAATTCTGGTCAAGGAAAGTGACCCCGTTGCTGAGGGTCAGGTCGTGGCCGTTCTCGAGGACTGAACGAAATGTTCAGTAAAGTGCTGGTAGCAAATCGTGGCGCGGTGGCAGCACGAGTGCTGCGCGCACTCAACGCGATGGGCATCAAGTCGGCGGCGGTGTATTCCGAAGCGGACTACGGCGCGCCGTACCTCGGGATGGCGAGCGAGGCCTACGCGATCGGCGCGGCACCCGCTCGCGACAGTTATCTCAACCAGGACGTGCTGCTCGACGTGATCAAGCGCGCCGGCGCCGACGGCGTGCATCCGGGCTATGGGTTCCTGGCGGAAAATGCCGGCTTCGCGCAGCGCGTGGAGGATATCGGCGTGCGCTTCATCGGCCCGTCGCCGCATTGGATAGACGCAATGGGGCACAAGACGCGCGCGCGCGAGCTGGCCGCGCAGCACGGCATGCCGATGTCGAAAGGCTCGGATGTGCTGCCGGCCGAGCCTGCCGCGATACTTGCCGCGGCGCGCGCCATCGGTTATCCCGTACTGGTAAAGCCGGCCGGTGGCGGCGGCGGCATCGGCATGCTGCCGGCCAAAGACGAAAGCGAACTGCTGGCGGTGGTGGAGCGCTCGCGCTCGATGGCGAGCCGCGGTTTCGGCAACGCCGAGGTCTATCTCGAACGGCTGTTCGAGCGTCCGCGCCATGTCGAGTTCCAGGTGCTCGGCGACCGCCACGGCGGCGCCGTGCATTTGTTCGAGCGCGACTGCTCGGTGCAGCGCCGCAACCAGAAAGTCATCGAGGAGGCGCCCGGGCCCGCGCTCGACCGCCTGCAAGTCGACACGGTCGCTGACCGCATCGCGGCGATCATGCGCGCGATCGGCTACGACAACATCGGCACGGTCGAGATGCTGATGAGTGCCGACGGCGAGTTCAGCTTTCTCGAAATGAACACGCGGCTCCAAGTGGAGCACGGCGTGACCGAGGAGGTGACCGGCGTCGATCTGGTGGTGGCGCAGATACGTTCGGCGGCCGGCGAAAAACTCGGCGCCATTCTGCCGCAAACAATTACCGTCACCGGGCACGCGATCCAGGGGCGCGTCTATGCCGAGGATCCGAAAAGTTTCTTTCCCTCGCCCGGCAAGCTCAGCGTATTCCGGCCACCGCAGGACCCATCCATACGCATCGAAACCGGCTACGCCGAAGGCCGCGACGTGACGCCGTACTACGATCCGATGATCGCCAAAGTCATCGTGCACGCCGCGAGCCGCGACGCCGCGATCGAGCGGCTTGCTCTGGCGCTAGCCGCATTCGATATCAAAGGCCCCAAGACCAACATTCCCGCGGTGCTGGCGATCCTGCGCTCCGAGCAGTTTCGCTCGGGACAAGTGCACACGGGGCTGCTGCCGGAAATGCTGGCGCAGCAAAAGAAATCCTGAGATGAACATTAGAGACATCATTACTAAAGCGCGCAGTGAAAACCGCACTGCGCTTGACGAGTTTGCCGGCAAGCAGTTGCTCGCGGCGTATGGCGTCAGCGTGCCGAAATCGGTAGTCATCGATGGCGCGGATGAAGCCGCTGCGGCGTTCGCGCAACTGACGCCCCCGCTGGCGCTGAAGATCATGTCGCCCGACGTTCTGCACAAAAGCGATGCCGGCGGCGTCAAGGTCAACCTGAAGTCCGCGGCCGAAGCAACCGACGCAATCCGGCGGATGATGAACGTGCCGGCGCTGCGCGATGCGCGCATCGATGGTTTCCTGCTCGAGGAAATGGCGCCGGCGGGACAGGAGGTCGTGGTTGGCGCGGTTCGCGACCCGCAGTTCGGGCCGCTCGTGATGGTGGGTTTGGGCGGCATTTTCGTCGAGGTGCTCGCCGATGTCGCCTTCCGCATTTGTCCGATTACCCGCCTCGATGCGCGCGAAATGCTGGCGGAATTGAAGGGTGCGGCGGTCCTCGGGGGTGCGCGCGGACGCAAGCCTGCTTCACAGGAAGCCATCATTGACGTGCTGCTCAAGATCGGCGGCGCAGACGGACTATTGATGAGCCACGCCGATGATTTCAAAGAAGCCGATATCAATCCGCTGATCGTGTCGGAATCCGGCGCCGTCGCGGTCGACGCGCGATTCGTCCTGTCATGACCGCACAGGCTATCATCGAGCGCTACGCGCCGCTGTTCATGCCCAAAACGGTCGCCGTGGTCGGCGCATCGACTAAGGGCATGGCCCTGCCAAACGTTTTCATCCGCCGCATTCGCGAGTTCGGTTTCGAGGGCGCGATCTACCCGATCCATCCGTCGGCGACAGAGATCGACGGTCTACCCGCTTATCGCACGCTGGCCGATACGCCGCAGCCGGTCGATTACGCGTATATCGCGGTTGCTGCGGCGCAGATACCCGCCATGCTCGCCGCCGCCGCCGGCCGCGTGCGCTATGCGCAGGTGATTTCGAGCGGCTTCGGCGAGGTCGAGGCCGGCAAGGATCTGCAGCAGCAACTGGCCGCGGCAGCGCGCACTGGCGACATGCGTCTGCTAGGGCCGAATTGCCTCGGCATTTATACGCCGCGCGGCAAAGTGACGTTCACCGAAATCGGCCCGCGCGAGGTCGGCACGGTCGGCATCGTGTCGCAAAGCGGCGGGCTCGGCACCGACATCATCCGCCGCGGCATGAGCCGCGGCGTCAGGTTCTCGGGACTCGTCACCGTCGGTAACTGTGCGGATCTCGGGGCGAACGACATCCTCGAGTTTTACTTTGCCGATCCGCAGACCAAGGTGATCGGTCTTTATATCGAGACCGCGCAGGACGGCCGGCGGCTGTTCGAAATCCTGCGCGCCGCGCAAGCGCGCAAACCCGTGGTGATGCTCAAGGGCGGCCGCACCCGGCAGGGACTCGCCGCCGCCGTGTCGCATACCGGCTCGCTCGCTGGTGACGACCGCGCCTGGGTCGCACTGTCGCGGCAGACCGGCTGCATCCTGGTCGATACGCTCGATGAATTTATCGATGCACTGCTCGCCTTCCAGACGCTTGCGCCGCGCACGCAGCGGCCAACTCAACGCGTGGTGCTGTTCGGCAACGGCGGCGGCGCCAGCGTGCTCGCCACCGATTACTATGCGCGGTTGGGGCTCGATGTGACGCCGTTCAGCCAGCCTGTCGTGGATGCGCTCGCCGCACTCAAGCTGCCGCCCGGCACCAGCATCACCAACCCGGTCGACTGCCCGGTGGGCACGCTGCAGCAGGAAGACGGGCGCGTCGCCGAAAAAATACTCGACGTGATTTACGGCCGTGCCGAACCCGAGGCGCTGGTTATGCACCTCAACCTGGCCGCGTTCGTCGGGCGTGCCAAGCCCGAGGTACTCGACAATCTGATGCAGGCCGCGTTGCGCGTGCAGTCGCACTATCCCGGCAAAGCCCATTTCGTGCTGGTGCTGCGCGCCGACGACGAGCCGGAATTGGTGGCGCGCCGGCGCGACTTCCGCGCCAAGGCAGTCGCGCTCGGCATCCCGGCCTACGACGAGTTGAGCGATGCGGGGCACGCGCTTGCAGCCCTCAAGGCGCACGAGCGTTTCGCGCAGTCGAGAAGCCGTGCGTGAGCGCGACCGACTTCAAGGCGGTCAGCTATCCGTTGCGCGTCTACAGCGGCGAGGACGCGCTCGAAAACCTTCCCGCCGAACTGAAACGGCACGCGGCAAGCCGCGCTTTCATCGTCTGCGGCAGGACGGTATCGCGGCGCACCGAACTGATCACGCGCATGCGCCGCATTCTGGGCGACGCGTGCGCCGGCGTGTACGACGAAATCGAAAAGGATACGACGCTGCCGTCGGTGCTGAACGCGGCCGCGGCGGCACGCACGGCGCACGCTGACCTCATCATCGGCGTCGGCGGCGGCAGCGTGATCCAGGCGGCGCGCGTGGTCGCGATATTGCTCGCCGAGACGCGGCCGCCGCACGAGTTGATCACGCAGTATCCCGCCAGCGGTCCGGCGGTGAGCCCCAGACTCAGCGCGCCCAAGCTGCCGATCATCAATGTGCTGACGCTGCCGACCACGGCGCAGAATCGCGGCGGCTCGGCGGTGCGCGACGCGAACCTCGATCATCGCATGGAGTTTTTCGATCCCAAGACGCGGCCCGTGGCGGTGGTCTGGGATGCCGCCGCGCTGCTCACGGCACCCACGGCGCTGGCTCGCACGACGGGCTGCTCGGTCTACTGGCACAGCGTGATGAAACTCGGCTGGACGCGCGTGAACCCGCTGCTCGAAGGCGTGCGGCTGCACGCCTATCGGCTGGCTTCGCGCGCCTTGCCGCAGGTCATGGATACGCTCGATGCGGCGCCGCGCATCGAGCTTTGCGCGGCGGCGTTTCTGCACAACCGCGATGCCGACGAAGGTGGGGGCATCGTCGCACGCCACTGGGTATCGCGCGTTACCTACGCGTTCGCAACGGCGTTGTTCATTTGCTTTCCGCATATCGGCCAGGGCGAGGCGAACACCGCGCTGACGGGCACCGTGCTGCGCCGCTTCGGCGCGCGCGACCCGGATGCGATCGCGCGCCTCGCAGAGGGGCTCGGCGTGTGGGACGAGAGCCTGCCGCTGACGGAAGCGCCGTCGCGTGCCGCCGATCATCTCGAGCGATTCTTCGCCGGACTCGGCATGCCAACCCGGCTGCGCGACCTCGATTTCCCCCGTGACGGACTGATCAGGGTGCTCGAAAACTCGCTCAAGAACTTCAACGCCGACCCCAAACGCGAGTTCGTGCGCGAGCGCGAGTTGCTGCACGAGGTGCTGCGGCAGGCATGGTGAGCCCGCGCGTGGCCGTAGTGTTTGGCGGTCCGGCGCAGTTCCGCGGAGTGCTTTAGAATGGCGTTCCGCAAACCATGAATCACGGAATGGCAATGGATACCCTCAAAGTCGGCATGAAATGCGAACAGGTGTGGGAGGTCACGCGCGAGCTGTGCACCGCGCGCGGCGACTATCTGGTGTTTTCAACTCCGTCGATGACGCGCTTCGTCGAGATGACGTCGCAGGAACTCGCGAAACCGCACCTCAAGCCCGGTCAGGGGCAAGTCGGAACGCTGGTGAATATCCGGCATATGGGGCCGACGCCAATCGGCAAGAAAGTACGTTGCGAGGCCGAGCTCGTCGCGATCGACCGCCGCAGGCTCACGTTCAAGGCCAAAGTGTTCGACGACGTCGAGCAGGTCGGCGAGGCCGAGCACGAACGCTTCGTCATCGATCTCGACAAGTACATGGCGCGGCTCAAGGCCAAGATCGAAGGCAACCCCGGTCCGCGGTGATTCTGGCGGTCAACGGGTTGAAATTTACCTGAGGAGGAAATGCGCTATGCTGAAATCCACAAGCTCGCTGCTCGCGGGAGGGCTGGGGGTCGTCGTTGCCGTTGTGGCGCCGTTTGAGGCATTAGCGCAAGCCTATCCGAACAAGCCAGTACGCCTGCTGGTCGGATTCACCGGCGGCAGCACTAGCGACGTCATCGGCCGGGTGGTGGCGCAAAAGCTCGGCGAAAGCCTCGGACAAACGGTCATCGTCGAAAATCGCCCCGGCGCCGGCGCCAACATCGCCGCTGAATTGGTCGCCAAGGCATCCCCCGACGGCTATACCGCGCTCTACGCGAACACCGGGATCGCAGTCGCCATCAGCGCTTACAGCAAACTCGGCTACGATGTATTGCGCGACCTTGCTCCGGTCGGGCAGGCCGCCGCGAGTCCGCACATTCTGGTCGTCAGTATGTCGCTGCCGGTGCAGTCGGTGAAAGATCTGATCGCACTCGCCAAAGCGAAACCGCGCGCGCTCAATGTTGCCTCGACGGGTTCCGGCAATTCCGACCACTTTGCCTATGAACTGTTCAGATCGATGACCGGCGCGGAGATGACGCACATCGTTTACAAGGGCGGCCCGCAGGCCATGATCGACGTCATGAGCGGGCAGGTTGCCGCGTATTTTGCCGGAATGGCGGTGGCGTTGCCGCTCGCACGAGCCGGCAAGACCAGGGCGCTGGCCGTGACCTCAGGCCAGCGTTCGCGGATGGCGCCCGACATTCCGACCATGATCGAAGCCGGTTTGCCCGGCTACGAGCATCTGCTGTGGAATGCCATTTTCGTTCCGGCCGCAACTCCGAAGGAAATCATCGCGCGTCTCGATGCCGAACTTGTCAAGGCGGTCAGTTCGCCCGATGTGCGCGAGCGCTTCGCGGCGCTCGCCGCCGAGCCGGCGAGCAAGACGTCCGAGCAGATGGCCGCTTACCTGCGGAGCGAAATCGACAAGTACGGCAAGATCGTGCGCGCGATCGGCCTGAAGATAGACTGAATTTTTCTCTCAAGTCTTCCTTGCCATCGTAGACTTGTTGAGCGAGCGCGCATCGCGCGGTTTCCAGCGTTTGGTGTCGACCTGTGCGAGGAATTCAGCCGTGATGCGGTTGAATAAATCCGGCTCTTCGAGATTGACCGCGTGGCCGGTGCCTGCGACTACCGTAAGCCGCGCCGATGGGCAGATACGCTTGATGAATATGCCCGGCTCCAGGCAATTGTCGTCTTCGTCGCCGCTCACCATGTGCAGCGGCACCTTGAGTTTCGCCAGTCCTTGCTCGAGACTGTAGACGGTCGGGCGCCGGCCCTGCACGTTGCGCAGCGTGTTCGCCGAGCCGCGTGCCGAATGCTTGGCGAATTCGGCGCAGAAATGCGCAAAACCGCGCGGGTCCTTGTTCTGGAACTGTACGCGCGCCGGGCCGATCTGGTAGGGCTTGATCGCTGCTGGGGTGCCGAGTTCCTCGAAGCGCCGTGCCATGATCTCGTTGTCGCGCAGGAACTGGGCGCGCTTGTCCGGATCGGAGCCAAACCCGACGCCGACCGCGGTCAGCGACAGCGCCATGCGCGCGTAGCGCAGACCGAAGTGCAGCGTCGCGTAGCCGCCCATCGAGCAGCCGACGATGTGCGCTTTGCGGATTTTCAGATGACGCATGACGTTGGCGATGTCGTCGGTGGCGATCGCCTGCGAGTATTTGGAGAGCGCCCGCGGTACTTCGGACGGCGGGTAGCCGCGCGCATTGAACGCGATGCAGCGGTAGCGGCGGCTGAAATAGCGAATTTGCGCCTCCCAGCTGTACAGATCATCGGCGAATTCGTGCACGAACACGAGCGGCGTGCCGCGCCCGGTTTGCTCGTAATACAGCCTGACCCCGTTCGAATTGGCGTATGGCATGAGTTTCTCCCTCGCTGGTTGGCGTAAACGGTGATTTTGCATTGGTCAATGCGGCGCAGCGGCAACGCTGGCGCGCGCAATCAGGCCGGCGTCCGGCAGGCTCGCGAGCGACCGGCAGTGCCCGAGCAACTGCTCGACTGCGCGCGGCGCAAGCTCGGCCGCGGCAAGGCTGCGGAATTTGGCGTCGAGATCGGCGTCGGAGAGCGGCCGCTGCAGGCTGCCGCGCGCCTGCTCGACAAACATTTCGAACTGCCTGCCGTCAGTCAGAGCGATCCGCACCCGCGCCTGTTCCTTGCCGATGGCGGCATCGCTGCACACAGTAACCTTGCCGCGCAACGCGACGACGCGCGGATCGCTGACCCGCGCATCGCTGTATTGTGGCACGCTGGCCGTGCCATCGAGCAGCGCCACTGCCGCCGAGTGAGCGAGGCTCAATTTCGCTTCGAGGCCGTCGCGCGGGGCCGGGTTGCCGCAGCGTAGCAGCGCCAGCGGACCGATCGTCACATCGACCTTGGCGACTTGTTCGGCAGCGATGCGGTGCGCGGCACGTAAATCGAGGCACGCATCAAGCACCGGATGGATCACCACGCCGCACGGGTACGGCTTGTAGGAGTTTTGCAGCAATTCCCAACTCGAGCCCAGCTCGCGCGTGATTTCACTGGCATCGCTGCGCGCGGCCAGCACGTTGAGAAAACCGCGCGGTGCTTCCAGCGCGCTCGCGGAGCTGGTGAAATTGCCTGCCGCAAGTAGAGCCGCGGCGAGTCCGTTGCGCGCGGCATGTCCCATGTTGTAGCTCTTGCACATGCTGCCCATCACTTCGCACAATCCCGAGGACTGGGTTGCCGCGATGCCGAGCGCCCACGTCATTTGTTGCGCATCGAGCTTGAGCGCTTTTCCGGCCGCGGCCGCGGCACCGAATACGCCGCAAGTCGCCGAAATATGCCAGCCGGCTTCATAGTGTTCCGGCGATACCGCGTTGCCGATGCGACATTCGGTTTCGACGCCCAGGATGAATGCGTGCAGGAATTCGGCGCCGCTCAACGGCCGGTATTCGGCAAGCGCGAGCAGCGCGGCGGCTACCGGCACCGACGGATGGATAACCGAGCGCAGATGCGTGTCGTCGAAATCAAGGATGTTGGAGGCGACCGCGTTGATGCACGCCGCGGTCAGCGCATCGAGCCGCTCGCCGCGGCCGAGCAAAGTCGCCTGCGGCTTGCCGGCAAACTCGCGCAGCGCGGTGAGCAGGCGCTCGACCGCTGTGTCGCGGCAGCCGCCGAGCGCGCAGCCCAGCCAGTTGAGCATCGCGCGCGCGCCCTCGTGGCGCACAGCCGGCGGCACGTCATCCCAGCGCGATTGGACGACGAAGCTGGCAAGCTGCGCGGTGATCCCGGTTTCAGACAAAGGTCGTTTCCTCGAAAAATTCTCTGCTTAGCGCGCGGTCTCGACCTGATGCACGATGCGGATGCCGACGAGCACCGTGATTGCACCTGCGATCGCGATCCATCCCAACGTCTCGCCGAGCAGTATCCATGCGAACAGCGTCGCCATCACCGGCTGGAACAGCAGCCCCACCGAGGAAAAAGTCGAGGGCAGGTGCGCCATCGCGTAAGCAATCAGGCTTTGCCCCACCACCTGCGATATCAGCGCGAGCGCGATCAGCTTGCCCCAGCCGCCGCCGGTTAGCGGCAGAAACTGCTCGCCGGAGGCGAGCGCCAGCGGCAGCACCACGGCCGCAGTAATCGCGCCGCTCCACGCCATGATGCTGGCGGTCGAGGCGCTGGCGCGCAAGCGGGTCACCACGAGTTGGTAACCGGCGTAGAACATCGCGCTCACCACACCGAGGATGTCGCCCAGCAGTTGGCCCCCGCCCAGCCGGAAATCGCCCTCGATCAGCAGGGTCATTCCTGCGAGTGCAGTGGCGAGTCCGGCCAGAAACCTGCCGCTCGGCGTGCGGTGTAACAGTATCCACGCCGCAAGCGTAACAAAAATGGGCGCCAGATTGGCGAGCAAAGTGGCGTTGGCGATCGACGTGAGCATGATCGACCAGTGCCATACGATCAGATCACCGGCGAAGTACAGGCCCGCCCAGAGGATGAGCCTGCGCTCGGTTGCCGGAACTGCTTGCGCGGGGCGGCCGCGCTCGGCAAGCGCCCACGTCCACAGCAAGGGCAGCGCCAGAAACACGCGCCAGAACGCGGTGGAGACGGGGCCGGTTTCGCTGACCTTTACCCACAAGGCGGAAGCGCCGATGCAGGCGGCGCCGACGAACAACGCCGTCACGGCGAGCGCTGCGCCGCGCCGTTCGCGCGGGTTTTCAATCAACTCGGGCATGACCCCGGCGGCACCACGGCGCGGGCGTTACGAAATGCCGTCATTCGCCATGAGCGCGCCAGCGCCGGAAACCGCGAACCAGCGCGACCGTGGCGAGCACCAGTATCGCCCCCAGCATGAACACGAAAAATCCCGGCTTGGCGGCATAGGCGATGACGAACGCGCGGCCGCCGAAGAACTGCCCCGTCATCGCGCCGTAAACGGCGAAAACCACTAACCCCGTGCCGAGTCCGAAAAAAAACCCCGGCGAGTCGAGAAAGCCGGTGTCCGAGGGCGAGGCGAGCAGTTTCTGGAGCGCTGATTTCACGGCGCCGCTCCTACGTCAGATGTCACGCGGCTATTTTCCTTCCCATCTGGCTTTGCGCTTTTCGATGAAGGCCTGCATGCCTTCTTTCTGGTCGCGCGATGAGAACAATACCTGGGACGCCTTGGTCTCGAGCCGCAGCGCCGCATCGAGCGAGGCGTCCTGACCGGCGAGCACCACTTCCTTGATCTGCTGCACTGCAAGCGGCGGCAGCCCGGCGATCTGCTGTGCCAGTTCGACGGCGCGTTTTTCCACTGCGGCGTCCGGCGCGAGCTCGCTGACGAGTCCCATCTCGTAAGCTTCCTTCGCACTGAATATGTCGCCGGTCAGGCAGATCTTCATCGCTTTGTATTTGCCGACTGCGCGGATCAGCCGCTGCGTGCCGCCGCCGCCGGGGATGATGCCGATCTTGACTTCGGGCTGGCCGAAGCGCGCCGACTCCCCGGCGATGATGATGTCGCACGTCATTGCCAGCTCGCAGCCGCCGCCGAGCGCAAAGCCGTTGACCGCGGCGATCACCGGTTTCGGGCAGGCCGCGATCACGCGCCACAGTTTGTGCGTACCGCGCAGCATCATGTCGATGCTGCCGGCGCCGGCCATTTCCTTGATGTCGGCGCCGGCGGCGAAGGACTTGTCGTTGCCGGTGAGCACGATCGAGCGTGTCGCGGCGTCTTCGCCGAGTTCCGTCAGGTATTGCGCGATCAGTTTGCGCACTTCGATGTTAAGCGCGTTGCGCACCTCCGGACGGTTGATGCGGATCAGCGCGACGCCGTCGGCCGGGCGTTCGAGCAGGACTACGGGTGCGGTCATGGCTGGGTTCCTTGAGGAGGGATAGGCGGAGATCAACGAGTTCGAAAGCCTAAGCCATACGCAGTGGGAGTGCAAATATATCCCAGGGTGCCCCAGCGAGGCGTTGGGTTCCGTGCGACCACAGCAAGTGGTATGCCGTATCATATACAGAATCAGCAGGTCGTCTCCCCACCCCAAGCGGCAGGTTAGTGAAAGGAAATCCGATCATGTCCAACTGGAAAAACTTCGAACCGCAAGGCGTCATTCCCGCGTGCCTGCTGCCCTTCAAAAGCGACTTGAGCATCGACGAAGCGGCTTACCGCAAACATCTGCGAGACGTGGTGGCGGTGGCCGGCCTGTCCGCGGTAACCATTAACGCGCATTCCACGGAAGTCGCCTCGTGTACTTTCGAAGAGCAGGCAAGGGTGCTCGACATCACGATGGATGAAATCGGCGCCGCTATTCCCATCGTGCACGGCGTATACGCGGATGGCAGCCTTGAGGCAGCGCGCATTGCGCGCATGGCGGAGCGGGGCGGGGCTTCATGCCTGTTGGTTTTTCCGCCGGGGCCCCTCGCTCTTGGCGCGCTCGCCAAACCGGAGATGGCAATCGCGCACTTCAAAGCGATAGCCGACGCGTCCTCCCTGCCCATCATCTGTTTCCAATACCCGCTGGTGAGCGGATTGGGTTACTCAGTCGACACGCTGCTCAAGCTCGTGGAGGAAGTGCCGGCTATCAAGGCGATCAAGGACTGGTGCAACAGCGTGATGCAGCACGAACGCCAGATCCGCATCCTGCAGAATCTGCCACGGCGCGTGAACGTCTTGACGACCCACAGCTCGTGGCTTTTGAGCTCGCTCGTGCTCGGCTGCAATGGCCTGCTGTCCGGATCCGGCAGCGTCATTGCCGATCTGCAGGTCGCGCTCTGGCAGGCGGTGCAGCAAAACGATCTCGTGCGCGCACGCGCGGTGAACGACCGCATTTTTCCGATCGCTCACGCTTTCTATGCCGATCCCTTCGTCGATATGCACAACCGCATGAAGGAGGCGCTCGTCATTCTTGGCCGCATCCCCTGCGCTGCCGTGCGGCCGCCGCTGGTGAAGCTAAGGGAGGCAGAAATCCGGCGCATTGAACAGGCGCTAGTGCAAGCGGGTGTGCGGGGCGAGGGAGCGCTGGAACGCGCGGCGTGACCGCTTTATTCACGCCGATGGCGATCGGCGGCGTGACGCTGCGCAACCGGATCGTCATGCCATCGATGACCACGCGGTTGGCGGACCGCGAGGGGCAGGTCACCGATGCCACGGTCGCGTATTTCAGAGCGCGGGCCGCGGGCGGCACCGGGCTGATTACCGTGGAGATGGCGTCGCCGGAACGCGCGGGGCGGCATCGCGCCCGCGAGCTCGGCATTTACGACGATCGGTTTCTGCCTGGCCTCACCCGCCTCGTCAGCGAAATCCACGCGTGCGGCGCGAAAGCCTCGATACAGCTTGGCCATGCGGGCGGCCACACGCGCGAAGATGTATGCGGCGAGCCGCCGATCGCGCCTTCGGCGGTGCCGCACTACGTCTATGAAGTCACGGGCCGGACGATTACGCCGCTCGAGATGAGCCACGAGCGAATCGCCCGCACCACCGACGCCTTTGTCGCGGCCGCCAAGCGCGCGCGCGCTGCAGGTTTCGATTGTGTCGAACTGCATGCGGCCCACGGCTACCTGTTTTCGCAGTTTCTGTGTCCCGCGGAAAACCGCCGGCAGGACGAATACGGCGGATCGCTGGCCAACCGTGCGCGCATCGGCCTCGATACGCTGCGGCGCATCAAGGCGGAGTTGCCCGGTTTCCCGGTTATTTTTCGCTTGAGCGTTGACGACTTCTTCCCGACCGGGCTGCACTTTGCAGAAGGTTTCCTCGTCGCAAAATGGGCGGCCGAGGCGGGCGCTGATGCCATCCACGTTTCGGCCGGACACTATCGCTCGCTGCCCACGGCGCATCGCATGATTCCGCCGATGGAATACCCGGATGGCGTGTTCCTCGATTACGCGGCACGCATCAAGGCCGAAGTCGCGGTGCCGATCATCGCGGTGGGCCGGCTCGGCAATCCGGCGATTGCCATGGCGGCAGTCGATACCGGGAAAGCGGACTTCGTCGCATTGGGGCGCGCTCTTATCGCGGATCCCGAGTGGGTGAACAAAGTTGAGCGCAATGTGCCCGTCAGACGCTGTCTTGCGTGCAACAAGTGCATAGACGAAATGCGCGGCGGTGACTCCCTCACCTGTCTGGTGAATCCGACTGCCGGCCGCGAGCCGGAATTTGCTGCCGGGACCATCGCCCGCAAAGGTGAGCGCATAGGCGTCATCGGGGCCGGTCCCGCGGGGCTCTCGTATGCCTCGCTGGTCGCGCAGGGCAATCACGTCACCGTGTTCGAGTGGGAGAGCGTCCCCGGCGGCGCTTTTCGCCATGCCGGACAGGCGCCGCAATTCCAGGAAGTTGAAGCGCGGCAGGAATCATTGACCGCCTATGTGGACGAGCTCGAGCGTGCCTGCGTGCAGGACGGCGTGACTTTCGAATACGGTGTCGATGTTGCGAAATCCCCGCAAGTCTTGCGCGATTACGAGCGTATCGTCATCGCGACGGGCGCCCGCTATCGGTTCGGATGCGGTCCCATCATCTATTGGCTGCTCGAGCACCAATGGGGCAAATCGCAGCTCATGCGCAGATTATTTTCGTCACAGCGGCTGCGGAACTGGTTTTATTACCGTGCGCGCGTGCCCACCGGCGCAAGACACGGTGCGCTGGCACGGTCCGGTCAGAAGATCTCGATCATTGGTGACGCGGCGCAAGCGGGCAAGGGAAAAGAGGCAATCGCCTCAGCGTTCCGCGCCGCTTATTTCGCCGAATAATATCCGCCCACTTAATTTTTCGCGAGGCCGAGTTCGGTCAGCACCGCTTTCATCGCAGCGTAATCCTTGTCGAGATCTCTTGCGAACTGCGCGCCGGGGACGAAATCGTCCGACCAGTAGTTTCTTTCAAGGTCGGTCTTCCATTCCGGGACCTCGGTCGCTTTACGAAGGACGTTCTCCCAGTAGGCGGTCTGCGCCGGTGTAAGGCCCTTGGGACCCATGATGGCGCGCCAGCCGCCGTAGACGAGATCGAATCCCTGCTCTTTCCAGGT
>Ga0082335_1000462_pt1 | contig 103158 bp, 92 predicted proteins | sample Subgrocontami58m_FD_72375 | JGI IMG/M metagenome (GOLD analysis project Ga0082335, IMG submission 72375) | Subsurface groundwater microbial communities from S. Glens Falls, New York, USA - GMW37 contaminated, 5.8 m (SPADES assembly) (version 2) ... | reverse complement strand
CATTGGGGATGCCGTCGCCGTCCGAGTCGGGGTTGACCGCGACATCTCCACCGCCGCCGCAGCCCGTCAGGGCCAGGCTGAGAGCGAAAGCCAGGGCCAGGCCAAATTGCCAAATACTTTCCTTTTTCATATCCTTCCTCCTTTTCCTTGTTACAAAAATTAGTACCGATTACATTTTTTAATTTTTTACGAGTCCGATTTGTAAGTAATTTAGGGGAAGCCAGGAGGTAAAACAATAGGGATTAAGTGGTTGCTTAATGGTAGCTAAAAACTACTAATTGGAAAGCTCTTGATTTTTCGAAAACTTCCACTATGATCTTCTCATAATTCCCCTCTTTGGCAAAGAGGAGTTGGGGGAGATTTGCTAGTCTCGTAAAAAAGTCCCCAAGCCGTCATTCCGGCGAAGGCCGGAATCCAGAACATTTTAAAATACTGGATTCCGTGTCAAGCACGGAATGACAAAAGAGGAAATCGCGGATTTTTTACGAAGTCATAAGATTTAACGAGCGAATAAGTTCTCTGCGATCTCTGTGGTTAATGTTTGACAATACGTCAGCGGTGGCAAGGGGGAAAGGGCATGGCCGAAAAAAAGGCAGGGCGGGGGAAGGCGAAGATCGATATCTATCGGGCCTGGTGCAAGTCCTGCGGCATTTGCGCAGCCTTCTGTCCAACAGGGGCCCTGGCCAAAGATGACGCCGGAGCGCCCTATATAAAGGACGGGGAAAAGTGCATCCGCTGCGGCTGGTGCGAGCTGCGGTGTCCGGATTTTGCCATCAGCGTCCTCGCACCGCAACAGGAAGAGGACAAGGAGGGAAAGGCGCCATGAAGAAGCGTAATCCCGAAGAATTTCTCATGCAGGGCAACGAAGCCATCGTGGCGGGCGCCCTCAAGGCGGGATGCCGCTTTTATGCCGGCTATCCCATCACGCCGGCCACGGAGATTGCGGAGCTCTTGTCCGTCAAGCTTCCCGGCGTGGACGGTACCTTCATCCAGATGGAGGATGAAATCGGCAGCATGGGAACGATCATCGGCGCCTCGCTGGCGGGTGTAAAGTCCATGACCGCCACCAGCGGGCCCGGTTTTTCCCTGATGCAGGAGAATCTGGGCTTTGCCGTGATGGCGGAGGTCCCCTGCGTCGTCGTCAATGTCATGCGGAGCGGGCCGAGCACCGGTCAGCCCACGGCGCCCTCCCAGGGGGATATCATGCAGGCCCGCTGGGGGACCCACGGCGACCATCCCATGATCGTCCTTAGTCCGTCCACCGTACGGGAATGTTACGATCTGACGATCCGCGCCTTCAACCTCGCAGAAAAATACCGCAACCCCGTAATTCTCCTGGTGGATGAGGTGATTGCCCATATGCGGGAGAAAATCATCCTCTCGGACCGGGAGGAGATCGAACTCTACGAACGCCGCAAACCGACTGTGCCGCCGGAGTGGTATATCCCCTATGAGGATACGCCCGCCGGGGTGCCGGCCATGGCGGATTTCGGCAGCGGTTACCGCTACCATGTGACCGGCCTGATCCATGACGTGCGGGGTTTTCCCACCTCCCGGCCCGACGAGATCGGCCCCCTCATCATGCGCCTCTTCCGCAAGATCAGCCAGAATCTGGTAGATATCCAGCAAGCGGAGTTCTTGGCGACGGAGGATGCCGAGATCGTCATCGTCGCCTGCGGCTGCGTGGCCCGGGCTGCGAAGCGGGCCGTCGGGGAGGCGCGGGCCATGGGCCTGAAGGTCGGACTGCTCCGGCCCATCACGGTCTGGCCCTTTGTCCGGTCGGCTTTAGAGAAGGTGCTCGCCACGTCACGGTCAGTAATCGTGCCGGAGATGAACATGGGGCAGCTCTCCCGGGAGGTGAAGCGGGTCAACCAGGGCCGGGCCAAGGTGTTTACCCTGAACAAGGTGGATGGCACGATGATCACGGCCGAGGAAATATTGGACCGGATCCGGGAGGTGGCCTGATGCCGGATGTTACCAAGCTCATCCATAAATATTTGCGCCACGAGAAAAAATTTCCCCATGTGTGGTGTCCCGGTTGCGGGATCGGCACCATGCTGGGAGCGCTCATCCGGGCGATCGACGCGGTGGGGTACGAGAAGGACGAGGTGGTGCTGGTCTCGGGCATCGGCTGCTCCGGAAGACTGTCCGTCTATGTGGACGTCAACACCCTTCACACGACCCACGGCCGGGCCCTGACCTTTGCCACGGGCGTGAAACTGGCCAACCCCAAACTCAAGGTGATCGTGATCATGGGCGATGGCGATGCCGTGGCCATCGGCGGAAACCACTTCATCCATGCGGCGCGGAGAAACATCGATCTGACCGCGATTATCCTGAACAATTCCATCTATGGGATGACCGGGGGCCAGGCTTCACCCACCACGCCCTACGGCATGCGGTCCACCACCACGGTTTACCGGAATATCGATCATGCCTTCAATATTTCCGACCTGGCCGCCGTGGCCGGCGCCTCCTTCGTGGCGCGCTCCACGGTCTACCATGCCAAACACCTCGACTCGATGATGGCCAAGGCCTTCCGGAAAGAGGGCTTTTCCGTGGTGGAGGTGATTTCCCATTGCCACACCCATTACGGCAAGCTGAACCGCCTGGGCGGGGCCGTGGAGATGCTGGAATGGCAGCGTGACCATGGGGTGACCGCGGAGAAAGCAGCCAGCCTGACGCCCGAGGAGCGGGCGGATAAATTCATCATCGGCGTGCTTATGGAGCGGGAACTGCCCCTTTATCATGAGGAATACGGTGACTTACGGAAACGGGCCAAGGAAGAGAGTAAAACATGAAACCACAGAGTGCACAGAGAAAACCTCTGTGTTTTCCAAATAAGTATTCCGATGTTCTCTGAGATCTCAGTGGTTAATATTTGACAAAACGAAATGATGGAAGAGGGGAAATGATGACCTGGCGGTATGAAATCCGGTTGGGCGGCACAGGAGGGCAGGGGGTGATCCTCATGGGGATTATCCTGGCGGAAGCGGCGGGCCTCTACGAAGGACGTTATGTGGCCCAGACCCAAAGCTATGGCCCCGAAGCCCGGGGCGGTTCCAGCAAGGCGGAGGTGGTGATCAGCGACGGGGAGATAGATTATCCCAAGGCAGTCAAACTCGACCTTTTGCTCGCCCTAAGCCAGCAGGCCTGCGACGATTTTTATCAGGACCTGAAACCGGAGGGGTTGGTGGTCGTGGATGCCACGTTCGTCACCCAGTTTCCCCCTGTCCCCACCTATGGGATTCCCTTCACGGCTATTGCCCGGGAGAAGCTGGGCCGGGAGATGGTGGCCAATATCGTCGCCCTGGGTGCCCTTACCCAGCTGACCCCCATGGTTTCTCCCCGGGCCATGGAGATGGCCCTGTTGGGGCGTGTCCCGGCCGGTACGGAGCAGTTGAACCATGCGGCTCTGCAGGCGGGGATCGCTGCAGCCCGGCAGGCCAAGAAGCGGGGACCGACCCGGTCAACCTCCACGGAAGTCCCCGGGGACGGGCTCAAGGGCTATTATTGAGAAATTCAGAAGTCAGAAGTCAGGAGCCAGGAGTCAGAATAAATAAACAACATATTCTGAATTCTGGCTCCTGGCTCCTCTTTTCGTTGTAAGCCCCCATGCCCCGTGGGACATCACAAAGCATGAAAGTACCTCCGTCATTCCGGACCCCGATCCGGAATCCAGGCACCGTCCCGGCGCAGGCCGGGATCCAGGGAAAAGGACTGGATACCGGCCTGCGCCGGTATGACAATCTATTTTCATAAGTCTGACTGCTTTCTACCCGCTCCTCCGCTCGCATCCGGGGCAACATTCAAGGTTATTGCGCTCGTCCCCAGTGTGCCGCAGTTCCGCTCGTGGCCGTGAAGGCTACCTCTTGCCTAGGGTAGCTGGCTAGACGTTCGAGCTGTTCATCGCGGCTGGGGCTTCTGCGCATCAGCTCGCTTCTCAGATTGACCTTGAAGTCCTGCTCGGCTCTCAGGCGGTCTTTCTCGGCGGCCCGGTTCTGCGACATCATAATGATCGGCGCCTGCATGGCTGCTGTCATGGAGAGCAGCAGGTTGAGCAGGAAACCAATAGTGTCTCTTCCGGAGTTTCCGGATGGACACTAACTATATCTTGCCGAAATTATGCGGAAGGCGGAGCATAGGCCCGCCTTCCGCCCAGGTTACGAAAACGCAACCCCCGCGTCAGGGTAGGGGGGGAGGGGGAGGAGGAGAAGGAGGGGGAGGCAGGGTTATATCCTGCGTCATGGGCGCCCCGCCACCTAGGATGTCAATCGGACCAGTAACAGGACCGGTACTGTCTCCTTTTACAGCCACGAGGTTATAAGCTGCGGTCGGCAAGTTTGATAAGGTATAAACCCCTTGCGCGTCCGTGGTGGCTTCCTTAATAATATAGACGGCCCCGCCGAAATCGATGGTCGCCTGCACCGTCGCGCCCTGCACCGGCACCGGCACGGCCGCCCCATCGGTCACCTTGCCCGTGATATCGCCCTTCAGCGGAACGAGGCTAAAGTTGCTCTTTACCGGGGGATCGCTTGCCGGCGCCGAAGTGCCCGAACCCTGGAAGGTTTCATAACCCGTTTTCGTGACCGTGAGAGCATGATCGCCCGTTGGTACGTCGGTGATCTGATAACTACCGGCGTTATCGGTAAGGACTGATATGCTTCCTGTTTCCACGGCGGCTTCCGGAACGGCAAAAACAAGCAGGTCGCCGGTCAGGGGACTGATCTGCGTCGTTACCGATCCGGTTATCATACCCAGTGTTCTGACCATGGGTATCACGCCCAGGTCTGTCAAATTGCCGGCTCTGATGGTTACCGGCGCCTCGTAGGGATCGTAACCCGGTGCCGTTAGCGTAAGTGTGTAGTCTCCCTCCGTGATACCCGGATGGAAGGCATACCCGGTCACGGTTGTGTCGCCGGGTTTTGGCCCCGATGATCCGCTGGCGGCTACCGTTCCCGAGGCGTCCGTGAGTGTGAACGCGGCTCCATCGAGGAAGAAATCGTCGCCCCCATCGGTCGTGCCGTTGTCGCTCTTAATCTGGAAAGTGAGTGTCCCGGCTACGGTGGTATTTACCGCGCGGATAACGGGCTTAAAGTGAAAGCCCTTGATTCCCGCCGGCGTGGCTGGATTCCCCTGGACTTCGAATGAACGGCTGAGATCGAAGTCGAGAAGGAGGTCCGTTGTCAGGTTTGTGGTCACGTTGATCGCCGGGGCGATAAAAACCTTGATCCCCGTCTGGGGCCCGCTGGGCACCTTGAAGTTGAACTGTCGTTCCACTCCCTGATCGTCGATCACGATTTGCTTGGGAAGAACTACGATACGCACCTCGTCGTAGCTTCCGGGAGGCGGGTTCCCTTCAAACAAGGTATCTGTTATGCCGTTCCGCAATTGGACAAGGTCGAGTTCCTTGCCTTCGGGAAATTCCTTTATTGTCAAAAAAGCATCTACACCCTCCCCGGTCTGGTGCAAGTCGATGCGCTGGACATCGACAGTCGCACTTTTCACATTACTGAAGGCAAAAGGCCCGTCTGTTGCCAGCACCCGCAATCCGACGGGGGCCTCGTTTCCCGCCCCCGGGCTAGACAGCGACGCGACTTGCGCCGTCCCGGGTGCGTCGCCCCCGCCGCCCCCCCCCACCGCAACCAATAACCGTCGAGAGAAAAAACACCCATGCCAGCACCACCAAAAATTTTCTGTTTGCTTTCATTTCACACCTCCTGTGTCATGCTTGGATGTCGAAGCTCGCAAATCGGTGTCATCGGGAAGTCTCTGGATGGACACCATTTAGCAGGCATAGAAGATGCCAAAAAATGGCACATAGTCCAACATAGCGACTCTTATAGGTTTTTGTAAAAATTACCCCGATTTGAGATGGCGGTTGTGTAGGAAAATTCAGACAAAATTGCTGGAAAAGTGTGCGGAATAGCCTTCAGGGAAAAGTATCAGGAACGGCTGATGGCTGAATTGTGACCAGGACCTGAAAAAGGTTTCTTTTCCAAAGAGGGGAGTTTGTGATTTCCCCCTTTGCCTTTCTACTTATCGTTCTGTTCGTGAATTTTGCCTACGGAGTCGGCCAGACGTTCGAGCTGTTCATCGCGGCTGCGGCTTCTGCGCATCAGCTCTTCCAGCATCAGTTCGCTTCTCAGATTGACCTTGAAGTCCTGCTCGGCTCTCAGGCGGTCTTTCTCGGCGGCCCGGTTCTGCGACATCATGATGATCGGCGCCTGCAGCGCCGCCGTCATGGAGAGCAGCAGGTTGAGCAGAATATAGGGATAGGGATCAAACTGGGCGCCCTGCTCACCGAAGCCATAATGCAAAAGCACGATGGAATTCAGTGCAATCCAGCCCAGGAGAGAGCCCACAAAGATAAAGATGAAGGTCCAGGACCCGCCGAAAGCCGCCACCTTGTCGGCCACCCGTTGCCCGAAGGTCAGGCGTTCCTCCATCTCTTCATTGATATTCCGGCTGGCACGCTGTGAGACCAGTAAATTCGTCTGCCTGAGCCTGGTCCCGATCTCCTGCAGCACGCCAATCGCCATGTCCGGATGCTCCCGCAGAGCTTGCTGAAAGTCGTCGCTGCTCAGGCGGTGCACTTCCGTTTCCTCGCTGGCCGTGGCATTGGCCGAACGCGTGCCGCAATCCAGCACCGCCAGTTCTCCGAAGAACTCTCCCGCTTTGAGTTCGGCCAGGGTCACCGGCTTGGCATCCTCGTCGAGCACCCAAATACGCACTAAGCCGTAATCGATGACATAGAGCGCATCGCCTGGGTCCTGTTCGTTAAAGATGGTCGCTCCGGCGGGAAAAACAACCTGATCCACGGCTTGCGCCAGTTGTTCCAACTCGACGGCGTCCAGCTGTTTGAAGAGAGGAACCCGGGCCAGGCTTTCCGCTTCGTGGCTAAGGTGGCTTTCCGAGAGCGTCATCTGCTTCTCCGCCATAGGTCAATTAATTATAGCTTGCCGAAACTATTAACTAGTTAGAATGCCCGCACGGCTCGAACGCCGTAGTTGCCGGTTTTACTGCCGAACCAGGTGCCTGTGTTGAAATTCATTAGGTAGGCAGCTGTAGCATCGGCACTGATTTCTGTAGAACTGTAGTAGCTATCGCTGAAGCCGCCTAACCCGCTTAATTTTAAGTTCGTGTACATGAGTCCTAACTCGTCTTTGGCAGGTAAGAACCAGTCACTGTAGCCGTTTAAGACCAAATCATCGCAGAGCTTCGCAGCATAGGTTCCTGCTCCCTGGGCGGCGATAATGGCGGCTGTATTGGCCTGGCCGGTACCGACGGCGGTTCCCGTAGCATTGGTTGTCACAGGCACAGGACTATCGTTGTCCCAGGACATGCTCGTACTTTGGTCCGTGAAGGCTGCAATTAAGCCGTGTTGCCCCGTGCCGTCGAGATAAAAGATCAGTCCCCCGCCATAGTTTTGGCCAAGGGTAAAGGTTGTGGCCGCAGCCGTGGTAAAGCTCACCTCGTTGCCGTAGGCGGTGCCGGCGCTGTTGGTGGCATAAGCCCGCGCGTAATAGGTGGTATTAGGGGTTAGACCGGTCAGGGCCGAGGTGAAACTGCCTGTCCCGGAACCATCGGTGGTTTTGCTGCCGGTGGCAGTCGGCCCCTGGCTGGTGCTCCAGCATAAGCCGCGGGCCGTAACCGGAGTACCGCCCGTGGATGTTACATTGCCCCCGAGGGTAGCAGTCGAACCGGTAATGGCCGTGGCGGCTGCCGTGGTCACCAGGGGCAGCGGCGTGGCGCTTGCTTTTTGCCTCCCGGAATGTTTGACGTCGCCGCCGAACATCGGCCACTGGGCGGACGCGTCAATCCCCCTGGCCGTCGTCTGGACGGCGTATATCCTCCCGTCAGCATTTCCGAAATAGAACACGCCACCGCTATCCATCACGGGAGCGCTGCCGATGCTGCCGGTCACGTTCAATTCCCACTGCTTAGCCCCGGCCTGGTTGAAACAGTAGGCATACCCGGCCACCGTCAGAACATAGATATTCCCGTCATTGCCGATGAGCGGCGTGGTGTCCATCCCGCCGTTGGTTGCCGCGGTCCACCGCAAATTACCGGCGCTGTCGAAGGAATGCACGCCTCCGGCACTGCCGCCGAAGTAGACGTTGCCATCCCCGTCCAGCGCAGCGGAGCTGTTATACACCGTACCGACACTATAGCGCCATTTCTGGGTGCCGTCCGGATTTACCGCATAGAGATAGCCATCCTGCGAACCAATGTATAGGGTGCCGTCCGTACCGATGGACGGCGACGCCGAGATGAGTCCTTCCGTGAGAAAGGCCCATTTCTGCGTGCCATTGGGATTGATGGCATAGAGCTTTTTATTGGGATTGCTGTAGCCACCGCCGCCGAAATAAATCGTCCCGTCCTGACCCACCAGGGGTGTGGAGTACATGTTGCCACCTGCGTCCCCCGTGGCAAACTCCCATAATTTCGCTCCGTCCGACGCCTGCACGGCGTACAATTTACCCGCCTGCCCGAGACTATAGAGTATGGAGCCGTTGTGGGAAATAGCAATTCCGGAGGACATGCCCCACATACTGTCGGCAAAAGTTTGCACCCACTTCTGGCTCCCATCGGGATTAAGGGCAAACATCTTGGTGTTGCCGCTGGCTATGTAGATGGTGCCGTCCCCTCCCACTGTAAGGGGTCTCATGAGATTGGCCGCTCCGGCCAAGTCCGGCGCTGCCAGAAATTCCCATTTCTTTGTGCCGTCGGGATTCATGGCCACAACCTTGGCATCCAGATTATTTCCGGTATAAACAGTGCCGTCCGCTCCTAGGGCGGGGCTTACATAGATGCCCGATTCCCAGGTCGTTCCCAGGGACAGCTGATAGGACCATTTCAAGGATGCGGCCGGCACGACGGCGAGGGCAGCGGCCACTTCCGCCGAGGGCACGCTCTCCTCTGCACCAATGAGGGACGTGACAATGAAGTAATAGGTCGTCCCATTGGTGAGGCCGGTTACGGCACTGCCGGAAATTAAGCCCATTATTTTCGTCCCGTTGGCCTTGGTCACGCCCGCGGCAGTGCGATAGTATACATTATAGGAGACGGCGCCTGCCACTGCCGGCCAACTCAAGGTTACCTGTCCATTACCCGGGACAGCTGCTACTTCCGCCGGCGCGTTTGGCACCATGACCAACGGTCTCAGGTCTGCGGCCGTCTGCAGGGCATAGATTGTTTCCTCCGTGCCGATCTGGCCGTCGCCGTTTACCTCGGCTTCTTTGTAGATGGCCGCGGTGGTCGGTGTTTTTGAGAGGATCTGGAGAGAAAGGATGACATCGGCGAGATCCACGGCGCCGTCGTAATTGATGTCGCCTTTCGGGGTGGCGGCCAGGCCCGTCAGCACCACATTGTCGATGCCCGACGAATCAGCCCCCCAGGCATATTCCTGCCTGATCCGGATATCCGTCACGTCGGCAAGAACGGCTTTGATCTGGTCCGCCGTCGCGGCCACACCGGTGGTGTCGTACAGCGTGCCTACCATCCAGCCCTGGCCTTCACGTAAGGAGGCGGTAAAGTGCTGCCAATTATTGGTAGGTTGATTTCCCTGCCGGAAGGTGATGGCCTGTCCTCCGCCGTTAATATAAATGTCACTCATGACCCAGGGACTGGGAATAATAGCAAATAAATCGTAGCTTAAGCTTCCGCCATAGGCCGCGGACATGTTGCCGTGGAAGGCATTGGGCGCCCGGAAAAATCCGTCGCCCTTCACATCGAGGGGGCAGGCGAGGTAGCCGCCCGGGATGCCGCCGGTGCTCTGCCAGGAAGGAATGTAGGGGGTGCCGCTGCCATCCCAATCCACAACTGTCCATCCTTCGTCACTCGAGCTGAAGTTGCTAGACGCAAGCACTGCCGCTTTCAGCGACGTTGCTCCCGAGAAGGTGACAAGAATTATCAGAAAGAAAATGATGGCGATTTGTTTTGCTATTCGAGAAAGGTTTGTTCGGTGCAAGGCAGGGTAATGCAGCATACTATCCTCCTTAAAGAGCAAGGGGTTGCGAGTTCAGGAGAATGAAGGGGCCTTCCCCTGGTGATTATCCGTCCGTTTTGTCAGGAGTTGCATTTTTCGCCGGGAGGGCCGCGAGTTTTTGCTCGAGGCCCTCGACCTTGGCCTGCAACGCTTCGATCTCGGTGCCGGCATGATCAGGCCGGGGGGCGGTCCTGGGGGTGTAGTGGATGGGCGCTAATTTTTCCTCATTAAAATTAAGCGACAGGACATCGAAACGGGCATAATGGCCGAGCACATCGTGCCGTAATTTTGCTTCCACGATCCGTTCCAGGTTGATGTCGCCATAGACGATCCCTTCCCCTTCATAGAGCGGGCCTCCCAAAAACTCCCCGTTGACGCCGATGACGGCCGAGCAGCCGCCGCCGGTCTGCACCCGGGCTTTCTCCTCCTCCGTGCGGCAGAGCAAGTCCTTCATTTCCTGGGAAAAGTGGCCGGCGGAACTGATGACGAAGATCTTGCCCTCATGGGCATGCTGACGGATGCGAAAGAGGACCGATTCGACGTTGTGCTCGGGGAAGATTTCCCGGGGGAACCCGGCCCAGCTCGCGGCGTGGATCTTCTCGCCCCGGGCGATGAGGGAAAACTTGGCTAAGCTGCTCGTATGTTCGCCGCAGATGAGGCCGCCCAGTTCGCCGTAGGGGGTGGGAAAAATCTTTAGACCGCTTCCGTCACCCCGGGCATAGACCAGTTTTTCGAAGATGGTGGGGGCAAGCTTGCGGTGCACGCCCAGGATCTCGCCCCGGTTGTCCAGGAAGAGCTGGGCATTATACAGCGTTCCCAGGGAGAGGGGATCGCGTTCGTTGATCCCGATTGTGGCATAGACATGGGCTTTCCGGGCAGCCTGGCAGAGTTTCTCCGTGGCCGGACCGGGCACCTCCACGCTACTATGGAAAAGCTCGACAAATCTCTTTTTTTCTTCCAGGAAAGGGTTGCTCAGGGTGGTCAGGTAGAAGTAGGGATAACCGGAGATGAAAGACTCGGGAAAGACTACAAGCTGGGCGCCGTGGTCGGCCGCCTCTTCCATCAGGCGGCAGGTCTTCTCGACTGTTGCCTCCCGGTCCATGTAGTCGGGCGCCGCCTGGACGGCAGCCACCCGGATGGTCGGAAATGCCTCTGCCAATTTCCAAACTCCCTATTAGACTATATCAGTGCGCCTCTTCCAGCGCGCCGGCGATGTACATCATCGTCAGCAACATGAAGACCACGGTCTGGATGAGGGACGTGAAGATCATGAGGAAAAAAACGGGCAGCGGCACAAGGGCGGGCACGAGGAAGAGCACGACCGCCAGCACGATGTCCTCGCCCTTGATGTTGCCGAACAACCGCATGGAGAGGGAAACGGGGCGGGCAATATGCCCGATGAGTTCGATGACCACCATCAAGGGACTCAACCACCAGATCGGGCCGAGAAAGTGTTTGAGGTACTTTACCCCGTGCACCCGGACCCCGATGATGTGGGTGGACAAGAAGACCGTAATGGCCATCGAGGCGGTGGTGTTGATATTGGAAGTGGGGGATTCAAAGCCGGGCAAAAGGCCGAGCAGATTCGACGTGAGGATGTAGAGCCCCAGGGTGGCAACAAGGGGAAAGAACCTCCGGCCTTCGTGCCCCATCACATCGGTGAGAAAAGAGTCGATGCCGTCAAGGGCGGATTCCATGACATTTTGCAGTTTGTTCGGGTAGATATCCAGCCGCCGGGTGGCTAAAAAGGACAGGAGCGCCAGGGCCGCCATAATGAACCAGGAATAGGCAACATGTGCCGGTACGAAGTGATTCTCCAGTAACAATAAGGGGTGCATCGCTTAATCAAACCTCCTCAAGGTAACTTTTGTCAATAACCGTCATGATGACGGAAAAGATAATGCCCAGGACCACCGTGCCAAGCCCGATGACCAGACCGAAAATATCCGCCGTGGTTTTCACCAGCATTATATACAGGATAATTCCGGTAATGGCAAGCCGCAACAGGTACTTGAACAGGACGCCCGCTTTACCGGTGCCTCCCTCTGCCATGCTCGCGAAGGCGGTTTTCAGGCCCCGGCTGAGGCCGTAAAAATTCAGGATGCTGATCAGACCGCCGGCCAGAATGCCGAGGGTGAAGTCGGCCGAGGCAAAAATGCCGCTGAGACAGAGCAGGATAGCCAGAATGACCCAGCTCGCAAGTTCAATCTTCTTCTGGAGGGGCCTTCTTGCCTGCCTCGCCATTTTTCTTGTCCAGGGGTTTTTCATCCTGCAAGCTTCTCTTTATGAGACTGTAAATATTCTTGAAACCAGCCGCAATGCCCAGCAAGAGGAAAAAGAACGTAAAGAAGTACCCTGTTCCCAGCTTCCCGTCAAGAATATGGCCGAGATAAAAGCACCCAAAGATCGTCAAACCCAGGGCAATGCCCATGGAGCTGATATTGGCTACCTGGATGAGGGATTTTCTTGTTTCCTTATCCATTAAGGTTAGCCCTCTATCATGAACGGCCGAAAAAATCAATTGCCAGTTATTGATGAACGTAACACGTCTCGAAATCACTGCCTGTCATTGCGAGGCGCGTCTGCGCCGTGGCAATCTCACGCCTTTGCCAATGGATTGCTTCGTCGTTTCACTCCTCGCAATGACGGGCTTTGCACTTTTTACGAGGCCATCATCATCGTCTCGTACCAATCAATGGTTTTTTTCAGACCTTCCCGGAGGTCCGTCCGGGCCTTAAAACCCAGTTCCCTGTAGGCCTTGGTCGTGTCCAGCATCCGGCGCGGCTGTCCGTCGGGCTTTGTCTTGTCCCAGACGATCCGGCCGGTAAAGCCGGTTAATTCCACGATCAACTCTGTCAGTTCCTTGATGGAGATCTCAAAGCCCGCCCCGAGATTCATGGCCTCGCTTTTGTTGTAACGCTCCGTGGCCAGGCGGACGGCTTCGGCCGCGTCAGCGACGTAGAAAAATTCCCGGGTGGCCTGGCCGGTCCCCCAGACCAGGATTTCTTTTTCCCCATGCCGCTTCGCGTCGACGCATTTTTTGATCAGCGCCGGGATAACATGGGAAGACCGGGGATCGAAATTATCGCCGGGACCGTAGAGATTAACGGGCAGCAAAAATATGGAATTGAAGCCGTACTGCCGGCGATAAGCCTCGGATTGAACAAGCATCATTTTTTTTGCCAGTCCGTAGGGGGCGTTTGTTTCTTCGGGATAGCCGTTCCAGAGTTCGCTTTCCCGGAAGGGTACCGGTGTGAACTTCGGATAGGCGCAGATGGTGCCCAGGGCGACAAACTTCTCAATGCCCCGCCGGTACCCTTCATGGAGCAACTGGACGCCCATCATCAGGTTCTCATAAAACAGGGCCGCGGGGTTTTCCAGGTTGAAGCCGATCCCGCCCACCTTGGCCGCCAGATGCACCACGATCTCGGGCCGCGTGTCATCGTAGAGCCGCCGGACATCCTCCGGCTGGACCAGGTCATATTCCTTATGGTCTGCCGGAAAGATGCTCCTGTAGCCTTGCTCTTGAAAATTATTTACCAGGTGTTTCCCCAGAAAACCCGTGCCACCGGTAATCGTGATCCTTTTATCCTTCATCTGAACGTTCCTTCATTTACAATTTTCCCGGCCCAGGCTCCCTTTAGGTAAAGTGGCGGAGCAAGAAAGGAGCAGTTTCTTTACCGCGAACGCAGGTAATCTGTAAATTCTTTTTTTAACTGGGGGTAGAGGATGGCGCCTTTGAAACTGACGGGTATGGTCCCGAAACGGACGTAGTCGGGCCGGCTGCCTTTGGGCACTTTTCCGGCGGCCAAGGCGAGGAAATCTCTGGCCAATTCCTCTTTTCTGGCTTCTGCCTGCTCCTTAAGTTCTATCGTGACGCAACAGCTGTCCTCGTGTTCACTGTCGATACGCAGCCCGACCACGGCGAGTTTGCCTTGCTCCGGGGGGATCCGGAACTCTTCGCTCAAGATTCGCGTGAGGTCTGACGCCACCTGTTCATAAGAGTAATTTGCCCCGCCGCGGATGAGGAGGGCCGAGTCCCGTCCCATCCAATAGTAGTTGAGGCCTCCATCGGGCGCGGCTAAGGCAAAAGCCATGTCTCTCAGGCCCGTATACCAACCCTCGCGGAAAACCGCCCGGGTGGCTTCCTCGTCACCCACGTAGCGGGTCATCACATTGGGGCCCTGCGTGATGAGATAACCTGGTTCGCCGGGGGGGCAGGGGACCAGGTAGCCTTCCCGGCCCGGATCGACGGCCTTGACGATCCTGACCCGGGTAAAGGGGAAATGTTCCCGTCCGATGAAATAACCGGGCAGGGGTTCCCCGTGCCGGCGATGGTTCCAGCCGGCTTCGCAGGCGGCCATTGCTTCTGCGGAAGGCATGGTGCCGGGAATGGCCATCACCTCCAGACAGGTTTCCGTGGAACCGAAGCGCACATGGGGCAGCCGCTTGCCGAATCTGAGGGCATTCCGGACCGTGGCGGGGCCGACAGGTGCGGAGCCGATCAGTATCTCTGTCTCTGCCAGAGCCGCTGCCAAACCGGCCTCGGCCAGGGGCAAGCGCGCCTCTTCCGAGAGTTTTTCGAGAAAATCGAAGTGCCGCGGCACCAGCGAGGTTATGAAGACCCCCCGTTTTATCCTCTGGGCCTCGGCGAGGATGAGCCAGAAGAGCGTGCTGTAATGTTGCACCAGGTGCAGGACGGCCTGCTTGCGCCGCATCCCCCAATCAGCCAGGGCGGAAGAATTTGTATGATGCAGGGGGTTGACGAGGAGCAGATCTACGGGGCTGGCGGGTGCCAGCCCGAAGTAATCGTCAAAGATGAGGCGGTTTGCCAGGTAGCTCCGGTGCGAGAGGAGCACCCCCTTGGGAAGACCGGTCGTTCCGGACGTGAAGATGATCCCTTTTTCATCTTCATAAGCGACGGGAGGCGGAGCGTCCGGGAAATCAGGGGCAAAACTCTCGATGATACCGATGGGCAGTACCGTTTTCCCCTCCAGAAGGGGGGAGAGCTGGGCAATCTTCCCGGCAAATCCCTCATCGTAAAAGACGAGCTTGGCCTCGGTTAAGTTAATCTTGTAGAGGATGCGCTCTTCATTGTCCGCCTGCCAGTTGACCGTTACCGGCACGGCGCCCGTGAGAATCTCCGCCAGCCGGAGCACCAGGTCGTAAGGGCTGTTGTCGGAAAAACAATGGGCCACACGGTCCCCCTTTGTTACCCCCTGGTGGCGGAGGCAGGCCGCTCCCCGGCGGGCGAGGTCGAGGAAAGCTCCGCGGGTGAAGTGCCGGGTTTCGATCCTGCCCCCGGCAACGGTGTAATAGGTGAGGAAGGGCGCCTCCCCTTCGGCAAAGGCGGCCAGATATTCCTCCCGGGGCGAGGCAAAGGCGCTCCGGGACAGGAGCGATTCGCCGTTGCTCAGGCTGTAAAGGTCTGTATCAACCATGTAAGTCTCATATTCCACTTGAAGTATTTTAAATCCAAAATTCAGAATCCAAAATCAAGAATTGTCTTACAGGGCCAAGATCGTCTTTTCACAGGCGGCCAAAGTTTTTTGCAGATCTTCCTTGGTATGGGCAAAGGAAAGAAAGGCCGCTTCAAACTGGGAAGGGGCCAGATTGATGCCTTCGGCCAACATGCCCCGGAAATAACGGGCAAAGAGTTTGGTGTCGCTGCGCGCCGCCGTGGCATAGTTTACCACCTCCGCATCGGTAAAAAACGCTGTAAAGAGGGACCCGCAGCGGTTGATGCGGTTGGGGAGCCCTTTTTTTCCGAAGAGACACTGCAGGGCCGTACAGAATTCCGCCGTCGTCTCGGCCAACTGCTCATATTCCCTGGCGCTTTCCTTAAGGATCTGCAGGGTGGCAATGCCCGCGGCCATGGCCACGGGGTTGCCGGAAAGGGTGCCGGCCTGGTAAACGGGTCCGGAAGGGGCGAGCTTCTCCATGATTTCCCGCCGGCCGCCAAAGGCCCCCACCGGAAGACCGCCGCCGATGATCTTTCCCAGGCAGGTTAGATCCGGTGTAAGGCCGATAATATTTTGATACCCCCCGTAGGTCACGCGGAAACCCGTGATTACTTCGTCAAAGATGAGCAGGATACCCTGTTTGGCCGTGAGTTCCCGGAGCCCCTGCAGAAATCCCTCCTGGGGGAGCACCACCCCCATGTTGCCGGCCACCGGTTCGACGATAATGCAGGCGATACTGTCGCCTTCTTTTTCCAGCGCCGCTTTTACGCCCGCGAGGTCGTTAAAGGGAACGGTAATCGTCAGTTCCGCGAGTTGCCGGGGCACGCCGGGACTTCCCGGGATGCCCAGGGTGGCCACGCCGGAGCCGGCCTTAACCAGGAGGGAATCGGAATGGCCATGGTAGCAGCCTTCGAACTTGAGGATTTTGTCTCTCCCCGTATAGCCCCTGGCCAGGCGGATGGCGCTCATCACGGCTTCTGTCCCGGAACTGACCATGCGCACCATGTCGATGGCCGGGAAGGCCGCCACGATCATTTGCGCCATTTCGGTTTCCAGCTCCGTGGGCGCGCCGAAGGTTGTTCCCCGCCCGGCGGCCGTGGTGATGGCTTCGATGACCCGGGGATGGCAGTGTCCCAGGAGCATCGGGCCCCAGGACAGCACATAATCGATGTATTCCCGGCCTTCGCTGTCGTATATGTTGGCGCCCTTGGCGCTCCTGATGAAAAGGGGGGTGGCGTCAACGGACCCGAAGGCCCGCACGGGGCTGTTGACCCCGCCGGGAATTACCTTTTTTGCCTCGGCAAATAGTCGTTCACTCATGGCTTCTCCTTTCTTCATCCTCTCTTAGCACGAACAAATATTCCTTGACAATTTTTTTTCCTCTGACTAAAAATGGTCCGCTTAGCCTGAGTGCTTTGCCGGCTTCATCCCTTTTCCATAGGGTGGGTTGGAGCCCGTTGGTCTTATCCTATGGAAAAATATGCAGAAGGAGGAAGAAGATGAAAAAATTAGGTTATGCCCTATGCAGTGCGCTGGCGATGGTCCTTACGTCCTCGCTGGCCCTGGCGGTGGAAGCAGCAGCACCGGCCGCGGCCCCGGCAGCGGCGGCGGGCGATTATTCGAAAGCCATTGTGGTGGCCGTCAGTATTTTCGCCGCCGCGATGGTCATGGCGGCGGGTACGATGACTACGGCGCTCGGTATGGGCCATGGTTTGAACGGCGCGGTAAACGCCGTGGGAAGAAATCCCGAGGCCCAGGGCAAGATCCTGACCACCATGATGGTGGGGCTTGCCATGATCGAATCTCTCGCCATCTATGCGCTGGTTATTGCGCTCGTGGTCATTTACGCCAACCCGCTGCTCGCAAGGATCGGTATCGCCGGATAAAAGGAAAAATTACAGAAGTTTCTTTAATAACAAGTAGTTTTCATTAGGCATTTTGGAAAATCAGGGAGGCGGAGACAACCAACACCAACAAAGGTCTCCCCTCCCTTTTTTTATGCGCCGCGCTCGTTCTTCATCATGAAGTTGCGAAAAAGGAACCAGAAAAGGAGCAGCAACAGGGATGTCAAGGCGATCGCCCAGCGATAACCGCAGGCCGCCCCGACCATGCCTCCCGCCAGAGGACCCAAGGCATGGCCGAAGGCATGGACCGAGTGGGTGATGCCCAGTACCCCGCCTCGTTCTGCATCTTTCGTATTCTTGACAATCAGCGTCTGGAGCGTCGGCACGATGCCGGCGATAAAAAATCCCAGTAGGGCCCGGAGCGGCAGGAGTTGGAAGGCCGATGTCACGAGTGCCTGGGGTAAAAAAACCAAACCCGCCCAGAGCAGATTCCGGGAAAGGACATTTTCGTGTCCCCGCTTATCCCCGGCCTTCCCCCAATAGGGGGCAAAGAGGAGGGTGGAGAAACCCGTCACGGAAAAAACCAAACCCACCATGGTCGCCGATTCGCCGCTGCCGGCCAGGGAAACGATAAACAGGGGCAGGATGGGCTGCACCAGGAAGAGGGAAAACTGTATGGCGAGGATGATAACGACCAGGAGGCGCAGATTGGCCGTCCCCAGCACGAGCTTGAGGTTGTTGAGGATGGTGGAGCGCGCCTGGGCCGGGTCGCGTTTCGGTTCATGAATGAAGAGCACCGTGGCGATCCCGGCGATCAGCGTCAAAGCGGAAATTAGGAAAAGGACATTTCTGTAGCCGAACCAGTCGGAGCACAGTCCGCCGAGAAAAGGCCCGATGATGGTTCCGGAGTAGACGGCCGACTGCAGGATGCCGATGCCTTCGCCTGTTTTCTCCTCCGGCAGATTGAAGGCCACCAGGGCGGTAAAGGCCGGCAGGACCCCGCCGCAGGTGCCATGGAGGATCCGTAAGGCCAGGAGCTGGTAAACGTCCGTGGCGAAGGACATCAGGAGGACAAAAAAGGAAATGCCGAAGGTGGAGCGTAAGATAAGGGGCCTCCTGCCGTATTTGTCGCTGATGGTTCCCCAAAAAGGCGCCATTAAACCGGAAAACAGGGGGGTGATGCCGATGATGACGCCGCTCCAAAGAGATTGGACCCGGGCGTCGGCAATCCCGAGTTCCTTCAAATACAGGGGAAGGAAAGGGGAGATCATGGACATGCCGATGCTGTGAAAAAAAACGATGCCCCAGCTGATGTAGAGGATCTTTTTCCAAGGTTCCATTTCGTGCTTCTTAAATAGTTTCCGAATGGGAAACCAATAGTGTCTCATCCGGCGTTTCCGGATGGACACTAAATAAAGGAAAGCCAGAGGGGAGCGGTCCGGCCTCTGGCTTTGCTGGGTCCTGAAGGTGCAGGAGTTAAAAACTGTATCGGAAGCCAAAGAGAAAATTGTGCGTGCTGTACTCAAACTTTGTACCGCCGATATCCGGGTCCTCCGTGGCGAAGTAACGGTATTTAAGATCGATGGTTGTCCTGGGATTTATGGCAAAGCCCAGGCCGGCGCCCAAGTGATAGGCGACGACCGTATCGTCCTCACTGCCCACGACTGCGCCGCCGATCGTCAAATCATTTACTTCCACCGTTGCCAAGCCCAGGCCGGCGCTGATATAGGGCGTCACGGCCCCGCCATTGCGGAAGTCGTAATAGCCGTTCACCAGGAGGGCAGTGCTGCTCATGTCGCCATTAGCGTTCACGCTCCCGCCAAAGGCGCTTATCCGATCAAAGTCATTTTGTTGAAAGGCGAATTCTCCCTCCAACCGGTAGCTCCCGAAAGCATTTCCCAAAGCGAAACCCAAGGCCACACCGGGGTCGAATTCCGCCTCGCCGGAAAATCCGGGTTCGGAAATGCCGCTGTCCTGCAAAAAACCAAAGCCCAAATTACCGCTCACGTATGGTCCCTGGGCGCTGAAAGCCGTTCCGGAAAGCCAAAGCAAAAGCAAACAACCAACCATAAGCGAAAAAGTCTTTTTCATTTTCTCCTCCTGTTTTAAGTCTACCGGCTGCTGTAATTTATATGAAAATCCCCCCCGCCCTCCTTTGCCAAAGGGGGGTTGGGGGGATTTTCATCCTTCGTTGTGCCCGTGCCGGGCATGGGGTTAGTTAGAAAGAACTATCTTCTCCCGCCTGTGGTTGCGGCGATTTCTCCTAGCGCCTCCTTTTTGGGCACGGCAACGCGGCATTACTGTCACAAAACCATCTTTTTGTCAATTTCGACGAACCTGTAATAGGTCGAATTTACCTCTTTTTTGTCATTCCCGCGCAGGCGGGAATCCAGCATTTTTGAATAGTTATTGATTCCGGCTCTCTGCCTTTGTGGGGACAGGCTTCGCCGAAATGACGCCTGGGAAGACATTTCACATCACCATCAATTTTGACAAACTCGTAGGATTTGCATTTCTCGCTGCACGGGTATATAAAACTTTTCGTCTACATTTACATTTTCCGGGCAGTTATCATGAAAGTAAATTAGGCGCCACGGGGATTTCCATAAACAATCATTTTCGCCAACGACAAATGGTGTTATGCATCGTAGTGTTGAACGTCGAGGGAAATTCATGAAAAAAAGGAAAGCGGATGCGGAGAAGGCCGGGGAGAAGGTCGTTGATTACCGGCATAAAAACGTCACGCGGTTGAATATACCGCCGGCGGGGCTGGAGGCGCGTGGACCGATTGCGAAGGAAAAGCGGATTCAGTATGCCTATAACCCACATCTGGCACCGGCGTTGCGGTTTGACGGCACCGGACAGGCCGATAAAATTGCTGAACTTATCGAGGCGGCGGGGCATAGGAAGCTGGAGCCGGAGGAACTGAAGCGCCTGCAAGAGGCTTTCCGGAATCATGAGCCCTGGCTGGAGTGGGCCGGGAAGCGGGAACAGCAATGGTGCGTCGCGGACCCGGTGGCCCTGCACATCCACGAGCGCATCTCCACGCAAGCAATCCTGAAGGTGGCCCGGCGGGAGAACATCCAGCGCGACCTCTTCGCCGACCCGGAGCAGGAGTACCGCGAGGCGGTGCAGTTCTACAAGTGGCCCATGGACTGGACAAACCGCATGATCCTGGGGGATTCGCTTGCCGTTATGGCGTCCCTGGCCCGGCGCGAGGCCCTGGCCGGCCAGGTGCAGATGATCTATATGGACCCGCCCTACGGCATCAAGTACGCCAGCAACTTCCAGCCCGAAGTCGGCCGCCGCGATGTAAAGGACCGGGATGAAGACCTGACCCGCGAGCCGGAGATGGTCAAGGCCTACCGGGATACCTGGACCCTGGGTGTCCATTCCTATCTCTCCTATCTGCGCGACCGGCTGCTTTTGTGCAAAGAACTCCTGGCGGATACGGGGAGTATTTTTGTGCAGATTAGCGATGAGAATCTGCACCGGGTACGCGCGTTGATGGATGAGGTTTTTGGACCAGACAATTCGGTAAGCCTTGTTGTTTTCCAAAAGACGACGGGGGCTTCTGGCGACCTTTTGGGGACAACAAGTGATTTCTTGCTTTGGTATACAAAAAACAAAGAAAAAATAAAATACCGCCAATTGTTCGCGAATAAAACACCGTTAGGGTCTGGTGGGCGTGGTTACAATCGCATCATCCAGTTAAGTGGCAATAAATATGCAGTCTCTGAATTTTGTGAATTGTCTGCCGATGTTATTGGCGATGGTTCAAGAATTTACACAGTAGATAATCTTACAAGTCAGCGTCCTGCGCAAGGTGCCGATGTAGTTGATTTCATTTTTCAGAACAAAAAATGTACGCCAGGAAAAGGCACTTTTAAGACTGATGCAAATGGGCTATCAAGACTTTCAAAAGGAGAACGCTTGGAGCTTGTCGGCAACACGCTGAGGTATATTCGTTTTCTTGACGATTTTCCGGTTACGCCATTCACAGACCTTTGGACTGACACAACAATTGCCGGATTTGCAGCTGACAAAGTTTATGTTGTCCAGACAAATGAGAAAGTCATCGAACGCTGTATGCTCATGACCACCGACCCCGGCGATCTTGTTCTCGATCCGACCTGCGGGTCGGGGACGACGGCCTATGTGGCAGAGCAGTGGGGGCGGCGGTGGATCACGCTGGATGTGAGCCGCGTTGCCCTGGCCATTGCCCGGCAGCGGGTATTGACGGCCAAGTTCGATTACTACCGCCTGCGGCCCACGAGCGCCGCGGATGTAGAACGGAATCCCGACGGCCCCTGGCTGACCGATCCGACCGGGCAGATTCCCGGCACCTGCTCCTTCGACTGCAAGACCGTACCCCACATCACCCTGAAGAGCATCGCCCAGAACCAGGCCCTCGATCCCATCTTTGCTAAATGGGAACCTATTTTAACCGGGAAACTGGCGGCCCTGAATGCCGCCCTGGGGCAAAGTGTCACAAAAGAACTTAGGAAAAAACTGCTGGCCAAGTTGGAACTAAAACAAAAACGGGAAGGAAAACGGGCACTCACCGATGCCGATCTCCGGCGCTGGCGGCTGCCGGAAAAGGCCTGGCAGGAATGGGAAGTCCCCTTTGATACGGACCCCGACTGGCCCCAGGTCCTGCAAGATGCTTTGACCGATTATCGCCAAGCCTGGCGTCAGAAGATGGACGAGATCAACGCCTGCATCACCGCCCGGGCCGACCAGGAGGAACTGGTGGACCAGCCCTTCCTGGAGCGGGGAAAAGTGCGCGTCTCTGGGCCCTTCACCATGGAAGGGGTCATCCCGGCAGAGGAGAGCATCGACGACGAAGAACTGGATGCATCGCCCATCGGCGGAGCGCCCGAGGAGATGGAGACCTTTGGAGATGATACCTATACCATCCATTCGGAGGCGCAGAACACCGAGGCCTATCTCGACCGTATGATTCGCCTCTTGCGTGGTGACGGCGTACGCTTTCCCGATAACAAGGTCATGAAGTTTGCCACCCTGGAATCACTGGCCGACGGTTCCACCATCCATGCCAAGGGAACCTGGGGCGAAGGCGAAGAGGCCCGTCAGGTTGCGGTTGTTTTTGGTCCCCAGTACGGTCCGCTGACCACGCGCATCGTGGAGGAGGGCATCCGGATCGCGGCCCGGCGCGGCTTTGACGAGTTGGTCTTTGCCGCCTTCAGCTTCGACGCCCAGGCCCAGGTGACGATTCAGGAAGTGGAAGACCCGGCCCTCAAGCTGCACATGGCCCAGATCCGCCCGGACGTGAACATGGGCGACCTGCTTAAGACGACCGTGTCCAGCCAGCTCTTCACGGTCTCCGGTTCGCCCCGGACCCGTATCGCAAAAGACGGGGACGGGCAGTATGTCGTTCATATGGAGGGCGTGGACATCTATGATCCCGTGACGAACGCCGTGCGCTCCACGGGGGCGGAAAAGGTGGCGGCCTGGTTCCTGGACAGCGACTATGACGGCCGCTGCTTCTGCGTCTGCCAGGCTTTCTTCCCGGACAAGAGCGCCTGGGAAAAGCTCGGCAAGGCTTTGAACGGCGCCCTCGATGAAGACGCCTTTGCTAAGCTCTCCGGCACGGTCTCCCTGCCTTTTGCCGCGGGCGCACACCAGCGCATCGCCGTCAAAGTCATCGACCCGCGGGGAAACGAGGTCTTGCGGGTGCACAAGTTTGGGGAGTATGATAAAAAAGGAGGTTACTATGAATGAATGGATTGTTGTAGATTCAAAAATCTGTGCGGGAAAACCGACAATTCGAGGCACGCGTATCATGGTGAAAAATATTCTGGGCATGATCGCGGGCGGTTATACTTTGGACCAGGTCGTAAAGGCATATCCCGAGTTGACGCGCGAAATGGTCGATGCTGCCCTGCAGTATGCGGTGACTGTCATTGATGAAGAAAAGGTGCTGGCCCATGCCTGAAATAAAGCCTAAGATTATCTTTTCCAGGCATGCAAGAAGGAGAATGAAATTGTATCGGATATCAGAGGAGCACATCGGAACGCTTCTTATGGAGGGGCATCAGGATACTTATTCTCAGGGCCGCTTCACGTATACGAAAGATGTGCCGGGATTCAAATATCCATTGAAAGTTATCGTGCAAAAAGAAGGAGATACGTGTACGATCATCACTGCGTATCCGCTTAAACGAAGGGAGATGAAAAATGAAAGTGTCCTATGATCCGGATGTTGACGCCGTCTATTTGGAGCTTTTAAAGAGTGAGCCTGAAGGTGTTATCGAGGTTGCCGAAGGAATTCATATCGATGTGACGTCCGATGGAAAAATCGTAGGCATCGAATTGTTGGATGCTTCAAAAAAAGTATCCCTTGACAGCTTGTTGACATACGAGATCGATGCCAATGGTATAGACACGCTCGCTCGTGCCATTTCAGGCTGATAACGTCAAGAGAAAAAAGACCGATTATGCCGCAATCCGACCCCGTTCTCATCCAGCCCGTGGAAAGCCCGGTCATCTGCAAACCTTACTATGAGCCGACGCATTACTGGGATTACGACCGGCAGACCGGCCGCGCCCAAAAGCGGGAAGGGCGCCGCCCTGCAGCTTACTGGTACAAGTTTGCCGATGCCGATACCCGGCAGGGGCAACTCTCTTTCGAACTGGAAGAAGACCGGCGGGACCTGACCCTCGTAAACAAGTTGCGCAGCGACGTGAAGCGCTGGCGGAGTACCGGCTGGGAAGGGGCAACGAACGTTACCAAGGACCTGCTTCGCCACTGGTGGCGCAAGGATCGGCCGCGGCGTTTTTTCTTCTGCCAGCTCGAAGCAGCGGAAACAATGATTTTTCTCAATGAAATCCGTGGTTACCGGCGTGACGGCAAACGGGGCAATCCGCGTTGGAACCCAGCCTTCGCCGATGCCGATTTCGATTTGCTCTGGAAGACGGCGGAGGGGGGAGCAGAACCCCTGACCAGGTATGCCTGCAAGATGGCCACCGGCAGCGGCAAGACGGTGGTCATGGCCATGCTGATTGCCTGGGCCTTCTGCAACCGGGCGCGGGTGGGAAGCGACGAGCGTTTCCCGAAGGCCGCACTGATCTGCTGCCCCAATCTGACAATCAAGGAACGGTTGCAGGTGCTGCGGACGGACAGCCGGGGCGAAAATTATTACTCCCAGTTTGATCTGTTGCCGCCGCAATATCGCGATCTTCTGCACACCGGCAAGGTGATGGTCACAAACTGGCATTTCTTTGCACCGGAATCCGAGCACAGCGAAGGCGGCCGGAGCTATGCCGTCGTCAAGAAAGGCGAGGAAACCGCCGAGGCCTTTGCCAGGACCCGCTTAGGCGACTTATTCGAGAATGGTCCCATCATGGTGCTCAACGACGAAGGCCATCACGCCTACCGACCCGCCCCCATCCCGGAAAAGGAAGTGAACGCCGAGGCCAAAAAGGAGCGCGAGGCTGCCACGATCTGGGTGCAGGGGTTGGACAAGATCGCCGGGGCTTGCGGCATCCGGTTCTGTATCGACCTTTCTGCGACACCCTTCTACCTCAAAGGCAGCGGTTACCCGGAAGGTGAGCCTTTTCCCTGGATCGTGAGCGATTTCGGACTGGTAGACGCAATAGAAAGCGGCATCACGAAGATTCCCCGTTTGCCCGTGAGCGACACGACGGGTCAGCCGGACCCAAAATACTTCCGCCTTTGGCGCAACATTACCCGGGATTTGGCGGCTGGCCAGCGTCTGTCGAACAAGCGTCCTAAGCCTGATGTAGTCTGGGAGCGAGCCCAGGATGCCTTCGTGCAACTGGCCGGCGAATACAAAAAGGCTTTTGCGGCCATCGAAGAGGCGAGTGACATGGCCCTTAAGGCACCGCCCGTCATGATCCTGGTCTGCGACAATACGGACATCGCCCAGGTCTTTTTCGAGAACATCTCCGGCCAGGCAGATATGGAGGAAATTTCCGCGAATGCCGATAATGGGGAAGAGGTGACAACCTCCCGGAAAAAGAAGGCCAAGAGCAAAGTAACCTACGGGGCGAACAAGACTTCCTTCCCGGAGCTTTTTCAGAATGAACAGGGGCGGCTCCGGACCATTCGCATCGACAGCAAACGGCTGGAAAAGGTGGAAAGCGAAGATCCCGAGGCTACCCGTGACGAAGCAGCCAAAGAGTTGCGAGAGATCGTCAACACTGTGGGCAAACCGGGTAAACCGGGTCAGGATGTGCGCTGCGTGGTGTCGGTCGCCATGCTGACGGAAGGGTGGGACGCCAACAACGTCACGCATATCCTGGGCGTCCGCGCTTTTGGCAGCCAGCTCCTCTGTGAACAGGTGGTGGGCCGCGGGCTCAGACGGATGAATTATACCCCGGATGTGCAGACGGAACTTCTCCCTGAGGAGTATGTGGACGTGTACGGGATTCCCTTTTCGGTGATTCCTTACAAGGGCAAGCCGACCCAAACACCGCCGGACCGTCCGGTCAATCACGTCTATGCCCTCCAGGAACGGCGTGCCTTTGAAATCCGCTTTCCCAATGTTGAGGGCTACGTGTATGCCTTGCGCAAGCCTTCGATCCAGGCTGATTTCACTACTTTGGAGAAGCTGGTTATCGAGCCGGAGCACACACCTACGGCTACCTTTCTTCGGATCATCACAGACCATCTGGAAGGCGGCGCCCGTGGCGGCGGCATCGGCGAATATGTGGAGCATAACCGCCAGGCCTATTACGCATTGCACCACCTGCAGGAAATTGAATTCGAGATCGCCCGCTTGATCGTGGCGGCGCTCGTGGGCGAAGGGGAACAAGCGCCTGTACGCGGCAGCGCCAAAACGCGCGGCATGGCCCGGCATGAACTCTTTCCCCAGGTGCTGCGAATCGTCCGTCGTTTTGTAGCGGAAAAAGTGGACTTCCGGGGGCAACATCAATGCGAACTGGCTTTGGAAAAGTATGTCCACCGGATCAAGGAGCGCCTCCTGGACGCCATCGTACCTAACGAACAGGAGGGCGAAACACCGCTGCTGCCCATCTTGAACAGGTACAAAGCCATCGGTTCCACCGCGGAAGTCGATTTCACGACCAAGCGGAACGTTCACAGCACCGAGCGCTCCCACATCAACGCCGTGGTCCTGGACAGCAAGTGGGAACAAACCGCTGCTTTTTACCTGGAACAACAGAAAGAACATGTTTTCTGCTACGCAAGAAACGACCGGCCTTTCCTGCTCATTCCCTACGAGTACGAGGGCGTTCAGCATCACTACGAACCGGATTATCTGGTCCGGCTGAAAACCGGCGGGACACTTCTTCTGGAGATAAAAGGTGAAGAGGACGACCAGGACCGGGCCAAACATCAGGCCGCCCGGCGCTGGATCACGGCGGTCAACCACTGGGGGCGTCTGGGAAGGTGGGATTTTGCCGTCTGCCGGGACCCGCAGGCGCTGCCGCAGCTGCTGGCCGATAAAATATGATGAAAGGGTGATTTCTTTGTTAAATCTCCCCCAACCCCTCTTTGCCAAAGAGGGGAGCTACACTTTTGGCAAGTTCGTAAAAAGTCCCTCTTGGCTGTCATTGCGAGCGTAGCGAAGCAATCTCACGATCGTAACCTGTTGATATCACGAGATTGCTTCGTCACTGCGTTCCTCGCAATGACGGGCTTTCTGACTTTTTACGAACGCATCACTTTTTTCCCCCTTTGGCAAAGGGGGACACAGGGGGATTAAATAACTGTGCCCCTCCCACCCGTTCCCGCTACAACGGGCAGGAACCGGTGGGACAGCCGCCGGCGTATTCCGATGCCACCGTGACGAAGGTGGTCGGCTCGGCTGCAGCTTCCGGGAAGTCGCCCGCCAGCGTCAGCACCTGCTGCTTCTTGCTGCCATAGCGATAGACGGTGATGCCCTTGCATTTCAACTCGTAGGCCAGGGTATAGATCCGGCGGATATCTTCGGTCGTGGCCTCGGCAGGCAGGTTGATGGTCTTGGAGACAGAGTTGTCGCTATACTTCTGGAAGACGGCTTGCATCCGGACATGCCATTCCGGGGTGATGTCCCAGTCCGTGACGAAGAGGCGGCGGACATCCTCGGGCAGGGACTGGGACGCGATGTTTTTCAGGCTGCCCTGCCGGGCGATCCGCTGCATCAGTTCGGCGGAGTAAAAGCCACGCTCTTTCGCCACCGCCTCGAAGAAAGGGTTCACCTCCAAGAGCCGGGTGCCATCCATGACATTGCGGACATAGGCGAGGGCAAAGAGCGGCTCGATCCCGCTGGAGCAACCGGCAATGATGCTGATGGTGCCCGTGGGGGCGATGGAAAGGACGGTGGCGTTTCTCAGGCGGGGCCCCGCGGGCCGGTCATAGACGCTGCCCTTAAAGTTGGGGAAGACCCCCCTTTTTTTAGCCAGTTCCACGGAGGCATCTTTGGCTTTCTCATAGATGAAGCTGATGATCTGCTCCGCCGCCTCCAGGGCCGCCTCGGAATTATAGGGAATGCCGAGGAGCGTGAGGGCATCGGCGAAACCCATCACTCCCAGCCCGATCTTCCTGTTGCCCAGCCGGGTTATCTTTTCCACCTGGGGCAGGGGAAAGACATTCGCCTCGATGACGTTGTCCAGGAAATGGACGCCCCGTTTCGTCAGCTCGGCCAGTTTCGGCCAGTCGATTTTACCGTCGGTGACCGTTTTGGCGAGGTTGATGGAGCCCAAATTGCAGCTTTCGTAGGGTAAAAGAGGCAGCTCGCCGCAGGGATTGGTCGCTTCCAGCCGGCCCAGGTGGGGGGTGGGATTGCGGCGGTTGATCTCATCGAGGAAGATGAGGCCTGGATCGCCGGTGTGCCAGGCATTGGTCACCATGAGGTCGAAGAGGGTATGGGCGCCCAGGGTGCGCACCGCTTTTTGCGAGTGGGGGTTGATGAGGGGCCAGTCCTCTCGTTTCGCCACGGCGTCCATAAAAGCATCGGTGGCGCCGACGGAGATGTTAAAATTGGACAGGGTGACCAAGTCCGCCTTGGCGGTGATAAACTCAATGATGTCCGGATGATCGCAATTGAGGATGCCCATGTTGGCGCCGCGCCGTTTGCCGCCCTGCTTCATCACTGCCGTGGCCGTATCGAAAATCTTCATGAAAGAGACAGGGCCGGAGGCCACTCCTTTGGTGGACCGGACGATGTCCCCTTTGGGCCGGAGATGGCTGAAAGAAAAGCCCGTGCCGCCGCCGGACTGGTGGATGATGGCCATCTGCTTCAGCGTCTCGAAGATGCCCACGATGGAGTCTTCCACGGGCAGGACAAAGCAGGCCGAGAGCTGCCCCAGGGGCGCCCCGGCATTCATCAGGGTGGGCGTGTTGGGGATGAATTCCGCCTGCCCCATCATCGTGAAGAAGGACGCGGCCAGGGCGGTAACATCGGCTTGGGGATCGAACTTGGTCTCCACAGCGGCCACGGCCCGGGCGACCCGCCAGAAGAGCTCCCGGGGTGTCTCGATGATCCGGCCTTCTTCATCCCGGAGCAGGTAGCGGCGCTCCAGCACCTTCAGGGCGTTGACGGTCAGCTTGAGATCATCCCGCACGCCGATGGCCTGCTTGAGACGGCGGATGCCGGCGCGCTCCTCCCGGTAAAGGATGTAGGCCTTGGCCACGGCCGGAAAACCCTGGGCCATCAGGACCTCCTCCACAATATCCTGAACGTCCTCCACGCCGGGGACGCCTCCGCCCAGCCTCTCCTCGAGGAGCAGCACCACCTTCTCGGTTAGTCTGGCGGCCAGGGTGCGGTCGCCGATGGTGACGGCGGTCAGGGCCTTGAAGATGGCCTCCTCAATCTTTTGCGGAGTAAAAGGGACAAGGTCGCCGTCCCGCTTTCTGATTTGTTCAAGCGTGGTTGGCATGTTTTTCCTCCTCACGGTTTTTCCCTTCGGAAAAAGGGGCCGGGAATTATTATTGACGGTCTCGTAAAAAGTCGAAAAGCCCGTCATTGCGAGGAGCATAGCGACGAAGCAATCTTGTGATATTAGGTGGTTAAGATCGTGAGATTGCCACGGCGTCCGAGGGACGCCTCGCAATGACAGCATGAGTTTCTTACATTAGTAACGCCGTTGCGGAGCACTGGCGTCAGATGCTCGCAATGACAGCTAACAGGGACTTTTTACGGGTTCATCATTATTGGTCCGTTGTAAACGCCGGCCGCGTCCGCATAGCCTTTTTTTCCGTCTGCAGGTGCTTTTGCGCCAACATCTTTTCCTTGGCCCGCCGGGTGCGTCTCTGCTTCTGCCGTCTTATTTTCTCGAGGCGCGCTTTTTCGAGGGCCACAGCCCCGGTCTGTATCTTTTCTATCCGGTCCAGAAGGATGCGTCTGGCCAGAAACCGGTTCAAGACCTGGGATCTTTCTTGCTGGCACTTTACGGAAAGACCCGTGGGCCGATGGACAAGATAGACGCAGGAAGAGGTCTTGTTGACCTTCTGGCCTCCCGGTCCCGAGGACCTGATAAAGGTCTCCTGGAGATCACTTTCGGAAACGCCGAGCCTTTCCATCCGTTCCTTGAGGGCCGCTTCTTTTTCGGGAGAGATATTCACTTTTTGCCTTTCTTGAGAGAATACTGTTTTAGTATGGTAACTTGTCACGCATTCGTCAAGGGATTTGCCGCCACTGCTGCGGCCGAGGCAGGTCCTTAGATTAAGAGGCGAGAGGGAAAAAAAGCTTCACCCTGGTTCCGGCCGCCGGGCTGCTTTCCACTTCCATCCATCCCTGCAGGGCCTTGAGAAGGTGTTTGACAATGGAGAGTCCCAGGCCCGTCCCGCCCATTTCCCGGGAGCGCATCTTGTCCACGCGGTAAAACCGCTCGCCCAGGCGGGGGAGGTCCTGCCTGGGTATGCCGACCCCTGTATCGGCAATCAGGACGGCCAAATAGCCCTCTTTGTCTTGGGCCGTGGAAATGGTAATGCTGCCGGAAGGGGTAAATTTGACCGCATTGTCCAGCACATTCACCAGGATCTGCACGACGCTGTCGGGGTCCGCCAGGATGGGGGGCAGGCCGGAAGGGAGATTGTTTACGATCGCCAGGCCCTTTTCCTTGGCTCGGGATTCGATGACGGCGAAGGCCTTATCGAGCGCCTCGGCGACAGGCGTCGGCTCAGGGCGCACCTGGGCCTCGCCGAGTTCAATTCTGGACAAGATAAGGAGATCATCGACCAGCCTGTTTAGTCTCAAGGCATGTTCCGAGATGATGTTCAGGAAGCGGTGCGCCGTGGGGGGGTCAGGAGCTGCCCCGGAGAGCAGCGTTTCCACAAAACCGATAATCGCCGTGAGGGGAGTTTTGATTTCGTGCGTCACATTGGCGACGAAGTCGGCCTTTACCCGCTCCAACTTTCTCAACCGGGTCACGTCATGGAAGACCATAATGGTCTTATAGGCTCCCCCTGAGACGCCTTTAATCGGTGCAATATTTACGCTCAGTGCTTTCGGTTCCCCATCACCCAGGGAAATCTCCTGAGAAACGGGCTGGCCCGTTTGCCGATAACGCTCGAGGGCATCTTGCAATTCCACACTGCGGAACAGTTCGAGAGGCGTTTTTCCCAGTGCCTCGGGGAACTTGTCGTCCAGTATGCCCAGCATGCCGGCATTGACATAATCGATCCGGTTTTTATGGTTGAGGATCGCGATCCCTTCCACCATGCTGGCGAACGCCGATTCCCATTTTTCCCTTTCTTCCCGGGCCAGGCGGATATTATCCTCATATTTTTTCACTAAAAGGTTGATATTGTCGGCCAGCTGTCCGATTTCATCGTCGCCGTGCAGCATGAGGCTTCCCGGGAATTTTTCCCCTCTTACCCTTTCCGTGTAATCCTTCATTCTTAAAATAGGTGCGATGAACCGGGGAATGAAGTACAAGGCCAGGAGAAGAAAGGATGTCAGGATTATCAGCGCAGCCCGGTAGATAATCTGGTAATAATGGCCAATAACCGTTTGCACCTCCCTAAGCGGTCTTGCCAGGCGCAGGTACCCCGCGATTTCCCCTCCCTGAGAAATGGCAAAGGCCACATAGAACATATCGATGTCCAGGGTCCGGCTGTAGCGGATCGCACTGCCGGCGCCTTTGACAAGGGCTTCCTGAATCTCCGGGCGGCTGCCGTGGTTTTCCATCTTGCGAATATCTTCTTCCGAATCGGCCAGGACGACGCCCGAGGCGCCGATTACGGTAGCCCGCGCTTTTGTCGCTTCCGAGAGGAGGCGGATGTTTCTGACAATCTGCCCGAGAGGCAGATGCAGCATGACGCGGCCGTTTGTCCACAACTCTTCCTTGATTTGGCCGACGAGGCGCTGGCGGGTTTGGAGGGCGACAAATAATACATCCAGGGTAAGCACGATGAGCAGCGTGACGGCAAAGGCGATAAAAATTTTCCGAAAGAGGCGGCTTTGCATCGGGTTTTTGTCCCTGCTTATCCTAGCTTATCAGAGGTTCTTCGTGCCGGACGCTCTTGCCCGTGACCAGGTAGACCACCATATCGGCAATGCCTTTGGCATGATCGGAAATCCTCTCCAGGTTTTTGGAGATCTGCATGATGGTGGTGGCGCGGTGGATGGTGTGGGGATTCTCCATCATGAAGGTCAGGAGCTCCCGGAAAATCTGTTCATTGAGATTATCGACTATTTCATCATCGCTCCGGACCTTGTTGGCCAGGGTGATATCTTCGTTGATCAGGGCGTTCAGGCTGCCCCGGATCATTTGCTGCGTGACCTCGGCCATCCTGGGGATATCGATGTAGGGTTTCAGCTGCGGTTCCTGGTTCAGGATGAGCACCTTTTCGGCGATGTTGGCGGCCATGTCGCCGATCCTCTCCAGGTGGCCGTTGATCTTGATCGCCGTGGTGATGAACCGCAAGTCCCGGGCCGCCGGCTGCCGCAGGGCCAGGAGGCGGATGCACTTTTCTTCGATCTCCATGTCCAGGCGGTCGATCTGATCATCATCGGCAATCACGGCCCGGGCCAGCTCCGAGTCTCTCTGCACGAGGGCCTTGACCCCGTTGACAATGGCCTTTTCCGTCAGTGCCCCCATGTAGATCAGGCCGTCTTTGACCTCCTGGAGTTCCCTTTCATACTGGATGCTGGTATGACGCTTTTCACTATCCATCTATTTCCTCTCCTTCAATCGTGTAGCAGGCTGCATCGAGACCTTTGCACTACTTGCTTCCCGTCATTGCGAGGCGCGTGTGCGCCGTCCTGAAAAGGGGACAGATTTAAAATCTGTCCCCAATGCGATTGCTTCGTCGGCCTATGGCCTCCTCGCAATGACAAATAGAAAGGTCTCTTATCAGCCGAACCTCCCCGTGATATACTCCTCCGTCAGTTTTTCCGAGGGAGCGGTGAAGATTTTTTCGGTCTTGTCGAACTCAACGAGCTCACCCAGCATGATGAAGCCGGTCCGGTCCGAGATCCGGGCCGCCTGCTGCATATTATGGGTAACAATCAGAATTGTCACTCTATTTTTTAACTCCTCGATTAACTCTTCGATCTTGGAGGTGGCAATGGGGTCCAGAGCGGAGGTGGGCTCGTCAAAAAGGATGATTTCCGGGTCCGTGGCCAGGGCCCGGGCAATGCAGAGTCTTTGCTGCTGGCCGCCGGACAGATCGAAGGCAAGGCCGTGGATCCGGTCGCGTACCTCGTCCCAGAGCGCCGCGTCCTTTAGAGATTTTTCCACCTTTTCATCGAGCAGGCTTTTGTCTCTCACCCCCCGCACCCGCAGGCCGTAGGCCACATTCTCATAGATCGACTTCGGGAAGGGGTTCGGTTTCTGGAAGACCATGCTGATACGCATCCGAATCTCGATCGGATCCATCTCCGGCGAGATGATGTTGCTGTTTTCCGGGAACAGGATGATTTCCCCCTCATAGCGGTTATGGGGATAGAGGTCGTGCATCCGGTTGAAGCACCTCAGCAGGGTCGTCTTCCCGCACCCCGAGGGGCCGATGAGCGCTGTAACCTGCTTTTCGGGGATCGAGACGTTGATCTTCTTGAGCACCTGCAAGGGCCCATAGAAAAAGTTGAGGTCTTTGGTCTGGGCTTTGATCGTTTCCGCTACCATTTTACCCTCTTTCTGAATTTGTACCGGAGGTAAACCGCCAGGCCGTTCATGAGCAGGGTCATGGCCATGAGGATGAGGCCCGCGGCCGCGGCATTCAATTGGAATTCCTTCTGGGGCCGCGAGACCCAGTTGAACATCTGGATGGGCATGACGGTAAAAGGATCCATGAGCCACTGGAAGGAAAAGTAGGGAAACTCCGGGGTCAGGGGCGGGGAGGGGAGAAAGGCGATGAAGGTCAAGGCCCCGACGGTGATGATCGGGGCCGTCTCGCCGATGGCCCGGGAAAGCCCGATGATGATTCCCGTGAGGATGCCGCCTGTGGAATAAGGGATGATATGCCACTGTACGGTCTGCCATTTGGTCGCCCCCAGGGCGTAGGAAGCCTCACGGATCGAATTGGGGATCGCGCGGATCGCTTCCCGGGTCGCCATGATTACCGTGGGCAGGATGAGGAGCGCGAGCGTGAGTCCGCCCGTCAGGATGCTCTCGCCTAATTTCAGGAAATAGACGAACAGTCCCAGCGCGAGCAGTCCGTAGACGATGGACGGCACGCCCGCGAGGTTGGCGATATTGATCTCGATGATGTCTGTGAGCCAGTTTTTCTTGCCGTATTCTTCCAGGTAAATACCCGTGGCCACCCCCAGGGGGATGGCGGCCAAGGCCGTGACCAGGAGTACGAGAAAGCTTCCCACCCAGGCCGAGAGTATCCCTGCCTGTTCGGGGAAACGCGAGGGAAAGGACAAGAGGAACTTCATGCTCAGCCGGGAGGCGCCGTCCAGGGCCAGATCGATCAGGAGGGTGCACAGGAGGAGCAGGCCGACCAGGGTGGCGAGGAGCCCGATGATGAGGAAAAGGTAATTCCGGAGTTTGTTTGCGCGGATGCGCTTCTTTAAGTCTTCCATGGCTAATAGAGCTCCCTGATCCGTTTCCTCAGCCAGAAACCTAAGATGTTAAGACCGAGGGTCATGAAGAAAAGCGTGATGCCGGCGGCAAAGATCGTCTTATAGGCAACAGTGCCATGGGGCGCGTCTCCCAGGCTGACCTGCACGATGAAGGCTGTCAGTGTCTGGACCGGTTCAAGGGGATTGGCCGTGAGGTTGGGCATGCCCCCGGCCGCGATGGCCACCACCATGGTTTCTCCGATGGCCCGGGAGATGCCGATGATGAAAGCGGCGGCGATGCCGGAAAAGGCCGAGGGGATGACAACCTTGAAGGCGGTCTGGAGTTTCGTCGCCCCCATGGCATAGGAGCCTTCCCGGATGTGCATGGGGACGGCGATCATGGCGTCTTCGCTTACGGAGCTGACGTAAGGGATGATCATGATCCCCATGATGATGCCCGGGCTCAGGGCGTTGAACCCCGAGAGCTCCGGCAGGAAGCCCTGCAGGATGGGCGTCAGGAAAAGCAGGGCGAAATACCCGTAGACCACGGTCGGCACGGCGGCCAGGAGTTCCAGCGCCGGTTTGATGATCTCCCGCAGCCTATGGGGGGCAAATTCGCTGAGATAGACGGCCACCAGCAAACCCAAAGGCAGGGCCACCAAGACGGCGATGCCCGTGGTGAGGAGCGTGCCCGTTATGAGGGGGAGGATACCGAATTTAGGATTGGCAAAAAGGGGCGTCCACTGGGTCCCCAGGAAAAAATCCCTTAACGGCACCTCCCGGAAAAAACCGAAACTCTCATAGGAGAGGATAAAAACGATGCTCACCGTGATAAAGACGGAGAAAAGCGCGCAGACGAGCAGGGCTGCCTCGATCGCGCTTTCCTTAATCTTTCGCTTCCGGGTGTGATTCATTGTCCAGTGCCTTACTTGCTCTTGCCTTCCATCTTCAGAAGCTCTTCGATCTTCATCCCCACCTGTTCCTGGCCCCCGAACATGCTGCCGGTCTTCATCCTGGTGAATCTCTCCTGGGCAAGTTTATACGCGCTTGCCGGGAGCGGGACGTACTTTACCTGCTTGATGAGTGTGTCGGCGTTCCTTAAGTAAAAATTCACAAATTCTTTCACCTCCGGTTTGGACAGGGAGGCCTTATTTACGTATATAAAGAGCGGCCGGGAAAGGGGGCTGTAAGTGCCGTCCATGACGGTCTGCAGGGATGGGATGACTTCTTTTTTCGTGGCCGGGTTGAGGATCGGTACGACCTTCACCCGGCTCCTGTTCTCTTCGTAATAGGCAAGGCCGAAGTAGCCAAGGGCGTTTTTGTCGCCGGCAATCCCCTGGACCAGCACGTTGTCATCTTCGCTCGCCGTAAAGTCCCCCCGGGAAGACTTTGCTTTCCCGACGGTCGCCTCGGTAAAGTAATCGAAGGTGCCTGAATCGGCGCCGGGGCCATAGAGTTTCAGGGATGCATCCGGCCAGGCGGGCCGCACCTGGTTCCATTTCGTCACCTTACCCTGGGCCGCAGGCTCCCACATCTTTTTCAGGTCCGCGACCGTGAGGGACTTGACCCAGGTATTCTGGGGATTCACGACCACGGCCAGTCCGTCATAGGCCACCGGGAGTTCGATGTATTCGATCTTCTGCGCCTGGCAGGCATCGATCTCTGTTTTGAGGATCGGCCGCGAGGCATCGGAGATATCCGTTTCCCCCCGGCAGAACTTCTTGAAACCGCCGCCGGTCCCCGAGATGCCTACGGTGACATTAACCTCGCCTCTTTTCGTCTTCTGGAACTCCTCGGCCACGGCTTCCGTGATGGGATAGACGGTGCTTGAGCCGTCGATTTTGATTTGCCTGGCTGCCATCACCGGGGCCGTGGGGCAGGTCATGGTCATGATTACCAGGACAACCATACTTGAAAAGATTCTTTTCAACATTTTTACCTCCTTATTGCTAATTTAATCATACATCATAATTGTGACAATCCTGTGACAATTCTGTGGCAATTTAATTAAAGATTGTTTCCGTGCCGTGCCTTGGACAATAGCAAAGGATTGTTACAAGAATATTAAGGAAAGGTTAAATATTTAAGAAGTCTTCAGATCTGCCAATTTATAACCGATGCCGCGCACCGTTAAGATGTAGCGGGGATCGTCTTTATCCTTTTCTATCCCCGCCCGCAGCCGGCTGATGTGGACATCCACAGTCCGCGGTTCGACAAAACTTTCCTCACCCCAGACATGGTCCAGCAGTTGCTCCCGCGTGTATACCCGCCCGGGATGCATAATAAAAAAACGTAATAATTTAAACTCAGTAGGCCCAAGGTCGATTTTTTTCCCCTCCACCTTGACCTCATAAGTGCGAAAGTCGATCTCCAAACCCTGCAGGGATATTTTATCCCCTTCTTCCTCTACGGGGCGTCTTTCCCGGCGGCGAAGGATGGCGCGCACCCTGGCCAGCAGTTCCCGGACGTTGAAGGGCTTGGTAAGATAGTCGTCGGCGCCGATTTCCAGACCCATGATTTTATCGATGACATCGGATTTGGCGGTCAGCATGATTATCGGCAGGTTTTCCGTTTCCGGCTTTTTTCTGAGCAGGCGGCATATTTCTATCCCGTTGATGCCGGGGAGCATCAAATCAAGGATCACCAGGTCCGGTTTCCGATCCTTCATAAACTGGAGCGCCTGATGGCCGTCATAGGCCCGGGCGGTCTGAAAACCTTCCCGTTCCAGGTTATAGGCCACTAACTCGACGATATCTTTTTCGTCGTCAACGATCAGTATAGTGCTACTCATGCCCCTGCCCTTACATTAGCGCTGCTGATGAATGTAAAGGAGACTTCCGCAGAAATCAACCAAATTGTCATCAATTAATCCTTTCTGCACAAAACCTGCTCTCCATTCCCATGCAACCTAAGTTCCTTGACAAGGCCTTAGAACATGCATTTTTTATTAACGTTTGAAGCATTCCAACAGGACTTGACTCCATTAATACGTGGTTCTGCCATATCCCACACTCTGACCATGCTTCTGACGATGCTCATCGGGCTGTTCGGTCTCGGTGCCGGGTGAACACATCAATAAGGAGGTTTGAAATGGGAAACAAAAAAAAGCAAGAAGGCAAGATGGACATGGAGACGATGATGGCAGTGTACAAGAAGTTGGCAATTCCGGGCGTCCCCCACAAGATGCTGGCTAACCTGGCCGGGAGTTGGATTACCAAGACCAAGGCCTGGATGGGGCCTGATCAGCCCCCCGAGGAATCCACCGGCACGTGCGAACAGAAGATGCTCCTGGGTGGGCGTTACCTGCAGCAGGAGTATGTCGGCGACATGATGGGCGATACCTTCACCGGCATCAACCTGCTCGGGTATGACAACCATACCAAGAAGTATGTATCGACCTGGATCGATTCCATGAGCACCGGCATCTATTGTTTTGAGGGGACGGCCAGCCCGGATGGCAAGACCATTACGCAGGAGTGCAGTTACGACGACCCCGCCCGAGGTCTCATGGTATGGCGGAGCGTGACCAGGATCGCGGATGACAATACCCTGGAGTATGAAATGTATCTCATCCCCAAGGGGGGCCAGGAAGAGAAGGCGATGGAGATGACAGTCACCCGGAAGCGGTGATGAGGGAGTCCCGGTTACTGACGATCACACGTCTGAAGACATAGGAGGCGGGAACGTAAAAAGGAGGCTCTTATGCATTATGTCGATGGATATGTCTTACCTATGCCGAAGAAAAACCTGAAAGCCTATGCCCGCATGGCGAAGATGGGAGCGGAAATGTGGATGAAACATGGCGCTCTCGATTATAAGGAGTGCGTCGGCGAGGATTTGGAAACCAAGTGGGGGACGTCTTTTTCGAAAATGATGAAGTTGAAGCCTGGCGAGACAGTGGTGTTTTCGTATATCGTCTTCAAGTCGCGGGCCCATCGCGATCGCGTCAACGCCAAGGTGATGAAAGAGATGGAAGAAATGGAAAAAAAAGGCAACATGCAGGTGATGCCTTTCGAAATGAAACGTATGGTCTACGGAGGTTTCAAAGTAATCGTTGACGTCTAATGGGTCAGTTGAAAGGAGGGTACCATGAAACCGGGAGGCAGCAAGGCAAGTAATGAAGCCCTCATACAGAAGCTGATGGACAGTTGGGTAAAGGCGGTCCGCGCCAGGGATGTAAACTGGGTTATGTCCCACTACGCGCCGGACATTAGGCTGTTCGACCTAGCCCCGCCGCTGCAATACGTGGGAAGAGATGCATATAGGAAAAACTGGGAGGAGTGGTTTGCCACGTGGCAGGGTCCGATTGGTTACGAGATTCAGGACCTGGGCGTCACTGTAGGCGATGACGTGGCCTTCAGGCACAGTCTGAACCGGATTAGTGGACGGAGAACCAACGGGGAGGAAACCGATGTCTGGGTGCGCGCGACCGCCTGCTACCGCAAGATCAACGGTGAATGGCTCATCATGCATGAGCATATTTCGGTGCCTTTTTACATGGACGGCAGCGCCAGGGCGGCAGTTGACCTCAAGCCGTAACCATTGGATGGCTGGTGACGAGGCGCCGCGATGCTTAAGCCCGCTCAGGGAGGAGATGGCCGATGGCAATGAATGATAAGCAACGAATTACATCACATTTATGGTTCGACAAAGAAGCTAAGGATGCAACCGAATTCTACACTTCCCTTTTCCCGAATTCCAAGATCACGAACATAACAACAATCCATGAGGTTCCCAGCCCGACTGGAGACAGCGACATTGTTTCTTTCGAACTCTCCGGCCAACCTTTTAGGGGCCATCAAATTGGCGGAATTTTATGGCTCGAATGAAGACTCTGGAACTACTAGATCACCAAGAACAAGGAAGGTCCCCCCTTGGCCGGATGGTGTACCGGTGCTTATCCCTATAAAATCATCAAAAGAAATGTCTGTCTCGATGTTTCGTATTACTGGATAAGGATATTCACCATAACCCATGAGTCTGTCACCGGCGATAAACCGTTCGACGTGAAACAGTCTCCTGTCCTCTGCGATAAGTACAGTACGTTCGGCCATGGTAATATTCTTTTGGTTTTCTCCCGCCGAGTAATTTATGGAGAGCACACTATAGCCTGTTGGCGACGGTGCTAACGCGGTTTTATGCGTTACTTGCCTGGCGCCCCATTGCAAATCAGGTCCGGCAGCCAGAACCGAGTCTCCGGTTCTAATAAGATAAAGGGGCTTAGAACTGCCATCAGCCATCCTCACGGGGGTATCGCCCTTGAATACATATGTGCGAGGATAGGGCTTACCGGCTTCATAGTCCCAACTTAATGGGGGTCCGAATGAAACGAGGTCGGCAGGGAGCTCTGGTGCATCAACACGAGCGGTAGTTTTTGATTCACAACCGGAAATAAGAATAGAGATTAATAAAATAATGACAGAAGCCGTTATTGACGAAGTGCGGAAATAAAATAACTGTCTGATAACCAGACCCCATATTCTGATTATTAATTTCCCGATACTATTAAATAGCCTTTCTTTCACTGGTGATATTTCGTATCCTTGGTGAGTGAGGTCAGCGTAGATTTTAATCAATGCCACCATAAACAACCTCAAGGGGTTACACGGTGCTTTGACTGGTAAAGGCTACTAGGAACATTAGCTACATTCTAACCACAATTTTTTTGACATGTCAAATAATCGTGCTGTATCCCCAGACTTTCAAATGTGGTGTGGGGCGCTAAAAAACTGCCGGTTAACGAAAGTTAACACAAGGTTAAAGATATTTATTCGATAAAAATGGGAATTTGATAATAAATTGGCGGAAGTGCATGGGAATCGAATACATGCGCATGTTTTTAAGTATTTGCTTTCATTAGCGATCAGCCGTGTCTTTGTTCTTGTGTTCTTACCATGTTCTTATTGACATGTTCTTGCCTTACAGAAATCGCATGACATCTATGCTGCCTTGGCCGTTCCCCGTGGTGCCGGCGCACCCTGCAGGAGACCTTGGGTACTGAGATCCTCGTCGATGTCGGGCCAGTGAATTCCGTATCCCGCTCCCGCAATCCGCCAGTTCGCACGCTGTTCAGGTGTTGCATGCAAGAGCCGCGGATACCAGGTGAGAGGGACCGTTATGGTCCTTCCATCAAAGAGATCAACACTGATGGCATCTTCAGTGACATGCACGTCCTTGACTCGTTCACCGGCTTTCGGTTCTGAAGTAGTCATTCCACGCCTCCAATAGTTCTTTTTGATGTTCTGAGGTCAGGGCTTCCAATTTTCTCAATTCACTCGATGGAAATCCGAGATTGTATGCCAGGGACACGGGATCGAGCCAGAACTTAGCAGATAAGACGTCCCGGTCGATGTGCACATGCGGCGGCTCGTGCAGGTCGTGACTCACAAAGTAGAACCTGTATGGTCCTGATCTCAATACTGCGGGTGACATCAGTATATCCCTTTCACCTTATTTCCCACATTCCCGAAAGAAAGTAGGCTTTATTAATCAAGCACTTCCGGGTGCAGAATAAAGGAACCGCAGACAAGTGTCAACTTGAAAAATGGTAAGCTCACTCTACATTAGCAATTATTGGTGTCTTTGTTCTTAAGTTCTCCCTGGCTTCTTATAGCAATAATCTTCCCCTGAATCCGCCGCTTTGCCTCTAACCGCACTTCGGCATATTTCATAACGCTATCACGCCTGGCATGGTCCGTAAGCATCTGAAGCTCATCCACAGAACCGCCCTGCTCGTTGACAAAAGCCGTACAGGAGGAATGCTTTAACCCTGCATACATTCGTATAGTCTCAGCTTGATGAGAAAAGAAGACATTTGGAGGGAAAATAAGGTTAAATTTTATATCTAAAAAAATCATATTATCAACAAAATTTGGCACACTTTTTCTATGATGCTCTGTACCATTTTCCCTAGCAATTTAAAGTTCAATATTGGCGAGGATAATATAATATAACTTATTGATATTATGTGTTATATGCTTTTGATGCGTCGTCATTGATCAATTTGCTATAACAGGTCTCTTATTGGATGGTTATGATATTTATCAACAAGTTTATTAACAGGCAACTCCACATTGCTGTTGATCTTCTTTTTACTTTCCCAAATGGGTAAAAACGAGTTTCAACTGAGCACGGCCACAGAAAATGATGGACAAATAATCTAATTTAGCCAAGAAGAGTGGGGGAAAGTGAAAGGAGCCCCCTCGCTTATCTTGGCCGATTCGATGAAGGGGCTCCTGCCTACACCAGAAAGGCAGGGGTATGATATCACCAGAGATACTCAAGAGCAAATCACTTTTTGTCCTTTTGCACCAAATCGACATTGATCTTGCCGAGAATGTTCGGTTAAAGCGGTGCCCCGGTGTGGGGGGCCTCTGCATTACGCTGCATATCTGCGTAAGCCTCGGGGAGGTCCTCCTGATCTTGATGAGGCTTACGCAATTCGTTTAAGTTTGTGCTGCGGAAAGCAGGGTTGCCGGAGACGGGTGCTGCCGCCATCGGTATTGTTTTGGGGGCGCCGTGTTTATTGGTCAGCGGTGCTGCTGGTGATCACGGCGCTACGCCAGGGCCGGGATCATGGCTACACGGTTGAGAAGCTCAAGGCGCTTTTTGGCGTAACGCGTCCGACATTGACCCGTTGGTTGAACTACTTCCGGCAGATATTTCCATGCAGCCAGTCTTGGCGACGACTGTCGGGAAGGCTGATGCCGCCGGTGGCCGAACATGAGTTGCCCGGGGGCCTGATCGAACGTTTTGTGCAAACCCGTGGAGATCATGAACTGGGCTTGACGGCATGCTTGCAGTCACTTGTCGGTCTGTGAGGTCTCGATTTCTGAGGGAGCTGTTAACCGCTGAGCTCTCACGCAAAAGATGTGCGGCGGTATAAAAGGAACTGATCAGCTACAAGGATCTGGCAATGGGTTCGACGCCCTGATCCTCCATGTTGGAGGAGGATGAAGCGAATCCGAAGGAGATCAGATCCGATGAGCGATCCAAAGATGCCCCGGTGGCAACATTGGGCGCGGTTCCGTTTTGCCGTGATTGGCGGCCTTTTGTCCAGTCCACCCGAAAGTGGCCAACTGCAGCAGGAGTTACAGGCGCTGTCCGGAAAAAACTACCAGCACCCCCTTGTCCCTGACAAGCAGATCAGCCCGAGTTTTTCGACCATCGAACGTTGGTACTACCAAGCCAAGGGTGCGCCGGATCCCATCACCGCTCTGGGGCAAAAACTGCGGGCTGATGCCGGTCGGCGCTGGGCAATAGGCGAACCACTCAAAGCGGCCATCGCGTCCCAGTATCATGCCTATCCACGCTGGACCGTTCAGTTGCACTATGACAACTTGGTCGCCCTGGCCGGGCAGCAGCCACAGTTGACCCCGCTGCCCAGCTACAAGACCGTGCTGCGCTGCATGAGAGAAAACGGCTGGACGCGACGGCTGGGACCCTCACAACCCACTTTAGGTCAGAGTCGGGCACAACGGCGGCGAGAGCAACGCGAGGTGAGAAGCTACGAGGCGTCTCACGTGCACGCTCTCTGGCATCTGGACTTCCACCAGGCCAAGATCAGACTGCTGGATGAAGCCGGGAGCTGGTATCATCCGATCGTCCTTGCTATCCTCGATGATCGCTCAAGACTGTGCTGCCACTTGCAGTTCTATCTGGCCGAGACCGCTGAGTGCCTGGTTCATGGGCTTACCCAGGCGATCATGAAGCGCGGACTGCCGCGGAGTTTGATGACAGACAACGGGGCGGCCATGTTAGCCGAGGAAACCCGCCAGGGCCTGCTGCGCCTTGGCATTGTCCACGAAACCACCTTGCCCTACTCGCCATATCAGAATGGCAAGCAGGAGGTCTTCTGGGCGCAACTGGAAGGCCGCCTGATCGAGATGCTCCGCGGCATCGAAAATCTCAAGCTGGCTTTTATCAATCACGCCGCACAGGCCTGGGTAGAACAGGACTACCACAGAAACCAGCACCGCGAAATCGGCGCCACACCCTTGCAGCGGATGCTCGACGGCCCGGATGTCGGACGCCTGGCGCCGGATGCCGATACCCTGCGTCTGGCCTTCACCCGCCAGATCATCCGCACCCCTCGCCGCAGTGATGCCACCGTCGTGGTCGAAGGCGTACGTTACGAACTGCCGTCGCGATTCGCCCACCTGCGCACGGTTACGATGCGCTCACCAGGTTGGGACAAAAGCCAGATGACCCTGGTAGATCCCAAAACCGGTGGACCGTTAGTACGCCTGCTGCCGCAGGACAAAGCCCAAAACGCCTCCGGGCTACGCCGAACCATTGAGCTGCAGGAAACCACTGCCAACCTTAAAAACGATCAGCCGGCCCTCTTAAGAAAATGGCTCGCCGACTATGCTGCCACCGGTCTGCCGCCGGCTTATCTGCCAAAGGAGGAATGCTATCATGATTGATAAAAACATCCGCACCCTCTTCGGACTAAAATATAATCCCTTTTTACCCAACCTGCCCACCGAAGCCCTGTGGGTGGCGCCAGAAGCAGAAATCTTCGCCCATCGAGTCCAGGCAATGATCTCACAAGGCGGCTTTGCCCTAATCACCGGAGACCCCGGTCAGGGCAAAAGCAAAACCCTCCAATGGATCGCCCAACGCCTCAGCACAATACCGGATATTACTGTTGGCGTCATGGAACGACCACAAAGCCAGCTCGCCGACTTCTACCGGGAGTTGGGAGAACTGTTCGGCGTCGGATTGACCCCTTTGAATCGCTACGGCAGCTTCAAGGCCCTGCGCACAAAATGGAAAGCTCACTGCCAGTCATCACTGACGCGCCCCGTCCTGCTTATCGACGAAGCACAGGAAGCCTCTTCGGTTTGCCTGACCGAACTGCGATTGCTCCAAAGCGCCTGCTTCGACTCAGAAAGTCTCCTCTTTACCATCCTGTGCGGAGACGGACGTCTGCCAGACAGGTTCCGAACACCAGAGCTGTTACCCCTAGGCAGCCGCATCCGCACCCGACTCCATCTGACACCCCTTACCCCAGAGCAGCTCCAAGACTACCTCAACTTCGCCCTCGAACAGGCAGGATATCCGCAACTGATGACACCAGAACTGATCCAAACCCCTGGCCGCACATTCTTTAAACAACTTGCGTGTCCTCAACCATACGGCAGCAGAAATGCTTGCTGCTGCCACCGAACGAAATCTGCCTCGACTCGACGAATCACTTTACCTTGAACTGTTTTCCCCAGCGCCTTCAAAACCGCGCCGCAACAAAGGGGCATAGCCGCCATCATTATGATGATTGGTGCACGCTTATTAATCTGTGTGGGCGACCAGAGCCTCACTTGCATCATGTCCGGTCACAAGCGCACCGACACCGCGGCCATGGTCCTCAAGGTCAAAAAACGGGAATAATAAGAAACGAACATACCGGGGGCGAAGATAACAATATCCTTGCCCCTGGTATCGGGAAAGTCAACGACAATACCTATGGACAACACATCTTTCAGCAAGATTGAAATCGAGGAAATCGTCGCAATGGTGAGGCTCACCCTCTATAACCAAGGCCACATGCACGCGGCAAATGCCATACTCCAGGAAATGGAAGCCATGGGGGTCCGTCCATTACCTTCCCCAAGAATTATCGCTCGAATCCTTTCCCGTCTAGGCTTTACCTACGGCCGTACCGGCCATTATCCATAGCCCCCTTTATTTTTCTTGTCCGGCATTCCCGCAATTATTGAGTCCACTCTCAAACGTATGGAAAAAAGGAAACTTCTGAAGAGGCAAAGGCCGCCAGTATTGGAAAAAGCTGAGTGCAGAGTATAGGCATATCAAAGGCCTGGGAGGCTATCATTTTGAAAGTCTAAGAGCTTTGCGTCTTGCTTTTTTTGAAAGAGGCTTCCCTTGGGCAATGATATTAATCATCGGAGGCTTGAGTTTATCCCGTCGCCTTTTTATCCATTGTCCGATCAAGAATCCAATAAGACAAGTGACCGATAAGACGATCCACGATTCTAAGTTCTGAGGAAACACATTACTCTCCAAATATTGTCTTGGCTTGAAGAAATTAAACGAACTTTAATCCGGTGTGTGGCGCTAGAACCCACTTGTTAACGAAAGTTAACACAAGGTTAAAGAAATATATTCGCTAAAATGTAAATTTACTAATAAATTGGCGGAAGTGCATGGGAATCGAACCCACCTGGGACGGTTTTAGCGCCCCACACCGGATTTGAAGTCCGGGAGGCCCACCAGTGACCTTGGCACTTCCGTATGAAGGGGAAGTAACCCTGTACTTCTTAGAGATAATCAGGCTGCGAGGTCGTCTGCAGAGAATTGTCCAGTAACTGTACCGTGACCTCAGTGCCTGCTTTTATCAGTTCCATGTCTTCCGGCAGCACGATCAGGCCGTTGGCCCGGACCATGGATTTCAGAATGCCGGAACCCTGTTCTCCCGTCGTTGTCGCGGCGTAGCGGCCGTCGGCAAACGTTACCGCCGTTCGGATAAAGTGCGTCAGTCCCTTCCGTTTTTCGACGTCTTCTTTCAGGACGGCCGTCACGGTCCGGCGGAATAAGTTTTTGTGACCCATCATCTTTAAAAGTGCGGGCCTGATGAACTGCTCAAAGGAGATCATCGAGGAGACGGGATTGCCCGGCAGACCGAAAACCGGAATATTGCCGATCGTGCCGTAAGCAAGAGGCTTGCCCGGTCTCATGGCCACCTGCCAGAATTGCATCAGACTTCCCACTTCCTGCATGATGTCCTTTACCAGGTCGTAATCTCCCACGGAGACGCCGCCTGAGGAGATGATGACATCGGCCCGCTTGGCAGCCTGAAACTTGGCCAGAAGGTCTTCCCTTTCATCCCTGGCAATACCCAGTTGCATGGTCGTGGCGCCACAATCCATGGCTTGGGCGGCAATGGAGTAACTGTTGCTGTTGACGATCTTCCAGGGCGAAGGGCTTTCGTCGATGTCCACAAGTTCATTGCCTGTAGCGAGGATGGCCACCAGGGGCTTTTGATAGACGCTGATGAAGGAACGTCCCAGGGAGGCGAGCATGCCGATTGCCGCCGGCCTGATGATACTTCCCCGGGGGATAACGACCTCACCCTCCCGGACGTCTTCCCCAGCCGAACGGATATCCTGTCCGGAGCGTGTTTCCACGAAGATCTTGACGCGGTTTCCATCCTTTTCCGTATCTTCCATACGTAGAACGGCATCGGCCCCTTCGGGAATGGGCGCGCCCGTCATGATACGGGAAGCCTGACCGGCGCGGACGCTTTTTTGGGGAATGACGCCGGCGGGAAGGTCTTCGATTACCTCGAGGATTACGGGCTGGTTCGGAGAGGCGCCGGCTGTATCCTGCGCGCGGAGGGCATAACCGTCCATGGCGGAATTGTCCTTGGGCGGTATATTGCGTCCCGCCACGACGTCCTCGCCCATGACCCGTCCCAGGCTGTTAAAAAGATTTATCTTTTCCAGGCCGAGGGGCGTGATGGTCTGTAATATGTGGTCGATGGCTTCCGCCACTTTGATCATATCTTTTCTCTCTCTTGGCTTTAGTCATGCAAAGGCTACCCCATAGGTTTTCCTTTGTCAATACTGAAGGCGAGGAATCATTAACTTTTTCTGAAGGATAGGGAAAGACCTAACACTTAACTTTTATATGTCATTGCGAGCGCCCTGGCCGAAGATTGCCGCGGCACTGCCGTGCCGCGCAACAGCGTGACGAAGCAATACCATGATCATGTGATTGCCACGGGCTTTGCCCTCGCAACGACCTTTCAGGTCGGATTGCCACGGCGTCCGAGGGACGCCTCGCAATGACAGCATGAGTTCCTTGCATCAATAACCTCGATGCGAAACACCGGGGTCGGCTCCTCGCAATGATGCAGAGCCAATAGTGCAATGGTCCCAGGGAGGAGAACCCGCGCGGGGCAAGGAGAATCTTCTTCACTCATAACTTCAAGCAGGGGGCCATGATGTTTTCCAGGCTTTGGCGCTGCCTTTCCAGTTCCGCCGGGTCATCAGTTGCAGGAAAACGGAGTATGTCCCCATAACGTACCGTGACCCGGGAGAATGGTTTCGGGAGGAGGAACCGGTCCCAACTGCGGAAATACCAGGCTTTCTCGGCAGACACGGATACGGGAACGATGGCGGCGCCGGCCGCCTGGGCGAGATGCATGGTCCCGCTCTTTATCTTGCCCGCCGGGCCCCGTGGACCATCGACGACGTGCGCGGCGAGCCCCGTTTCTTTCAGCTTTTCAATCATCAGCTTCAGCGCCTGACTTCCGCCCCGGGACGAGGAACCACGGACGGGAAGCCAGCCGCTTTTCTCGGCAATACGGGCGACCATTTCCCCATCCTGGCTGCGGCTGATCATGATGCTGGGCCGATAGGGACGGTAACGCTCGTAATGCCTGATCATGGCGAAAAATTGCTGATGCCAGACGCAGAGCAGCACCTTGCCCCCTTCTTGAAGATGGGTGAGCCAGGGCTGCTCGTTTTCCACCGTGAGACGCAGGGTCAGGCTGTAGGCGTGCACCAGCCGGTAGAGCAGTGTTGTAGCGAGGGATGACCCCAAGGCGGCTTTAAAGGGTGCACGCATTTAGCTTATGGCCTGTTACCTACCTGTTTTTCCATTCCGGCTTGCGTCTTTCAAAATAACTCTTGATACCTTCTTGCGTATCCTCTGTTTTCATGAGGGTATGGAGAAAGAAATCTCCGACGCCTTGCAGGGCTCCGGCAAAGTCCTTGTCCAGGTTTTGTTTTACAGCCCGTTTGTTCAGACGGATGATTAGGGGGCTGCTGGTCTTGATCTCGCCCACCAGTTTTTCCAGTTCCCCGGAAAACTCTTCGTCATCCACGACCTGGGAGACAAATCCCAACCGCCGGGCGTCCTTGGCCGTGTACCTCTTCCCGGTAATACAAATTTCCAGGGCCTTGGCCTGCCCGACAAGTTTGGGCAAGCGGATGGCGGCATAAGGCGGAAAGAAGCCGAGTTTGATTTCCGGCTGGCCGAACGTGGCGCCCTTGGCCGCGATGATCATATCGCAGGCAATGGCCACTTCCATGCCACCACCCAGACAGGCGCCGTGCACCGCCGCGATCGTCGGCACCTCCAGCTTGTCGATAAGTTCAAAGAGGCGGTTGAAGGTGGCGATCATTTCGTCCACCAGCTCCGGTTTGTGGTCCTCCACATCGACCCCCGCGCACCAACTGCGGCCTTCTCCGAGGAAAACCAGGCAGGTGAGATCCTGGTCCTTGAGGAGAGCCTCGAGTTCGCCGTTGATCTCCTTCATCATGGGGATGCTCAGCATGTTGTGTTTCGGCCGGTTGAAGGTCAGGCGGGCCACGCCGCCTTCTTTCTCCATTTTAATGTAGGTAAGCGCCATGTTTTACCTCCTTAGGCCTTGTGAAAGACATAATTTATCTGGCCGTTCGGCAGCTGGTTGACCGCGGCCTTCATGGCCATGCCCACCTTTACTTCTTCTTCCGGCACATCGGAGGCGATCCGTCCGAAGACCTTATAATCGCCGTAATCCAAGGTGGCGATAGAGTAGGGCAGGTCACCCTCAAAACCGACCGGGGCGTACTGCAGCTTGCTGTAGGTGATCAGCTTTCCCTCTCCCGAGACGGGGAACCATTCCATATTGCTGGAAAGACAGCTGTAACAGTCGGCCCGGGGCGGAAAAAATTTTTTGCCGCAACCCTTGCAGGTGGTGCCCGTGATCTTCCCCTCTTCAAGGTGCGTGATGAAATCGTTAACTTTGGTCAGGGAGGTAAAGCTTACCGTCCCGAATTTCTTGAATCGATTGTCTACTTCTTTCTTCTCGCTCATCTTTACCTCCCGAGGATGGTGACGTTTCCATAAAGACCGACGCCGCCGATGTTATGCACCAAACCGATTGCCGGGTCCTTGACCTGCATCGCCCCGGCTTCGCCCCGCAACTGCAGGACGATGGTTCTGAGCTGCGAGCCGCCGGTGGCGCCGATGGGATGACCCTTGGACAGGAGGCCGCCGTCCACATTTACCGGGATGCGGCCCTCTTTGTAGGTTTCCTTATTGCGAATCAGGCCGACTCCTTCGCCTGGCTTGGCAAAACCCAGGGCTTCATAGGCCATCAACTCGGCAATCGTAAAACAGTCATGGACCTCGGCGACATCGATATCCTTCGGCGTCACGCCGGCCATCTTGTAGGCCTGATCTGCCGAATCCTTGGCCACGGACAGGCCCGTAAAGAGGTCGCGGCCGGCCATGTTCACGGCCGTGGTAGCCGAACCCAAGCCCATGATCCAAACGGGTTTTTTGCAGAAGGCCTTGGCCTTTTCTTCGCTCGCCACGATCACGCAGGAGCTGCCGTCGGCATTAGCGCAGCAGTCGCCCACGCGGAGTGGTGTGGCAACGGGGCCGGCCATGGCGTTCTCGGGCTGGGAAAACATGTCCAGGGTCACGGCCTTGCGGTACACGGCTTTTTCATTGATCTGACCGTAAGTGGCCGCCTTCACGCGGATCAGGGCCAGGTCTTCCTGGGTGGTGCCGTATTTTGCCATGTGGGCCCGGGCATAGGTGGCGTAGTAGGCGGGCATCATGGTGCCGAAAGGACTTTCCCACTGGATATCGGCGCCGCGGCCCATCCGTTCCTGGGATTCGGCGGAAGAAATCTCCGACATCTTTTGAAAGCCGATCACGGCGACAACCTCATGGAGCCCAGCTTTGACCAGGGAATAGGCCAGTCTCAGGCCCATGCTGCTTGAGGAACAGAGGCTTTCCACATAAAAAGTGGGTTGGGGGTTGAGACCAAGGTACTCGGCCAGAACACCGGCCGGTGAACGCTGTTTGTCGTATTCCGGTGCGGAACAGACGACGGAAGCGTCGATATCCTTGGTTTTAATCTTGGCATCCAACATGGCTTCTTTGAAGCCGTCGAAAGCCAACTCTCTGATGGAACCGGGATAACTGCGGACGAAGGTGCTCTGACCCACGCCGATAATGGCAACTTTTCCCATAACTGTTCTCCTATTCTGTTAGATGTACTGTCCGCCGTCGACCTTGATGACTTCGCCGGTGACATGCCGGGCCTTGTCGGAGGCAAAAAACGCGATGACTGCGGCCACGTCTTCCGGCAGCCCCACCCGCTTCATCGCCATCTCGTTCATGGCCATTTCGATGATTTTATCCCGTGCTTCCGATTCACTGAGCATCGCCGTTTCGATCAGCCCCGGGGCAATGGCATTGACATTAACGCCAAAGGGACCCAACTCCTTGGCCAGTGCCTTGGTATAGCCGATGATGCCGGCCTTGGCGGCCGAGTAATTGGATTGCCCGAACTTGCCCCGCAGACCGTTTATGGAAGTGATGTTGATGATCTTCCCGTATTTTTGGTCTTTAAACAACGGCGCCACCTGGCGGACAAAATTGAAGTAGCCTTTCAAATTCACTTCGATGACCCGGTCCCACTGCTCTTCCGTCATCTTCCAGCAAACGCCGTCCCAGTTCATGCCGGCGTTATTCACCATGATATCAATCCGTCCGAATTCATTGAGAGCCGCTTTTACGACCTTTTCCGCATCGCTGAAAGAGGCGATGTCACAGGGCAGATGCAGTGCTTTTCTGCCCATGGCCTTGATTTCATCAACGATTTTCTTTGCTTCCGCTTCGTGTTTGCGGTAAAGCACACAGACATTTGCCCCTTCACGGGCAAATTCCAGAGAGGTGGCGGTGCCGATACCCTGGGAGCCACCACTGACTATGGCATTCTTCCCTTCTAATAGCATTTAGTCCTCCTAATGGTTATTTATTTTTCGATATCCTGGATGTTTCTGAAACTAAATTATGAAATGTTCATCACCCTTGACAACAGTCACATTGTCACTATCTTTTCTACACAGAGGTCCGGGCTTTGTCAATAAAAATGTCTCTTCATTGGGTATCCTTTTAGTAAGCTTGCTTATCCTGTTTATCAGGGTAGGAAATTTAGAATTGACATCTCCGGATAAACGTGTCATAGTAATGCTACACAGGTCCTGCTCATAAAGGGGCACGGTGGCTAAACTGCATGAAATTCTTTCTGAAAAAATCCAAGGCGGATAAAGCGCAAATAGCCTGAAAAGGAAGGCCCTTTTTTTAAACAAGAAAGTGCTTGACACATGGAGATGATTCGTATAGGAAAATGAGGCAAAGATAGGCGTGTGCTAAATCCTGCCTTTTGAAGTGTTTCAAGAGTTCTGTTAGCAACCCAACATCTTAATCTCCTTAATCTTTTAATTGTTCGTTGCATGACACTTTCTATGCAGTTTTTCAATGAGAAACACAATTGAGATTGAATCTTTAATGTCCCTGGGCAGAATTATGCCCTGATAAGATACATAATTACGATAATAATTTTTGTTTAAGGATCTGTTATGAACATTGACGAAATAAAAAGGCAACCGATTAGCGAATTAACCAAACTGGCGAAAGACTTAGATGTTGCCGGGGCAAGCGGCATGCGGAGGCAGGACCTGATCTTTGCCATCCTGCAGACCCAGGCCGAAAAAAACGGCGTTATTTCCGGCGCCGGGGTCCTGGAGATACTGCCGGACGGTTTCGGATTTCTCAGGGCCGTGGACTACAACTACCTTCCCAGTCCGGACGATATCTATATTTCCCCTTCCCAGATCAGGAGATTCAGCCTGAGGACGGGGGATACCATCTCGGGAGAGGTGCGGCCTCCGAAAGAAGGAGAGAAATATTTCGCCCTGCTCAAGGTGGATACGGTAAATTTCGAATCCCCCGATATGGCAAGGGACAAGATTCTCTTTGATAACCTCACGCCTCTATATCCCGATGAGAAGTTGAGCCTGGAATCGGATCCGGAAAATTATTCCACGCGGATCATGGATCTGTTTACCCCCATCGGCAAGGGGCAGAGAGGCCTGATCGTCTCCCCGCCCCGGGCAGGGAAAACAGTGCTCCTGCAGGACATTGCCCACAGCATCGCGGCAAATCACCCGGAAGTCATTCTGATGGTGCTTTTGATCGATGAACGCCCGGAAGAAGTTACGGATATGCAGCGGAGCGTGAAAGGGGAGGTCATCTCCTCAACCTTCGATGAGCCGGCAACCAGACATGTGCAAGTTGCGGAAATGGTTATCGAAAAAGCAAAAAGACTGGTGGAGCACAAACGGGACGTGGTGATCCTGCTCGACAGCATCACGCGGCTGGCCCGGGCCTATAATACCGTGGTTCCCCCGAGCGGTAAGGTTCTGTCCGGCGGCGTGGATTCCAACGCACTACACAAACCCAAGCGGTTTTTCGGCGCGGCCCGGAATATCGAAAATGGGGGCAGCCTGACCATTATCTCCACCGCCCTGATTGATACGGGCAGCAGGATGGACGAGGTCATCTTTGAAGAATTCAAGGGCACCGGCAATATGGAGTTGCACCTGGACCGCAGGATTGCCGACCGCCGGGTCTTCCCCGCCTTTGACCTCGTGCGCTCCGGAACCAGAAAAGAAGAACTGCTGATACCGAAACAAAACTTGAACCGGGTCTGGATCTTGAGGAGGCTCCTCCAGGAGATGAACCCCGTGGATGCCATGGAATTTATCGTCGGTAAGATCCGCAAGACGGAAAGCAACAAGGAATTTCTGGACTCTATGAACCAATAGTGCCAATATAGCCCCGGCAAGACCCCTGGAAAAAGCCCCTGGAGAGAAAAGGACGGAATTAATTTCTTGAATTTATCTTCTCTATGGTATAATGCCCGGCGAGCCATTTGTCAGTAATTTTTAGAAATTTATGAGGAGGAGTAAGGAGACCTATGAAAGAGGGAATTCATCCGGAATATTCCGAGACAACCATAAGCTGCGTGTGCGGCAATGTCATTACCACCAAATCGACCAAGAAGGACATAAAAGTCGAGATATGTTCCCAGTGCCACCCTTTTATGACCGGTAAACAGAAAATTATCGATACCGCGGGCCGTGTCGAGCGGTTCCATAAACGATATGCCGTCAAGGAAGAGAAAAGCAACGCGGCAAAAAAATCCTAATCCTGCGCCTCCGCTGACCCGGGGACTGTCTGGGGGAAGAGGCGCTTACCCTTCCCGAGGTCTTGGAAACCCGCTTGCTGTGGGTTGCCGCTCTCCTTATTATTTACCTTGATGCCGTCATGCCTTTTACGGCCCATCCCTGCACGATAACTATAAACCGGCCGGCAGACCCCGTGGCGTGGCGCTGTCGCACGAGAAAATCACCCTATGTTTGAAAAGCTGAAAGACATCGAAACCAGATATAAGGAGCTTGAAGGGCTGCTCAGTACCTCCGACGTGGCTGGCAAGCCCGGTGTCTATCACCGCTATGCCAAAGAGTACGCCGATCTTCGTCACCTGGTGGAGGCCTACCGGGAATATGAAACAGTAAAGCAACGCCTTGAGGAAGAGCAGGAGATCCTGCGGGGCACTGATGAGGAATTGAAGCAGATCGTCAAGGAAGAGGCGCCGCAGACGAAAGAGATGCTGACGCAGCTGGAAGAAACGATAAGGCTGCTCCTTCTGCCCCGGGATCCTAATGACGACCGGAACGTGTTCCTGGAAATAAGGGCTGGTACGGGAGGCGATGAAGCAGGCCTTTTTGCTGCTGATCTCTTCCGGATGTATGCCCGCTATGCCGAGCTCAAAGGGTGGAAGGTCGAGGTAATAAGCAGCTCGCCCGCCGGAGGTATGGGCGGCTTTAAGGAGATCATTGCCCTGATTGCCGGTGACGGCGCCTATAGCCTCTTAAAATATGAAAGCGGCGTACACCGCGTGCAACGGGTCCCCGTAACAGAAGCCCAGGGGCGCATCCATACTTCGGCTGTCACCGTGGCGGTGCTGCCCGAAGTGGACGAAGTGGAACTCAATATTGATCCCAATGAACTGCGGATCGACGTTTATCATTCCAGCGGCCACGGCGGGCAGAGCGTCAATACGACCGATTCAGCCGTAAGAATCACCCATTTGCCCACGGGGCTGGTTGTTACCTGCCAGGACGAGAAATCCCAGCTGAAGAATAAGGCCAAGGCGATGAAGGTGCTCCGGGCGAGACTCCTCGATGAGATGGAAAGGAAACGGAGCGCAGAAATCTCCGCGGCCAGAAAAACCCAGGTCGGCAGCGGCGACCGAAGCGAACGGATCAGGACATACAATTTTCCCCAGGGAAGGATCACCGATCACCGCATCGGGCTGACACGGTATGATCTGGAAAATTTTCTGAACGGGGATATACAAACGGTCATCGATGCCCTGACGACCCATCATCAGGCCGAGGCGCTGAAACAGGCAGCAGCATATTAAAAAGGCAAAAGTAAAAAGGCAAAAGTAAAAAGGCAAAAGGCTGTAGGGTGTGTTAGCAATAGCGTAACGCACCGTAATAATTATGAATATCCGTGATACTCTTAATCAAGCGGCGGCTCGGCTGAAAGAGGCCGGGGTGGCCTCCGCCAGGCTCGATGCCGAGGTGCTGCTTGCCTGCTTTTTGCACATTGACCGGCTGGAACTCTACAAAGCCCCGGAGAAGACCCTCGGACCGGAGGAAAGAGAGGGTTTCGAGAAGTGGCTGGAGAGGCGCTTGCAGGGTGAGCCGGTGGCCTATATCAGGGGGGAAAAGGAATTCTGGTCCTTGACCTTTGAGGTAAATCGGGATGTCCTGATACCGCGGCCGGAGACGGAGGTCCTCGTGGAAGAAACGCTGCAGGTGGCCGCGGAACTTGGCCGGGGTGATCTCCAAATCCTGGAAATCGGTGTAGGAAGCGGCGCCGTCTCGGCGGCCCTGGCCAAAGAACTGCCCGAGGCACGCCTGGTTGCCACCGATGCATCTGCGGCGGCCCTCGTTGTGGCCGGCCGCAATGCCTGCAGGCTGGGCCTGGATGCACGCATTGAATTTCGCCGGGGGAAGTTCTTTGAGCCCCTGACGGAGACCTTTGATATCATCGTCTCCAATCCGCCCTATATCCCCGGGGATGAATATGCCGGGCTGGCCCGCGGCGTGAAGGCCTACGAACCCCGGGAGGCGCTCCTGGCCGGGGATACCGGTACGGAATGCCACCGGGAAATCATTGCCCGCGGGAGCAGGCATTTGAAGGAAGGTGGCTGGCTGCTCATGGAAATGGGGGCGGGCCAGAGAGAATTAATTGAACAGCTGCTGACCGCAACGGGAGATTACGATTGTCTCGATACCCGTTGTGATTACGGCGGCCTGGAGCGTGTCATCAAGGCGAGGAAAAGACAAGTTGGATAAGATCGTTATCAATGGCGGGAAAAGACTCGCAGGGGAGGTGAAGATCAGCGGCGCCAAGAATGCCGCCTTACCCATCCTGGCATCCGCTCTCCTTACGGAGGGGTGGAACGAGTTTCACAATATCCCCAATCTGGTGGATATCAAGACTATCGGCAAGTTATTGAAAAATCTCGGTGTCGAGATCAAAGGGGACCCGCCCGACCTGCAGGTCAACGCCGGCGGGATAAACAACTGCGAAGCTCCTTACGATCTTGTGAAAACCATGCGGGCCTCTGTCCTGGTCCTGGGACCCCTGGTGGCGAGGATGGGGCAAGCCCGCGTTTCTTTGCCCGGCGGGTGCGCCATCGGGGCCCGGCCGGTAAATCTCCACATCAAGGCCCTTAAGGAATTGGGCGCCGAGGTCAGTCTGACGGAAGGTTATGTGGAGGCGAAAGCCAAAAGGCTCAAGGGAGCAAACATCTATTTTGACATTCCAACCGTGACGGGTACGGAAAATATCATGATGGCCGCCACCCTGGCCGAGGGACGCACGGTTCTGAAAAATGTTGCCAAGGAACCGGAAATTGTGAATCTTGCCGAGATCCTGAACAAGATGGGCGCCCGGATCACCGGGGCCGGAACGGATGTGATCGTGATCGAGGGCGTAGATAAACTCCATCCGGTGGAGGCCTCCGTCATACCCGATCGCATCGAGGCGGGAACCTTCCTGATCGCTGCGGGCATCACCGGGGGAGACGTCCTGGTCCGGGGTTGCGAACCCGGCCATCTCGATGCCCTGATCAGTAAGCTCCGGGCCACTGGTATGGATATCGAGATTCTGGATGGCGCCATGCGGGCCGTGGGGAAGGAAAAGGTGCGCAGCGTCGATATCAAGACCCTTCCCCATCCTGGTTTTCCCACGGATCTTCAGGCCCAGATGATGACGCTGATGACCATCGCGAGCGGCCTGAGCGTCATTACCGAGACCATCTTCGAAAACAGGTTCATGCACGTCAGTGAGTTGTTGCGGATGGGGGCGGAGATTACGATCCAGGGTAACAGCGCCCTGGTGCGCGGCGTGCCGAAACTCCGGGGCGCCAAGACCATGGCCACGGATCTGCGCGCCTCGGCCTCGCTGATTCTGGCCGGATTGGCGGCGGAAGGGCAGACGGAACTGTCCCGGGTATACCACCTTGATCGTGGGTATGAAACCATCGAAAAGAAAATTTCTGCTTTAGGCGCCGACATCAGGAGGGTCCCCGAGTGAAGAAGATCATCCATACCCAGGAAAAGACCTTCGAAGAAAGGTTCTTGCAGATAAAAAAGCGGGGCAAAGCCTTTGATGAGGAGCTGTGGACCACGGTCCGCCGCATCGTGGACGAAGTGGCAACCCGGGGAGATGAGGCCCTTTTTGCCTATACGCAGCAATTCGACGGCCTGTCCCTGAACGCCGGCACTGTCGAGGCCTCTCCCCTCGAGATCGAGGCGGCTCTCAGTCTGGTCCCGGCGGACGACCGGCGCGTTCTTAAACTCGCCGCGGACAGGATCGAAAGCTTCCACCGGAAGCAGGCGGTGCCGTCCTGGCTGGCATCAGATGAAGAAGGCATCGAACTGGGACAGCGCGTCCTGCCCCTGGAGCGCGTCGGCATCTACGCGCCGGGAGGCCGGGCGGTCTATCCTTCCACGGTGCTGATGGCGGCGGTGCCCGCACGCCTGGCCGGGGTGAAGGAGATTATCCTGGCGACACCGGCGAAAAGCGGCGCCCTCCATCCCCTGATCGCCGCGGCGGCGCGCATCAGCGGTGTCAGCCGCATCTTCAAGATCGGTGGCGCCCAGGCCATTGCAGCTCTGGCCTATGGAACGGCCTCGATACCGGCGGTAGATAAGATCGTTGGTCCGGGAAATGCTTACGTGGCAACGGCCAAAAAAATCGTCTACGGCCAGGTGGCCATCGATATGATCGCCGGTCCGAGTGAAGTGCTGATCGTGGCCGACGCGGGTGCGCCGGCGCCTCAGGTGGCGGCGGACCTGCTCGCCCAGGCGGAGCACGATGTCCTGGCAAGCGCCATCCTGCTTACCCCCTCGGCAACCTTGGCCCTGGAGGTAAGCGCGGAATTGGAGAAACAGCTGCCCCTGCTCTCCCGCAGCGAGGTTGCGGCCCAGTCCTGGAATGATTTCGGCGCCCTGATCGTCACCCGGGACATAGAGGAAGCTATGGCCGTGGCCAATCGTTTTGCCCCGGAACACCTGGAACTGATGGTTGAGGATTATACTGGGGCCTTGCAAAAGGTGCAGAATGCCGGGGCGGTCTTTCTGGGATACAACACTCCGGAAGCGCTGGGAGACTATATCGCCGGTCCCAACCATATCCTGCCCACAGGGGGAACGGCGCGCTTTTCCTCGCCCCTGGGGGTATACGACTTTGTCAAGCGTACCAGTGTCCTCTGTTTTTCCCGGGAGGCGGTGCAACGCTACGGCCAGGATGCGGCGCGCCTCGCCGACTTGGAGGGCTTCGATGCCCATGGCCGCTCCGTAACCATCAGGATGAAAACCTGAGAGAAATCAGGGCCGCGCCAAAAAAGGCTTGACAAATTCCCCATTCCGGGTAAAAGGCAGTTACGAAAAATTATCGACGCTTTACTGCACTTTCTATCCTTGCTACTTTGCCCATGAGCGGGCGTAATTCAGCGGTAGAATGCCAGCTTCCCAAGCTGGACGTCGCCGGTTCGATCCCGGTCGCCCGCTCCAAATTAAATCAATAGGTTAGCTGCCGAAGCAGGCACCCCCTCGCGTTTTGAAAATAGGTATAGAATTTGACCAAAAATGCTGCTAAATCTTTTACCAGCGTGTCTCCTTTCAGGGTGTGTTTTCTTTGGCGAAGAAAACTTGGCCCGATCATGTGCGCCCTTTTCAATTTCAAAAATTTATTTTGGACGGGCTTTACCCGCTGCCATTAATCCCACTCCTTTCTTGCTTATTTTCCCCATGCTTTCCTATTTGTTTGTTTCTCCTTTCCTGATGATTTTGTTATTGATTTTTCTAATAATTGTCCTATAGTGGTTCCGTTCTTTGGATTCCTCCTTTCAATGAAAATTGGCAAAGCTTTACATAACAAACGGTCTCTCCCTAAATTTATGTATATAGTGATGGTGTATATCAATGATTATCAGGAGTTAAACATACAAAAGGATGGTATCATTATGAGACTTAAAGACAAAGTTGTTATTGTAACCGGTAGTGCTCAAGGGCTAGGCAAGACATATGCTCAGGCGCTCTCTGGAGAAGGTGCACGTATTGTAATTGCAGATATCATCGATACCGGCGATGCTAAAATGTCTATAGAAAACAGAGGAGGTGAGGTTCTGGCGCTTCATGTCGATGTATCTGACGAAGGGAGCACTAATGAAATGGCCAAACGAACCATGGAGCGATTTGGAAGAATTGATGTCTTGATTAACAATGCAGCCATTTTCGCCAGTATCGTTAAAAAGCCTTTCTATGAGCTATCCGGTCAGGAATGGGATGATGTAATCAGGGTCAATCTTAAAGGAACTTTTTTTTGTTGTCAGGCTGTATATCCGCATATGAAAAAGCAAGGTAAGGGTAAAATCATAAATATTTCCTCAGGAACGTGGTTTAAAGGGGCACCTTCCATGCTTCATTATGTTACATCTAAAGCAGGGGTTGTTGGTTTGACACGAGCTCTTGCAAGAGAAGTTGGAGATGATGGAATCAGTGTGAACGCCGTAGCGCCCGGATTTACTGAAAGTGACGCCCTTCGGGAAAATCTTGACGCCACAAGGCAAAGATCGCTGCCCACCATCAATAGCCGTTGTTTTAAGCGCCCTGAGCAGCCTGAAGATATTGTAGGAACAATTGTGTTTCTTGCTTCTGACGAAAGCAATTTTATTACAGGTCAAACCATAGTTGTTGATGGTGGGGCAGTATTTCATTAATGTGGGTGCAGGGTAGATTCTTGTTTAAAATGCATCCCGACGGTATTCAATGCTATCTGCGCAGGTTAATTAAGATGAGCGGAACGTCACAATCACATCTTTCCTTTAGGGAAAGTTTAGGAATCCAAAGACCGGAAAGTCTGTGAAGGTTGCGTCAAAAAGATTGCCGTATTTTAAGGTTGGCAGGGAATTAACTGCCAGGATCAATGAATGAGGGGGCGCTATGAACATTTTTATTGAATATTGTGGCGAGTGAAATTATCTCCCACAAGCTTCCCGGGTGGAAGCGGAATTGAGAGCAAATTATCCTGACGCAAATATCAAATTGATCAAAGGTGGGGGCGGTATCTTTGATGTAAAATGTGACGGCAAGTTGGTCTATTCTAAGCTTAAGACTCAAGGTCAGAGATTTCCCGAGGATGGAGAAATCTCCAGGTTGATCGGATAAGCGGTCAGTTGACTTGTAATGGGGGAGCAGCCAATTAACAAGGAGGGAGCAAACATGAAATCCAAGAATTATCTTTTTTTAGTTACACTGATCTTGACCATCATATATTCATGGCATGAGATACAAGACGGCCACTTTTAGATTTTCAACCAAAAATGGAGGAACATGGGATGAAATATTCACGAAAAATGTCATTATGTGCGGCTCTTTTCTTATTGTTTGTGACTTGGGTATCGGATTTGCAAGGTGCGGAAAAAGCTGCAAGGAAAGGAGCCGACTATTTTAATCGTAAAACGATTACTTTTCTTGTTCCTGTAAGTCCCGGTGGTGGATTTGATTCCTATGCCCGGATGTTAGCGCCCTTTATAGAAAAATATACTGGAAGCACGGTAGTTGTGAAGAATGTTCCCGGTGGCGGCACTTTAGTTGGCACAATTCAGGTGTACAAAGCAAAACCGGATGGACTGACCATAGGCATCCTGGAAGCGGCCTCCCTTGCCATCAGGACCCTGTCCGGCGATTCCTTAGGATTTGATCTCAACAAATTTACTTGGTTGGGACGGATCAGTGCCGAGCAACGGCTCTTCGTTGTGAGCAAAAAATCGCCCTATCGCTCTATTGATGATATGGTAAAGGCAACCAAGCCTGTAAAGTTTTCTGCCGTGGGTGTAGGGAGCACAACGTATAACGATGTTTGCATGTTCGTGGAAGGATTTGGCATAAAGGCACAATTGGTTACTGCTTATGAAGGAACGAGTGAGGCGGACTTGGCTGTTGTCAGAGGCGATGTCGATGCTGTCGAAGGTACCTATATCAGCAAACGAAAATTTATTGAGTCTGGAGATGTGCTCCCGATCCTTCAATTTGGGTCTGAACCTCTGGCCGCACTCAAAGGAACACCGGTTCTAGAAGAGATTATGGATCAAAGTAAGCTTATCCGCACGGAAGAAAAACCATTATTGGTATTTATGAGCAATATAACCAAAGTTGGAAGGGGAATCGCCACTGCCACCGGAACTCCCCAGGACATCGCACAAATACTGAGTAAAGCAGTGACGCAAGCCCTGAATGATCCACAACTGAGGGAAATAGCGGCAAAACGACAATTTGCGATACATGCGCTTACCGGTCCTGAGGAACAACAGCTTGTGAAGCGTGTATTAGAAACTCCCGGACCTCTACGGGCTAAGTTAGTTAAAACATTGTCAAAATATAAGTAACGGTGCTTGGAGAATATAATCATGCCTGCCAAAAAGAAAACAAAGGGAAGAATGTTATTTGATCTTTCGGGACAGATAGGCTTAGTGACAGGGGGTGCGAAAGGATTAGGTAAGGTCTTTTGTGAGGCCTTGGCGGAGTTTGGAGCCAATGTGGTGGTAGCTGACATTAATGAGGAAGGAGCACACAAGACGGCCTCCTTAATCGAAAGCCAAGGCCGCAAATCATTGGCTATAAGGGCAGATGTGAGCGATCCGGATAGTGTTCAGAATATGATAGAACAGACTGTGGCCACTTTCGGAGCAATCGATATTCTCGTCAATAATGCCGGCATCTCTGCGAAAGCGCATAAACTTGCCGACATGCCCATTGAGGATTGGGATCGGATAATGATGGTAAATTTGAGGGGAGTATTTCTCTGTCTTCGTGCAGTTCTTCCCGTGATGGTTAAGCAGGGAAAGGGAAGTATCATCAACATAGCATCTGTGAAAGGGATCCGACCATTTTTTGAGGTTGTGCAGGTTGACCCGAAAGCCCATTATTCCGCTGCGAAAGCTGGCGTGATCAATCTTACGAAGGAAGCAGCCTTGGAATATGCGAAAGAGGGAATCCGAGTGAATTGTATCTGTCCGGGTTGGCATCAGGGCTCAGACCTCGGCAGTTGGCGCAATACGTCAGGTGAGGAAGAGCGACGCCGGATCTATGAGGAGACAATTAATCAGGTAATCCCAATGGGCCGGAGAGGTGATCTGGGTGAACTCAAAGGGATACTGATTTACCTTGCCTCAGATGCTTCGAGCTTTGTGACGGGCCAGCAATTCATTTCCGATGGGGGGATCTGCATTTAGGCATCTGCCTTTGATAAGGGGCATGTGCTTCCCACACTTCATCTTCCGTGGCGCCGCATTTAAGGGAGTAACCTTTTTACCCTTATGCTGCACCTGTAAAAGACCCTCAGCGGTCATGAGCCTGGGGTGCGTTTTCCTACCAAGCCAAAAAGGACAATGGCCATGATCAGGCCGCAAATCGGGATCAGAAAAGCCCCATGGTAAGCCTGGGCAGGGTAACCCGCCGGCCCCCGGGGGAAAGCTTCAATGTATATCCCCATAATGTGCTGGACCAGGGCCGCCCCTAGGAGGAGAAAGAAATTTACCCCTGTCAAGGCGGAGGCCGCGAATTGATGGGGGACCAGTGCCCTGGCTAAGGGGTAGATAATCACGCCGGTGGACGATACGAGGCCGATGGCAAAGAATGACGCCATCAGCGGCAGCCTGGAAAATGATTCTGCCGGTCCGAGCATCATGGTCATGACCAAGACCAGGATCGCCTGACCGGTCATAATCGTTTTCCTTAAGGAGCCGGAAAAGCGGTCGATGGTCTTGCCCAGCAACAGGGATCCCAAAATATAGCCGATTGAGACCAGCAGCAGCATGTTGCCGGCTTCCCCGCGACTCATGCCGACCGCTTCCATGAGATAAGGCCCGCCCCACAGGGATTGCAGCACCATATAATTGCCGTACCAGAAAAAGGCAATGAGAGAGGTGCACCAGAAAGTCGGATGCAGGAAAATTATCCGCCATCCTTCCAAAATGGCGCCATCAACCTTCGCCGCTGTTCCTTCTGCCGCGTGGGCCATGACTTTCCCGTCTTGAGGTGCGTCGCTCACGATTGTATAAACCGTCAGCGTGAGCAAGGCCTGGATGAGGGACGCGGCCAGGAATGTATTTCGCCAGCCAAAATGGGTAATGGCATGGGCCAGAGGCGCCGTAGCGAGCATGTTTCCCAGGTTTCCCATGGCGATCATGACGCCGGTAACCGTGGGGAACTCCTCCATGGTAAACCAGTTGGTGAAGATCTTGAGAGAACCCATGAAGACGCCCGCCGTACCCAGGCCGAGGAGAAAGCGGCCCAAGAGGGCGACATGGTACCCGGGTGCCAGGGCAAAGGTGACCGCACCCAGGGTTGTGATTACGCCCAAGAGGCTTATGGTCCGCCGACCGCCGTAGCGATCCAGTAAGGGACCGAGGGGAAGCTGGGCAAAGGCGAAGACATAAAAGAATATGGCGGAAAGGACGCCCAGTTGTGCCGCCGTAAGTCCGAATTCCTGGGAAAGGTCCCGCGCCGATACGGCCATGGAAATGCGGAAAAAGAGGCTGACCATGAGCAGGGGCGCCAAAATGGTAAATATCCGCCAGCGTTGGGGCATGATACGGTCATCCCTTTCGAATTTCAACTCCCTGCTCTCGGCTTCCCGGGGAGGCGGCTCAGCGCGGGGCTTCCAGGATTTCCTCCCGGGGAAAGTAGTCAATGAGCTCCGCGCCGTTTTTGGTGACCACGACCACGTCTTCCAGCCGCACCCCGCCTACCCGCGTTTCTCCTTCCCGGCCCTCGATGGCAATAACCATGCCTTCCTCGAACACCTGGGGGTGCTTCAGGGACCACTGCTGGTTGATGATCGGCATCTCGTATCCCGGTCCCAGGCCTACGCCGTGGCCGATTTCGCTGCAGAGGACTTCCGCTTCATCCGGATAGCCCCAGGTCGAGGCAGGAGGAAAGTGCTTGGCGGCATCGGCGGTGGTGGCCCCGGGTTTAATCTCGGCGATCGTGGCGCTTATCCGATCCAACAGCCTTTTATACCAGTCCTTCTCTTTGGCGTTTGGTTTTCTGCCCACAATGAAGGTCCGGTAGGAGCAGCTGCGGTATCCCATGTAGGTGTTGCCGCAGAGGGAGCCGTAGACCAGGTCGCCAACCTGAATGATACGGCTGGTGGCATGGAAGCCGCGGTCAAAGGTGGTTGGCCCGCTTCGCCAGCCGCCGGGGACGGCTGACTCCGCCCCATATTCGTATGCCGCCGTGCTCGCTGCGGTGCAGAGGTCCGTATCCAAAATACCCGGCCGCAGGGTCTCCCAGATACGGAACCACACGCCATCGGTAATGGCATGCACCATCTTGTGGCAGCTGATTTCGTCCACGTTCTTGATCGAGCGGGCCTCGAGCATCAGGGAGCGGGTGTCGACGAATTTTTTGATGCCGGCTTCCATTAATGCTTCCCGAGCGGTGCCATCGAAGCCACCCAAACCCAAGGGCTCGCCCAATAACCCTCGTTCCTTGAGCTCCTGATGGATCTCGGCGGCAAATACCTTGGCTTCATCCCGGCAGGCATCGTTGCCCGGGGCGCCGCCCAGCCAGGCCCGGGCAATGCGCCAATGTTTGATCCAGGGCGCCTGATCGGGGATTTGCTGAAACCAGCCGGCATGTTCGAAGACGATAGGGTCGTGCTCGGCGAAGAAGAGGGTGTATCTAACCTGGGGGTTTTCGTAACCCTTCGTGCCCGTGAGATAGCGGGTGCTCGTCGGCCCCCCCTCAAGCATGGCGGGAAGGCCGTACTTGCGCATCATCAGGCGGGCCCGTTCCATCCGGTATTCCCTCATCCGGGGATAATTGATCCGCTCCTGCCAGTCAGCTGCTTGACCGCCGAAAGTGAGCTTAGGAGCCATGCGTACCATAAAGACCTCCTTTATGCGGTGCGTTACGGCTCACGCCTAAGGCACCCTACCGTTTATGAAAAGCTGGACAAGATATGGGGAATGATCCCCCCCCCTTTTCCACTGGCCATACCAAAAGCGCCCTGGCCCGTCAAGTAAAAAAGGCCAAAAATTAACTTGACATATAAAAGTGCCTCAAGCTACATGCTTTGCGTAAAACTCATCAAATAGAAAGGTTGCACGGGATGAGAAGGTTAGAGTTCTACGCGAGTATCATTCTCCTGTGCGGTTCCCTGCTCGTTTGCCGGGAGGCCTACAAGCTATCCCTGGGACCTTCGGGAATACCCGGCCCTGGTTTTGTCCCCTTTGTTCTGGGCGCCCTGCTCTTTCTTCTGGCCGGTGTTTATCTTGTTAAGACCTTACAGTTATGGCGGCGAGAGCAAGAAATCGCCCTTTGGCAGGGGTTGCGCTGGAGAAAGGTGATCCTGGTCTTTGCCCTGCTTTTTGCCTATGCCCTATTTTTGGAAAGGGTCGGCTTTCTCCTCTGTACCCTGCTTTTTCTCATGGCCCTTTTTTCCTGGGTGGATCGACAAAAGTGGTATTGGATCTATATCGGCTCTCCGGGAATAACGTTTCTCTTTTATGCCATCTTCAGGCTCTGGCTGAAGATCCAACTCCCCGTGGGCCTACTGAGGATATAACCAGATGGCGATCTTGAACAATCTGCTTTATGGTTTAACCGTTTGCCTGGAACCGCTCAATCTGGCCAGCTGTTTCATCGGCGCCCTCCTGGGAACGCTGGTGGGGGTATTGCCCGGTTTGGGACCTGTGGCTGCTATTTCCCTTCTCCTGCCGGTGACTTTCCTGATGCCGACGACGGCCTCCCTGATCATGCTGGCGGGGATCTTTTATGGCGCCATGTATGGCGGCTCTACCACCTCCATCCTGATGAACATCCCGGGAGAATCGGCTTCCGTGATCACCTGTCTGGATGGCTATCAAATGGCCCGCAAAGGAAGGGCCGGGGCCGCGTTAGGCATCTCCGCCTTTGGTTCCTTTATCGCCGGCACCTTCGGCATCATCTGCGTGATGCTGATTTCGCCTCCCCTGATAAGCGTGGCCCTCAAGTTCGGCCCCCCGGAGTACGTCGGCATTATCACCCTGAGCCTCTCGATGGTGGTCTATCTCGCCAGCCGGTCGCTCCTCAAGGGTTTCATCATGGCGGTGATCGGCTTGCTGCTCGGGACCATCGGTGTGGACCCCATGGCGGGCAGCCCGCGTTTCACCTATGGAATCAGCAGCCTGCTCAACGGTCTCAACATCGCTCCGGTGGTGATGGGCCTCTTCGGCATCCCCGAAGTTCTGGAGAATATCGAGAGTGCCTTCAAACAGGAGATCTTTAAGACCAAACTCAAGGGACTGCTGCCCAGCAAGGAGGAGTGGAAACAATCCGCGCTGCCCATTGGCCGGGGAACGGTGATCGGCTTTTTCATGGGCATCCTGCCCGGTGTGGGATCGATCATCCCCACCTTCATCACTTATTCCCTGGAGAGGAAACTCTCCAAGAACCCGGAAAAATTCGGTACCGGCGCCATCGAAGGGGTGGCGGCGCCGGAAGCAGCCAACAATGCGGCCTCGATGGGAGGGTTTATCCCCCTCTTGACCCTGGGGGTCCCGTCCAACGTCGTCATGGCCCTTCTCCTGGGCGCCCTCATGGTGCACGGGATACAGCCGGGACCCCTCCTGATGGCCCAGCACCCCGATGTCTTTTGGGGGCTCCTGGCCAGCATGTATATCGGGAACATCATGCTGCTCGTCTTGAACCTGCCGCTCATCCCGATGTGGGTGCAGATCCTGAAGATCCCCTATCCGATTCTCTTCCCGCTCATCCTCCTTTTCTGCATGGTCGGGGCCTATAGCGTGGACAATAATCCCGCGGACGTGCTCGTTTTAACGATCTTCGGTCTCCTGGGCTACCTGATGAGAAAACTCCGTTTTGAGGCAACACCCTTTGTGCTCGCCTTCATCCTCGGTCCCATGCTGGAGGTGGCCATCCGCCATTCGCTGGTCCTCTCCCGGGGGTCCTTGAAGATATTCGTGCAGCGCCCGATCTCCCTCGTGCTCCTGTGCCTGGCTTGCTGCTTCTTCCTGTCGCCCCTGTTCACTTATTTCATGAAAGGACCAAAGGTCCTGCCCAGGGAAACGGAGTTTAACGACGGGTAGGCGTTTAATTTTCCCTTGCATCAGAGATATTTTTGTGGTAGGGTACCGGAAAATCATCGATTGGTTCTGATGAGTGGGCTTTTGCCCACTTTTTTTTTGAAAGTTCTAAAAGTTATACTATGATGCTGCGGCTGGAAGATAAAATAAGGGAGCTGGTGGAGCCTGCGATAGAGGCGGAAGGCCTGGAGTTGATCCATGCCGAATGCCTGAAGATGAAATCCCGCTGGATGGTCAGGCTTTATTTGGACAAAGAGGGGGGGGTGACCCTCGACGATTGCGCGTCCATAAGCAATCAGGTCGGGGACATTCTCGACGTCCATGATGTTCCGCCGGGTCCCTATACCCTGGAAGTCTCCTCACCGGGTCTGGACAGGCCCCTGGCGCGAGACAAGGATTTCCTCAAGTATCGGGGCTCCCCCGTGGTCCTCAAGCTGGATGAAAAACTCGATGGTGCGAAGAACTATCGGGGGATACTTCTGGACCTGGTCACGGACGAAGCGGGGCAAAAAACGGTGCTGCTCGAAGTGGCCGGCACGCTCCGCCGCATACCCAGGGACAGGGTGGCGAAGGCGCATCTGGAGTACGCGCCTAAATAATATGAGAAAAAGGAGCAGCGATGCTCAATGTTATAAAATATGCCAATAACAACGGAGGGTTGTCACAATGTTTCCAGAACTTAAACGTCTGATTGAGCAGATGTGCAAGGATAGGGGTATAGATAAAAGCGTCATCATCGAGGCTTTGGAGGCGGCCATGCTGACGGCGGCCAAAAAGAAACTCGGGCCGCACGTGGATATCGAAGCCCACTATAATGAAGATGCCGGTGAGATAGAGGTCTTTCAGTTCAAAACCGTCGAGGAAAAGGTTGCCGATCCGGAGATGCAGATCCCCTTGGAGCAGGCCCGCCGGGAACTCGACGAAGGGGCAGAGATCGGCGATGTTCTGGGGATAAAGCTCGACACGAACACCTTTGGCAGGGTAGCCGTACAGACGGCCAAGCAGATCATCATCCAGAGGGTAAAGGATGCCGAGCGGGACAACATCTATGAAGAGTACAAGGACCGGAAGGGCGAACTGGTAAACGGTTTCGTGCAGCGGTTTGAAGGCGGCAATATCATTGTCAACCTCGGTCGGGCTGAAGGTGTCATTCCTATTTCGGAACAGATCAGCAAAGAAATCTACAAGCGGGGTGAGCGGGTACGCTGTTATCTCCTAGAGGTGAAAAAAATAACCAAGGGCCCGCAGATCATCCTTTCCCGGACCCACCCGGCTTTTCTGAAAGCGCTTTTCGAAGTAGAGGTGCCGGAAATATCCGAAGGGCTGATCGAGGTGGTGAGTGTGTCGCGGGAGCCGGGCAAAAGGTCGAAGATTGCCGTGAAGAGCAAGGATAAGGATATCGATCCGGTGGGCGCCTGCGTGGGGATGAGAGGTTCGCGCGTGCAAAGTGTGGTTCAGGAATTGCGCGGCGAAAAAATAGATATCGTTCCTTATTCCGAGGATCAGGCCAAATATGTCTGCAACGCCTTGTCGCCGGCCAAGGTCAATCGGGTCTTCATGGATGAGGATAACCATGCCATGCTGGTGATTGTTCCCGATGATCAGCTGTCGCTTGCCATTGGTAAAAATGGACAAAATGTGCGGCTGGCCGTCAAATTGACGGGTTGGAAAATCGATGTGAAAAGTGAGTCCACTGCCGCCTCGGAGGATGAGGGTCTCGGCAGCCGCCCCGAGGCAAGCAGCATTATGTCGGAGGCGGAACGTATCTTCAGCGACGGGTCGAAACCTGCTGCCCCGGCCGGGGGAGTGAAACCTTTGACTTGAGCGGGATCGTCCTGAGGGGAAGTAAAACTGCGCATTAATGGGGTAGCGGGGAGTTTAGGAATGACCAAAAAAAGAGTTTATGAGTTAGCCAAAGAGTTGGGTATAGAAAATAAGGACCTTATCGCCCATTTGAGTAAACTCGGCGTGGAAGTAAAAGCTGTTTCGAGTTCTCTCGAGGATAGTGATGTGGAAAGAGTGATGAGGATGTTGCGTTCCCGGCAACCCCATGAAGTAGTGGAAGAAAGAATAAAATCGACGGTCATCAGGAGACGCACGGTTCAGCTGCCTGTCGAAGAAGTTGTGGAGCCGGTCGTTGAACCGGTGGAAGTGAAGGCCGAAACAAAGGAAAGGAAGGCGGCGCCGCAGGTGGAAAAAGCCGTCCCGGAACCCGGCTTCAAACCACTTCCCCCGAAGCGTGAAATTCCTAAAGATCTGGCGCCGCCGGCCGCCGTTACGGAAGAGGCACCGGCCGCCAAAACGACGGCTGCCGCAGCTGAGGCTGCCGCGCCTCAGCCCCGGGCCGAAGAGAAAGCCGCTCCGCTGGTAAAACCCCCGGAAGTTCAAGCTCCGGCCGGGCCGGGCGTAGTTAAAGAGATGCCCTTGCCTAAGGGACCGCAGCCGGCTGCTGCGGCGCCAAGACCCGCGCCGCGGCCTCAGGAAGTAAGAAGGGAGCAGCCGGCGAGACCAGACCAGGCAGTTTCCAGACCGGGAGTCGCCCCGGCGCCAACGGCCGAGAAGCCGAAAAAGGTTGAGGAAGACAAAAACAAGAAAAAGGCGAAGGCGCCGGTCGAAGTGTTGATGGAAGAACCGGCGCCCGTAAAGAAAAAGGCCTTTATCAAGAAGATCGTCGAAAAGAAGATCAAGCGCATCGAAACCGATCTCGAGGAACGGCCCTCAAGGTGGAAGGAAGTAAAGCGGCCGGCGGTCGTGAAGATGCAGAAGACGGCCATTACCGTGCCCAAGGCGGTGAAAAGACGGATCAAGGTTGGTGAAACGATCACGGTCGGCGAATTGGCGAAAAAGATGGGCGTCAAGGTCGGCGATGTGATCAATAAACTGATCGCCCTGGGGATGATGGCGACGATCAACCAGGCCATTGACAGTGACGCTGCCACCCTGATTGCTACGGAATTCGGTTTTCAGGTGGAGCTGGCCTCCCTGGATTATGAAGAGGAAGTCCAGAAGGCAGAGGTAGCGCCGGAGAAATTGAAACCCCGGGCGCCGGTCGTAACCGTCATGGGACATGTGGACCATGGGAAGACCTCTTTGCTCGATGCGATCAGGAAAACAAACGTCATCGGCGGCGAGGCGGGTGGCATTACCCAGGCCATCGGCGCCTATCATGTGCACATCAAGGACCGGGATATTGTTTTTCTGGATACGCCGGGCCATGAGGCCTTTACGGCGATGCGGGCCCGAGGCGCCAAAGTTACGGACATTGTCGTGCTGGTGGTGGCCGCCGACGACGGGGTAATGGAACAGACGGTGGAAGCCATCAACCATTCCCGGATCGCCGGCGTACCGATCATCGTGGCCATAAACAAGATAGACAAGCCGGGCGCCGATCCGGGCAAGATCAAACAAGCCCTGACGGAGTATAATCTGGTGTCGGAAGAGTGGGGTGGTGATACCATCTTCTGCGAAATCTCGGCTAAAAAGCAAGAGGGGATACAGGAACTTCTCGAAATGATCCTCCTCCAGGCGGATATAATGGATCTGAAAGCCGATCCGGATCGGTATGCCCGGGGCATTGTGATCGAAGCCAAACTTGACCGGGGCCGGGGGCCCGTAGCCACGATCCTGATTCAGGAGGGAACATTGCATGAGGGCGATGCCTTTGTCGCGAAGAGCGAATATGGCAGGGTCCGGGCCATGATCAATGATTCAGGCGCGCGGGTCAAAGAAGCGGGGCCGTCCATGCCCGTGGAAGTTATCGGTTTTTCTCGGGTTCCCCAGGCAGGGACAGAGTTCATCTGCCTCGAGGACGAGAAGAAGGCGCGCAACATTGCCGAGTACTGGATAAGAAAGGAACGGGAGCGGGAACTTTCCGCTTATGCCAAGATCACCCTCGAACAGCTCTACGAAAAGATCAAGGAGGGGGTCAAAGATTTCAACGTCATTATTAAAGGCGATGTGCAGGGTTCCATAGAAGCCTTGACGGACGCCCTGAACAAGCTCAGCACCGCCGATGTGCGGCTGAAGATCATCCACGCCTCGACGGGCGCTATTACGGAAAATGATGTCATGCTGGCCTCCGCCTCCAATGCGATCATTATCGGGTTTAATGTCCGTCCTGACAGCCGGGTGGCCGAGTTGGCCGATCAGGAAGGGGTGGATATAAAACTCTATGATATTATTTATAATATTATCGCCGATATCAAGGCTGGCATGACGGGTCTCTTGGAGCCTGTCTACCGGCAGGTGACCCAGGGCCGCGCCGAGGTCCGGCAGCTCTTCAAGGTGCCCAAGGTGGGAACAATTGCCGGCTGCTATATACTGGACGGCAAGATTGTGAGAAACTCCCAAGTGAAATTGGTGCGCGACGGCGTGGTCATCTTTGACGGCAAGGTCTCCTCCCTGAAGCGTTTGAAGGAAGATGTCCGGGAAGTGGCGGCCGGCTTCGAATGCGGTATCGGTATCGAGGGGTACAATGATCTGCGCGTGGGCGATATCATCGAATCCTACGTGAGCGAAGAAGTGGAACGAAAACTGTAATCTTTGGGAATTGTCATGGTTGTGGGAACAGGTATCATCGAACTTTTGCTTGTCGAAAGCAGATCCCTCAAGGAGAAAAGAGGGGTCTTAAGCCGGATATTGAAGCGCACCCAGAACGAATTCAATGTTTCCATCGCCGAGGTCGGAGCCAATGATCAATGGAAGAAGGCGCTCATCGGCTTTAGCGTCGTCGGCAACGACAAACAGTACATTAATGGGAAAATCGATCATATCTTGAATTTTATCGGTGGCCTGCGCATTGCCGAAGTTGTCAATGCAACCTTTGAGATAATGAATATATCGGAACCCCTGGCAACGGACAACTATGAAGAAGGCAAGTACGAGTAATTTTAAGAGAGCCGACCGGGTGGCTGACCTGATCAGGGTAGAGTTATCGGACATAATGTTGCGGCAAATCAGGGACCCGCGGATCGGTATGGTAACCATCACGGACGTAAAAGTCACTGATGATCTACGGCTGGCCAAGATTTTTTTTGTGGAGATGGGGAAGGATACCTGTGACCCGAAAATGGTAGAGGGGCTGGAACAGGCCAGGAGCTTTATGAAACGGGAACTGGGAAAAAGGTTGCAGCTGCGTCATGTTCCCGAGATTGTCTTCTTTTTTGATAAGTCCTTTGCCTATGGGAGCCGCATCGACAAACTCCTTGCGGAGATAGGGGGAACAGATGCTGCGCAGGATCAGTGACACGATAGAGCTCTGCGGCTCCTTTCTTATTACGGCCCATGTGCGGCCCGATGGAGACGCGATCGGCTCGGAACTGGCCTTGTATAACGTCCTCAAGGATATGGGCAAGGAAGTCCTGGTCTACAACCAGGACAAGACGCCGGACAACTATCTGTTTCTGCCGGGCAGCGAGAGCATCGTCCATGAACTGAAGGACCCGAAAAGGTATGATGCCGTCTTTGTGCTCGACAGCAGCGACCTGGAACGGATCGGCGACCTGGCTTCCCGGGTTGGCGCGCTAAAAAGGATCATCAACGTCGACCACCATGTCTCCAACACCGGCTTTTGCGAACTGGCCTTCGTCGACAGCGGGGCCAGCTCTACGGGGGAAATGCTCTATCGTCTCTTTCAGTACATGAAGATTGTTCCGACCAAGGATGTGGCCCAATGTTTGTACGCTGCCATCCTTACCGATACGGGCGGATTTCGTTACGGGAGTACCAAGAAGGAAACACTGCTGGCCGCGGGCGAGCTCGTGGGAGCAGGTGCCGAACCACAATGGCTTTCGGAAAATATTTACGAAAATTATCCCCTGGAAAAGTTTGCTCTCCTCACCGAGGTGTTGCGCACCTTGACGCTGGATCTGGATGACCAGGTGGCCTCCGTTGTTGTTTCCCTGGCAGCGATTGCCCGGACCGGGGCTTTATCCGAACATATCGAGGGCTTTGTAGATATCCCCCGGACCATCAAGGGTGTCAAGGTGGCGATTCTTTATCTCGAAGTTTCGGAAAATGTTTACAAACTCAGCATGCGTTCCAAGGGAAAGGTAAATGTAGAACAGCTGGCCAGACATTTCGGCGGCGGCGGGCATACGAATGCCGCGGCCTGTCAAGTAAGGGGAGAACTGGGCGCCATCCGGCAAGAGGTGACCGAGGCGCTGAGGGCGATCTTATGATGGACGGCATCATCATCATCGATAAGCCGCAGGGAAAGACATCCCATGATGTGGTGTGGGAAATAAAGAAGATCCTGGGTGTGGAAAAAGTCGGCCATACCGGAACCCTTGACCCCCTGGCCACAGGGGTGCTTCCCCTGTGCATCAACGAAGGGACCAAACTGGCCCAGTTTTTCACCTCCGATAGCAAGGAATACCGGGCCACGATACTGCTGGGTGTAAAAACGGACACCTATGATGTGGAAGGCACGGTCCTGGCTGAGCAAAAGATCTGCCTTGGCTCGGAGGAGATAGAACAGGCCGTCCGTTCCCTGGTGGGATCAAGAAGTCAGGTTCCACCAGCCTATTCGGCCGTCAAATATCATGGAAAACCGCTCTACCGGTGGGCGCGAAAAGGGATTTCCGTCGAGACCCCGGCCCGGACCATTGAAATCTACCGCGCTTCCCTGGAAGATGTATCTCTGCCCTACGTGACCGTGAGGATATCCTGTTCCAAGGGTACCTACATCAGATCCCTCTGCAGCGATCTCGGGGAAATGCTCGGGTGTGGAGCCTGTTTGGCGGGCTTGCGGCGCTTGAGAAGCGGCAATTATTCCGAAGAGGCGGCCCTCTCCGTTCAAGACCTTGGGGAAAAGGACAAAAAGCAGGTCCTGGCGGCCCATTTAATAAATATGGCCGATGCCTTACCGGACATCGCGGTCGTGCAGATTGACCGCCCGTTGGCGGAAAAACTCCGCCAGGGATACCAACCCGTTGTGGAAAGCCTTTTTCCCTATCATATTCCTTTTCTTGCCGCCGGAGATATGCTAAGATTCATTTTCAACAGCCGTCTCGTTGCCATTGCCAAAATACTTTATCCGTCTGATCGGCTGTCAACTCTTGATGGCCAGGAACAGGCGGTCCGGATCATGAGGGTGTTCAACGGCCTTTGAGCGCTCTTTTAGGTTAACTAACAAATTAAGCGAACATGTAAAGGAGGATAGGACGAGGTGTTGGATTCGGGAAAAAGATCGGAAATCATGGCCCAGTATCGGTTGCATGAAACAGATACGGGCTCTCCGGAGGTGCAGATTGCCCTTCTCAGTGCCAAAATAGTATACCTGACGGAGCATTTTAAGCTTCATAAAAAAGACCACCATTCCAGGAGGGGGCTCTTGAAGCTCGTCGGGCACAGGAGAAGGCTTCTGGATTACCTGAAAAACAAGGATCTGGAAAGGTACCGGACCGTTATTCAGCGACTGGGGATCAGAAAGTAGAAAAAGGCAAGAGTTGACAGGCCTGTGACGATGGTTAAAGGTCCGTGTCGGCTTTGCGTTTTTTTCCTAAATAATTAAGAGAGGGAACCAATTATAAATGAGTGATATATTTAGTACAGATTTTGCGGGAAGAAATATTTCCGTCAAGGCAAATTATGTGGCCGGACAGGCCGATGGCGCCGTGTTTGTGACCTACGGCGATACGGTCGTGCTGGTGACAACCGTATCTTTAACGACTCCGAGAGAGGGTACGGATTTTCTGCCCCTGACCGTGGATTATCAGGAAATGACCTTTGCGGCGGGGAAAATCCCCGGCGGTTATTTCAAACGGGAAGGACGCCCCAATGAACGCGAGACCCTGACTTCCCGGATCATTGATCGCTCCATCAGGCCGCTTTTCCCGAAAGGCTACCGCTGTGAGACGCAAGTCATCGCTTCGGTCCTCTCCGTAGATGGCGAAAACGACTCCGATGTGGCAGCGATGCTGGGCGCTTCCGCGGCTCTGGAAATTTCCAATATTCCTTTCAAGGGTCCCATTGCCGGCGTGCGAGTGGGGCGGGTGGCGGGTGAATTCGTCTGCAACCCGAAGGCGGAGGCAAGGGGACAGAGCGATCTCGACCTGTTCCTGGTCGGCAGAAAGATTACCCCCGGAACAGAAGGCAGGGATTACGACATCAACCTGGTCATGTTGGAGGGCGGCGCCCAGGAAGTCGAGGAGGACGCGATTGTCGATGCGATCAACTTCGGTTTGGCGAGCATCCGTCCCCTCATCGAGTTGCAGGACAAGATGCGCGCTGCCATCGGGAAAGAAAAACGTCTCTTTAGCGAGGCGGTGGCGGACGTTGATCTGGCCGCGAAGGTGTCTGAATTGGCCTTGCCAGGCCTGAAAGAGGCTTATGGCTCGCAACGCAAGCAGGACAGACAGGCGAAGCTGGCGGAGACCAGGGACCTGGTGAAGAATGCCCTGGCCGAAACGCCGGAGCAGGCTGGCCCGGCTGAAAAAATCCTCGATAAATTGGAGCGTCAGGTGCTGCGGGAGATGATTCTGCGGAACAAGAGAAGGGTTGACGGGCGGACCTATACGGAGATCCGGCCCATCAGTTCGGAAGTGGGATTACTGCCCCGCGTCCATGGTTCCGCCCTCTTCACGCGGGGTGAAACCCAGGCGCTCGCCGTGTTGACCCTCGGCACCTCCTCGGACGAACAGCGCATGGACTATGTCAGCGGCGAGGAGATGCGCACCTTTATGCTGCACTATAATTTCCCCCCCTATTCGGTAGGCGAGGCCAAATTCCTGCGGGGGCCGGGACGGAGAGAAATAGGACATGGGGCACTGGCCCGCCGGGCCTTGTTGCCCATCCTGCCCACCCGGGAAGAATTTCCCTATACTATCAGGATCGTCTCGGAGATCCTCTCCTCGAACGGATCTTCCTCTATGGCGACGGTCTGCGGCGGCGCCCTCTCCCTCATGGATGCCGGTGTGCCGGTCCATGGCATTGTCAGCGGCATTGCCATGGGGCTCTTGAAAGAAGGAGACGAAGTGGCTGTCCTTTCCGATATCCTGGGTGACGAAGATCATGTCGGTGATATGGATTTCAAGGTCTGCGGCACGGATAAAGGGATCACGGCCATGCAGATGGATATCAAGATCGACAACCTGACCTGCGATATCCTCCGCAATGCCCTCCACCAGGCCCGGGACGGGCGGCTTTTTATCCTGGAGAAGATACGGGAGACCATGGCGGCGCCGCGGTCGGATATCTCCCTCTATGCGCCCCGGATTACGACCGTCAAGGTGAAGCCCGAGAAGGTGCGGGATGTGATCGGGTCGGGCGGTAAGAATATCCGCCAGATCATCAGTGAAACCGGTGTGACCATCGATGTGGAGGATGACGGTACCGTGACCATCGCCTCTGCCGATGCCGATGCGGCGGCACGGGCCGTGGCCATGGTCAAGTGGCTGACGGAAGAGGCGGAGATCGGCAAGATTTACCGCGGGACAGTCAAGAAGGTCGTCGATTTCGGGGCCTTTGTGGAGATTATTCCCGGGACGGAAGGGCTTGTCCATATCTCCCAGCTCGCCAAAGAGCGGGTCAATAAAGTGACCGATGTCCTGAATGAAGGCGACGAGGTCATGGTCAAGGTGCTGGAGATAGACAGGCAGGGAAAGATAAGGCTGAGCAGAAAGGATGCCTTGGAGGCTGATGATAAATAAAACCGTCCTCGGAAACGGCATCACGGTCATCTCCGAAGAGATCAGCCACGTCCGCTCCGTGTCCATCGGCGTATGGGTACGGTGCGGTTCCTGTAACGAAGACGCCCATACCAACGGAACGGCCCATTTTATTGAACACATGCTTTTCAAAGGGACGGGAGGCAGGTCCGCCTTTGATATTGCCTGGGCCATCGATTCCGTGGGGGGAGTGATGAATGCCTTTACGGGCAAGGAATTGACCTCTTTCTACATCAAGATCCCCGATTACCATTTGCCGCTGGCGATCGACCTGCTGGCCGATATCTTCAATGACTCCTGCTTCGATGAAGGGGAGATAGAGAAGGAAAAAGCCGTGATCTGCCAGGAGATCCGCATGCTGGAAGATTCACCGGATGAATACGTCCATGATTTTTTTGAGGGCCTATTCTGGAATACCCATCCCCTCGGCCTTCCCATTCTCGGTACGAAAGAGCGGGTAGAGGGGTTAAACAAGGCGGACCTGGCGCACTTTTTTCGCACCATGTACCGGGGCGAAAATCTGATTGTGACGGCGGCGGGCAACCTTACCCATGCGGCCCTGGTCGATCTTGTCCGCAATGCCTTCGGACCTCTGGCCGGGGAAGTGGCGGAAAGGTCGTTTCCCGCGCCCGTCGTTATCCCCCATGCTTCTGTCCTGAAAAAGGACCTCGAACAGGTGCACATGGTGCTCGGCGTTCCCGCCCCTTCGGCCGTCAGCGCCAAGCGGCACGCCTGTATGCTGATGAATGCCGTCCTGGGCGGTTCCATGAGCTCCTGGCTTTTTCAGGAGATTCGGGAGAAAAGAGGGCTGGCCTACGATATCCAATCCTACCTGGTTCCTTATGCCCAGGTGGGACTGCTGGGTGTTTATGTGGGGACGGACAGTGAAAAAGTTCCCGAGGTTTTACACCTGATCTGTGAGGCCTTTTCCCGCTTAGGGGGTGACCTGCTCCCGGGAGAGAAACTGCGGGCCATCAAGGAACAACTAAAGGGTAATTTCTTGCTGGGCATGGAGAGTACGGATAATCGCATGACACGGCTGGCCAGGAATGAAGTGTATCATAAGCGCCATGTCACGGAGGAAGAAGTGATCGCCAATCTGGACGCGGTTACGAGTGAAGACATCCGGGGCTTGGCCGCCGAACTCTTCATTCCCGAAGTGCTTTCCGTGGCGGCGATTGGCAGGATTAAGGAAAAGGATATCTCCAACGCCCTGTGCCATTAACTTCTAATACTAAGAAATATGATAGACGAAATCGGCATCCCCATCCGGAGATTGCCCGGCAATGAAGACATCCCGTTTCCCTGCTATATGACGGAACAGGCCGCCGGCATGGATATCTATGCTGCCGTCGCTAAGGATGTAACGATTCCCCCCGGCGAAAGGACGCTGATCCCCTCGGGGATCGCCCTGGAACTGCCGCCGGGCTTCGAGGCCCAGCTTAGACCCCGCAGCGGCCTGGCCATAAAATACGGCATAACCCTCCTGAACAGTCCCGGCACCATCGATGCGGACTATCGGGGGGAAGTAGGTCTGATCGTGATCAATCACGGGCAAGAACCTTTTGTCGTCCGGCGGGGGGACCGTATCGCCCAGATGATCGTGAACCCGGTGGCCCGTGTGGTCTGGAAACCCCAAGGGTCCTTGGCGCCGACCGGCCGCGGTGCCGGCGGATTCGGGCACACGGAATGAAAAATTAGTAACTACTTAGGTAGATAGACTGTAGGCTTTTAGAGTAGAGTAACGCGCCGTGCAAGACCTTACCAAGCGCAGAGACTAACAGCCTTCAGTCTACAGCCTAAACAAAGGAGGCAAAACTATGGAAGCACGTCTGGATGCCCTCAATGTGGCACTCACCAATGAGATGCGGGAACATGAGTTTTATCTGAACAACGCCGGCAGGACGACAAATCCCGTCGGCAAAGCGATGTTTCAGCAGATAGCGGACGAGGAGCTCGAACACTACGAAAGGCTCAAGCAGTTGGCTGAGAGCTGGAAGAAGCAGGAAAAATGGCCTGAAACAGTGCCCCTGCGGGTGAAGAATACGGTGGTCAAGGACGTCCTGAAGGATATGGTGAAAAAGTCCGCCACGGCCCCGGCCGGCGATGCCGACGACCTGAAGGCCATTGCCGTGGCCATTGATTTTGAGGCCAAGGGGGCTGCCTTTTACGCCCGCCTCCGGGATGAGGTAACGGACCCCCGGGAGAAGGCCTTCTTCGCTCTCTTGGCTGGCATCGAGCAGGAACACTTTGCTTCTTTAAAGGATACGGAGGAATATCTGATCGATCCCGCTGCCTGGTACCGGAAAACGGAGCGCGGCGGGCTTGACGGAGCTTAGAATCCAGGCTCCAGGAGCCTGGATTCTAAGTGTTGGGTGTTGGGTTATTTACTGAGTTATAAATACTTCATTCACTCAACACGCAAAACTCAAAACTCAACACTTCTTTACACGGGGGGCGCAACATGGGTGAGGAATTCAGCTGTATCGGCAAGGCCACGGAAAGGCAGGAAACACCGGACAAAGTTGCGGGCCGGACCGTTTACGCCGGGGACATCTATCTGCCCGGCATGCTTTACGGTGTCGCCCTGCGCAGCCCCTTCCCCCATGCCCGCATTGCGAACATCGATGCGACCGCGGCCCTGGCTCTGCCGGGCGTGCGGGCGGTGCTCACGGCGGCCGACCTGCCGGCGCGCCGGTTGGGAGAGCGTACTAAAGATCAGTTGGTGCTGGCCTCGGGCAAGGTGCGTTTTGTCGGGGAACGGGTGGCCGCGGTGGCGGCCGAGAGTGAAGACCTGGCCAGGCGTGCGGCGGAGCTGATCCGTATCGACTACGAACCAATGCCCGCGGTCTTCGAGATCGAGGAAGCGATGCGTCCCGACGCGCCCCTGGTGCATGAGAGCCTTCAGGAATACATGAAGAAGCCTCCTGCCGGGGTGAAGGGCAATGTCTATGGCTATGAGCGGATCGCCACGGGCAACCTGGAAGAGGGGTGGGCCCAGTCCGATTACATCTTCGAGGACACCTTTTCCACGCCTTCCATCCACCAGGGTTATATGGAGAATCATGTCGTCCTGGCCGTGGTCGAACCGGACGGGCGGGCCGCCATCTGGACCTCCCACAAGGCCCCTTTCCGCCTGCGTCAGCAATTGGCCGAGTATATCGGTATTCCGGAAAACCACCTGCGGGTGGTGGCCCCCCCGATCGGGGGGGAATTCGGCGGGAAGGGCGCTGTCATGGACGAGCCCCTTTGCTACTATCTTGCCCGGCGTACGGGCCGACCGGTCCGGATGGCGATGTCGCGGGGCGAGGAGATGTCTGCTGCCAACCCCCGTCACCCGACGCTCATCACGATAAAAAGCGGCCTGAAAAAAAGCGGGGAACTGGTAGCGCGTCAGGTCAGAATCATCTTCAATTCCGGGGCCTACGGCGGCGTAAAGCCCGGCCTGGTGCTGGAAGGGCACAGCAAGACCGCCGGACCTTACCGCATTCCCCACCTGTTGATCGAAGGATACGCCGTCTACAGCAACAATGAACCCCGTGGCCACTGTCGGGCCCCCGGTCACCCGCCGGCGGTTTTTGCTGTCGAATCCCATACGGATATGCTGGCCAAACGGTTAGGCACGGATCCTCTGGCCTTTCGCCTTTTGAATGTACTCAAGGAAGGTGAAGCCGCTCCTACAGGGGAAAAGTGGCACGACCTGCGCGGCCGGGAGGTATTGGAGGAGGCGGCCCGTCTGGGAGGCTGGCATGTGGCCCGGCCGGAAGGCGTCGGGTTGGGGCTGTCCCTGGCTTACCGCCACACTGGCGGCGGTGAATCGGGCGCCTTGGTGAAGGTCTGTGACGATGGTTCCGTAGAGGTTCTCACGGGAGCCACGGACACGGGCACTGGTTCCTGGACGGTCCTCCGGCAGATCGTCGCGGAGGAGCTCGGCGTTGATCTGAAAACGGTACGGGTCATACCGGGTGATACAACGGTGGCGCCCTTTGACCGTGGCAGCGGCGCCTGTCGCATGACCAATGTGGCCGGCTGGGCTGTCCGCCAGGGCGCGCAGGAGCTGTCCATCATCTTGAAGAATACCGCCGCCAAGATGCTCGGTTGTGACCCCGCTGAAGTGGCGATGCAGGCAGGTCACTTCCGGCAGGCCTCCCGGCCGGAAGAGCGTCGCCTGGCCTGGCGGGAAGTGGCCGCAGAGGCCGGCAAAGGGGGGCCGGTCATCGGGCGCGGCAGTTACGTAGGGCGGTCCAAGGACACTATGGCCTTCACCGCCCACCTGGCCGAGGTCAGGGTGGACAAGGAGACCGGGGCAGTGGAAGTGATGAGGCTTGTGGCCGTGCATGATATTGGCCGGGTCATCAATCCGCCCGCTGCGGAGGGCCAGGTGGAAGGTTCCGTCATGCAAGCCATCGGCTTTACACTCTGGGAGGAGCTGGTAAAACGGGAGGGCAGATTGTGCAACGCATCGCTCGCCGATTACCACCAGCCCACCACGCTGGATGTGCCGGAAATGGAGGTGGCGTTCCTGGAGAACGCGCCAGGGCCGGCGCCCTTCGGCGGCAAGGGTATCGGCGAGGTGGGCACCGTACCGGTAGCGGCGGCCATCGCCAATGCTCTGGAGGATGCGGCGGGGCTGCGGATTAGGGATCTGCCCTTGACGCCGGAGAGAGTCTGGCGGGAAATTCGGGAGAAGGAGGGAGTGTAAATGAGCCTGGAACTTTTTCAGCCTCGCAGCGTGGAAGAGGCATGTATGCTTTTGGCCGAGAAGGAAGGAGCGCGACCCCTGGCCGGGGGAACGGATCTCCTTTCCCTGAGGGAGCGGGGGATTCCCTTGCCGCTGGCTCTGGTTAGTCTGGATGGTCTGGGACTTGCCGGTCTGGAGAAGGAAGCCGGGGGAGGGATAAGGATCGGGCCGCTTACGACCCATGCCGTGCTGGCCCAGTCTACCTATATCAAAGCCTGTTATCCGGTGCTGGCCGAGGCCTGCGCCTCCATCGGTTCGCCCCAGGTGCGCAACCTGGGGAGTCTGGGCGGCAATCTCTGCAACGCCTCTCCGGCTGCTGACGCTGCGACCGCTCTGCTGGCCCTGGGAGCGCGCCTGGAAATCACCGGCCTCGAGGGCAAGCGGTTGCTGCCCCTGGAGGAATTTTTCCGGGGTCCGCGACAGACTGTCCTGGAAAAAGGAGAACTGCTGAGCGCTATTTTGCTTCCCCCACCGGCGCCCGGCTCGGCCTACCTCAAGCTGGGCCGGCGCAAGGCCCTGGAGATAGCCGTGGTGGGCGTGGCCGTGGCCCTCACGCTGGAAGACGGGCGGGTCAGTGACTGCCGGGTGGGGCTTGCGGCGGTCGCGCCGATGCCCCTGCGGCCCGGGCAGGCCGAGAAGGTGCTGACCGGCAGCCTATTGACCGCCGAGACGGTGGAAGCGGCGGCCGAGGCCGCGGCGGCGGAATGCCGCCCCATCACTGACCATCGCGCCTCCGCTGCTTACCGGCGGGAGATGGTCAGGGTGCTCTTCCGACGGGCCTTGCAAAGCGCGGCGGAGCGCAGTAAAGAGCAGAAAACTGAATCTCTGCCTTCCTTTCCCGAAAAAGACGCCCCGGAGGCAAAGCAGGCACCCCGCGGGGCGCAGGAAGAGGCACGGCTCCCCTTGCGCATCCGCCTGCGGGTAAACGGGGAGAGCTATAACCGGGAAGTGGCTGCCGATAGGCTCCTGGTAGACCTGTTGCGGGAGGACCTGGGATTGACAGGGACCAAGAAGAGCTGCAGCGAGGGAGAGTGCGGCGCCTGCACCGTGCTCCTCGATGGTTTGCCCGTCGATTCCTGTCTGGTGCTGGCCGCCACGGTGAGCGGCCGAGAGATCACCACGGTGGAAGGATTGGCGCAGGGCTGTGAATTGCATCCCCTGCAAGCCGCTTTTATAAGGGAAGGCGCGGTGCAATGCGGCTACTGCACGCCCGGCATGCTCATGTCCGGTAGCGCCCTCTTGCGGGAAAATCCTCGGGCCGGGGTACAGGAAATCAAGGAAGCCTTAAGCGGCAACCTTTGCCGCTGCACAGGTTATAAAAAAATAATCAAGGCCGTGCAGGTGGTTGGAGCGGAACTGGCTTCCCCGGCCAAAGGGGCCGAGTGAATCCGCCGCTCACGGCCGAGATCAGGGAAAAAATCCGCCGCCTGGTGGGGGAGGAAAACGTTCTCGCAGGGGACGTCGACCGCTTTGTCTATTCCTATGACGCATCCTTCATGCCGCTGCTGCCGGCCCATAAACCCGACCTCGTGGTGCGGCCGCGGACCGTGGAAGAAGTCGCGGCACTGATGGCCATCGCTTACGAATACGCCATCCCGGTCACACCGCGGGGCGCCGCGAGCGGCCGGACCGGCGGCAGCGTTCCTCTTCAAGGGGGTATTTCCCTGGCCCTGGACGGAATGACGCGGATTTTGGAACTGGATGAGAGAAACATGACGGTCACCGCCGAGGCGGGGGTGCGCACCTTCGATCTTTACAACCACTGCGCCAGCCGCGGTCTCTTTTATCCGCCCGACCCGGCGAGTTGGAAGTTCTCCACGATCGGCGGCAACGTGGCGGAAAACGCGGGCGGCATGCGGGCCGTCAAGTACGGTGTGACGACGGACTACGTGATGGGCCTCGAGGTCGTTCTGGCCGACGGCACGGTGCTTCAGACAGGCGGGAAGGCCGTGAAAAATGTGACCGGTTACGACTTGAAGAGCCTGTTTACGGGTTCCGAAGGAACCCTCGGCGTCATTACCAAGGCCCTGCTCAAACTCCTGCCCATGCCGAAGCGGCGCAACACCATCCAGATTATGTTTCGCTCCCTCGATGAAGGGTGCACGACGATCCATCGGATGCTCCAAGCGGGGCTGGTGCCGGCGGCCGCCGAGATCATGGACGACGTCTGCCTCAAGGCCGTGGCGCGGCACTGCCAGGTGGATCTTGTGCCGGCGAGCGAAGCTTGCATCATCATCGAAATCGATGGCGAAAGTGACGCCGCCCTCGATACCCAGGCCAGGGGGATCGAGGCTGTGGCTAAGGAGTGCGGGGCCCTCGAATTTCGCCTGGCCAGCTCACCCCAGGAAGCCGACGCGCTTTGGGCCCTCCGGCGGGGTTTGAGTTCCGCCGTGGCGGCCCTGGCGCCCAACCGGCTCGGTGAGGATATCTCCGTGCCCCGCGACGCTTTCCCCGAGGTTGTGCGCCGCATCCGGTCCATCTCCGAGAAGTTCCAGCTCCCCATCGCCGTTTACGGTCATGCCGGTGACGGCAACCTCCATCCGTCGGTGCTCTGCGATCTGAGCAACCCGGAAGAGGCAAAGCGGGTGCACCAGGCGGTGGACGAGATCTTCGCGGCCGCCCTGGCCGTGGGTGGGACCCTCTCGGGGGAGCATGGCATCGGCATCACCAAACAACCCTATCTCTCCCAGGCCCTGGGTGCAGCGGGTGTCAAGACCCTCCAGGCCATCAAGCAGGCTTTGGATCCGAAGGGCATACTGAACCCGGGCAAGATCTGGTGACGGCTCCGAAAAACACATGAAAAAGACCGGTGAAGAAATATTACTCCAGGAGGCCCGTGAGAAGGTCAGCCAGTGCGACCGCTGCGGCGCCTGCCTGCCTGTCTGTCCGCTCTTCGGGGTAAGAGAGGTCGAAGCCGCCAGCGCCCGGGGCAAGAATGCGCTGGTGAGGGCCCTGACGGACGGGGGCCTGGAGCCGACTGCGGACCTGCTCGCCCGGGTCGATTTTTGTCTCTTGTGCCGGGCCTGCGTCGAGACCTGCCCGAACAAGGTCGGGACGGACGCGGCCATGATCGACGTCCGTCAGTACCTCCGTGACCGGATGGGCTGCTGGAGCGCGAAAGAAGCGGCCCTGGCCGGCCTCCTGAAGAGCCGGGGCCTGGTGAAACTCACCGCGGCCATGCTTTCTCTTCTGCGCCGGTTTGGCCTCAACGACCTCCTTCCCCGGGGCCTCGTGCCGGATGAGCAGACCAGGGAGCACTTCCTTACCGCTTTCGCCGGCCCGGCCGCTTTGGGACAGAGGGTACCATCTTCCGCTATGGCGACCGTCGCCGCGACGGCCAGAGTGGCTTATTTCAAGGGATGCGGCATGCGGATGCTCTTTCCCGCGGCCTCGGCCGAGACGTTCAGAATTCTCCAGGCCGCAACCCCGGTCCTGCGGAAAGACAATCCCTGCTGCGGTTTGCCGCACCTCGCCCACGGCCGGCGCAGCGCATTCCTGGCTCTCGCCCGGCAGAACATCGCGCTTTACGAGAACGCCGACGTCGTGGTGAGCGACTGTGCAAGCTGCAGCGGCACGCTCAAGCACATCTCTTCCTACTTTGCCGGCGATCCGCTTTGGCAGGAGCGGGCAGCCGCCTTCAGCCGCAAGGTCCTGGACCTGACGGAGTACCTCGTCAACATCGGCTATCGGCCGCGCCGCCAAGTGGACGCCCCCGTCACCTACCATGACCCCTGCCATCTCGCGCGGGGACAGGGTATCACGCAGCCGCCCCGGGACCTCCTGGAGGCGACGGGAAGGTTCATCGAGATGAAAGATGCCGCTACATGCTGCGGCGGGGCCGGCGCCTTCCATCTGGAATATCCCGTCATTTCTTCCCGGATACTGGAGAAGAAGCGCGCCAACATCGAGAGAACCGGCGCCGCCGTCGTGGTCACCGCCTGCCCGGGCTGTCTCATCCAGCTCGTCAAGGCGGCGCAGGCCAGCGGCGGCAAGTTCCGGGCCATGCATATCAGCCAAATAATATGAAGGCTTACCAAATCTTGCTTGACATGGCCGCGCCATTATTTTAATAGGGCAGATAAGCAAAATTGTTTTTGATTGTTTTTGATATAAAATGGAGGGGAAAAATGAAAATTAAACAAAGCTGGAAGTCCTGTCTATTAATTGCCCTGGGGGCAATTTTTTTCCTGGGTGCAAGCAGCGCGTCCGCGGCCCAGGATGCCGCCGCCTTTTACCGGGGCAAGACCGTACGTCTGGTCGTTCCTTTTACGCCCGGCGGCGGGACGGATCTTCATGCCCGCTTGCTCGCGCCTGTCCTGGCAAAATATTTGAAGAGCACCGTGGTGGTTATCAACAAGCCGGGCGGTGGCGGCCTGGTCGCGATGAACGACTTGTATGACGCGCCGCGGACAGACGGCCTTACCCTGGCGGTGTCGCCCGAGGGGCTGCCCTTTGCCCAGGCCATCAAGGCCTCGGGGGTGCGCTTCGATGCGCGCAAATTCGGCTGGATTATCTCCCTATACAAAGATTATCGCTGCGTCCTGGTCGGCGTCGATTCGCCTTACAAATCCGTTGAAGACCTGAGAAAACTAAAACAGCCGAAAGCGGCGATCACCGCGGTGACTTCGCCGGCGGGGCCGACGACAATTTTTGCCATCGAAGCCCTCGGCCTCAACAACGCGAAGATCGTGGCCGGCTATCCCGGCAGCACGGAGCTCCTGCTCGCGGTAAAGCGCCAGGAGGCCGATTTCACGGTGATGACCAAGAGCCATGCCCTGAGAAAAGACGCGTTGGTGCGTCCCCTTTTGGCCATGGAAGAAAAGCGTACGCCCGATTACCCCAATATGCCCACGGTTACGGAGTTGGGAATGAACCCGGAGACAAAGAAAATGATGGAAATCATCCTGATGGGACAGACCTCGGGACGGGCCATCGTCACTCCTCCGGGGGTAGCGAAGGAAAAGATCGCCTTCCTGCGCAAAGTGCTGGAGAGTGTGGTCAATGATCAAGACTACTTGAAAAAAGTGGAAAAGGCGGGCTTCTTCTCCGAACCCCTGTCGGGCGAAAAGACGGCCGCCAGCGTGGAAAAGGCGGTCAACATTACGCCGGCCGAGGGAAAGCGGCTGCAACAAATCCTCTTTGAAAAATATTTTTAAGAGCGAGGGACCATGACTGACAGTATCATACAAGGCCTGAGCGTTTTATTTCAGCCTGCGATCATGGTGGGGATGTTTTTTGCCATACTCGGCGGTTTGATCTTCGGATTGCTGCCCGGCCTCTCGGGCCTCACCTTCATGGCCATCTTCATCCCCTTTACCTGGGGGATGGATCCCTTTCTGGCCATGACGATTCTCGTGGCCGCCTATGCCGTTTCCTGTACGGGCGGCTCCGTCACGGCGGTCCTGGTGAATGTGCCGGGCACGCCGGCCAATGCGGCTACCGTGCTGGACGGCTTTCCCCTGACCCAGCAGGGCCACGCCGGCCGCGCCCTGGGCGCGGCCCTCTTTGCTTCCGCCTCGGGCGGCGTGCTGGGCACGCTGGTCCTGGCCCTGCTGATCCCCGCGGTGACGCCGATCGTGATGGCCTTCGGGTCCCCCGAGTCCTTCTTCCTGATCTTCATGGGCCTGAGTTTCATCGCCGTCGTCGGCCAGGAATCGAAGCTCAAAGGTTCCATTTCCGGTCTGCTCGGTCTGCTCGTGGCCTTTATCGGCTATCATGACGGCACCGGAGTGGCGCGCTTTACCTTCGGGACCAGCTTTCTGCTCGATGGGGTGAAGATCGTGCCCTGCGCCCTGGCCGTCTTTGCCGTGCCGGAAATGATCAATCTGCTGATTACCGGCCGGACCATTGTCGAGGAAAGAACGGTTGTCCAGGCGCCTTTTGCCGACATCTGGGAAGGGATGAAGGACGTCTACCGGCACTGGTGGCTCCATCTGCGGGCCACGGCCCTGGGGGTCTTCGTCGGCATCGTGCCGGGCGTGGGCGGGGATGTGGCGGTCTGGGTGGCTTACGGACATGCCAAAACTACGGCCAAACACCCCGAAACCTTCGGCTTCGGGAATATCGAGGGCGTCATCGCCCCGGAGAGCGCCAATAACGGCAAAGAAGGGGGCGCGATGCTGCCTACCCTGGCCCTGGGCATCCCCGGCAGCGCCGGCATGGCTGTCCTGCTCGGCGCCTTCCTGATTCAGGGCCTGCAACCGGGGCCGACCTTCCTGGTGGAACACATGGACATGGCCTGGACCATCATCGGGGTCCTGGTGGTGGCCAATATCGTCGGCGCCGCCATCTGTCTGGTCATTGCCCCGCAGCTCATCAAGGTCACCCGTATGCGGGGCCAGCTCCTGGCCCCTTTTCTCCTGTGCATCATCGCGCTGGGGGCCTACAGCTACCGGAACAGCCTCGACGACGTCTTCCTGATGCTGGTCCTTTCCTTTCTCGGGTGGACCATGCGGCAACTGGGCTATTCCCGGCCGGGGTTCTTCCTCGGCTATGTCCTGGGCGGTCTTGCCGAACGCTATTTCGGCATCTCCGCACTCGCCCACGGCTGGAAATTCTTTCTCACGCCCATCTCGCTCGTCATCATCGCCATCACCATTTTCAGTATTTCCTTTCAGCCCATTGCGGACTATCTGAAGAGGAGGAAGGCATAATGCGTAAAAAAAACATCTATTTCCTCCTGCTGCTGCTGGTAGTCTTGATAACGGGCTTGGTCCTGTCCCTGGATTTTCGCCCCCGAGCGCGCCTTTTCCCCATGATCGTGATTCTCTCCTGCGGCGTCCTGGTCCTGATCGAGTTGCTGAGAACCTGGCGCAGCGCGCCGCATCCGGAAGGGGAAGAAAATGCCGAGGCGGAGCAGGAGAAGCGGCGCAGATTTTTCATCACGACAGGGTGGCTCGTCGGCTTTGCCCTGACCATCTGGTTTTTTGGTCTGGCTGCCGGGATGCCCCTCTTTATCCTGGCCTACCTGAAGACGCACGGCGAGAGCTGGCTCTGGACGATTGTCCTGCCGGTGGCGATGTTTGTGCTCGTGTATTTCGGCTTCGGCATTCTCCTGGAAACACCCTTGTACGAAGGCTGGCTGTTCCTGCAGTATCAATAAGGGAGGCACTGAGAGGCAACGGCGCAAATTCTCACCAATTACTGGTAAATCTCATTGTAGTCCTAGCGTAACTAATAACCGGGAAGAACTGCGGATTGGGTGTGAGGAATACCGAAAGGTAACTTCATGAAGCATCGCTCAGTTATCTGGGGACTCACATGAAAAAAATTCTTATCGTAGACGACAATCGTCATCTGATCTCTTATCTGGAAAATAAGTTAAGGGAGGCCGGACATGAGGTTCTCACCGCCATGACCGGCCTGTCGGCGATTAAGATGCTGACTGATTGCACCCCCGATTTTATTTTCCTCGATTATTTCCTTCCCAACCTCAATGGGGATAAACTTTGTCAAATTATCGGCACGACGGAACATTTGAAAAACACCAAACTGGTGGTCATGTCGGCGGCGGCAAAAGAATTGCAGCTTGATCTGTCCGCATTGGGTGCCGATGCCTTAATTGCCAAAGGGACCTTTCAGGAGACGGTCAAATGCTTTTTCTCCCTTTTAGCGGATTCGGAAATAACACCCTGTAACAAACGCAGCTATGGAATGATTGGTGCTGATGCCGTGCATTCCCGGCAGATGACGATGGAACTGCTGGAGAAGTATCGCCATCTCCAAACAATGCTGGACAGTATTTCGGAAGGGATAATCGAGCTCCACGGCGAGCAGATCATTTATGCCAATCCTGCGGCTGTCGCCATGCTCGGTAAGCCGCAGGAGAAAATGTTAACTGCTTATCTTCCCTCTTTATTCGCCGAGGGCGAAAGGGCGAAAGTTGAAGCAGTGATGAGATCCTCTGGCGCTGGCTATGGTAAGGCTCCCCTTGACTCGGAAGAGCCCATACCCCTCGATGGGCGAATATTGTCCCTGAAAAAGCTTCCCTTCCAGGGTACCGCCGAGACCATGATTCTTTTGATAACCGACATTACCGAGCGAATAGGCACTGAGGCGGCACTGCGAAGCTACCAAAACGATCTGGAAGCTTTAGTGCAAAAACGAACGGCTGAGTTAAAGAATGCCCATGAAAAGCTCCAGCAAGTACAAAAAATGGAAGCCATCGGCATCTTGGCGGGCGGCGTTGCCCACGATCTCAACAATGTTCTGGGCATTATCGTCGGTTATGCCGAACTGCTTATGAACAAAGTAGACCAGACAAGCTCGCTCAGGCCCCATCTCCTGAACATCATGAACGGAGGCGAGAGAGCTGCGGCCATTGTGCAGGATCTGCTGACTCTGGCCAGAAGGGGGGTGACGAGCAGTCAGGTTTTGAATCTGAACAGCATCGTTGTTGCTTGTCAGCAGTTGCCGGAATTCGAGAAGCTCTCCTCCTACCATCCCGCCGTACAGATCGAGATGGATCTTGCAACTGACCTTTTGCATATCAACGGCTCTCCAGTACATCTCAGCAAGACCTTGTTCAATCTGGTCTCGAATGCCAGCGAGGCCATGCCCGATGGCGGAGTTCTGACGATAAAAACGGCCAACCAGCATCTGGATAGACCGCTACAGGGATGTGATGAGATCCAGGAGGGTGATTATGTTGTTCTTTCCGTATCCGATACGGGTGAAGGGATAGCGACAGCCGATCTGAAGCGGATCTTCGAGCCCTTTTACACGAAGAAGGACATGGGGAGAAGCGGAACAGGCTTGGGGCTGGCCGTGGTCTGGGGCACGGTAATGGATCATCACGGTTATATCGACGTTCAGAGCGAAGAAGGCCGGGGAAGCACTTTTACCCTCTATTTCCCCGTGACACGGGAAGCAATCCCTGCGGGACATGTTGGGGTTTCCCTTTCCAAATACATGGGTAAGTGTGAAGCCATTCTCATTGTGGATGATGTCCAGGGGCAGCGCGATTTGGCAGCCGAAATGCTCCGGCAGCTCAATTACGATGTCGCGAGTGTCGCCAGCGGCGAAGAGGCGCTGGCCTACCTCACGGAGCATCAGGTAGACTTGCTGGTTTTGGACATGATCATGGACCCCGGGATGGACGGCCTGGACACTTACAAGAAAGTTTTGGAACATTGTCCGCTACAGAAGGCAATTATCGTGAGCGGTTTTTCGGAGACGCAGCGTGTGCTCGCTGCCCAGGCCCTCGGAGCCGGCGCCTATGTGAGAAAGCCCTACATCATGGAAACTCTGGGACTGGCCGTCAGAAAAGAACTTGACCGCTAGGGGTTATGGCAACTTTTTTCAGGACCGATTAAGATGTGGTTAAACTTGCCTCCCCCCGTCCACCAGGACCTTCAGGCGGCCGCTGTCCACGGCGTAGATCCAACCGTGGATGCGGGGCAGATCGCCCTTGCGGTGCATGTTCTTGATGAGGGAGAGATTCTTGAGGTGTTTGATTTGTAGGCGGACGTTCTCTTCGGCGAGCAGGTCGAGACGTTGCGCCTGGCTCAGAGACTGCTCACGGGCGATCCGGTCCACTTTCTCTTTCGCCCCTCCGGATATCAGCAGCCAGTCGGCGATGTAATTTTCCTCCACCCCTTCGTCCAGGGCCTTGATGCCGCCGCAGTTATAGTGGCCGCACACGATGATGTCGGGAATCGCGAGGTGCGCGATGGCGTACTCCACGATGGCGGCGATGTTCACGTCATTAAAGGCCACGATGTTGGCCACATTGCGGTGGACAAAGATGGTGCCCGGCCGGCTGCCGGTGATGACATCCTCGGGTACGCGCGAATCCGAGCACCCGATCCAGAGCACCTGGGGATGCTGGGCTTGGGCGAGATTGCGGTAATAGTCCAGTTTGCGGTTGAATTCATTTTCCACAAAAAGACGGTTGCCTTCCAGCAGCTGATCGATCATGGTGACTTTGTCTCCTCATATTTCCAGCGTGCTCGGTGCAAAAACTTCTTCAAGTTTCATGAGAAGCGGTGTGAGGCCCTGCTCCACCGCTTCTCTATTTGCTTGCTTTCCCCGTCATCGCTTCGACCACGATCTTATAAACCCTGGTTTTGCTGCGGGCCTTTTCTATTGTTTGCAGACCTTCTTTAATATATCCCGGAGAATATTTCTTTAATAATTCCAGGAGTCCTTGGTCTTTTTTTTGCTCTTCCGTAACTTCAAATACCTTCCCAAAAACAATTACACTTTCATATTTTGTGGTGAACTTTTCCGGCACTACCTCCGTCTGCCCGATGACACAAAAGGATACCCGGTTATTTGCCCTGATATTTTCTATCTGGTGGCCTTCAAGAGCACTGTGAAAATAGATGACTTCCCCGTCATAGCAATAGCTTAAAGGTACTCCGTAGGGCTGCCCATCTATCGATACCGTGGACAGGACCCCATATTCCCCCTTCTGTAATATTTCTTTTGCCGCGCTTTCCGATATGGCTCTGTCTATCCGCCGAACTTTAACTTTCATTGGTTTATTACCCCTTCCGTGCCGCCCGTTACAGCAGGCAGCGGCCTCCGAAGCGTTTTTCCCAGGCCGGTATCACTTCTTTGTTGTACACGCAGTCGGGAACTTCGCCGCGCAGGGCCTGGCGCACCGATTCCGTGGCCCAGCGGATTCCGGGCCAGAGCCCGCAACCGAAGTTGGAGGAGACCATGTGGGGCGAAAGCAGCACCTTGTCGCCCAGGGCCCGCAACGGGCTCTCCAGCGCCAGGGGTTCGTCCTCGAAGACGTCGAGGGCCGCACCGGCGATCTTTTCCTTTTGCAGGGCCTCGGTGAGCGCGACCTCGTCCACACAGGAACCACGGGAGGTGTTGATGAGGATGGCGGTCCCTTTCATCAGGGCGAGCTGCGGGCCGCTAATGAGATGCCGGGTCTCCCGAGTCAGGACAACGTGCAGGCTCACGACGTCGGACTGGGCAAGGAGGGTCGGCAAGTCCACGGACTGGACTCCGTGCTCGGCGAACCGGGCGTCGGCGATGTAAGGGTCGCAGGCCAGGATGCGCGCTTTCCAAGGCCGCAGGAGGGTTGCCACCCGTCCCCCGATCCTGCCGAGACCGATGAGGCCGAGGGTGAGCCCCTGATACCCGTCGGCCCGGGAGCCGACGTAGGTTCCCTGAAGCTCCGCGTCCCGCCAAAATCCGCCCTGCTTGAGATGCCGGTCCCGTTCCCGGGTTTTTTTGAGCATGGTGAGCATCATGGTGATGGCGCCTTCCGCAACGCCGCCCCAGTTCGATTCGGTGGGCGAGTGGGTCACGAGAATGCCCATTTCCGTCGCCGCTTCGACGTCCACATCATCGACGCCGATCGTATACTTGGCGACGATGCGGAGTCTGTCGGAACTCTCCATGATGGTGCGGGTAATGGGCGAACTGCGGATAGATGTGCCCATTAAGGCATCGCATCCCTTCGCGAAGCCGGCTATTTCGCTTTCGTTATGTCCCAGCGGTGTGTCCCAGTTGGCCTGTCCCAGGAGCACCTCGCATCCTTCTTTTTCCAACAGCCGGTGGCTCTCTCCCGTCGTATCTGCCGGGGCAAAAATGAATACCTTGGACTTCGACATCCTCCTTGACCTCCTATCGTCACATCGACTTCTTACGAAGTCGTCACTTTTTCGGTTCGATGAGGGCCCGCAATTTCGCTTCCTGTCCCTTGATTTCCTCCCAGGTATTCTTGGAAATAGCAAGAAACTCCTGCGCGCCCCGGGGGATGGTGATCAAGTCGGCCTTCGCTGTCAGCGCCAGAAACTCCTTAGTCTTTGCGGCCTTGCCAAAAGCTGTTTCCAGGGTTTTCACGACGCCCGTGGGAATGCCCGGCGGACCTACGATGCCGCGAATCGGGGGATTGAAATTGATGCTGTAGCCGAGGTCCTTGTAAGTGGGGACCTCGGGATGGCGGGGATCCCGTTTGTCGCTGAAGGTCATGAGAATCCGGACCACCTTGGACGAAAGCATCGCTGCGGAGCCACCGATATTGCCGATCACGTAATCCACATGCCCGCCTGCCAGAGCGCTGAGCGCTTCCGTGCCGCCGTCATAGGGGATCCAACGGGCCGTGAGCCCCAGATGGCGGGTGAGGCTCATGCCGTCCAATTGGGAAGGACTGCCCACCCCCGGAGTGCCGCAGGTCAGGGTCTTGCCCTTATGTTTTTCCAGGAAGGTGGCCATATCTTTGTAAGGAGAGTCGCCCTTCACGAATAACACATTCGCGTCGCCGAAGAGGGAAAAGATATGGGTGAATTTTAACGTTTCATAGCGGCCCTTGTAAAGAATTTCGCCGATCTGGCAGGAAGGCATGCCGGTTGAAAGCAGGGTATAGCCATCGGGCTTCTCCTTCATGACATACTCCCGGGATTTCCTTCCCGCGGTCCCGGGCATGTTTTCGATCACCACGGGCACGCCGAGTTGTTTTTGCAGATAGGGCTGGACAGCCCGGACTTCAATGTCGTTGGACGTCCCGGCCGCATGGGTGATGACGATCTTCACCGGATGGGCCGGAAACTTGTCGGCCCCGTGGGCAGGCAAGGTTAAGATGATCGCCAACAGGGCCGAGAGCATGAGGGGCGCAAGGCATGACTTGGGACCGGGGTGCGGCAAGCTTTTTAACACTTTCCTGTCTTTCATGAAAACCTCCTTTTCAGCGATTTCAGATAAGGATAAAACAAGGAAATAAGGCTCAAGACCAAGAGGGTTTTGGCGATCCCGGAGGCGTAAAAGATGTCGTATGATCCCCCGGAGACAAGGAGCGCCCGCCGGAAGTTCTTCTCCACCATCCCGCCCATGACCACGCCCAGGATGAGCGGCACGGAGTTGTAGCCGAGCCGGCTCAGGATATACCCCAGGAGACCGAAGAGACAGGTCAGGAGCACGTCGGCGAAGGAGTTGCGGATGGCATAAGCGCCGAGCAGGCTGAAGATCAGGATATAGGGAACGATGATCTCATTGGCGAGCAGCGAAATACGGGCAAAATACTGGGAGCAACTGATGCCGAAGATAAAGACGACCACTGTAACCAGGACCATGCTCGTGAGCAGGGCGTAGAGGACCTGGCCGTTGTCTACGAAGGCCCGGGGTCCGGGAACTACGCCATGGAGGATCATGATCCCCAGGAAGACCGCCATGGCCGGACTCCCGGGAATTCCCAGGGCCAGGGTGGGGATGCAGTCGCCCATGGCACAGGCGTTGTTGGCCGTTTCCGGGGCAATCACGCCCTCCGGGCTACCCTTGCCGAAACTCCCGGGATTCTTGGAACAACGGGCCGCATCCGCATAGGCCATAAAGGAAGAGGTAACCCGGCCAGCTACGGGCAGGGCGCCGACGAAGATGCCGATCGCCAGGGAACGCAGAACCGTCATGGGATGGCGAAAATAGGTCTTCATCCCCACGAGCAGACTGCCCGAGAGTTTTCCCACCTTGGCAATGGTTCCTCCCATCATGCCCAGGTGGATGACCTGGGAAACGGCAAAAAGTCCCACCACGACCGGGACGAGTTGGATTTCGTCCTCAAAGTAGGAGGCCCCAAAGGAAAACCGGATGTTTCCGGAGACGCCATCATAGCCTACGGTGGCCAAAAAAAGCCCGAGGCCGGCGGAGATCAGCCCCTTGAGGGGAGAGCCGACGACCAGGGACGCGACGATGGACAGGGTAAATATGCCGAGCAGGGCGTTTTCCGCCGGACCGAACCGCAGGGCAAACCGGGCAATGGGAGGTGCGGAAAGGATTAAGAGGAGCACGCCGAGGCCGCCACCTACGATGACACTGGTGGCGCTGATGCCCAGGGCCTCGTTGCCCCGGCCGTTTTCGGTCATGGGATATCCGTCCAGCAGGGTAGCGGAACTGGAGGCGTCGCCCGGGGCATTGATGAGGATGCTGGTGATGGAGCCGCCAAAGTTGGAGCTGAAAAAAATGGCGCCCATGAAGATCAGGGCCGTAGCCGGAGGCCAGCCAAAGGTCAAGGGGAGCAGCAGGGCCATGCCGGCCGTGGGCCCGATGCCCGGTAAAACCCCCACGATGATGCCGATGGCCGTCCCGAGAACGAGGAACAGGAGATTCTTCAAGGAAAAGGCCAGGGTGATGCCGCTTAAGATCAGGTTCCCGTGTTCCAACATTCCTTTTTCTCCGCAAAAGTCCGTGTATCAGCAGGCTTGCCCAATTTGCACAATTGCTAAATGTCTTGTCAAGCTAAAAATTTGACAAACTCACAGGAAGTTGGAAATCGACGCCAGCCGTCATGCCGGCGAAAGCCGGCATCCAGGAATATCGCCTGTTACAAAAGCACTGGACCCCGGCTTTCGCCGGGGTGACGGCTTCTTAAGAAGCCGTCAAATTTAACTGTCTTGACAAATTATTTAACTTTGTATACCGTCCAAACGGTTGGATATCCAGGGGTGGGAATTTTTTCCGTAACAATTAATGCTATGAAATGGGAGGTCAAGGAAACCATGAGACCAAAATTTCTTTGTGGGGTTGCGGTTCTGTTTTTGCATATTTCACTTATCCTGCCGGTGGCAAATACCGCGGAGACGCGCGACTTTCCTTCCCGTCCGGTGGAAATCATTATATCTTTTTCTCCCGGAGGCACCCTCGATCTGGCGACACGCATCCTGGGGCCGGAACTCTCCAGGGTTCTTAAGGTTCCGGTCATTATTACCAACAAAGCAGGCGGCGGTGGCGCCGTGGGCACAGAGTATGCGGCCTCGGCCAGACCCGATGGGTATACTATTCTCGCCGCACCCATTGCCTTTAGCATCCTTCCCATATTAAATCCTGCCGTCCATTATAAACTCTCCGACTTCATACCCTTGTGCAAATACGCCGATGCACCCAATCTGATCCAGGTGAAAAGGAATTCGCCCCTCAAGAGTTTTGGAGATCTCATCAATTATGCGAAGGCGAACCCCGGGAAACTGACGGCCGGGTCATCGGGCGTCGGAACAGGCGGACACTTTTCCTTAGAGATGATTAAAATTCAGGCCGGGATCGACGTTTCCCACCTGCCCTACAAAAGCGGCGGTGAACTGTTAATCGGTATTCTGGGCGATCAGGTAGATTTTGCCATGAACAGTTACACGGCAACCCTGGGCCTGATGAAGAGTGGTGAATTAAGAGCCCTGGCCAGCACAACGGGAAAGAAGATTCCCGACCTGCCCAATGTGCCGACGATAGCGGAACTGGGTTACCCGAAGGCAATCACCGGAAGTTGGACAGGATTCATGATTCCCAAAGGGGTGCCCAAGCCCGTCCTGAACAAGCTCGCGGCAGCCTTGGAAAAGGCGATTCTGAGTCCTACGGTGAAGAAGAACCTGGAAAATGCTGCCCAGGTGATCGATTACCAGGACGGTCCGACGTTCACCAAGTTCTTATACGATGAACACAGGGCTTTTGAGGACATCGCCAAGAAAGCCAAACTTGTTAAATAGCGGCATTTTTTGAGGGGCTATTCTCGAAGCTGTCTGGGGGGGGCAAAAGAGAGGGGGGGATATGACACAGCGGTGGTTACTAGCGGTTCTTGCTTTTTTCATGACTTTTACGGACCTGGCCGGTGCCGCGCCCAAAAAGCCGGCTACGGTGGCGGAACTGGCCCTCTATAGCGGGCCGGACCGGCAAGAGATCCTGGAGGAGGGGGCGAAGAAGGAAGGGAAAGCAAAAGGAAGGGCGCCCCGGTGGATTGGGTGCCCCTGGAACCGGCCTACGTAACGGTGGGCAAAATTGCCATTTCCGCACATTCTGCCCACCCCCATGCGGCCCTCCTTTTTGCCGACTTTGAACTCTCGAAAGAGTCGGCCGAGATTCACCGTAAATTCGGTCACGGTCCGACCCGCAAAGATGTTCAGGGCGTATCGACATTCAGGAAGTTCTACGGGGCGAAAACCCGGGAAGAGGTGTTAAAATGGGATGAACTCTTCAATAGATTGTTCCTGAAAAGATAAAGGAGGTTATCATGAAGTTACAAGATCAAGTAGCGATCATTACAGGGGCAGGGAGAAACATCGGTGCGGACATCGCCCGTTTGTTCGCCGCGGAGGGGGCAAAAATCGCCGTGGTGGATATGGATCAAGGCCGGGGCGAGGCGATGGCCGCAGAAATCCGTTCTTCCGGCGGCGAGGCCATGGCCGTGGTGGCCGATATCTCCAAAGGCGCGGAGGTGCAAAACCTCGTCCGCAGGGTGGTTGAGAAATGGGGCCGGATTGATATCCTGATCAATAATGCGGCCATCTCCGATAATAAGACCGTCTTTTCCATCACCGAGGAAGAATGGAATAAGACGCTGGGCGTCACGCTGACCGGTCCTTTCCTCGTGGCGAAATATGTGGCCGAACAGATGGTGCAGCAGGGTCAGGGCGGGAAGATCGTGAACATCGCTTCCACCTCGGGCTTCCAGGGTCGGGCCTCGGCGATCGCCTATACCAGTGCAAAGGCGGGCGTGCTCAACCTGACCCGTTCCCTGGCCGTACAGCTGGCGCCCTATAATATCCGTGTCAATTCCGTATCTCCCAACAAGATCGGCTCGCCCGTAGGCAAGGATGAGATCGACCCCAACCGCCAGATCGACAATTTGGTGGGACGGCCGGGTGTGCCCATGGAGGTGGCCAGCGTGGTCCTTTTCCTCGTTACGGATGATGCAAAATTCGTGATCGGCCAGGATATAAAAGTCGACGGCGGCTTTTCCATCAAGATGGTATGACCATGAGCGCCGCGGATTCAGACAGACCGGAATTCTATGTGGGCATCGATATCGGCGGCACTTTTACCGATGGCATCCTCATAGATAAGCAGGGCCAAGTATATCATTTCAAAACCCCCAGCATCCCCGCCAACCCCTCGGAGGGGTTCATGCAATGCCTGGGGAAAGCGGCAAGATTCCTCGGGCTGTCCCTGGAAGAATTCTTACGTTCCATCAGCAAGCTCTCCTATGGCAATACCATTGCCACGAATGCCCTCCTGGAGAACAAGGTGGCCAAGACCGGTCTGATTACGACCCGGGGTTTCCGGGATACCCTGGCCATCGCGCGCATCGGGAGGGAATATCTGGGGATCGACCTGCAATGCCAGCGTCCCGAACCCTTGATACCCCACAGCCAGATCGAGGAAATAACGGAACGGGTGGACAGTCGTGGCGCAGTGGTTACTCCCTTGCGGGAACAGGAACTCGGGGAAATACTGGAAAAGTTTGCCGCTGCGAAGATCGGCGCCATCGCCGTTTGTCTGCTCTGGTCTTTTAAAAACCCCGGACATGAAGAGATCATCGGCCGCGCCATCCAGGAAAGATTTCCCGGGATGTACTATTCCCTGTCCCATGAGATAGCGCCCATGATCGGCGAATATGAAAGGACCGCCACGACGGTCATCAATGCGAGCATCGGCCCCCTCCTGGGAAGCCACCTGGGGACGCTCTCCGGCGAATTGGCGGCGGGCGGCTTGCATGTGCCGCTGCTCCTCATGCAGGCGACGGGCGGCGTGGTACCTGTCGCCGATGCCGTTCTCAATCCCATCACCCTGGTAAATTCCGGGCCGGCCGGCGGCGTTATTTCCGGCAAGTATCTGAGTGAACTGCTGGGGCTGCCCAATTGCATCTGCGTGGATATGGGGGGCACCAGCCTGGATGTCAGCCTGATTACGCAGGGAGAGTATTCCGCCAGCCTCACGGCGCGGATCAGCGATAACAATGTCGTGGTGCCCATGCTGGACATTTATTGCATCGGCGCCGGGGGCGGCAGTATGGCCTGGCTCGATGGCGGCCGCAGGTTGAAAGTCGGTCCCCAGAGCGCCGGTTCTAATCCCGGCCCGGCCTGCTATGGCCGCGGAGGGACGGAGCCGACGGTTACGGATGCCGATGTGGTTCTGGGGCGCATCGACCCGCACTTTTTCCTGGGCGGCGAAATACCCCTCGATGAAGACAGGGCAGCCCGGGCCATTAGAGAAAGGATTGCCATCCCTCTGGGACTGGACCTGCTCTATGCCGCCGAAGGAATCAGCCGGATTGTGGATGCCAACATGGCCGATGCCGTGCGCACCGTGACGCTCCGCAAGGGTTACGACCCCCGGGATTACGCCTTGATCGCTTTCGGCGGTGCCGGCCCTGTCCATGCCGCCGCCATCGCCCAGGAACTGGGGATGAAGACCATCGTCATCCCTTCCATGGCGGCCGTGCAATCGGCCTTCGGCATCGTGCAATCGGACATCACCCACAGTCTTAACCTCAGCGATACGGTGGAATCCCAGGACCTGGAAAGGATCGCGCGGTACTTTGCCGACCTGGAAGGAAAAGGCCTGGCCCTGCTTGCCCAAGACGGGGTCCGGGAGGAGAATAGGTCGATGCGGCGCTGGGTGGACATGCACTACCGCGGCCAGGCCCATGAAATTACGGTGCCCCTGGCGGCCCGGCCGGCCCGGCAAGAGGATATTGCCGCGATGATCGGGGCCTTTGAGAGGATGTATGAAGGGATCTACGGCAAAGGCACCGCCTTTGCCCAGGCCGGCTATGAGATTGCCACCTTTCGCGTGGATGCCGTGGGGAAAACGAAAAAGCCCGCGGCCCTGGCGCGCCGGCCGGCCGCTCCCGACCCCGCCCCGGCCCTGAAGGGTCACCGGCCTCTCTTCTGCCAGGGGACTTTAGTGACCGTACCGGTTTATACCGGGGAAAAGCTGGAAACGGGCCAGGTCCTCACCGGCCCCGCTATCGTGGAATATGTTGATACCACGGCGGTCATCAACCCCAACATGGAAGCGGCGGTAGACCCCTATCTAAATCTTATCATCACTGTGCAGGAGCCGGAACCCAGGAGCCAGAATAGCGAGGGTGCAAAATGGTAGATCCGATTACTCTGGAAATCGTCAATAACCGGTTGCAGCAGATCGGCTTGCAGGCCGGTTATACGCTGCTCAATACGGCCGCCACCACGGTGGTGGTCCATGCCAAGGACCTGGGATTCAATATCTCGGACCACCTGGGCCAGTGCGTCGTTTACTCCATGTGGATGCCCAGGCACGGCACGAACCTGAGCTATATGCTGCGGGCCTGCAAGAGGTCATTTCAGGGACGCATCTATCCGGGGGACATGTTCATCACCAACAGCCCCCATGCCGGCGCCCTGCACAACCAGGATATCGCCATCATCGCGCCGATTTTTTTCGGGGAAGAACTGGTGGCCTGGACGGGCTGCGCCACCCATCACCTGGACATTGGGGCGATGAATCCGGGGCGGGCCTTTCTGGCCACGGATTTTTTCCAGGAGGGCATCATCATCCCGCCCATGAAGATCATGGAGGGCTTTGCCATCAAACAGGAGGTCATGGATCTCTTCATGGAAAACGTGCGGGTGCCCCACCTCCAGGTCCTGGATTTGAAAGGACAGATTGCCTCCAACAATGTGGCCAGGGAAAAGATTCTGGAAATGGTCAAGCGCTACGGCGTGGAAACCATCAAGGGATGCTACAAGGAAATCATCGACTTTTCCGAGGAAAAGACCCTGGAACGGATCCGCCTGTTGCCGCCGGGCCGATATGAAGCCACGGATTATATCAGCTGTGACGGCGTATATCGAGTAAAATGCACTCTCGAGGTGCAGGAAGGCAACCTGACCTTCGACTTCGCGGGTACCGACCCCCAGGCCGGTATCTTCATCAATGCGGCCCTGCCGTGCACGGTGTCCAACGTGCACAATATCGTCGTCTGCCTGCTCACACCCGATATACCCGTCAACGAGGGTTGTCTCAAGCCCATCACCGTGGTCGCCCCGGAGGGAAGCCTGCTCAATTGTCAACCGCCCGCTCCTTGCTCCGGTTCCTCCGTGGTCTCCGGCTGGACGGCCATGTCCCTGGCCGTGCGGACCCTTAGTCTGGCCCTGGCGGGCTCCTCTGAAGCATGGCGTGTCAATGCCTCCTGGCCCAGCGGCCATACGGGACTGATGATGAGCGGCCGGGACAAGCAGGGCAAAATCTACTACAGTTCGTCATTAACCGGGGAGATCATGGGGGGAGGCGCGCGCGCCAATAAGGATGGCTTGAACTTTGCCAGCCCGCCGGGTTCCACGACTACTTCCCGCCTCAACGTGGAAGAGGTGGAAGCCCGCTACCCCATCCTTACCCTCTATACCAGAAGTCTCGCCGATTCCGGCGGGGCAGGCAAATTTAGAGGGGGAGTAGGCGGCGAATCGGCTTTCAAGATCCACAACGGGAATAAAGCGGAAGCCATCTTTTACTGGACGGGCAGAGGCGTGGCCGCCAACGGCATCTTCGGGGGAAAACCCGGTTCCTCACCTCTGCTGGCGACGAAGTTTGCTACGGATGTCCTGGAGTTGCTGCCTAAGGGGCTGCCGGACTGGCAGGACATCGCCGGGGAAGAGCAAATCCTGTCGGGCAGGCCGCTTCCCTTTCCTTTGGGAGAAAGCGACGTGGTGCTCATGAGCAATCCCGGCGGCGGTGGCTACGGAGACCCCTTGGACAGGGACCCGCTCCTCGTCCGGAAAGACGTTGCCGATGGCTACGTATCCCCGGAAAAAGCCGCCACGGACTATGGCGTGGTCCTGGACCAGCGAGGGGGAACCATCGATGAAGAGGCAACCGCCGCTCTCCGCGCGCAACACCGTCAGGTTAAGGAGCAAGACTCTTGCCGATCACAAATCTCCGATTCTCAGGCCGCGATTCTGACGGAAAGCCGCTGAAAAAATCCTTGACAAGAAAGGCAAAACCGTATTTTCTGACCCGTAAAGGCACTTTACGGTTCTTGAATAGTTCATGAATTAAATGGGGGGGGGGGAAATGAATACCTGTTTAAAGAAGTTGAAATGGACTCTTGTCTTAAGCCTTAGCCTAAACCTTTTCTTCACACCATCCGGACATGCTCTGGATGAGGATATTGCCAAATATCCTTCTCGACCGATCACCTTTATCCATCCTTTCGCCGCGGGAACGCCGATGGACATGTCCATTCGCCTGATCACCCGGGAAGTGGAAAAAATTTTGGGCCAGCCTTTTGTGGTCGTAAATAAAGCCGGAGGCAGCGGCAGTGTGGGCGTTGCCGCCCTGGCTAATGCCAAACCCGACGGCTACACCCTGGGCAACGCGCCGGCCAGCACCACCCTGGTGGTACCCTTTCTGGAAAAAGTTCCTTATCACCCCTTAAAGGATTTACGGATGATCGCCCAATTTTCCTCTTTCAATATCGGGGTAGTGGTCAAGTCCGACTCTCCCTTTAAAAGCTTCAAGGATATCATCGCCTATGCCCGCCAGAATCCCAAAAAAGTAACCCATGGCACGGCCGGATCTACGAGTATGCAATTCCTGATCATGAAACAGATTGAACTGAAGGAAAAGGTCCAGATGACGCTTATTCCTTTTGCCTCAGGGGCGCAAACAGAGATCGCCTTGCTGGGAGATCATGTCATGATCGGCTCTGGTGATTTTAACCATTCTCTGATTGAAGCCGGCCAGATCCGATTACTTGCCCTTTTTCGTGAAGAACCCTCCGTTGAATACCCCAATATCCCTATCTTGAAAGACCTGGGCTATGATATTTCGGCCCCGTACTATGGATGCGTCGCCGGTCCGAAAGGAATCCCCGAAGGCATTATGAAGAAGTTGGAGGATGCCTTTGCCAAGGCGAGTAAAGAGCCGGCCTTTATTGCGGGAATGAAAAAGCTTCATTTCCCGGCCGTGTTTCGCGGCAGCAAAGAACTTGGGGATTATGTGACCCGGAATTACGATGTCTTTGCCAAGCTTCTTAAGGATATCGGGTTGACCAAGCAAAAATGACGACTTTGTAAAAAAGTCGTCACCCCGGTGAAAACCGGGGTCCAGAAGAATTATAACTAATTAATTATACTGGATTCCGGCCTGCGCCGGAATGAGTGCGCCTGGGAGCAGGCGCGATTTAGGAGGTGAAAGTCCTCCTCCGAGATTATGCCCGAACTCGGTAGCCGAAGGTAACTGCGTCGCTGTGAAGCGGGGTGGAGAGCAA